>JGI12316J15309_10022431_pt1 | contig 9542 bp, 8 predicted proteins | sample MarCyaLeptolynsp_FD_15309 | JGI IMG/M metagenome (IMG submission 15309) | reverse complement strand
GTTATCACCATCGCCCACTTTTCCAGATTGCGATCCAGAACTGGAACTGCCTTGAACAGCGCCAATATGGCAAAAGCTCCGGCAATCGTGACAATCGCCGCAAACGGATAGGCCGACCAATGCTTGAGCGCTTCCGACAGCATCCAGCTGTCGCCGGCCGCCAACGCGCTGAAGATTTCTGAGACTCCAGACCAGAGTTCCGACATTTCCCCTCCCTGGCGCCATTTGTGCGGCGCTTTATCCCGTCAGATACACAATCCCGAAACCGCCGATTGTGTGCGACGGGCAACAATTTTTCTCAAAAACGAATTCGAAACAGCAGCCCGAAACCCGCCCAAAAGCGGATCCCGGAGCCGCACGCATCGTCAATTAAGTCAGGTCTTCAGGTGCATATCAAGCCGGCGCCGCCGATATTGCGGAGCGCCGGCCCTGATTGTGTGCTTACGCGCCGCGCCACCAACGACGAGGCTCGACATTTTCCGGCAGCATATCGGCCGGAACTTCGCGCGCGACCTTGTGGATATCCGCATAGGTATCGATGCCGCCAGCCCAGTTGTTCAGCCGCTCGCGCCATTGTTCCCAAGGTTTCGGATTGAATTCCGGCGAGCACATCTCTTCGGCGATCTTGATCTGGTCATCGGGAAGCGTGGCCATGCGGACATTGTTTTCCACAAAGATCGTGCCCGGCAGCTGCGGGTTGGAGAAACCAACCGTCTTGACCAGAGCCGCTTCGTTGGCCGCCTGCACATGAACCTGCGCCAGATAAGACGATTCCATAACTGCGTCCTGCAGTTCTCCGCCGAGGCTGTCGAATACTTTCGAGCTCATGGACGTGTGCTCGGTGCCGCAGAAGAACTTCAGGTCGACGCACTGGGATACGACCGGAGACATGTTCGCGTAGGCCACGGCAGATGCCCAGGTTTCGGCACCGTCGATCAGACCCTGCTTCAGTCCGTCCAGCGTTTCTTCCCATGCGATCGGAACCGGGTTCAGGTTCATGATCTGCATGGCGATCCGGCCGAGTTGCGTGCCCGTGACCCGGTTCTTGGAGCCGAACAGTTCCTCAAGCTTGGTAACGGTCGGCTTGTCCTGCCATTTCAGGCCCAGTTGGATGCCGCGAAGCTCGCAATGGCTGAACAGGAATTTCAGGCCGTGGCGTTTTTCGAGCGGATCGCGCAGGATGCGCTGACTTTCCGGAGAATACAGGAAATGGTACTGCGAAGCCCGGCCCGGGAACATGTAGGCATAATCGAGCACGTTCAGGTACGGGGCGCCTCCGGCCGAGTTCTGGGTCGAAGCCGCATAGATATCTGTAATGCCCTGTTGGGTCTTCTTCACACAGGACAGCTGGCCGCAGATCTGATTGTCGCCGATGAATTCGATCCGAATTTCGCCGTCCGTGCGCTCTTCCAGATCCTGAGCGAACACAAGCGCGCCCGCACGTTCGATCAGGAGGTTGCGGGCGTTGAACCCGGACGCGCCGAATTTCAGCGTGTGCTTCGCCTGCTTGGAGAAACGTTTGGTATAAGTGCTCTCTGCGGCCTGCGCCAAGGAGGCAAGCGACATGCCACCACCCAAGGCACTTGCCGCCATTAAAGTGGATGACAATCCGTAACGACCCGCTACCTTGAATAGGTCGCGGCGTGAATATTCATTCCGATTTTCTTGGTCCACTGATACGTCCTCCCGACGATTAATTTCGAAAATGAGACTTGATGTCTCAATAATTAACCTATAATCACAAATGATCAAGCGAAAAATTTCGGCGCCCAGGGGTCATTGCAGGACGGGACGCCCAGGAGATGATTACGCACTATTTTAAGGATGCCTCGAGATGAGCACTGTTGAAGCGGATTTTGTCGTTGTCGGAGCCGGTTCCGCCGGCTGTGTCGTTGCCAATCGGTTGAGTGCCAATCCCGCCCACAAGGTGGTCCTCCTTGAGGCCGGAGGCCGGGACTGGAATCCCTGGATCCACATTCCCGTCGGCTATTTCAAGACCATGCACAATCCAAGCGTCGACTGGTGTTATGCGACCGAACCGGATCCCGGCCTGAATGGACGATCGCTCGAATGGCCGCGCGGCAAGGTGCTTGGCGGGTCAAGCTCGCTTAACGGCTTGTTATATGTGCGCGGTCAGAAGGAAGACTACGATCGCTGGCGCCAGATGGGCAACAAGGGCTGGGCCTGGGAAGACGTGCTTCCCCTGTTCCGCAAGGCCGAGGACCAGGAACGGGGCGAGGACGAATATCACGGAATCGGCGGTCCGCTGTCGGTTTCCGACATGCGTCTGAAACGGCCGATCTGTGATGCCTGGGTTGCAGCGGCCCAGCATGCCGGCTACGCGTTCAACAATGATTACAACGGTGAAAGCCAGGAGGGCGTCGGCTATTTCCAGCTGACGACACGCAATGGCCGTCGCTGCAGCAGTGCTGTCGCCTACCTCAATCCGGCCAGGAGCCGGCCGAACCTGACGATCATCACACACGCCCAGACGTCGCGGATCGTCATCGAAGACAAACGGGCCACCGGTGTCGTGTACACAGATCGTAGCGGTGCCGAACATACTGTGCGCGCAAACCGCGAAATCGTGCTCTCGGCCGGTGCCATCGGGTCGCCGCAGATCCTCATGTGCTCGGGCATCGGCGAAGCGGCACAATTGAAGGAACACGGGATCGATGTCATAGCCGATCTCGGCGGTGTCGGTAAAAACCTGCAGGACCACCTGCAGGCGCGGCTGGTTTACAAATGCAATGAACCGACGCTTAACGACGAGGTCCGCAGCCTCTTCAACCAGGCGCGGATCGCCTTGAAATATGCCATGTTCCGCTCGGGGCCGATGACCATGGCTGCGAGCCTTGCAACCGCCTTCTTGAAGACCCGCGAAGAAGTGGCAACACCGGATATCCAGTTTCATATTCAGCCCTGGTCGGCGGACAGTCCCGGCGAAGGCGTCCATCCGTTTTCCGCTTTCACCGCATCGGTCTGTCAATTGCGGCCGGAAAGTCGTGGCGAAATTCGCTTGAAAAGCAAGGATCCCAAGACCTATCCGACGATCCATCCGAACTACCTGGCGACTGAGACCGACCGGCGCACAATAACCGACGGCGTCAAGGTCGCGCGCAAGATCGCAGCCCTCAACCCTGTCGCCAGCAAGATCGCCTCGGAGTTCCGGCCCGGCGAGAAAGAGCAATCCGACGAGGAAATCCTCGAATGGGTCCGCAACACCGCAACCACGATCTATCATCCGACCGGCACCTGCAAAATGGGGAGCGACGAAGCCGCGGTCGTCGACGAACGGTTGCGGGTTCACGGAATTCAGGGGTTGCGGGTGTCCGACTGTTCGATCATGCCGGAAATCGTTTCCGGCAACACAAATGCCCCGGCAATCATGATCGGCGAGAACACTGCGAAAATGATTCTTGAAGACGTCGCCTGAACCCGGCGTACAGCACGGTCAGGCGATTTCACGCAGATATCTGGCGTTGAATCGGACATAACCCTGTTCGGTACATCCCAGATGTCTTGCCGCGATTCTGTGAAAATCCGGCAGCTTGTGGAACGGCACTGCCGGATAGGCGTGATGTTCGATATGATACGGCATGTTCCAGGCAAAGAACCGGACGATCGCCATCGTAAACGTGGTTCTGGTGTTTTGCAGCATGTTCGGCACATGGGGGCATAAAGTGTGTTCCGCCAGCAGGTAGACGCGCAGGAACGGCCCGCCAAGGAGGATGGGGACCAGCCAGATCATGAAGATTTCGGTCCAGCCCGTCCAAAGACAGATCGCCGCGAGCCCGGCATAGGCGACGCAATATAAGCGCGCCTCGGTCCGCACCTTTTCGCGCCCCTTTGGCGGCACGAACGGGTCTGTATTTTCGACCAGGGCATTTCGCGAGACGATCCGTACCCGCGAGATCCATTCCGGAAGTCCGGTCATCGCCACGAGATAACGCCACACAGTGTCAGGCTTTGGAGTCGCGAGTTCCGGATCCAGCTCCGGATCGTGGGTGTGGCGATGGTGGGCAAAATGAAAAAACCGGAACCAGTCGGGCGGCAGGAACACCAGAAAACCGCAGATATAGGCCACGACATCGTTCAGTCGCGCACTCCGAAACGCCGTTCTGTGGATGGTTTCATGCAGGGCCGTGAACAGAAAGACGACCAGGATGCCCTGCAACAGCATGATAACCGGATAATAGGGAACCCGCAGCACGATCAACAAAGTCAGGAAAGCGATCGCCCCGCAATGACCGGCCAGGCGGACGAGACCGGCGCGGTCGGACTTCCGGAGCACAGTCTCCCGTTCCTCGGCGGTCAGCGAGGCTATGAGATCCTTGTGATCAAACTCCGTCTCATGGTGTTCGCGGTGCGCATTCATAGCTTGTGAATATCACATCGGAAAAATTTTTTGGATTTCTTTGAACGTCTTTCCTCCCTGCCGCGACAGAAATTCAAGATCACAAACGATCCATGAATTTCCAGGGCCCGACGCATCGGGCAGGCAACACCAGATGGAGGACAAGATGTTCAAGGCAATCGCAACCAACGGCAACAAATTCCTGATCGCAGCATTTGTGTCCGGCGCCATACTGTCAGCTTCCGGCGCGACGCAGGCGGTCGCCGGCGAAGGCGGTGAAGGCGGTGGCCGGGAAGACGTGATGATTTCCATGACCAGCCCCGACGGCACCCGCGACACCTTGCGCGGCCATCGCGACGGCAGCCGCACGTTCACCCGGACCAAGCGCGGCAAGGTTGTCTTCAAAAAACGCATCAGGAAGGCAAAGAAAGCCAAACGCCAGGCGCGCAGGGACCGCCGCGCCTCCATGAGCATCACCAATCCCGACGGCACCCGCACCAGCGTGCGCCGCAATCGCGACGGATCGAGCACAGTGGAGAACTTCGACCGCAACGGCAACCGGATCTCGTCGAGAACAACACCGCCTCGCCGCGCCGGAACCTGGAGCGCGCGCGGAACCAACCACACGACAGGCCGTTCCGGCATCATGGTCGGGAATGCGGCAGGAGCCGTGGTCTCGATCTTCGGATTTGGCCTTGGTTTCTGAGCCGAGCCACTCATCAATAAAAATCAGCCCGCCGAACGGCGGGCCAGGCTTTTTCTTTGGCCGTTACACGGCCTCAAAGGCACAGGCAATGCCCTGGCCGACGCCGATGCACATGGTGGCAAGCGCCCGCTTCGCACCGCGCTCCTGCAATTCCAGGACGGCGGTTCCGGCAAGCCGGGCGCCGGACATGCCAAGCGGATGCCCGAGCGCGATCGCTCCGCCATTCGGGTTGACATGATCGGCATCATCGGCGACGCCCAATTGCCGCAAGACGGCCAGTGCCTGCGCCGCGAACGCCTCATTCAGTTCAATCACATCGAAATCCCGTACCGGCACGCCCATGCGTTCGCAAACCTTGGTCACGGCCGGTGCCGGCCCGATGCCCATAATGCGCGGAGCGACACCGGCCGTGGCGCCGCTGACAACCCGGGCCAGCGGCGTCAATCCGTTCGCCTTGACAGCTTCTTCCGACGCAACCAGAAGCGCGGCGGCGCCATCGTTGACGCCCGATGCATTGCCCGCCGTCACCGTCCCGCCATGGCGGAACGGGGTCGGAAGTTTGGCGAGTTTTTCGGCAGTGGTCCCGGGCCGCGGATGCTCATCCTTGTCAACGACAATCGGATCGCCCTTGCGCTGGGGAATGGAAACCGCGACGATTTCCTTGCCAAGCCGGCCGTTTTCCTGCGCCGCGACTGCGCGCGCCTGGCTGCGGGCCGCGAACGCGTCCTGGGCTTCGCGTTCGATCTGGAAATCCGCGGCGACATTCTCTCCGGTTTCCGGCATCGAATCGATTCCATGTGCTTCCTTCATCAGCGGATTGACGAACCGCCAGCCAATGGTCGTGTCGAAGATTTCGGCTTTCCTGGAAAAAGCAGTATCCGCCTTCGGCATGACCATTGGCGCCCGCGACATGGACTCAACGCCGCCTGCCATGATCAGGTCGGCTTCGCCGGACTTGATCTGCCGGGCAGCAATCATGGTTGCGTCGAGGCCGGACCCGCACAGGCGATTGACCGTCGATCCCGGCACCGACACCGGCAGTCCGGCAAGCAGGGACGCCATGCGCGCCACGTTGCGATTGTCCTCGCCGGCCTGGTTGGCGCATCCGAGGATCACTTCATCAATCCGTTCCGCGTCCAGGGATCCGTTTCGCTCCAGCAATGTTCGCAATGGAAACGCGGCGAGATCGTCGGCACGCACGGATGACAATGCGCCCGCAAATCGACCGATCGGCGTGCGGATGTAGTCGCAAATATAGGCTTCACGCATAAAAAAGCTCCGGGAACAGGAAGAGTTCGGCGGGGCAAGTGCCTGCCCTGCTGTTTGGCCCTGTTCTATTTCATCGCGCGCTGGCCGAACAGGATCTTTTTTGCCTCCTCGCTGACGGTCGCGGAACGATCCGGGTTGACGTCATCGGCGCGCGCGTAGGCGCGCACAGTGGCCGGCCGCGCCTTGATCGCCATCAGCCAGCGTTTCAGGTCCGGGAAATCGTCGATTTTCTGCCCCTGGCGTTTGTGCGGCACCACCCAGGGATAGGCAGCCATATCGGCGATCGAATAATCCCCGGCGATAAATTCCCGGCCGCGCAGCTGTTTGTCCAACACCCCATAGAGCCTGTTGGTTTCATCGACATAGCGGCTGATCGCATATTCGATCGGTTCCGGCGCATAGATTGTGAAATGGTGGTTCTGGCCACACATGGGCCCAAGTCCGCCCATCTGCCACATCAGCCATTCCTGCACCTTGGCGCGGCCCCTGATATCATCCGGGCCGGGCATGAACATCCCATACTTTTCGGCAAGATACAAAAGAATGGCACCGGATTCGAACACAGACACCGGCTCGCCGCCATCGGCCGGATCATGATCGAGAATGGCCGGGATCCGGTTGTTCGGCGCGAGTTTGAGAAAATCCGCGTCGAACTGTTCGCCGGTGGAGATGTTGACGCCCTTCAAGGTATAGGGAATCCCCGCCTCCTCCAGAAACATGGTCACCTTGTGGCCGTTCGGCGTGGTCCAGTAGTAGAGGTCAATCATGGGTCAGTCTCCTTTCAGATCCTGGGGTGGCTCTCTCTGTTGATAGCGGCGCCGTTGTCAGGCGCCAGTATCAGGCCGCCCGCGCCGGAGTGCTTGCGGCAAGCCCGTCATAAAGATCGAGCATCGATTGCCGCCACGAAACCAGTTTATCGGTTGGTTCAAGAAGATCCCGTGACGCGCTGACCCGGGCCCACTGAAAGGCACCAAAGACGATATAGTCGGCAAAGGACGGTGCATCGCCGCCGAGGAAAGCCTGTTCGGCAAGGGTCATGCGCAGCGGCTGCAAGGCCGCGCGGAAACCCGGCAATGCCGCTTCCGCATCGGCGCCGAATTCTTCCAGAGTGCACTTGAACATCGGTTCGCGGCTTTCGCGGAAATAGGCCTTGTCCTGCTCGGCCAGCTGGTCGAACAGCGGCAGAAGAATCTGTTTGATGACACCGGGATGCATGACCCGTTCCGTCCAGGTCTTGATGAAGAAGCCGTGCGCTTTCGACTGGGCGCTGTCGAACAGCATCGGCCTGTCCGGATAGGCCTCGTCGAGATATTCGGCGATCGCCCAGGAATCGACGACCGTCTTGTCGCCATCGACGATCACCGGAGTTTTGCCCTGGTTTGAAAACGCGATCATGTCCTTGTCGGTAAACCGCCAGCAGATGGTTTCGGTGTCCAGTCCCTTGTGCGCCAGTGCCATGCGCACGCGCCAGCAATTTGGACTGAACCGGGCCTCGGGATCGGCACCGGCGAGGTCATAGAGTTTGATCGCCATCATTGTCTCCAGGAAAAGAGCCGGCGGGACCGGCTGAGGGAAATTTCGATCGGATGCGGGGCATCGCGGCGGTTCTGATTAGCACCGCTCATGGCGGATCGCAAAACACGCAAGGGTTATCGTGTTTTCGCAACACGGACTCAGGGAATCCGGAATACGAACCGGTTGAATACGGGGCATTGTATTGCACTCGCGCAACGCCTCGCCTTATGCTGCGGCACCCCAATTGACAGGATCCGCCCCATGAATCAGACCGTCGTTTCCGAACTTGCCCCGACCGGCGTCCTGCGCGCGGGAATCAATCTGTCGAACTTCCTGCTCGTTACCGGCAAGAGCGCCTCCGGCGATCCGGAAGGTGTCGCGCCGGACATGGCACGCGAGATTGCCGATCGTCTCGGCGTGCCGGTCAAATATGTAACTTTCGCGACCCCGGGCGAACTGGCCGATGCGGCGGAAACCGACACCTGGGATATCGGCCTGATCGGCGCAGAGCCGCAACGCGCCGAGAAGATCGCCTTTTCCGATCCCTATGTGGAAATCGAGGCGACCTATCTGGTGCCGGCCGGCTCGCCGCTGAAAACTCTTGCGGATGTGGATCAGCCGGGCATACGCATTGCCGTCACCGGCCGCGCTGCCTACGGGCTCTGGCTTGACCGCAACATCAGACATGCCGAGCTTGTCCGCTCCGGCACACTCGACAGCGCCTACGAACAATTCGTCTCCGACAGGCTCGACGCGCTCGCCGGCCTGAAACCGAGACTGTTGTCCGACATCAAGTCCCTGCCCGGCGCCACCATTCTCGACGGCAAGTTCATGGCCGTGCAACAGGCGATCGGGACCGCACGCGCCAACAAGGCCGCCGCGGCCTTCCTCCAGGACTTCGCCACCGAGGCCAAAACATCCGGCTTCGTTCACAACCTGATCGAAAAACACAAGGTCGTCGGCCTCTCGGTAGCGCCGTGATCCCCGAGATGGTCGTCTCGCGCCCCATCAGGGCTCGATGCCACGCGGGCCTGACAGCGCTTACATGGATGCCGCATTGATCAGCGATTTGCGCGCTTCCTGCAGATGTTCGCGCATATGCCTGGAGGCAGCTTCGGCGTCGCGCCCGCGGATGGCATCCAGAATTGCCCGGTGCTGAATATTGTATCGTGCAATGATGTCGGGGGTGAGCGTCAGCCCACGCATTTTCGCCCACTGGTCATGGCCGCGAACTTCATTCATCTGACCGATCAGCCAGACCAGCAGTGAATTGTGGGTGCTTCTGGCCAAAGCAAGATGAAAAACTTCGTCCGCATCGGCAAACACGTCCGGATCCGACGTCGATTCCATCAGCTCAAGCGCGTCTTCCGCGTTCAGAAGATCCCGTTCGGTCGCATGCAACACCGCAAGCCGGACCAGATCCGGTTCAATTGCGGACCGCGCATCGACCAGTTCAAGAGGCCGGACGGTTTCCGTAATCGACGGTCCGTTCTGCCGGTCGGAGTAACAGACATAGGAGCCGCTGCCGGCCCGGCGTTCGACAAAGCCGATATCTTCGAGCAGACGCAACGCCTCGCGCAGGGTGCCGCGTGCCACGCCAAACGCCTCCGCCAGCGTGCGCTCCGGCGGCAAACGTTCATTGGTGAGATATTTCCCGGACGATATCTGTCGCTTGAGAGCAGCGGCGACATCGCC
>JGI12316J15309_10000634_pt1 | contig 9574 bp, 12 predicted proteins | sample MarCyaLeptolynsp_FD_15309 | JGI IMG/M metagenome (IMG submission 15309) | reverse complement strand
TCCGCAGCGGGCGCACTGCAGCCAGACCTTGCGTACCGGCCACGCCCGGTCATGGTCGCAAACCGGACAGCGAAAGCCGTCGGGCCAACGCAACTGCATCAGGTAGTCGCGACACGCGTCCTCGGTGGCGAAGCGGGCCTCGAATTCGACCAGATCGCGCGGGTAATCCTCCACAGCGCCGTATACTACATCTTGGGGCTACCTGAGTCAAGTGGATACCCCACTTCCGCTAAAATTAGCCGTTCTTGCGGTCGAATCGCGAAACTCGGGTTAAGCGTGCAAAAACTGTGCGAAAAGCCTATCTCGTTGACCGTTAAGGGCTTGGCGTTGTGAGCGAAAGCAGAAGCCCCGAAGTTCTGTAAATGCTTGGCAGTGATGGATTTGCGTAGAACGCATGTAAAGACCTGAACTGCTTTGGGAGCAGGAAGCCCGGTACCGCACGCTTGTCGCGGCATCCCAGACCTGCTCGTAGTTCTCGATACGCGACCCGCTACAGCTCTTCTGATCCTGCAACAGGCTTCGCACACGTTACCGTATCGATGACGCCCGGGGGCGTCGCCCCGTGCGCCTGCCCCCTGGGCTGAGACAAACAGTTAAGACACTGTTGGCCGTTCGCTGAAATCTCCTCGACCGGCAAGATGACTGTAGCGCATGCTGGGACCCGGCTGGCGAAGCGGAGGCGGGCTCTGGTGGAGACCAACCCGCCAAGGAATAGCCAGCCGGAAACTCATCCAGACGATGAGCGGGGGCGTCGGCGTCGCCGTCGGCGCCTCCATCGGATGGATAGATTTCCCCATGCCTTAAAAAACTCATCCAGCAAGGCGCCGCGCAGCGGCGTCCTTGTCGTTGCACGCCGCCAGGTTCGCCTCGAACTCCGCCGGCGGCACGTAGCCCAGCGCCGAGTGCAGACGCCGCTCGTTGTAAACCTTCTCGAGAAAGGCCGGGATGGCCGTCAGCGCCTCGGTCAGATCGCGATATTCATTGCGTAGCACCTCCTCATATTTCAGCGTCTTCATGAACGATTCGCAGGCCGCGTTGTCCCACGGATTGGCTTTGCGCGACATGCTGATCTCGATGCCCCGCGCCTGCAACAAACCGGTGTAATCGTTGCTGGCGTATTGCGATCCGCGGTCGGAATGGTGGACCAGACCCGGCTGGACGACCCGCCGTGCCAGCGCCATGCGCAGCGCCGCCAGCGTTAACTCATCCTCCAGCGTGTGCGCCAACGCCCAGCCGATCACACGGCGCGAGTAGGCGTCCAGGATCACCGCCAGATAAACAAACTCGTACTCGAGCCGGATGTAGGTGATGTCGGCCACCCAGAGCTGATCGACCCCGCTCAGCGCCATTTCGCGCGCCCGATTGGGGTAGATTCGGCGGGCGTGGTTGGAGTCGGTCGTGGCGACAAACTTCCGCTTTCGCACGCACAGCAGATTGTCCTCGCGCATCAGCCGGTAGACCCGCTTGGGGTTCACGCGCCAGCCGCGCCGGCGCAGCTCGTGGGTGATCCGCGGCCGGCCATAGCTGGGCCACTCCAGCGCGATGCGCTGGATCGCGTCGCGCAGATCCATGTCGGCGCCCGGGTCCGGCTCGCCGTCGGCGCCGCGGCGGTAGAAGCCGGACCGGCTGACCCGGCCCAGCTCCGCCATGCGCTTGATCGTCAGTCCCCGGCCGGCCTTCACTTCTTTTTCGACCTGGCCGTAGACGGCGGATTTCCAGTCAATGCCTGCAACATCCGCTGCTCTTCGATGCGCTGCAAGCACCCCTTCAAAAATCGATCTCCAGCGCCTGCTGGCCGATCTTGCGCTCGAGCTCGGCGATGCGGCCCTCGCTCCAGCGCGCCTTGCCGTTGCCCGGGAAGGCGTTGCCCGTCCCCTGGCGAAACTCGCGCCGCCAGCGATGCAGCACGTTGGGATTGACCTCCAGCGCCCGCGCCGCCTCGGCGATCGAAACGCCTTGCTCCAGTCGCTGCACGGCCGCCAGCTTAAACTCCTTCGTGAACTGCCTGCGTGAAAGACCCATGACTCAATTCTCCGTTCCCTGGATTTTGAGTCTTAACCGCTTGTCTCAAAATTGGGGGCAAGTCCACGTGTATGGCTACATACCCTGCGAACCGTGATCGTCAGTCGTCGCTCGACGACTACTTCAACCTTACACCCGCTGAACTGCACGAGACCATCGAGTTCTTAATCCAGCATCGACAGCTCTTGCGCGACGAGGAGATCGAACGCTTGCACGCGGAAGCGAGGACGCTCCGCTCCCGGGTTGAGGAGCTTGATCGCCGTGCGCTCGTCGAGGAACTCGAGTGCTTCAAGGATGTGCTCGCCTTGCACAGGCGCCTTGCCGAGAATGGGAACGCGCGACGTTGAGGAGAAGCTGCGCCGGCTGGCACCCCTCGATCCGGCGGGCGCTGACCGTGCGTGGCGGCTCTTTCTCTCCGGCGTCGGCAACGAGTGTGGCGAGGCCGAGGACCTGCTCGACCTGCTTCTCTTCCAAGCGGCGCGCAAGGACTACCGGCGTGCCGCTTTTCTTGATCCGCCGACACCGGCGCGGTGTGATGGCGAGTATCGTCTCGGCGTCGTGACGTACCCGCCCGGCACGCCGTACGCGCTCTTCGGCCTGCGTTGTCGCGAGTGGACGAGCCACGTGCTCATCGTCGGCATGACCGGCGCCGGCAAGACCACGCTCGCCGCACATGCCCTGCGCGAACTGCGTCGTCATCGCCGGCCGTTTCTCGTCTTCGATTGGACGCGCAACTACCGTGACCTGCGGCAACTGCCAGAGTTTCGCGATCTCACTGTGCTGACCGTGGTCGTGATGTCGTGCCGTTTCGGTTCAACCCCCTCGCCCCGCCCCCGGGAATGGCGCCGGGCGAGTGGCTCATGAAGCTCGTCGACGTGCTCAAGCACGCGTATTTCGTCGGGGACGGTGTCGAGTACCTCCTCCGACGAGGGTTGGATATCGCGTACGAGCAGAGCGGATGGCACGACGGCCGCCGCACGCGCACGCCGACCTTCGATGAGGTGCGAGCCTTCGTGCTCGCGCAACGACTCCAAGGGAGGATGTCCTTGTGGAAAGCGTCCGCGATGCGCGTACTTGAGAGCTTGTGCTTTCGCCACGGCCTCGGCCCCGTCGTGAACTGCGAGGAACAAGGGCTTGATAAGCTGCTCGATCGCAATGTCGTCCTCGAGCTTGACGCGCTCGCCGCTGCGGACAAGATCTTTATCACTGAGGCGCTCATCCTCTGGCTCTTCGAGTACCGCAAGCGCGAGGGCGGGCGGAACAAGTTCAAGCACCGCGCTGCTTATCGAGGAGGTGCGCCACGTGCTCAGCGAACACAAGGAGCGCGCCGAGGGTGCCGATCCTCGGCGCCACCGGCAGCGGCAAGTCCTTTCTGCTGAACTTCCTGCTGACGAACGCCCAGAAGTACGACCCGCTGACGTTCATCTTCGACCTCGGCGGCAGCTACGAGCACGTCGCCCGGTTGTTCGGCGGCTCCTACCTGCCCATCGGCGTCGAGCGGCAGGCCTTCACGATCAACCCGTTCTGCTTGCCGCCCACGCCCGACTACCTCCAGTTCCTCTTCTCGTTCGTCGCCGTGCTCATCCAAGCCGGCGGCTACCGGATGACATACGCCGACGAGAAGGACCTCTTCCAGCAGATCGAGAGCCTCTACGAAGTCGCGTCTGAACAGCGCCGCCTCTTCCACGCTGGCCAACATCGTCAACCGCAATCTCCGCGAGCGCCTGCAGCGTTGGGTCCAAGGCGGCCAGTACGCCGCGCTCTTCGACAACGTCGAGGACACCCCTGACGCTCTCGAGTTTCCAGGCGTTCGAATTCGAGGGCCTCGACCTGTACGCCCAGGTCCTCGAGCCGCTGCTCTTCCACATCCTTCACCGCGCCAGCGCTGCGATCCACGATCCCGAGCACTCCACGCGCTTCAAGCTCTTCGTCATGGACGAAGCTTGGCGCTTCCTCCGCGATCCGGCCATCAGCTCAGGCTATGGGTCCTTCAAGCCAAGGGATCGGCCGACCTCGAAATCAACCCCGAATCCGCCCGCCACGCCTGGGAAGAGTCGCGAGACCTTGCGACCGAGCTGGGCGAGCTAATCCGCGCCTCGCGCGCGTCGGGCGAGTTAGGCGTCGTCGCTTTCCTGGAAGGCGACACCGCGACCGCCTTGCAGCTCGTGGCCCCCGCGCTGGCCAACTCCGTCGTCCACAAGGACACCGGCACCAACGTTCGCTCCAGAAGTCGCCGAATGGCCAGGTTCGGCGCCCAGCGAGGCTCCTGCGGCAGGTGAGATCCGCGCAAAACTCCTGGACCTATGGGGCCGACGCCGACCCCATAGTCTGTTGCTGGTCCTCAACCATTGAGGCAGGCATGAGGGGCTGGGAGCACAGCAAGCACAAACTCCTGGACCGATCTGCGCTTCAGCGCCACACATAACTATGTTTATGTAAATGAAGATACGTCGGCGGCGGCCTAACGGCCGACTACCGGGCCGGCGGGGGCACGTCAAATGTTCCGCAACCTCTTTTTCCAGTCGCAGCGGTTTCGGGACTTCAACCTCACCGACTGCCTCGGAAGGGTGGAGTCCATGTCGGACCGCAGCCTCCGGCATGAGATTCGAGCCGCGTACAACACCGGACCGCCGGATCCGTGTTTCGTCGACACGATCTCGTTCTCGCTGCGAATGGAGACGGCTGCGCGCTTCCTGAAGAGCGTCGACTTGCCTCTGGAACCCAGGGACTATCTCCTCAGCAAGCTGTTCCAGTTCCTTTACCTGCCCCTGAAGATCCAGAACCAACTCGACGAGCCGGATGCGCTTCCGTTGCGACGGCGGCTCGAGCTATGGCTCGACGGGCTTCCGGAAACGGCGGTTGCGCGTCTGCATGGGTTCGATTGGCCTGCGTTCTTTGGCGATTCGAATCGCCTGGATCGCCCCGAGGTGCTGGCCGGGATCGACCGCTATCTGCCAGCGGTCCGCCGAAAACGGCGGCGATCCCCTTGGATGGGACGTCGAGGCCCCGTCCCTGACGTCGACGCCTACCAATCTGTTGCTCTCGCGGTGAGGTCGGTCGGAGAGGGTTGGACGCGCCGACCCGGTCTCAACCAGCTCGTGGAAAGGCTCGACGAGATGCAGTATCCAACGCCGCCGAGTTGGTCGAAGCTTGCCCCTCCAGCCACGAGTTGGAGATCCGCGGCGGAAGCGCATCCAAAGCGTGTGGTGAAGATCTTGAAGTACCGACTGAACCGCTTGCGGGCCTTGGCGAGGCAGCGCCAGTCGATTCGACGAGGCGAATGAAGCAGGAGCGACAACGCGTAGCTGACGGCGAAGCTCGCTTTAAGACTGCTGTTAGGATCGAGGGCGGGATCGCAGGATGAACAACAAATCTAGTGATCCTGGAGAAGCCCGGAACGTGTCGATCGAGAAGCACGCCGAGACCTTCGCGGTATCCGATCGGCGCATTCTTGTCGAGGAGCTGAGCAGCCTTCGGGAAGCCCTACAACGAGCTGATTCGGATCTCCAACGGATACCAGAGATCCTGGCCGAGACCGAAGGTTCCCAAGCGCAAGCGAACCGCAGTGAGCTCGAGGAGGAGGCGCAGGCGATTCGAGACCGGCGGCGCGATGCTCGCCTCGATCTGCAGGAGGGCTTGCGGCGTCTCGTGGAAGTCCTGCAGGTCCAAGCCGTCCACAACGAAACGGTCCGTTTCGTCCTGAAGCAACTCGAAGGGCTCTCCCCCCACCCTTCGGTCCGCGTAGCGGATCAAGCCCTAGCCCTGGTCCAGAGCCTCGACGGCCCCGGCCCGCCTGCAGCGCCGCATCCGAGGCTCGCCGAGCTTCAGTCCATTCCGCAAGACCGCCCAACGACTGAAGATCGACGGCGGATGGCTGCACTGATCGAGGAGGCAAGGGAGATCCACGGCGACAACCTGAAGTCGGCCCGGGGCAGGATGGATATTGCGGAAGGCACCTTCAATCGCCTCCGCGCCGCCAAGAACGTGCAGCCGTCCAAGTGGCGCAGCGCTTGGGAATACGTCGAGCAGGCATTCAACGGAACCGCGAAGAAGTAGCCGCTGCCAATGGTTGAGGATGTTGAGTCCGCCGTTGCGGGTCTTGCGTCTTCCGGTTGCGGGCGGACCACTGCCATCCTCAGGGACAGCTGAGGATATTCGTGAAGCCCTGCATAGTCTGCCGCCTGCAAACAGGCTGCTCAGCGCTCGCTTTCACGTTGGGGGCGTGATGGCTGGTACACTGAGCGCTCTTCTCGGGGGTAAGGACGTGCCTCGGCGTAGATATCAAGCACCGACCGTGCAGCGTCGGCGGTGCAAGCAGCGCGACTACTGGTTCATCCGGTACCGGGTCGATGTGCTCGGCTCGGACGGCGAGCGGAGTCGCGTCCAGAAGAATCACTTCCTCGGGTACTGTCCAACGTCGAAGGATGCTCGCGTGCGCGAGCAGCGCGGCGAGGTCACCAAGCGTGAGGCGGAGTCGTTACGCAATGAGATCATGGCGACGATCAACCGCAGCGCGTACGTCCTGCAGAGCCAAGTCGAGTTTGCGGCGCTTGTGGGCGTGTATGAGCGTGAACACCTCCCGACGCTGGGCGCGGCGACCCAGGCGAAGTACAAGTCATTCCTGCGCAATCACATCCTTCCCGTGTTCGGGGAATTGCGGCTCATGGACGTCTCGACCGAGCGCATCCAGTCGTTCCTGAACGAGAAAGCGAAAGACGGGTGCGGGTGGGAACTGCGCAACGGCCTGCGCGGCCTCCTGAGCGGGATCTTTTCGAAGGCGCACGATTGGGGGTACTGGGAGGACCGCAATCCGACCGAACGCGTCAGTGTCGGGCGCAAGCGCGCGGCGCGCGAGCAGCGTGTGCTGACGGACGACGAGATGCGAGCGCTCCTGCCGGCGTTGGATGCTGATTCGCGGTTGATCGTGGAGACCGCGTACGCGACGGGGTGTCGGATCTCCGAAATACTCGGCCTACAGTGGAAGCACGTGGACTGCGATCGCGGCTGGATCGTGATCCGCCAGACGTGGAACCGCGCCGCCGCTGCGATCGACGAGGTGAAGAGCAGCGCGGGTGCGCGCAGTCTTCCTCTCGGACATATCGCCGGGCGGTACAAAGAGCGCAGGCCGCCCGGTCGTGTAGGGGACGTGTTCGTGTTCGATCGTGGTGACGGCCGGCCGCATGACGATCGCGCGCTGCTCGCCGACCGCATCCGGCCAATCGCGAAGAAGCTCAAGCTCTACTGGCCGGGCTTTGGCTTTCACAGCTTCCGACGCACGTCGATTACCGGCGCGCAGCAAGTCGGCCTGAGTGCGATCGAAGCGCAGAAGCACGCGGGCCACAGCAGGCCGTCAATGACGGGGGCGTACACAAGCCTCGACCCGGCGCGCCACGAGCGCGCTGTGCGCGAGTTGCAAGAGCGGCTCTTTGGCGAGGGGAAAGACGAGCAGGTGCATTGAGCCAGAAGTGCTCTGGGATTAGGCTCGGATTTGTGGTCACCACGATCACGCTGAGAGCGGGGCGTCCCAGACCGGTGATTGGCGGACCTGAACGCGCTACGCAAATCTTGGCGAATCGCCCTACCGCCCGCATCGCCTTATCGCTGAGCCTGAGAACAGTGTTGCCACGTTGAGTCTGGCAGTGGAGGCCCGGCGTCAGCCCAGTGGTCGGGCGTTCGGTCGGGTTTTGTGCCCATAACGCCCCCACGCGAGGGGAGGAAGCTCGCTCCTAATCGGCTAAGTTGTTGATTGTGAGTGGGTTGAATGGTGGACCTGGAGGGATTCGAACCCTCGACCTCTTCCATGCCATGGAAGCGCGCTCCCAACTGCGCCACAGGCCCCCGTAAGGCGGGCTTCTCCGATCATAGCACGGCCGGAGCGGCTATGGCGCAGGCATCGCCCGGCTGTCTTTTTCGCGAATCGCCTCCAGCCGGCGCACAGGATTGTTCGAGCGCCGCTGCTCGAGCCACATCAGCCCGTCGTACTCGCCGCTGTTGCCGCGCGTTCCCACGAAATCGAGATCGCCGTCGCCGTCGAGGTCGATCGGAACCCAGGCGTCGTACATGCCGCGCTCGCGGCGCAGAATGTCGTGCCGAGCCCATGCGCCCGTCGGGTCGCCGGAGTTCTGGAACCACGTTACGCGGCCGAGCTTGTCGTCCACGCCGATTTCTTCGGGATGGTCTTCTTGCCGCGGTCCGCGGCTGTAGGAGCCGGTAAACACGTCCGGGTCGCCGTCCCGGTCGAGATCGGCCAGCGCGATGCCGGTGATGTCGTCGGGCGCGATGTCGCCGATGCGGTGCGTCGTCCAGGGCTGCTCGGGGGATGCCGGCTGCTCGAGCCAGCCGATGCCGGTTCCGTCGAGCGCGACCACAGCGTCGAGCCTGCCGTCGCCGGAGAAGTCGTGGAAGGCGACCTGGAAGCCGGTTGTCTTACTTTGGGAGACGGTGATCGGATGCTCCGTAAAGGTCAACTCGCCGCCCGGCTCGGTGGTGTTCTCGAACCACAGAATGCGCTCCTCGCCGCGTACGCCGGCAAAAATATCGAGGTCGCCGTCGCCGTCGAGATCGGCGGCCTGGATATTGATGGGCGTGTCGACCTTGGCCAGCACATGCTCGGTCCAGCTTGCTTGCTCGAGCGGATCGCCGTCGATGGAGAACCACGAAAGCGTTCCGCCCTGGCCCTTGTTGGCGCCCAGAACCTCCGGACGGCCGTCGCCGTCGAGATCGGCGAACGAAGCGCGGATCCATGAGCCGCGCCCGGTGGTGATTTCTGGGATGAGGCGCTTCCAGCGGAAGCCGCGGTGCTCCGACGCCGGGTTCTGCAGATACAGCAGGTGCGCCTTCTCACAGGCAACGATCAGGTCCGCGCGGCCGTCGCCGTTGAGGTCCGCGGCGTCGGCGTCCTCCACGCCGCCGGCCTCGGCGCCCTCGGCAAGGGACAGCCGGAACCAAGTGTCGGGGTCGTCCGAGCCGTAGGCGATGCGCAGGTGTGCGCTGTCTTCGAAGGCGGCGACGAAGTCCGGGAAGCCGTCGGCGTCGAAATCGGCCGTCGCCAGCCCGTCGGCGCCGCGCAGCTCGATGCCGCCGGCGGCAGCCTGGTCATCAATGCGATGCTCGTGCCAGGAGATGTATTCGCCATTGCCGGCCTGGGCTGCGGTCGGCAGGGCCTCGACCGGTTTGGGGCCGTTGGAGGCCGAGTCGCCGCACGATGCCGAAAGCAGGGCCAACCACAGGAGTGCGATGCGCATCGGCTACCAACATAGCGGAACGCCGTTTCGCGAAGAACTGGGGGAAAGACCTCACTCGGCTGAGGTTTTTGCGGCATGACTCCAGTCTTGCTGATCTACTGCGCGGCGACGGGCGTTGCGACGGTCCTGGCTTTGTTTTGGCTGAGTCTGCGCCGGGACTTGGGGCGTTCGCTGCGGCCGCGGCTGGACAACATCCTGACCTTTTTGAGACACGTGGGGTATCCACTTGACTCAGGTAGCCCCAAGATGTAGTATACGGCGCTGTGGAGGATTACCCGCGCGATCTGGTCGAATTCGAGGCCCGCTTC
>JGI12316J15309_10022384_pt1 | contig 9596 bp, 9 predicted proteins | sample MarCyaLeptolynsp_FD_15309 | JGI IMG/M metagenome (IMG submission 15309) | reverse complement strand
CCCTCCACACCCACTTACAACCCCACGCCGCCGATCTCAAGGAACGCTGCGTCAAAATGCTCAGTCACGCGCACCTGGATCTAGCCTGGTTGTGGGAAGTCGAAGAAACTTGGGACGTTGCTCAGCGCACCTTTGAGTCCGTCCTTCAGTTGCAGCAAGAATTTCCCGACCTCACCTTCTGCCACACCAGCCCTGCTCTCTACGCTTGGATAGAAAAAAATCGTTCCGACCTCTTTGCCGCCATTCAAGCGGCTGTTAGCGCTGGCTCGTGGGAAGTTGTGGGGGGGATGTGGGTCGAGCCAGAAGTTAACTTAGTGTCCGGAGAATCCCTGGCGCGACAACTCCTCTACGGCCAGCGTTACACCCAAGAAAAATTCGGCCGCGTAGCAAAAGTCGCTTGGCTGACCGACAGCTTTGGGTTCTGCTGGCAACTTCCCCAACTCCTCAAACAGGCTGGAATTGACTACTTCGTCACCCAAAAATTGCACTGGAACGACAGCACCAAATTCCCCCACGGTTTCTTCTGGTGGCGATCGCCCGACGGAACCCAAATACAAACTCTGATGTCCCCTCCCAATGTTGCAGGGGTCATGGACGCGAGTCCCCAACCGATCGCAGACTATGCCATTGCGTGGGAACAACAAACCGGATTTCAAAACATCTTCTGGCTTCCCGGAGTTGGCGATCGCGGCGGCGGCCCCAGTCGAGATATGCTGCAAGTTCAACAAAGCTGGCGCAACTCTCCCTTCTTTCCCCGCCTTGAGTTTACGACCGCGCAGGAGTATTTAGAACAGCTATCAGAAAGAGAAGAGGGAAAAGGGAAAAGGGAACAGGGAATAGGCAATAGGGAACAGGTAATAGGGAAGGGGGAAGAGGGACAAATTCAAGACTCAATGTTGAATGTTGAATGTTCAATGTTCAATGAAACGCTTCCCGTCTGGAACGACGAACTTTACCTCGAATTCCATCGCGGTTGCTACACGACTCGCGGCGAACAGAAATGGTTTAATCGCCGGTGCGATCGCGCCTTATATGCAGCCGAATTGTGGTCTTCCGTCGCCCAAATTGTCGCAGTGAAACCCTACCCGAAATCCGAACTCGAAACCGCCTGGAAACACGTCCTATTCAATCAATTTCACGATATTTTACCCGGAACCTCCATTCCCGAAGTTTTCGAGCGAGCCAATTCTGAGTGGGATGCAGCCTTATCCGTCAGCGAAGAGATTGTCACTGCATCTCTAAACGCGATCGCCACTTGTATCCAACTTCCTCCTCCCCCTCATCCCGACGCAAAACCCCTTTTTGTTTTCAACTCCCTCAACTGGACGCGATCGCAAGTTGTCGAGATTCCATCCCTCAAAACCGATGGGTATGTTTGCAATGCTCAAGGCGATCCCATTCCCTCCCAACTCACCGGCGAAACCCAACTCTTTCTCGCCGAGGATATCCCTTCCGTTGGCTATCGCCTCTTCTGGTTGTGTCCGATGGCAAGGGACGAGGGGATGGGGAATTGGGAAGATGGGGAGATGAGGAATTGGGGAGATTTTGGCCTCTCCTCAATCTCGGAAAGATGCGATCCTCCCAGCAATCCGGCCGCCAACGAATCACCCAATACGTCGGGGGGGCTGGGGGGGCGTAACGCCCCCGCTGGGGGGTCTGGGGGGCAAAGCCCCCCGGAAAACCTGGGTTTGGACGAGTCAATTGAAAACTTCATCTTAGAAAACTCATATCTGCAAATTATCGTTGACCCGCAAACCGGCGAACTCAGCAGCATCTTCGACAAAACTGCGCGGCGAGAAATTCTCGATGGGAACGGAAACCAACTCCAAGCCTTTCGGGACGAAGGACAATATTGGGATGCGTGGAACATCGACCCCGACTACGAACAACACCCCTTACCCCCTCCCCAACTCCAGTCCATTCAATCGCAAGAACGCGGAGAACTGCGCCATTGCCTCCGCATCGTCCGCAAACTCAATAACTCAGAATTCCGCCAAGACTACCTTCTTGAAGCCAACTCACCACTGCTGAAAATTGAGACAACCGTTGACTGGCAAGAACGCCACGCCCTCGTGAAAGCCGCCTTCCCCTTCAACTTTGCAGCCGACTTCGCCACCTACGAAATTGCCTGCGGCGCGATCGCGCGCACCACAAAACCCCAAACCCCCGAAGAACAAGCAAAATGGGAAGTTCCCGCCCTGCAATGGGCCGACTTAACCAGTGCCGAAGGCTACGGCGTTAGCCTGCTCAACGACTGCAAACACGGCTATGACAGTCGCCCCAATCAATTGCGCCTAACGCTGCTGCGAGGCTCTACCTGGCCCGATCCCGACAGCGATCGCGGCATTCATCATTTTACCTACGCCATCTACCCCCACCGCGATTCTTGGCAGGCCGCACAAACCGTGCGACGCGGCTACGAGTTAAATGAACCACTGCGGGTCTTGCAACCGGAGAAAGCGATAGCGGAACCCAAACTTCCACCCACTCACACTTTCCTCAACCTCTCGGCTGAGAACCTAATTTTGACAGCCTTCAAACCCTCAGAAGATGACCCCAACGCTTGGATTCTGCGTTGCTACGAATGTCACGGAGAAACCGCAAAACTAACCTTTAACAACTCGCTAGGACTCACTCTGAGCCATCCCGTCGATTTGCTGGAGCAACCCTCTGTTACAGAATTCTCTGAGGCGATCGCGCCCTGGAAAATAGCCAGTTTTGCTGCCATTGGCAATATTTCCCGTATTTCTCCGAACTAGCACATTAATCCTGGCGATGTTGTCGAATTGACGGGCGAGTCTCGCAACTCGTTCTTTTCGCTCACAAAATATTCACATTGTTTGTCTATGGTTTCCCTTAATAGCAAAGGTTGAATTTCAATCAAAACTTCCCAATGGATTGTGAATTCTCAAGCCAAAGCACGAATTCCAGCGTAACCGTTCGCTCGGTCTCCGCACCAGAATGCAACGCCAATCTCCCGAAAGTGGATTTCCGCTTTCTCGATCGCGTTCATTTCGCTCAACGCTCCTCTCCTCCGTCAGCACAGCCGGTTGCCGTCAAATTTGAGTCCTTCGAGCTTTCTGTTGCAAGGCAGAATGTTGTAGCGAGCATGAGTCCCCCCGAACGCGATGAGTCTTATGTTGAATTAGCAGTTGATGTTCTCAAGACTCAAGATTTAGCCTCTATCAAAGCCCTAAGAGATTTTCTAACGGTCTTGTCCAATCCTCTTGCGGTTGAGAACGTCTTGAAAACAGCAATCCGTCAACTGGCTGAGGGCGATCCAGAGGCTTGTCGCTGGGTTTTGCGCCATCCCGCAAGTCTCATGCCAGACCTCGATCTGAAAGATTTAGCCCTAAAGCGCGCTTTCAATAAGCTTCGGGAGTGCGGATTTTTGTTCGGGGAAGAGTTTGGCTTTGACTCTGACGGTAAACTGTATGCAAGCGATTTGGCAAAAAGCCAATTGTTGGCAGAAAGTTCAAACGGCGATCGCTTGCTGCTTGAGGAAATTTTGCAAATTCGCCATTCCCCTTAACCATTGCTCTCAAAACGTCTAAATCCCTTTTTATTGTTACGACCCAACTGCGATAGATTTCATGAGAACTGCTGCTTGCGGAACGATGACCCCACTTCTCTCTCCCATTCCTCGCGAGTTCGATGAATTAGTTCTGTGCTACTACCTCAATCAAACAACGCGGGTGCAAGTGATTCGGATTGCTAATATCGATCAGTGGCTGTTTGAGCGCACGATCGCGCCTCAAGAAGGCTTATTTTTCAGGATACCGCCCCACGCCCAATTAGAAGTTCAATGGCACGATGTGGGCGGTATTAAGTTGCTCGATCTCATCACCTGTCATAATTTACGAGTTAATGAAAGCCACTGCGCCGAACCGAAAAGCGGCGAGTTGCCCGATCCGGCCGACTGGCGATCGCTCGCGGCCATCTGGTGAGCCACCTTACTCTCAAACCCGAACACCGACAGCTCATCTGCGATCTCGCACAACAAACCTATCCAGAGGAGTGCTGCGGTTTGCTGTTGGGAACTTTGGAGGATGGGGGAAAAAGGGTCGTGGAGGTTGTCCCAACCGAGAATAGCTGGGATGGGTCGGTTGCCGAGTCTTTTGCACAAATCTCCGAACGACGCGCGGCGAGCAAGCAGCGCAGTTTTAGTATCGCTCCAGCTACCCTGTTTGCCGTACAAAAAGAGGCGCGCGATCGCGGTTTGGGAATTATCGGCATCTATCACTCCCACCCCGACCATTCCGCCACGCCATCTGAGTTCGATCGCGCGATCGCCTGGCCGGAATACTCCTACATCATCGTTTCCGTTCTCCAAGGGCAAGTTGGCGAGTTCTTAAGTTGGACGCTCGACGACGACCGCCACTTTTACCCAGAAACCGTGCTGCAAGTTCCGTGAAGCCATTTGTCGAACGTGCGTTCCTAGTGTTCTGTCAAGGAAGAAATGAGGGATTGTCGATTTCTCCCAACTCCCCAACTCACCATTTCCCTCGTCGTCCCCCGACCTCAATTGAAAATTGACAAAGCACTAGGGCGCATCATCCCATTCTGGGGCCAAACTGCGAAAATCAAACCGTTCTGCCCCAATATGGCAGCTAACGCAGGTGGAAACTGTCACCGAATCAGGCAGTTTGACTCTGGGATGGAGGAGGTTGAAGTAGCGCGATAGCGCAAAGCGATAGGGAGCTTTTTCCTCTTCGCTGAGGGGGCGAGAGAAGAGACTGAGATAGTCCCACATCAGCAAAACTTCTGGGCTAGACATCATTGGAAGCGATCGCCCGTAATGCTCCTGCGGGTTCTGAAGCAATTGCTTCCAAGTTTCTGTTGGGAAAACCGCAGGTGGAATGGCAATGTGGCAGCTACCGCAATGTTCGAGGTAAAGTTCTTGTCCCAGTTGAAAGCGTTCTGGGACGGGGTCAACCGACTTGTTGGCTGAGATATTGGGGTTCGCCGTTGAGGGTTCTAGGGCGATCGCAACTCCCCATCCCAGAGCCACAGTCCACAACACAATGAGTACAAACAAGGGAACGAGCAACCTCGTCCGTTTGACCAACCCGCCTTTTTTGCCAAAATTCATCATTGACTTTCAACCGTTTTCTCACTTATTCCACAGGAATTGAGCGCAATAATCGCTCGACGATCGCTCTCGCTTGTCGCCCGCCTGCTGGAATAAGACGGTGAGAGAGGACGTGAGGTGCCAGACGTTTGACATCATCGGGAATGACGTAGTCCCGGCCTGCCAGAAAGGCAAAAGCTTGAGCGGCTTGTTGCAGTGCGACCGTTCCCCTCGGACTCACCCCCAGTGTAATTTCCTCATCGGTACGGGAAGCACGGACGAGGTTGAGAATATACTGTTGCAAGCTTTGCGCCACATTCACTTGACTCGCTAGCTCCTGCAACTCTCGTACCTCCTCTAGAGAAATACAGGGTTGAAGATCGTCAACACTCATCCTGTCCTGCTGCCGTTGCAACATTTGCAGCTCTTCTTCCTCAGTCGGATAGCCTAAGCTCAAAGATAAAGTAAAGCGATCCATTTGCGCTTCGGGTAGCGGAAAAGTGCCTTGATATTCGATTGGATTTTGGGTAGCAATCACAAAAAAAGGGCGATCGACTTTCCGAGATTGACCGTCAACCGTTACTTGCTGTTCTTCCATCACTTCCAGCAAAGCAGATTGCGTGCGGGGGGTGGCGCGATTAATTTCATCGGCCAGCACAACGCTGGCAAACACCGGGCCGGCGAGGAACTCAAATTCTCGACTGCTGGGGTTCCAAATATTGGTTCCGGTAATGTCCGTAGGCAGCAAATCGGGTGTGCATTGAATGCGTTGGAAGCGACCGTTAATCGAGCGAGCGAGGGATTTCGCGAGCAAAGTTTTTCCCACACCTGGAACATCTTCAAGCAAAGCATGGCCGCCACTCAGAAGTGCCACTAAAACCAGACGAATGGCTTCAGACTTGCCGACGATAGTGCGACTGAGGTTTTGGGTCAGATTGGAGATGCGTTGGTTCATAGTCAGTGGGGACTTATAGGATGCGTGTAAGCGATGGGATGACTGTCGAGCAAGATGGCAGTCGGAGAGGTGACAAACCCTAAGACAGTCAGGGGAGCCGGCGATTGAAGATCGAAAAAGTTAGGGTTCGGATTGAACTGGCGTTTTTGAGGACTGCTCCTCACTCCCCTTTCTAGTCTATATTCGCTCTTTCAGCAATTCTCTGGTGGTTTGACAGTCTCTCGAAATTTGTGCTTTCAAAGCATCTAGAGAGGAAAATTTTTGCTCTGGACGTAAAAATTGTTCGAGGTTAACGGTTAGGGTTTTGCCGTACAAGTCGCCCGACCAGTCGAGTAAGTGAACTTCGACTGTGAGTGCTACATCACCGCTGACGGTGGGACGACAGCCGATATTGAGAGCTGCGGGAATGGAGGAGAAGCAGTCTGATGTTGTAGAAATGCTAACGCGAGCACTGTAAACGCCGTAGCGAGGGAGAAATTTATTCTCTGGGAGTTTGAGGTTGGCGGTCGGAAATCCAATCGTTCTGCCTAACTGTTGCCCGATAACCACTGTTCCGGTGAGGCTATAGGGACGGCCGAGAAGTTGGTTGGCAGTTTCGAGATGCCCGTCTTGCAGGGCTTGACGGATGCGAGAACTGCTGATGCGCTCGGCTTGACTGGTTTGGAGGGGGGCGATCGCAACATCGATTCCATATTTTCCGGCGAGCGATCGCAAATCAGCGGCGGTTCCCGAGCGCTTGTACCCAAACCGAAAATCTGCGCCAATGCTAATGTGTTTGACTCGCAGTTGCTCGACTAAAATCAAGTCCACAAAGGCTTGAGGACTCAACGCAGCCATCTCTCGATCGAACGGTAACAAAATCAATTGTTCGACACCTAACAACTTGAGTTGTTCGCTTTTCTCAGCCGGAGGAGTCAAGAGTTTCTGATTTTGACCGGTAAAGAACTCTCGCGGGTGAGGATTAAACGTGACGACCGTTGCATGAGGGGATTCGCTCGGAGCGCTCGACTCCCGCTCGACATAGCTGCGGCCAATTTCTAAGGGCTTGCTTAAAATTGACCGAACAACTCTCTGATGCCCTCGATGAACGCCGTCAAAGTTGCCGAGAGCGATCGCAGTTGGCGTTAAAGCCGTGGTTGTTGATGATGTTACCCACACGCTTTACATTTTTACACAATTCGGACAAGTCGTCTGCCCCCCGCATCAGGTTGGCAGGTTTTGTAACGATGTTAAGACGCTTGAGGCAAAAACTCGATGGATTCTCCTTCCCTCGCCATCACCGAGTTGGGAAAGGCTGCGCTAACCTCTTCGCCAATGCGATCTAACGTATCGTCGTTGTGCAAGGGGTCGTGGTGAAAAATAACCAACTTCTTTACCTGAGCTGCTGCGGCCACTTTAACGGCTTCTTGCCAGGTTGAATGCCCCCAACCCACTTTACTTGACTTTTCTGAGTAATATTCTTCGTCGGTATAAGCGGCATCGATAATCAGGAGATCGGCTTCTCGCGCCAACCACAGCACGTTGGGATCGAGGCGATCGGGGAAATGTTCGGTATCGGTCACGTAAGCAACGGTAATGCCTTGCCAACTCACTCGATAGCCCACAGCTTCTCCAGGATGGTTGAGCTTTGCGTTTTCAATGGCGATCTCTCCAATTTTCAAGGTTTCGCCCGGAGTGATGTCATAAAACTGCAAATTGGCTTGCATAATTTGCAAGGGAACGGGGAAATTGGGGTGTAGCATCTGATCGTGATGGCGTTGCTTGATGGTTGCGCCATTGGGAGCAACGGCCCCGTAAATATTGAAGCGATTGCCTTTAACAAAAGCAGGAACAAAAAAAGGAAAGCCCTGAATGTGATCCCAGTGAGAATGGGTGAAAAAGATGTGTGCTTCTAACGGCATTTCAGACAGAAGGGACTGTCCCAACACTCGCAAGCCCGTCCCTCCATCAAAAATGAGACGTTCTCCTGCGACTTGCATTTCTATGCAGGGTGTATTTCCGCCATAGCGGACTGTTTCCGCGCCCGGGCAAGGAATACTTCCTCTTACGCCCCAAAAGTTAATTTTGAATCGGTTCTGGATGCTAGACATGGGTGTTGGCGAAGCTTTAAGTACTCAGCAGTTCCTTTTTTGTGGGTTTGAGTTCAATAGATTGAACAGATCTCGTTCGGGATCGATCTCAATTTGAACCTTAACCGATTTGTTGGCAAAACGAAAATTGCAATTGATGGGGATTGCACCCACCGAAAGGGACTTACCCAGAATACTCTCTCGCTGAGGGGCTGGTTTCGCTCGGAAGCCAGCATGCAGATTGGGGAGTAGTCCATTTAGAAGAATCCACTTGCGGGCGACGGTTTTTCCATCAAAGGTAGTGTTGAAAGGCGATTTTTGGCGATCGCTCGACCCTGGTCGGATGTTCCAAAACCCCAACATGGGCTTGGGATTGAGGGAAAGTTTGTTTCTTGCTCGAAAACTTGATGGTTCGCTATCTATCTTATCTAAAAAAACAGTAAGAGCTTGAGCGCTCCTTGTCTGGAAGCTCGCTCAATAAGGTTTGGCGATCGCGATCGCTGCGGTTCGGATTCTTCTTTGCAGCCGCGATCGGAGAGCGTCCCATCGCTCATTGTTGCACCGCAGAGATTGGCGCGGCTTAAATCTGTCCCGCTTAAGTTTGCCCCTCTCAGATTAGCGCGGGAGAGATCGGCGTTCGCAACAAAAGCGTTGGTTAGGGAAGCATTTTGCAAGTTTGCTCCGACTAAGCTTGCTTCTGTCAGGTTAGCATTTTTGAGAAGGGTATTGCTGAGGTTTGCTTTCTTCAAGGTCGCTCCGGCCAGGTTCGCCCCTCTAAGCTTTGCCCAGACCAACTGGGAACGGCTCAGATTTGCCCCAGTAAGATCTGCGTTCTCCATTTGGGCATCTGTTAAGAGCGCACCGCTCAGATTGCTATCGCTCAAGTTTGCATGGCTTAAGCGAGCTGCTGTGAGGTTCGCTGCTGTGAGGTTCGCTGCACTGAGATTAACATAGGTTAGGCCGGCTCGAACGAGGGTGCTCGCTCGAAGATCGACGCGCTCTAAATTTCGCCCCCTCAAATCGGTATCGCTGAGGTTGCATCCCGGACATTGACGAGTTGCGAGGAGTTGTTGGATTTGTTGCTGTCTTAGCGTTTCGGTAGGAACGGGCCCCAAAATTGCTGGAGAGACAACAAGACTGAGGTGACAGAAGAACAGGGCTGAGGACGTCAATCTATCCACGGGTCTGATTTGGCCGGCCTGATGGCAGGCTATAGCAAGTAGTAAGCTTTGCAATGCGGACGAAGAGACTCGAACTCTTACGTCAAAGACACTAGAACCTAAATCTAGCGCGTCTACCAATTCCGCCACGTCCGCGCGATCGCGCTCCGTATTGTAACACAGTTTTTTTTACAAACGGCAAAACCGACGAGAGCGATCGCCTTGAGGCTCTTGCCAAGAGTAAGCAAAATGGCTAACGGCTCTGATACTGGGGACTTGGCGGCGAATTGCCTCCATTTGCGCGTCGAGAGAAGGACGATTGCCATCGCTCCTCCCCCAAT
>JGI12316J15309_10000995_pt1 | contig 9611 bp, 20 predicted proteins | sample MarCyaLeptolynsp_FD_15309 | JGI IMG/M metagenome (IMG submission 15309) | reverse complement strand
CCCGCCTCACTTTGACGACCAAGTTCTTTCTAATGACCCGGTAACGGGTCGCCTATACGGGAAACAGGTTCATGCAGAACCAGAACATTCGCATTCGTTTGAAAGCATTCGATCATCGTATTCTCGATGCATCGACGCTGGAAATCGTCAACACGGCGAAACGGACGGGTGCAACGGTGCGTGGGCCGATCCCGCTGCCGAACCGGATCGAGAAGTTCACTGTGCTTCGCGGTCCGCACATCGATAAGAAGAGCCGTGAACAATTCGAGATCCGGACGCACAAGCGTCTTCTCGACATTGTCGACCCGACACCTCAGACCGTGGACGCGCTGATGAAGCTCGACCTCGCCGCCGGTGTTGACGTCGAAATCAAGCTCTAGGGTTTATTAGTAGCAAGGAGTGCGAAAAATGCGCGCTGGCGTGATCGCACAAAAAGTTGGCATGACGCGGGTCTTTACGGACGAGGGGAAGCATATTCCCGTCACCGTACTCAAGCTCGATGGCTGCCAGGTGGTTGGACACCGCACGGAAGAGAAGAATGGCTATACAGCCCTTCAGCTCGGTGCCGGGTCCATCAAGGTCAAAAATCTCACCCGTGCTGAGCGCGGTCACTTTGCCAAGACGTCGGTGGAACCCCGTCGCCGTCTGGTAGAGTTCCGTGTGACACCGGACAACCTCATTGATGTGGGCGCTGAACTTCAGGCTGACCACTTCGTCGCAGGCCAGTATGTGGATGCGTCAGGCATCTCGATTGGTAAGGGGTTTGCCGGTGGCATGAAGCGCCACAACTTCGGTGGTCTTCGCGCAACCCACGGTGTGTCCATCTCTCACCGCTCCCACGGTTCGACCGGTCAGTGTCAGGACCCGGGCAAGGTGTTCAAGGGCAAGAAGATGGCTGGTCACATGGGTCAGACCCGCGTGACGACCCAGAACCTTGAAATCGTTTCCACAGATGTGGAGCGCGGTCTCATTCTGGTGAAGGGCGCCATTCCTGGGTCCAAGGGTGGCTGGGTGCAGCTGTCTGACGCTGTGAAGAAGCCGCTTCCTGATGGTGTGCCGATGCCGGGTGCGTTCCGCACGGCTGGTGCAGCTGATGAGAAACCTGCTGAAGAAGAAACTGCTGCTGAAGCGCCGGCTGAAGAAGTCGCTGCGGATGAAGCTGAGAACAAGGACGACGCATAGTCATGAAGCTGGACGTCCAGACACTCGACGCCAAGAAGGCGGGCAGCGTTGATCTGCCGGATGACGTGTTCGCGCTCAAGCCGCGGACCGACATTCTTCACCGCATGGTGACTTATCAGCTGGCCAAGCGCCGCGCTGGTACACACAAGACCAAGGGCCGTTCCGAAATCGCCGGTACGACCAAGAAGATGTACAAGCAGAAGGGCACAGGTGGTGCGCGTCACGGTAACAAGAAGGTTCCGCAGTTCCGTGGCGGCGGCAAGGCGTTCGGTCCGGTTGTGCGTGATCACGCTCACGGCCTGACCAAGAAGGTGCGCGCGCTGGCTCTTCGTCATGCTCTTTCGACCAAGGCACAGGCCGGCTCGATCATCGTTCTCGATGAAGCGAAGCTGCCTGAGCCGAAGACGAAAGTCGTGAAGGATGCTTTTGCGAAACTTGGGATTACGAGCACGCTCATCGTCGATGGTGCCGAGCTTGACGACAACTTCGCTCTGGCAGCCCGCAACATCCCGCATACGGATGTGCTGCCGGTACAGGGCATCAACGTCTATGACGTGCTGCGCCGCGACACTCTGGTGCTGACCAAGTCAGCTGTTGAAGCTCTGGAGGCACGGTTCTCATGAAGGCAGAAGATCTCTACATCGTCCTTCAGGCGCCGGTGATCACTGAAAAGTCCACCCTTGCGGGTGAGAACAACCAGGTGGTCTTCCGTGTTCCGCTCGAAGCGACAAAGCCGCAGGTGAAGGAAGCCGTCGAGACCTTGTTCAAGGTTGAGGTGAAGGCCGTCAACACGCTGCGGGTCAAGGGCAAGCAGAAGCGTTTCCGCGGCATGCTTGGCAAACGTTCGGATATCAAGAAGGCAATCGTCACGCTTGCCGATGGTCACTCTATTGATGTGACCACAGGCCTCTAAGGGACGACGCAGGAAAATGGCACTTAAGAAATACAATCCGATCACGCCGAGCCAGCGTCAGCTGGTGACCGTTGATCGCTCGGGTCTCTGGAAGGGCAAGCCGGTCAAGACATTGACCCAGGGCCTGACCAAGTCCGGTGGCCGCAACAACAAGGGCCGCACGACGTCTTACCGGACGGGTGGGGGCCACAAGCGCACCTATCGGATGATCGACTTCAAGCGTCGCAAATTCGATGTGCCGGCGACGGTTCAGCGTCTTGAGTATGACCCGAACCGCACAGCTTTCATTGCGCTCATCAAGTATGATGACGGCGAGCTGGCATACATCCTGGCGCCGCAGCGTCTGGCAGAAGGCGATACTGTCATTGCCGGTGCCCGCGTTGACGTGAAGCCGGGCAATGCGATGCCGCTGTCTGCGATGCCGATCGGGACCATCGTCCACAATGTTGAGATGAAAGAAGGCAAGGGCGGGCAGATCGCTCGTTCCGCCGGCACCTATGTGCAGCTGGTCGGTCGTGACCAGGGCTACGCCATTCTTCGTCTTGGTTCCGGTGAGCAGCGTCTTGTTCGCGGTGAGTGCATGGCAACTGTTGGTGCTGTGTCGAACCCGGATCAGTCAAACATCAAGCTTGGCAAGGCGGGTCGCTCGCGCTGGCTTGGCCGCCGTCCGACGGTTCGTGGTGTTGCCATGAACCCGGTCGATCACCCCCATGGTGGTGGTGAAGGCCGTACGTCAGGTGGTCGCCATCCTGTGACGCCGTGGGGCAAACCCACCAAGGGTCGCCGGACACGCTCCAACAAGTCCACAGATAAGTACATCGTGCGCAGCCGTCACCAGCGCAAGAAGAAGCGGTAGGGCCTAAGTAAATGACACGCTCCGTATGGAAAGGGCCGTTTGTTGACGGCTATTTGTTGAAGAAGGCCGAAGCTGTTCGTGCATCGGGCCGCAACGAGATCATCAAGATCTGGTCGCGCCGCTCGACGATCCTGCCACAGTTCGTTGGTCTCAATTTCGGTGTCTACAACGGCAACAAGCATGTGCCGGTGTCTGTCTCCGAAGACATGGTTGGTCACAAGTTTGGCGAGTTCGCTCCGACACGGACGTACTATGGCCACACGGCTGACAAGAAGGCGAAGAGGAAGTAACGATGGGTAAGCCATCCAAACCCCGTAAGCTGGCGGAAAACGAGGCGCGTGCGGTCGGTCGCATGCTGCGCACGAGCCCGCGCAAGCTGAACCTGGTTGCTCAGTCGATCCGTGGTCTGAAGGTGGACCGTGCGATTGCCGATCTGACCTTTTCACCCAAGCGGATTTCAAAGTCGGTGAAGGCGGTTCTCGAGAGCGCTGTTGCCAATGCTGAAAACAACCATGATCTCGATGTTGATGAGCTTGTGGTGTCTGAGGCCTATGTGGGCAAGAACCTGGTCATGAAACGCTGGAAGCCGCGGGCGCGCGGTCGGGTAGGCCGGATTCAGAAGCCGTTCAGCCAGATCACCATTGTTGTGCGTGAGAAGAGTGCAGAGACTTCAGGGGAAGCTGCGTAATGGGACATAAAGTCAATCCAATTGGGCTTCGCCTCGGCGTCAACCGTACCTGGGACTCCCGCTGGTATGCGAACCGCGGTGAGTATGGCGAGCTGCTGCATGAGGATGTCCGCATCCGCGAATTCCTGATGAAGGAATTGAAGCAGGCCGGTATCTCCAAGGTTGTTATTGAGCGTCCGCACAAGAAGTGCCGCGTCACAATCCACACGGCACGTCCGGGTGTTGTGATCGGCAAGAAGGGTGCAGACATCGAAACCCTGCGCCGCAAAATTCAGTCGATGACGTCCAGCGAAGTGCACCTCAACATTGTTGAAGTGCGGAAGCCGGAAATCGATGCCCAGCTGGTGGCTGACTCCATTGCTCAGCAGCTTGAGCGTCGTGTTGCATTCCGCCGCGCCATGAAGCGGTCGGTTCAGTCCGCCATGCGGATGGGTGCTGAAGGTATTCGTATCACCTGTGGTGGTCGTCTTGGTGGTGCTGAAATCGCCCGCGTTGAGTGGTACCGCGAAGGTCGTGTGCCCCTTCATACGCTGCGCGCTGACATTGACTACGCGACGTCTACGGCGTTCACCGCCTACGGTGCCTCTGGCATCAAGGTTTGGATTTTCAAGGGCGAGATCCTTGAGCATGACCCGATGGCACACGAGAAGCGTGCCCTGTCTGCTCAGGAAGGTGGACGCCCTGGTGGCGGTGACCGTCGCCCCCGTCGGGATTAATAGGGTCGCGTTTGTTAGCGACACTGTTTGAGAGTTTGAGGACTTAGAGATGCTGCAGCCAAAGCGCACAAAATTCCGGAAGGCCCATAAGGGCCGCATCCATGGCGTTGCCAAGGGCGGAACTGCTTTGAATTTCGGCTCCCACGGCCTGAAGGCCCAGGAACCGATGCGAGTGACCGCGCGCCAGATTGAAGCGGCGCGTCGTGCCATCACACGTCACATGAAGCGTGCTGGCCGTGTGTGGATCCGCATCTTCCCGGATGTGCCGGTTTCAAAGAAGCCGACTGAAGTGCGCATGGGTAAAGGTAAGGGTACGCCGGAATACTGGGTGGCCAAGGTTAAGCCTGGCCGCGTGATGTTTGAAATTGACGGTGTGCCGCATGACGTTGCGAAGGAAGCGCTGGAACTTGGTGCTGCCAAGCTGCCGCTGAAGGTTCGCATGGTCACGCGTGTGGGCGAGCACTAGCAGGGCGCGAAGAGGATAGGACTGATGAAGATCGCAGATGTCCGGGACATGACGCCCGACCAGATGAGTGACGAAGTGGTGAAGCTGCGCAAGGAGGCATTCAACATGCGCTTCCAGCGTGCCACGGGTCAGCTTGATAACACCGCGCGGTTGCGCGAAATCCGCCGCACGATTGCGCGGATCAAAACCATTCAGGGCGAGCGCGGCAAAGCCGACGCTTCTGCCTAAGCAGGACTAGAAGGAACCTAAGATGCCAAAGCGCGTGCTCCAGGGCGTCGTGGTCAGCGACAAGATGAAAGACACGGTCACAGTGCTCGTTGAGCGCCGGTTCACTGACCCTGTCATGAAGAAGACCATTCGTCGGACGAAGCGGTATCACGCACATGATGCGCAGAACGCTTTCAAGACGGGTGACAAGGTTCGCATTCGTGAATGCGTGCCGATTTCCAAGACGAAGCGCTGGGAAATCTACACCGGTGAAGAGGCGTAAGCCTTTCCAGCCGGTTTTGAGAATTAGTAGTTTGGTCGTAAGCGCGCTTACACAGGCGTGAAGGAATAGAATAATGATCCAGATGCAGTCGAATTTGGACGTTGCGGACAACTCAGGTGCCCGCCGTGTTCAGTGCATCAAGGTGCTGGGTGGCTCCAAGCGCAAATATGCCAGTGTTGGTGACACGATCGTGGTCAGCATTAAGGAAGCCATTCCCCGCGGCCGCGTGAAAAAGGGCGACGTGATGAAGGCGGTAATTGTACGCACCGCCAAGGAAATCCGCCGTCCGGATGGAAGTGCAATCCGCTTTGACAGCAATGCGGCTGTGCTGGTGAACAACAATGGAGAGCCGATCGGCACACGTATCTTCGGGCCGGTCACTCGTGAACTGCGCGCCAAGAACATGATGAAGATCGTTTCGCTCGCACCGGAGGTGCTCTAGAGCCATGGCTTTGAAACTGAAAATTCGCAAGGGCGACAAGGTCGTTGTGACGACCGGTAAGGACAAGGGCAAAAAGGGCGAAGTGCTCAAGGTGCTCCGCGAGGAAAACCGTGCCGTGGTCCAGGGTGTGAACATTGTTCGCCGCCACCAGCGCCAGACGCCGCAGGCCGAAGGCGGGATCATCGCCAAGGAAGCGCCGATCCACATTTCGAATATCGCTGTTGAAGATCCCAAGGACGGATCGGCAACGCGGGTTGGCTTTAAGACGCTTGATGACGGACGCAAGGTTCGTGTCGCGAAGCGCTCAGGAGAAGTGATCGATGGCTGATGCTGCTGTAGCCACGGATAATTACGTACCGCGCGCCCGCGCGACGTATGAAAACGTTGTCCGTGCCAAGCTTATTGAAGAATTCGGGTACAAGAACCCGATGCAGGTGCCGAAGGTCGACAAGATCGTCCTCAACATTGGTGCCGGTGTTGCGGTTGGTGACTCCAAGAAGATCGGTTCTGCGGTTGCGGCCCTTGAAGCCCTGACGGGTCAGAAGGCTGTGATCACCAAGGCCAAGAAGTCGGAAGCGACGTTCAAACTGCGTGAAGGCATGAACATCGGCGCCAAGGTGACACTGCGCAAAGAGCGCATGTATGAATTCCTTGACCGCCTGGTGACCATTGCGTTGCCGCGCGTGCGTGACTTCCGGGGCCTGAACCCCAAGAGCTTTGACGGCAATGGTAACTACGCCATGGGCCTGAAGGAACACATCGTGTTCCCAGAGATCAACTATGACGACGTCGATCACGTGTGGGGGATGGACATCATCGTCTGCACAACGGCATCCACTGATGACGAGGCGAGGGCTCTCCTTCGCGAACTCAACTTCCCCTTCACGTCGTAAGCGCTACCACGCAAACGATACGGTCGGGACTAGGAGGACTGCATGGCGAAAAAGAGCGCCATTGAGAAGAACAAGAAGCGTCAGCAGCTTGTAAAAAAGTATGCGGCAAAGCGTGCTGCGCTGCGCGAGATCATTCACAACCAGGAACTGCCCATCGAGGACCGTATCCAGGCACAGCTGAAGTTGACCGCATTGCCGCGGGACTCGGCAGCAAGCCGTGTGCGCAATCGCTGCGAAGTATCCGGTCGGCCGCGCGGTTACTACCGCAAGCTGAAAATGTCACGTATCGCGCTTCGGGATTTTGCCTCAAACGGGCAGGTTCCGGGCATGGTCAAGTCGAGCTGGTAGGGAGTTAGCAAATGTCTTTTTCTGATCCCCTCGGTGATATGCTGACCCGCATCCGCAATGGTCAGATGCGTGGTAAGTCCAAGGTTCAGACGCCGGGCTCAAACCTGCGCCGTCGTGTGCTCGATGTGCTGCAGTCTGAAGGCTATATCCGCGGATATGCGGAAGTGTCTTTCGACAATGGCCGCAAGGAATTTGAGATCGAGCTCAAATATTTCGAAGGCACGCCGGTGATCCGTGAGATCAAGCGTGTGTCCAAGCCGGGTCGCCGGGTGTACTCCGCGGTGACTGATCTTCCCCAAGTCTACAATGGTTTGGGTATTTCCATTCTGTCGACACCCAAGGGCGTGATGTCTGATCACATCGCACGTGAGGAGAATGTCGGCGGTGAGGTTCTCTGCCAGGTGTTCTAGGCCCCTTTGACAGGGCCCAAGGGACAGACCAGCGGACTAGGAGCGAATAGATATGTCGCGTATCGGTAAACTGCCTATTGCCATTGCAAGTGGCGTCACTGTGACCATTGACGGTCAGACGGTGAAGGCAAAGGGGTCCAAGGGTGAGCTTGAGCTTACACTTGTGCCGGAAGTTACAATCAGCCAGGGCGAAGATGGTCTGACCGTCACGCCGGTTGATGACAGCCAGCGGGCACGATCCATGTGGGGTCTGTCGCGGTCTTTGGTTGCCAATATGGTTCAGGGCGTCAGCGAAGGCTTCTCCAAGGAGCTGGAGATCAACGGCGTCGGGTACCGTGCTCAGGTGCAGGGCAAGACACTGCAGCTCGCTTTGGGCTTCAGCCATGATGTGAACTATCCGGTGCCTGACGGCATCGAGATCAAGACACCGAAGCCTACGGAAGTTGTTATCTCGGGAATCGACAAGCAGAAGGTCGGGCAGGTTGCTGCCGAGATCCGCAGCTATCGTCCGCCAGAGCCATACAAGGGCAAGGGCGTGAAGTACGTCGACGAATACATCTTCCGTAAGGAAGGCAAGAAGAAGTAAGCAGATGAGCAATTCAATGAAAATGCGCGAACGCCGCAAGATGCGGGTCCGCCGTTCGCTAAAGAAGACCGCCAACGGGCGTCCGCGCCTTTCGGTTTACCGGTCGTCGAAGCACATTTCTGCGCAGGTGATTGATGACGTTCAGGGTGTGACCCTGGCTTCTGCATCGACGCTTGAAAAGGATCTGCGCGGCAGCCTCAAGACGGGTGCCGATGTCGCGGCTGCCAAGGCAGTCGGTGAACTGGTCGCCAAGCGTGCGAAAGACAATGGCGTCAAGGACGTCGTCTTCGATCGTGGTGGGTACATTTATCATGGCCGTGTGAAAGCGCTGGCCGACGCTGCCCGTGAGGGCGGCCTGGAATTCTAGGCGAGAGGGTTAGTCACGTGGCACGGGAACAAGGCGGTCGGAATGACCGCGGACGTGGGCGCGATCGCGATGATCGTGATAGCGAATTCGTCGACAAGCTGGTGCATATCAACCGCGTCGCCAAGGTGGTGAAGGGCGGTCGCCGTTTCGGTTTTGCTGCCCTTGTGGTGGTTGGTGATCAGAAGGGCCGGGTCGGCTTTGGCAAGGGCAAGGCCCGTGAAGTGCCGGAAGCTATCCGCAAGGCAACGGAGCAGGCCAAGCGCCAGATGATCCGTGTGCCGCTGCGCGAAGGCCGGACGCTGCATCACGATGTGGCGGGTCGCCATGGCGCGGGTCGTGTGTACCTGCGTGCAGCGCCTCCGGGTACCGGCATCATTGCTGGTGGTCCGATGCGTGCGGTGTTCGAAACACTGGGCATGCAGGATCTGGTTGCGAAGTCGATCGGTACGTCGAACCCCTACAACATGGTTCGGGCAACGTTTGATGCTCTGACGCGTGAGCAGAGCCCGCGTATGGTGGCAGCACGCCGTGGCCTCAAGGTCAGCGACGTGGTTTCCCGCCGTTCCGATGCTTCTTCAGAAGCGCTCGAAGACGCTGAGTAGGAACTGACTGATGGCAGCTAAGAAAACAATCACCGTTGAGCAGGTTGGCAGCCCCATCCGCCGCCCGGACTGGCAGGAAAAGGTCCTGATTGGTCTTGGTCTCAACAAGATGCATCGCCGCCGGACGCTGGAAGATACGCCGGCTGTGCGGGGCATGGTCAACAAGGTGCACCATCTGGTGCGGATCGTGGACGAGGCCTAAGGGTCTTCTTCCACTGTCATTTTGGTATTTCGCCTGGGGCACTTTTGTCCCTGAGCAAAAGGCAGTTGAACGATGAAGCTGAACCAGCTCAAAGATAATCAAGGCGCCCGCAAGGAGCGTACCCGCGTTGGCCGTGGTTACGGTTCCGGCAAGGGTGTTACCGCCGGCCGCGGTCAGAAGGGTCAGAAGTCGCGCTCTGGTGTGGCCATCAAGGGCTACGAAGGTGGCCAGATGCCCATTCACATGCGTCTCCCCAAGCGCGGGTTCAACAACCCGTTCCCGACTGTGTACGCAATCGTGAACATTGGCCGCGTGCAACGCGCCATTGATGACGGCAAACTGGATGGCAAGAAGCCGGTAAACACTGAAGCCCTGCGCGCGGCAGGTCTGCTGCGTCGCAAGGATGTGGATGTGCGTCTGCTGGCCAAGGGTGAATTGACCGCCAAGGTC
>JGI12316J15309_10002714_pt1 | contig 9616 bp, 7 predicted proteins | sample MarCyaLeptolynsp_FD_15309 | JGI IMG/M metagenome (IMG submission 15309) | reverse complement strand
GAAATGGACCGCGTCGTATCTCGTCGAAGCATTCAAAGTTTAGGCGTGCAACGCCCTCCTCATTCTCGCTTGATCCGGCGCAACATGAACAATGCAACGAGATTTATTCCAGCGATCCCGAAACTGTTAAAAAGCAAGATCATATGAGCGGTTGCTTCAGACGGTGAAGCCCTGGCTGCCTCGTACCCAGATAACGCAAGGATCACACCGGAGAATGTGCCGCCTAGCGCAAGACCCAGCTTTTCGGACGAGATCCAGACTCCGGTATGAATGCCCTCATTGCCGGCCGCCATCGGATCACGTTCGATAAGATCTGGAAAAAGGGAAAATGGGATGAGTTGGGCGCCGCCATTGGCAAAGCCAATCAAAGCAACGAATATCGGGACAAATCCGAAAGGGAGGCTTGCAGTGAGGTAGAGCGAACAGAACGCTAGCGCGCACGCCAAAATAACAAGTTCATAAGTCCTATATTTGCCCAATCTTGAGGCACAGAATGACCAGAACGGAAGTGACACGAGGGTCGCAACGATGAAAGCGGCAAACAGTATCGACATATCGACTTCTGGTCGCCCAAACACTTGAACTGTGAGATACGGTAACAAAGCTGTGCTCGCGCTGACCGCGCCGACCTGCAATACAAACACGCACATCAATTGCATGAACCTTGAGTTTTGGACGACGATTTTCATCGCCCCCCAAAAGCCTATGGGGTCGCTAGCATCACTGGTTGCAGTCTGCGATTTTGGGATAGCCAGTAGTGGCATTAGCATCGCAATGAAGAGTACCGCCATTATTGTAATCGCCATGTAGCGGTAAGCAACAAGCCCTCCTCCAAACCAATTGATGAGCAGTGGCGCCAGCACCCCAGCAAACAGGATTCCAACAGCACTCCCACCCATGCGAAATGAGACTATTCGGGTTCGTTCATTGGGGTCTTCCGTGATGTCTGCCGGAATCGCGATGTAAGGTACTGCAAATAGTGAGAAGGCTGTAGTACAAAGCACATATGCAACGACGAGAAAGACAAAAGTCACGCGCCAATCGTCATTGGGCGTGGGGCTAAACAGCACAATGAATGTAATTGCAAAGGCAATGCTGCCGATTAGCATGAAGGGCTTTCTCCGCCCCCAATTTGACCATCGGCCAGCGTAACTGTCCGACATTCTACCGATGTATGGGTCGATCACAAATTCCCAGACCTTGGGAACGAAGAGAACAAACCCGGCAGCCAAGGCCGGTATTCCTAACAATTCAGTGCAGATGTAGAGCAGAAACAGCTGGGGCAATACTACAAAGGCTGCCGTGCCGGTCGAACCTGCACCAAAACCAACCAGCCGCGGGAAACTTAAAACCGCGCCATGATTGCTGACATTTTCGCCATTGACGGACAATCTATGTGCACCTGCCTTATTGATATTTAAATTTCAATATGGGCGGTAAATTTGGAGATCAAGCGAGAAATGGTATGGTATAGTGAGAATTTTTTATCGGGCAATTGTGTGAGCCCCTATCGATCACGTGCATACTTGAGTCGCCCGATTCTATCCTACAGACGCACAAATAGGCGGACGGTGATTGAGACTATGTTCTTCTTGGAGGTCCGACAAATGAGAGTGTTGAGGACAGCAATTGTCTTTGTGTTAGCAGTGGCTTTGACCGCTTGTGCGGAGCGGAGCGAAGACACTGAGTTGATATCCTGGCCCGTTGATAGCTGGGAAGGCAGCACTCCTAGGGAAGAAGGCCTGAATGCGGAACAAGTCGCCGGCTTTTTGCGTGACCTCGAAGAAGGCGCATATGGGCCGCTCGATCGTTTTCTCCTCATTCGGCACGGCCGGCTTGTTGCTGACGCCCGTTTCGAAGTCGACTGGACGAAACGAGCGCCTGAAGGTGCCAGTTCGGCTCCCTACGTCGCGGCTTATGTCCAGTACGACTATGATGATCCGGATCATCATCCCTACTTTCGCGGGACGCGTCTCCACTCGATGCAGTCTGTAACCAAGAGTGTAATATCGCTTGGGATTGGGACAGCCCTTCTTGCCGGAAAAATTCGTGACCTTGATGAGCCGATTGCACCGTACTTTCGGGAGTTTGATTTTGGGGAATCCCATCCAGATTGGACTGATGTGACAATTGCTGACTTGCTGACAATGAGAAGTGGCATTTCTTGGGAAACCGAAGGAGGCTACGGGACAGGCGAGCACAGCACCGACATCTTGGAGAATTCTGCGGCCTGGCTGCCCTTCATTCTGTCGAGGCCGATGGACGCAGAGCCGGGATCAGTATTTGAATACAATGACGGCGTAAGTGTTTTGCTCGGCCATGTATTGGGCGATGCGACGGGTGGTCGTGCAGACGCTTGGTTGGCTTCGCGCTTGTTCGCACCGATCGGCATTGATGAGTATCATTGGAAAGAATCGCCGAACGGCGAACTGGATACCCAAGGCGGTCTCTATCTCGCATCAGAAGATTTGGCGCGCATAGGATATCTTGTCCTGCGCAACGGCAAGTGGGACGGCAGGACTATTTTGCCTGAGGATTGGATCACCGCCTCAATGCGAACGTCCGAAGATCTTACAGTGCAAGACAGGCAGACACTCGGTTTCGGCTATCATTGGTGGGTGCGCAGGATCAGTGATAATCAAATAGTAGTTTTTGAAGCCAATGGTTATGGAGGGCAAAGATTGATTATCGTGCCCTCGCTCGACGTCGTCGCTGTCTTTAATGCGTGGGACATACACGGCGATCATGCTGGACCCGCGATCAACGCGTTCTATGAGAAAGTCTTGCCCAACATAGTTGAGTGATCTTGACCTTCGCTGCGCGCCGATCGCACGGTGGAAAACACTGCGCTCTGCAAGCACTCATTCGAAGGTAGAACTGCAGTTTCTGGATCGGAATGAAAGTCCTGCTGACGAGCCAGTTCCTGAAGGTTTAGTTGATTCAACTTCGCCGGAGCACTCGTGTTCCACATTTCTCGTTGGGGCGGCTTCAGCAGGTGCTCCATGCCTCAACTAAGGTACGGGCAAAGGCATGGAGACATCCTTCTTCAGGCCGAACGAGAAAGGACACGACGATGAGCTCATCGCAAACACAGCTTTCAATAGCGCTACAATTCAATCCTAGCTTCACGATCTTTCCCAAGATCAACCTCATGCTAGATTTCGATCATAGCGCGAGCGACTAGCGCTTTCGCCTTCTTCCCAACTCCAGGTCCGGTGATTTCAGCGCAGTCGCTGGATCGCCAAGACTTGGAGCCTTATCGGGTTTGCCAGCCGAAACGGTGAACTCATGAATTACGTCCAGCGGCTCGTCCTTACTCCGTTCGCCTTCAATCTTTGCATTTAGCTCCTTAGCCGTGCGCATGGCATGGCGGTGTTGCGCTCTTGCCGGCTGTGCCAAGCGACCGCGTGGTGTGAGCGTAAGGGCAGCTTTGGGCATATGGGCAATGCCTTGACGATTGTGGATAGCGAGATCGCGTTGCTGGGATTTGGCAAGCGATTGTTGTTCTCGCTGAAAAGTCACCTTCTGAGCCTGTTCTTGCCGGCGCAGCTCACGCACTTCAAGAGCCTGTGCCAACTCCTGCATCTCTCGCTCCGCACGCATGCTCTGCTCTTGCAAAATACGTTGTTGATGATGGGCTTCTGATCGCAGCCGGTCTTCGCGTTCACGCCAGAGTTTGCGCACGAGTGCCGCTCCACTCATGCGCTCCAGGACTGCAATCATGCCTGTGGTTTTTGACTGCTCGCGCTTGAAGTGAATTTCGAAATTCTGGCGCGCATGTTGTTCTTCAAGCTGCCGCCGCTCAGTGGCATCTTCAATACGTCGCTCTTCTCTTTGGCGCTTGTGAAGCTGCTCCGTGCTCGCCAATTCCTTTTTGAGCTTCTGGGCACGCTCATCTTGCGAGTGCAGCAAGATCTCACGCGCCTCCGCATGCTCTTCTTTCTTGACCATGAGCTTATCGGTGTCGCGCTGCCGTTTCGCCAGCTCTTGAGCTTCCTCGACCGTGGGCAGCTCTTCGTTTGGAAACTCTACGCCAAGGAAGGCTTTCACATCGGCGATGCGCACCTGCCTGTCATCAATGAGGCGCGGCAATGAATGAATCGCGCCATAGTAGTCGACAAGGCAATACGGCCTTCGCCCCTGCGCAAGGATGTAGCCATTGTCGGAAAGCGCCGCGACAAATGCTGAGGGGCTGTCCGAGCGCTGCCAGAGGCGAGTTATGACCTCACGGCGGTCTTCACGAGTGATGCCGGTGACATCCTGCTGAAGCTTCTCGTAGAGCGCGAGCTGGTCGTCATTTGCCCGCCTCGTATCGTAGCCATTGGCGAGCGCACGGTTATGGTCGAGGGCAAAGTCACGGCTCACCTGCATTAGCTTGAAGCGGTCAAAGGCAATATTGATGGCCTTACATTCATTGGCATCAATTCGTGACCAGACGACATGACAATGCTCACGCAAATCGCCGCTCTGCCCCTCTTTGATATGAAAGACGATGGCGCGAGGTTGACCACCTAGGCCAAGGCTCTCTTCAGCGCGGGCGATGTAGTCTTCGTATTGTTCACGGGTCAACCGACCGTCGCGCTCGTCGGGATTGATGGACAGAGAATAGAGATACTTCTTTGCCTTTGTCATGGCGTGCGCTTGCGCTTCGATCTCTGCAAAGGCGCCGTGCAGATCGTCGGCAATCATACCTCGCAGATCGTGGACTTCGACAAGCTCATTGTCTTCAGAGTTCGAAAGATGCGTCGCCAAATCAGCCCCGCCACCGCGCTGCGACCCGAACGCGATCATGAGCGCCTGCCCAAGGCTTGCATGAGCAACGTCCGAATGGTGATCAATTCACTGCGGGTTTGTTCGAGCAATAAGCGTACTTGTTCATCCGACGAGCATGAGACTGAGGCAAGCAGCTCTGCAATCTTGCCGCACATAGCCAGAATGCGGGCTAAGAACTTCAATTCGCCGGGCCGGTGCCGCGAGCGACCAAAGACTGCCTCTGTGATGAAGGCATTGCGAGACAGGCCGGATTCAGAGACCATTCGCTCAAACTCAGCGCGCCGATCCTTGGGCGGCTTATATGATATGGGCGTGTTCTTTGATGTCTGCTGATCCATCATTCTAATCCGGGCACGTCTCCTTCAAGTTCTTAGTTGGGCCATAGAGGTCTTTTCCTCGCGGTGGCCTCGATGGGTTTGCAAAGGGTAGAGCTGAATTCTCCCTTTGCTCGCCGGTCCAGTGGTGGGCGAACTCCACCCTTGGTGCAGGTCAAGGCGGCATACGCCCTTGTGCAAGGGTTCATAGGGAGAGGCCATGTCTTCCTATGCCACGGGTGCAACGATGTGGCTGACGTTGCTTTCAGCGCTGATGGCTCGATGCCTGAAGCGCTGAACCAAAGCCCTTTGCTGGCGGCCATCACAAATGGCCGGCTGCTTAGGGCTTTCCCAAGGGGGTTAGCGGGGACAGGATGTCCCCCTCAAGGTGCGTGGGGTATTACCCCCACACACCTTGTAATCTCTTACTTCCCCTCTTTTTCCATAATACCACTTGAGGTTGCGGTGTCGCAAGTTTGTACAATCAAACAGCGCGATAGCTTTCCAGTCTAGCTGGAAACACCCGCAAAATATTGCCTACGGCGGGACCGGTTCTTGCTCCCGAAGTAGTCCTTCCACCATTCATCTGTGCGCAGGTGATTAAGCTTAGGGAATGAGCCGCCGCGCCTGTTCGCAAATTCGCGGAAGGCATGGTGGCTGTAGAGCCTCATATACTCACCGAGATAGATATCCGCGACGCGCGTGTTCCCGCGGATCACGAGCATGTTCTCGTCATTCTTCTCGGTTGAGGCTTTCGAAAAATTGGCGGATCCACCGACGATCAATGGGTCGTTTGAGAGCGGGTCGATCAACATGAATTTGTTGTGCACGTAGCGGACATGGGAATTCAGGCCGGTTAGCTTTTCGGCGAGCCAATTGTCGAACTTGTTGCCCCGAAAGTGTGAGCCAATGGCGAACAGGTTTTCGTCCATAAATCGCAGTTGCTTGATCGCTGCGACTTCAGCAGTTTTCTTTGGTCCGGCCTTCATAGGACGGACCTCTTTTTCCATAAGGGCGAACCTCAAAGGTGCCTTACTATTCCGGTAAACATCTTTGAAAGTGTCATGCATTCCGAAGGCAAATGTCATGAATATGGCGCCCTTCCCATCGAGGGCTCGATTGGCATACCAATCGAGAACGTCGAGGCCCTTTCTAGGGGAGAACAGCACGCTGTTCCCCTTGGGTGGCTTGCCCTGCGGGATGGGAGTGAGTGCCGCCACTTGAGGGCGTAGGTCGGCGCCTGTCGGGTCCGCCTTGAGAAGGTCCCAGTAGGCCGCGAACTTAGCAGCGACGTTCGGATCGTCGACAACTTCGACGACATTCGATTGGCCGTAAATGCCGCCGTCGGAGAAGTTGGTTCCTCCAGTCAAAACGGCGACGGGATTGTTTCCGGAATAGCGAACGATGAATTTGTTGTGGCTGATGGCCGACTTGAATTCATCGCGTTCGGTGCACTTCGATTTGATACCGGCTGCAAGCGCGGCCTTGCGGTTGGCATCGCGAGGAAAGACGACGCCCGTACTCTTGTTGGGCTTGTCCTTGGCATCGTAGATGACCTGCAAGTCTACCCCGCGATCGACAGCCGCTTTCAGGACCTTCAGGAAGGGTAGGAAGTGAAATTCGTAGGCGCACACGCGCAGCTTGTCGCCAGGCTGTGCGGCTTCGACAAATGCGACCATAGCCTCATAGAGGCCGCGCGAGAGCCACGCCCATTTGGGATCATCGCGGTCTGTCTCGTCTGGTCCTACATTGCCAAAGCGGCGGGCGTATTCCTGGCTCGCAGCTGCGCCGCGATTGAAGTGGACGTCATTGGCCCCATCTTCAGGCGCTTCGGTGTTAACCGTCACGCTGGTTGCAGCGGCCTCCTTCAAATTGTCAGGATCGCCTTTGAGCGCAACGACGCGGTAAGTGTATTTGCGCCCGGGCTTTGCTGAATAGTCTGACCACATGAAGCTCTGGATGGGATGATGCCGGGTCGAATGCTGGCTTCCTCGCGGCATTCCAGGATCTGTGGCCTCGAAGGTCTTCATCCCCCGAAGCCAGAATGCTTCATCTTCCTCATGGTCGGTTCGGTGCAGGGCGAACCCGGCAAGGTTTGAGCATTTGTTCTTTGGAAGTGACCAACCGATCAGGACAACGTGACTGCCGGCCACGCATTGAACGGTGAGACCATCTGTAGTCTTCTTCTTCCGCATCTATCCCCCTGCCCTTCAAAAACTCTCCTCAAGTAATCAATGCCACAGATTACCTTGAAATGACAATGCAAAGCGGGGTTTAATTGGAGACGCTACTTAATGGGATCAATAAAAGAAGAGCGGCCCCTTGCGCGGGGCCGCTCTGGTTCCGTTGGATTGAGACCTAGCAGATTTCGAAGCCGGCACAGCTTCTTAGAAATGTGACGAACTGCTCCAGGTGAGCGCGACTGGTTTGGTAAGGAGTATCACCTTCGCAGCTTTCGGCTGATTGCAAGGTGCCATCGTCAGCCACGACATAGGCCGTCTCAATGCTTGAGCGAAAGATATCTCCGCCAAAAGAGTGCAGCCATGCATCAAGCTTTTCTGCAAGATCATCGCACTCTGGCTGAGACGAGAGCCCTGCTCCATCGTTGAAGCTCCAGGATGGAGGCGGGGTGTAACCCGCCTCCTCGATCGCCTGGAGAATAGCTGGCCAGCTCCAAATGTTTGCGCGGAAGTAGTTTCCGCTTGTGCCATAGAGGTCCATTCCCATCAGAAGTCCCCTTTGTCCGCGTTGCTGACAGGGTTGGTCTTCGGAGAGGGGCGGTCCCAATAGAGACGATAATCGCCCGCTTGCTCGCCCATCAGGATCGGCCATAGCGGTGAAGGAAAGACCGGATCATCAATCTTGCACGAGACGTAGGGTTTGTCCGACTTGGACTTCTTGAACCAACCTGCGCCAATCTCGATGTCGTCGTCGATTGTAACGATCCGATAGTCCGGCTGGTTGTCGTTGACCTTCTCTTCGACCGGCAAGAACTGGATGTCTGCTTGGAAGGTGAGAGTTTGGATGCGTCCCTGAAAGACGCCAGTTTCAGTTTTTAAGAATGTACCGATTTGCATGTTGCACTCCTTGGTTTTGAGTTGTGGCCTGGCGAACCATTCGCTCAGGCTCTCTTCGGTGAGTGCCGTCATCAAAATCATGGGGTGGGGCTATTCACCGCTCGTCACCGCCGCGTGAGCGGCAACCAAGAGGTGACGAAGGGGAAAGAGAAAATTGCTTCGCGATGCAAAGGGCAGCTTCGCTGCCCGGCGGAATTTTCTTTTTGAATGGCCCCGAGCTGTGATTTTAGGTCTCTACCCGAAGAGTGACCGATCGAGGCGACTGGATTTGGCTTGTTTGGCCAACGATCCAAGGCAGGTCCGATGCAAACGGCGGAGTTCTTCTACGGCGTGTTCTCCAAGAGATCGGCGAGGAATGTATGCTCGCTCCCCTCCTAGTTTGGTCGACGGTGTTTGATGACACCTGGCAGCCAAACAAAGGATCAAACCATGCTAATCGACACGATGCAGCCAGAGATAATGAAGGGAATTCCGAGGGGTCTGAAGGACAAGTTTCTGAAAGATCAGAAAATCCCGATGGCCGCGTGGCAATCGCCAAAAGCGATGCAAGCACACAAGCCGTTCCACTACGATCCGAAGAACCCGCAAGGCAAAATCTTGATAGGGGCGATCGGAGAGCAGTTGATTGGGGTCAAGGATGAACGCCACGTTGGCAGCTGCGCCGGCTCGCGCGCAGGTAAGTCGACGACAATGACCGCCAACCTGTTTTTCTATAACGGCTCGGTGCTGGTGATCGATCCCAAACATGAGCATTGCGAGCATACTGCGGACGCGCGCGCGCGGCTGGGACAAGAGGTGCGTGTGGTAGCGCCCTACAAATCCAACGGCTCAGCTGGAAAATTTGCTGCGCGCTACAACCCGCTGCGGGTGCTCGACATCGCTTCGGAAGGCGTGATGGAGGATGCGCTGCAAATCGTGGATGCGATTGTCATCACATCCGGAGACGAAAAAGAACCGCACTGGAATGAAAGCGCTTCGGACTTTCTATTGGGGCTTGTGCTTTACGTCGCCTTTGGAAGCAATATTGCCGACAAAGACCGCAACCTGGTCACAGTGCGCAGGCTGATAAAACGGGCGAAGAAGACGTTCCGCCTTGATGAGCACACGAAGGCCTATGTGTTTGAGGGCGATGTGAAGCGTGGGATTGGGTATCTAAGAGGCGGCGAGTTTGACGACATTGCGGAAACCATCGAAGGCTGCATCACTGGCTTTTACGAGAAGTCCTACGATGAGCTGGCAGGCGTGCTCTCCACAACGCGCAGGCACACCAGCTGGCTAGATTATCGTGCGATCCGTAAATCCCTAAGCGGCCACGACTTCGATCTGCGTGATCTGAAGCGCAAAAAGCTGAGCATCTATCTTTGCCTGCCGGCCACGAAGATGAAGGCGAACAATCGTTGGTTGCGCATCTTTATCAATCAGCTTGTCGCAGCGATGGAAAGCGAAACGAGC
>JGI12316J15309_10022313_pt1 | contig 9619 bp, 8 predicted proteins | sample MarCyaLeptolynsp_FD_15309 | JGI IMG/M metagenome (IMG submission 15309) | reverse complement strand
CACCGACCAGGTCCTTGTCCTTGCGCCGTGCCTTTGGGATGCTTGTCACGGCACCGACGATGGCCTTGATGACGATATCTTCCATCGGCTCACCATCGTCATCCGTATCCGGCAAACCAAGCAGCGCAACGTCAGGATCGCTCAGCAAGTCGCCTGCCCGGTTCACAACAAGCGACACGATGGCAGCTCCGGCGAAAGAAAGCTTTCGCCTCTCCTTCACTCCGGTCACCTCCGGATCATCAAGAACACGTCCGTCCTTGACCAATATCCCCGAAGGGGCCTCATCGATAACAGCCGCCCTGCCCTCATTCAGGCGAATGATGTCCCCGTTTTTGCCGCGCACGACTTCCGGAACACCCTGTTCCTTTGCAAACGCGGCGTGCGCGGCAAGATGCAACGGTTCGCCGTGAACGGGAAGCACGACTTTCGGGTTGAGCACTTTGTATAACTGTTCCAGCTCGCCCCGGCGCGGATGGCCGGAAACATGTACGAGCGCATCCTTGTCCGTGACAATCTTGATGTCGTTGTCAGCGAGGTTGTTGAGCACCTCGGCAACTGCCTTCTCGTTTCCCGGAATGGTGCGTGAAGAGAAGATGACGGTATCGTCCCGCGACAACGCCACATTGCGATGATCTCCGGCAGCAATGCGGGCAAGCGCCGCCCGGCTTTCGCCCTGTGAGCCGGTGCACAGCAGCACCGTCTTGTTCCGCGGCAGGTACCCGAATGCCTCCTCGTCATGAAACTGCGGCAGGCCGTCCATGTACCCGAGTTCACTTGCCACAGCGATCACCCGGTGCATCGAGCGTCCGACGATCACCACATCGCGACCATTGGCGGCCGCAGCTTCTGCAACGGCCCGGATCCGGGCGACGTTGGATGCAAAGGTGGTTACGGCCACGCGCTGTTTTGCTCCGGCAATCACATTCTTGAGTTCAGCGGCAACATCCCGTTCGCTTGGACTGATGCCGTCGCGCACGGCATTGGTACTGTCGCAGACAAGTGCCATCACGCCTTCACGACCGATTTCAGCAAGTCGGTCCAGGTCGATCGGCAACCCAACACCCGGTGTCGGATCGATCTTCCAGTCGCCCGTATGCAAAACAAGGCCGGCTGGCGTCCGGATCGCCAGGGCACAGGGTTCGGGGATCGAGTGTGCCATCGCGACGAACTCGACATCGAACGGACCAATCTCGTGACGTTCGCCCTGTTTCACGATTGTGACCGGCACCTCTTCCGCGCCCGGTTCGCTCTCCGCCTTGGCCGCCAGGAGACCGGCGGTAAACGCGGTCGCGTAGACCGGTACCTTCAAAAAAGGCCACAGGTGCAGAATGCCGCCGTAATGATCTTCATGCGCATGGGTAATGACCATGCCCGCAATGTTGTCGACCTCGTCTTCGAGAAACTTGATGTCGGGAAGGATCACATCAATTCCGGGCAGATCTGGCCCGGCAAAACTCACCCCGCAATCGACGATAAGCCAGGTTCGGTTCTCTTCCGGACCATAGCCGTAAAGACCGAGATTCATCCCAATTTCACCCACCCCGCCGAGCGGAAGGAAAACGATTTCATTTTTGTTTTTGTTGGCCGAAGCCATGGATTGCTCCTTCAAACCTGTGAGCAGGCGGTTCACCGGAAATCAGTTTCCGGGAAAGAAAACATCACCTGCATAGATGGTGCGTACACCGCCATCATCCTGCTTGAGGACTAGATGGCCGCGCGCATCCAGATCGGCAAAAATGCCGGAAATTTCTTCTCTGGCCGTTTTGACGGAAATCTCTTTGCCCAGATGGGCTGCCCGATTGAGCCAGTTCTTTCGGGTCGCTTCAAATCCGCCCGGTTGCCGCCAGCCACCCAGTTGCGCTGAGAAGGACTGGGCAAGGGCCTCGAACATGCGTTCGGCCGACACATTGAATCCCAGGCTCCTGAGATCGGTTGCCCGGTACATCGTAAGCGGCGGATGGGAGATGCAATTGACCCCGAAACCGATAACGACCGCCTGACGCCCATCGGCAAGAAGCTCCGCTTCAAGCAGGATGCCAGACAGCTTTGCTTCGTCGACCAGCAAGTCATTCGGCCATTTCAGCTGCACCAGATGGAGTGTTCCGGCCGCTTTGTCAACTGCGTCGGCCAGGGCGACCGCAGCAACGAGCGGCAATTCACCGATCCTGTCAGCCGGTTTCGGATCAATAAGCAGGAGGCTTGCGAACAGATTGCCGACAGGTGACGACCAGTCCCGCCCCCTGCGTCCCCGGCCTTCTGTCTGTTCTCCGGCACGGATCCAAAGGTTACCTGCATGTCCCGCGCGGGCGCGCTCAAAGCAAAGCGCATTGGTCGAACCAACGCTGTCTCGTTCTTCAAACAGAAAGTCCGGCGCACCTGGCACCGGACGTTCAGAAAAATCCCGTGTCATGTGGCCCGTCAGAACAGTGACTGCGCCGCTGCGCTTGCAGCATTCACAACCTGTCCCGGTGCTAGCCAGAACAGAACCACAAACACGCTCGACAGACCCAGGACGACGCGCAACTCCATCGGCATCGCCTCGAAGCCTTCGACCGGCTCGTCAAAGAACATCACCTTGACGATCCGGAGGTAATAGTAGGCGCCGACCACCGACATCAGCACGCCGATGATCGCGAGCGGGTACAGTCCAGCCTCAACGGCAGCAACGAAGACGTACCACTTGCCGAAGAACCCGACCAGCGGCGGAATACCGGCGAGCGAGAACATCAGCAGCGCCAGAAGGATCGCCATCGGCAGATTGGTCTGCGACAGGCCGGACAGGTCTTCAATCTCTTCGACCATGCCGTCCTTGCGCCGCATCGACAGGATGCAGGCGAACACGCCGAGCGTCATGCCAAGATAAGCGATCATGTAGAATATGACGCCTTCGACACCGGTTTGCGTGCCGGCGGAAAGCCCGACAAGCGCGTAACCCATGTGACCGATGGAAGAATAGGCCATCAGCCGTTTCAGGTTCCGCTGCCCGATCGCCGCAAACGCGCCGAGTGCCATGGATGCGATCGACACGAAAACAACGATCTGCTGCCAGTCGCTGGTGACAGGCTGAAAGGCCTCTATCACAATCCGGACCATCATGCCCATCGCCGCAACCTTGGGTGCAGCGGCAAGGAAGGCCGTGACCGGTGTCGGAGCCCCTTCGTAAACATCCGGCGTCCACATGTGAAACGGCACGGCCGAGATCTTGAAGGCGAGACCCGCGAGGATAAAGGTGAGACCGATCACGAGACCGATCGACGCGCCGTCGTGTGCCAGAACCTCGGCAATCGCCGCGAAGGATATCTGGCCCGTGAAACCGTACACCAGAGACATTCCGTAGAGCAGCATCCCGGAGGAAAGTGCGCCCAGAACGAAATATTTGAGGCCTGCCTCCGTAGACCGGACACTGTCCCTGTTGATCGCCGCGACCACATAAAGCGCAAGGCTTTGCAGCTCCAGTCCCATGTAGAGCGCGATCATGTCGTTCGCCGACAGCATCAGCATCATGCCGAGCGTCGCGAGAACGATGAGGATCGGATATTCGAAATGATCGAAGGACTGGCTCTTGGCATAGGCCCATGACATGGCAATCGCGAAGAACGACCCCGCCAGCACCAGCAGTTTCAGCAGATAGGCGAAATCGTCGAGCACAAACGAGCCGCCGAAGGTTTCCCCGAAGCTCGGCACGAGCATGAGCACCAGAAAGCCGGTTCCAAGCAGGCCCATCGCCCCGCCGAAAACAACGTAGCTGACGCCTTTTCCGCCGAATGCGCCGATCATCAGAAGCACCATCGCTCCGACGGCAAGGATGATCTCCGGCAAGACCGGCATGAGATCTGGCAATTGGCTCACATCTGACATAGCTCTGTCTCGTCCTCGAACCCTATTGTGCCGCCGCAGCGGCGGCTGCGTGCTGGGTCACCCCGGCCGCTTCAAGCGCTGCAGTGTACTGATTGATGAGATTGTCCACCGATCCCTGCGTCACATCGAGGATCGCCATCGGATAGAAGCCGAAGAAAATGGTCAGGATAATCATCGGGAACAGGATGACCTTTTCCCTGAGATTCAGATCCAGCATCGATTTCAGGCTCTCCTTTTCCAGGGCGCCGAAAACAACGCGCCGGTAGAGATAGAGCGCATAGGCCGCCGACAGGATCACGCCCGTGGTAGCAAGGAAAGCAACCCAGGTATTGACCTGGAAGGCCCCCATGAGCGTCAGGATCTCGCCGACGAACCCGGAGGTTCCAGGCAATCCGACATTGGCCATCGTGAAGATGAGGAAGGCAACCGCGTATTTGGGCATCCGGTTGACAAGCCCGCCATAGGCGGAAATCTCGCGCGTATGCATCCGGTCGTAAATTACACCCACGCACAAGAAAAGCGCGCCGGAAACAATCCCGTGGGAAAGCATCTGGAAAATACCGCCCTGCACGCCCTGCTCCGTCATCGTGAAGATGCCCATGGTGACGTAACCCATGTGGGCGACCGAGGAGTAGGCGATCAGCTTCTTGATGTCCTCCTGGGCAAGGGCAACCAGCGAGGTGTAGATGATCGCGACCACCGACAGCGTGAACACGAACGGTGCGAACATGTCGGATGCAATCGGGAACATCGGCAGCGAGAATCGCAGGAAGCCGTAGCCTCCGAGCTTCAGGAGAATACCCGCCAGGATGACCGAGCCAGCCGTCGGCGCTTCCACGTGCGCGTCCGGAAGCCAGGTATGAACCGGCCACATCGGCATTTTCACGGCAAAGGAGGCGAAGAAGGCCAGCCAGAGCCAGGTCTGCATCCCGCTCGGGAATGTGTGCGCGAGGAGCTTCTCGATATCGGTCGTGCCCGCGTTCCAGTACATCGCCATGATGGCGATCAGCATCAGAACCGATCCAAGCAGAGTATAGAGGAAGAACTTATAGGATGCGTAGACGCGGCGCTTTCCGCCCCAGACGCCGATGATCAGGAACATCGGAATGAGGCCGGCCTCGAAAAAGATGTAGAACACGAACAGATCAAGCGCGCAGAAGACGCCGATCATCAGCGTTTCCAGCACCAGGAACGCGATCATGTATTCCTTGACCCGGTTCTGAATGCTCTCCCAGGAGGCGAGAATGCAGAACGGCATCAGGAACGTCGTCAGGATCACGAAAAGCACCGAAATGCCATCGACACCCATCTTGTAGCTGATGTCGCCACCAAGCCAGTCGCGGTTCTCCACGAACTGGAAACCCGGATTGGAGTAGTCGAAATTGCCCCAGATGAACAGCGACAGCAGGAATGTCACGCCGGTCGTGACCAGAGCCACCATCCTGATGTTGCGCTTGCTGCCGTCATCATCGCCCGGAACCAGAAGGATGAACAGGACGCCGAGCAGCGGTAAGAAGGTCGTGAGTGACAGTATTGGCCAGTCAATCATTAGTGTGCACCCCCGCCGGTGCCAGTACCGGTGAACATCGACCAGGTGATGAGCGCAGCCACACCGATCAGCATCGCAAATGCGTAGTGGTAAAGATATCCGGTCTGCAGCCGGACGACCCAGGACGTGACGTTCTGAACCCGTGCGGAAATGCCGTCTGGGCCAAAGCCGTCGATTACGGTCCCGTCACCCTTCTTCCAGAGCGCGCGGCCGATCCACATGGACGGACGGACAAAAAGGAAATCGTACAATTCGTCAAAGTACCATTTGTTGAGAAGGAACTTGTAAAGCCCCTGGTGCCGTTCGGCGAGCTGCTTCGGCATCTCCGGCGAGCGGATGTAGAACTGGTAGGCAACCAGGAATCCCAGCACCATCATGACGAAGGGCGACACCCGCACCCATGCCGGCACATCGTGCATCGCATGAAGAACATGGAGGTCGCCGAAAGCAGGCAACGCCCCGTTCCAGAACGCCGTGTAAGCGTCTTCGGAATAGAAGAACGAATTGTAGAAGACCATGCCCGCAAGGACTGCCCCGATCGAAAGAACGAACAGCGGCACAGTCATGACCAGTGGCGACTCATGAACGTGTTTCATCACGTCAACCGGCGCGCGCGGTTTCCCGTGGAAGGTCATGAAGGTCAGGCGCCAAGAGTAGAAGGACGTCAAGGCAGCGGCGATAACCGTTAGCCAGAAGCCGTAAAGCGCCATCGGATTTGCGTGTTCGCCGCCTGCGCCCGCAAAGGCTGCTTCGATGATCCCGTCCTTGGAGACGAAACCGGCGAACCCGATATGCGTGAACGGAATGCCGACGCCGGTCAGGGCCAGCGTGCCGATCATCATGGTCCAGTAGGTAATCGGGATATGTTTGCGGAGCCCGCCCATCTTGCGCATGTCCTGTTCGTCGGACACCGCGTGGATCACCGAACCGGCGCACAGGAACAGGAGCGCCTTGAAGAAGGCGTGCGTGAACAGGTGGAAGATACCGATCGAATAGGCGCCGACGCCGAGTGCAACGAACATGTAACCGAGCTGAGAACAGGTCGAATAGGCGATCACGCGTTTGATGTCGTTCTGAACCAGTCCGACAGTTGCGGCAAAAAACGCAGTCGTCGCACCGAAGAAAACGATCACGGTCAGCGCCGTTTGCGACAGCTCCATCAGCGGCGACAGGCGCGCCACCATGAAGACACCGGCGGTCACCATTGTCGCGGCGTGGATGAGCGCGGATACCGGCGTCGGGCCTTCCATCGCGTCCGGCAGCCAGGTGTGCAGCAGGAACTGCGCAGACTTGCCCATTGCGCCCATGAACAACAGCAGGCAGACAATCGTCATCGCGCCCTGCGGGTCGAGCTGGTAACCGAGGAAGGTCATCACCGGCTCCTGGCCCTCGATGAAGGACGGAGCGTCGTTGAAGATGGTCGTAAACTCGATGCCCTGGAAAAGATAGAACACGCCAAAAATGCCGAGCGCGAAACCGAAATCGCCGACACGGTTGACGACGAAGGCCTTGATCGCCGCCGCGTTCGCGGACGGTTTCTTGTACCAGAAACCGATCAGCAGATACGACGCGAGACCCACACCTTCCCAGCCGAAGAACATCTGCAGCAGGTTATCGGCCGTTACGAGCGACAGCATGGCGAAGGTGAACAGCGAGAGATAGGCAAAGAAACGCGGGCGGTGCGGATCGTGATGCATGTAGCCGATCGAATAGACATGCACCAGCGCGGACACCGTGTTGACCACAACCAGCATGACGGCAGTCAGCGTGTCGACGCGAATGGACCAGGAAACTTTCAGATCGCCCGCATCAATCCAGCGGAAAAGTTCGACAATCTGTAACTCGGATCCACCGAGCCAGAAGCCGAAGAACGTGATCCAGGAAAGGATTGCTGCCAGAATTACCAGACCGCTAGTGACGTACTCACAGGCTTTGTCCCCGATCACACGACCGAAGAGGCCGGCAATCAGAAAGCCGATAAGCGGCAGGAACAGGATTGCGGAATACATCAGGTCCTACCCCTTCATCACATTGACGTCTTCCACGGCAATAGAGCCGCGGTTTCGGTGGAACACCACCAGGATTGCCAGTCCGATCGCCGCTTCGGCAGCAGCCACGGTCAGAACCAGCATCGTGAAGATCTGTCCCATCAGGTCACCGAGGAACGAGGAGAAGGCGACAAAGTTGATGTTGACCGAAAGCAGCAGCAACTCGATCGACATCAGTATGACAATCACGTTCTTTCTGTTCAGAAAGATCCCGAAAATCCCGATTGTGAACAGGATCGCCGCGACCGAAAGATAATGCGACAGACCGATTTCCATGGGCGCCTCGCCGTGCTCCCCTCAATTACCCCAACCGGGAACCGCACGGAGGAGCGTGCCGGTTTCCGGACTATCCTTAAGTGACGCGAACCGCCCGCGTCAGATTCCCTTGCCCGTCTCCACCTTGCGGACCTCGATGGCTGCCTCGCGCGTGCGTCCAACCTGCTCCGGAATGCTTTGACGTTTCACATTTGGCTTGTGGCGCAGCGTCAGGACAATTGCCCCGATCATCGCCACCAGCAGCACCAGGCCCGCCACCTGGAAGAAATAGATGTATTTCGTGTAGAGCACCGAACCGATCGCTTCGATGTTGCTTGTCTGTGCAAGATCAGGCGTCGGTTCAGCGCCTTGGCCAAGCACGCCGGGCGCAATGAACCAGGCCCCCAGCGCCATCAGCAGTTCGACCATGAGGATCAGGCCGACCAAACTGCCGATCGGCAGATACTGAAGGAAGCCCTGCCGCAGCTCGACGAAATCAACATCCAGCATCATGACGACAAACAGGAACAGCACAGCGACAGCGCCCACATAGACAACCACGAGAAGCATGGCCAGATATTCCGCGCCCAGCAATACGAACAGTCCTGCGGAGTTCACGAAGGCCAGGATCAGGAACAGGACCGACGTGACCGGGTTCCGGGCAGCGATCACCATTAACCCAGACGCCAGTGTGACACCGGCAAAGAGGTAGAAAAAGAGGGCTTTAAGGATCATATCAAAGACCTGCCTGTCGTGTGGCCGAACCGGCCGAAGAGGCGCGGTCCGACCGGATTGCCGGGCCAGCGCCAGAGTGTTCGGTTAGCTCCTAACGGTAAGGAGCATCCATTTCAATGTTGCGCGCAATTTCGCGCTCCCAGCGGTCCCCGTTGGCGAGCAGCTTTTCCTTGTCGTAGTAAAGCTCTTCGCGGGTTTCCGTTGCGAACTCGAAATTCGGTCCTTCGACGATGGCATCCACCGGACAGGCTTCCTGACAGAAGCCGCAATAGATGCACTTGACCATGTCGATATCGTAGCGTGTCGTGCGGCGCGTGCCGTCGTTGCGGCGCGGCCCCGCCTCGATGGTGATCGCCTGCGCAGGGCAGATCGCTTCGCACAGCTTGCAGGCGATGCAGCGCTCTTCCCCATTCGGATACCGGCGCAGTGCATGCTCTCCCCGGAAGCGCGGGCTGACGGGGCCCTTCTCGAACGGATAGTTCACGGTCGGCTTCGGTTTGAAAAAGTAACGCATCGCCAAAAAGAACGCCGACACGAACTCCTGCAGAAACAGCGATTTGGCGGCCTGGTTAAGTCCCATCGCGTTTGCCTCTCCTTGATCAACCAGCCAGCTGGCTGGCGGCCCAATAACCGACAATCGGGAAGCCGATTATCGGAATTCCAAAAATCAGTGCGCCGAGCGGCGCCTTGTACCTGGCAGCGGCGCCACCGTCGCCGCCGGCCTGCCTGTTTTTCATTTCCGACGCCTGAAGAATTCCCTTCAGGATCTTGTAGTCAATCCAGCCGACATAAAGCCCGACAACGGCGCCAATCACGCCGGCAAGCGACACGCTCACGCTGCGCCCGGCGCCCAGCCGGTCGCCATCAGAACGGCGGCAACAACAACAACCATCGCCAGCGACAGCGGCAGGAACACTTTCCAGCCAAGACGCATCAGCTGGTCATAGCGGTAGCGCGGCACCATCGCCTTGACCATCGCGAACATGAAGAACCCGAGAAGGCACTTCAAAATGAACCAAATCACGCCTGGAACCCAGGTGAACGGTGCAAAATCGAACGGCGGCAGCCATCCACCCATGAAGAAGATGGTCATCAGGGCGCACATCAGACAGATGGCGACATATTCCCCGAGCATGAACATCATGTACGGCGTCGATCCGTATTCCACCATGAA
>JGI12316J15309_10007605_pt1 | contig 9653 bp, 8 predicted proteins | sample MarCyaLeptolynsp_FD_15309 | JGI IMG/M metagenome (IMG submission 15309) | reverse complement strand
TAGTTCGATTGCGACAATTCGTGATCGGACAGGAGCATTGTTGCCAACAACTCCAGTTCGTCCGGATCGGTCTCGAAAGTCCAAACCGGCGGTGTCAGGCTATGCAACAGGCCGATTTCGCACATGTGTCTGCTGACGAATTCATAAGCGATACGATGCCTGCCTGCAATACCGGTCCCGAACCAAGTGGGCTGGTAGCACCCATGCGCATCAAAAAGATCCAGAACCGGCGTTCGCTGAAAGGTGAACAGCCTGGCCGTTTCGCTCAACCTTGTCACACTCAGGCGAGCGCTGCCCGGATCTTTTCGGCGTTTGCAGCGAGGATGTCGTTGTCAGCCATCTCGCCGGTGTGGGGCCTGAGCGAAACACCCTCAAAGCGCGGGATGATATGGACATGGGTGTGGAACACGACCTGTCCGCCGGCGGGCTCGGAAAACTGCTGAATAGTCGTTCCATCCGCATCGAAAGCCTTGACCACGGTGCGGGCCATATTCTGGACTGTGGCCATGACCGCGTTGAGATCGTCAGTTTCGATATCCAGGATGTTGCGGGAAGGGGTTTTGGGAATGACGAGGATGTGCCCGTCACCTCGCGGCATGATGTCCATGATCACGAGCGTCTTGTCGTCCTCAAAGACCTTGTGGCTCGGAAGTTCGCCCCGCAGGATCTTGGCAAACACGTTCTGGTCGTCATAGGCGGGGGTGGTCATTCGAAACAATTCCTGTTTTGCAAGCAATCGGGCGGTGTTGGCCACCGCAGGGGGGAGACTAGTCTCAGACCCTCCGGCGGGGCAAGAGGTATGTGCCCCGGGTCTTGCCGGGGCACAACAGATCGTCGCATTTGTCAGCACTGCTGGTGTCAGGCGGCGTCCGAAACCGGATCCTCGCCGGTCACCAGTCGCGTGACACCTGCGAAATCGATCTTGCCGGTGCCGAGCAAGGGCACGTTGTCGACAGTGCGGACCTCAGCCGGGATCATGAGATCCTGGGCGCCGCGCGCCTTTGCAGCCTTGAGGAAATCCTCCCGGGTCGCCCCGGTGCAGTCGGTGATCAGTACCAGCTTCTCACCCTTGCGCGGATCCTTGACAGCGGCGACCGCAGACAAATTGTCCGGCCAGACCTGGGCGGCAATTGCCTCAACTGCCGCCAGGGAGACCATTTCACCACCGATCTTGGCAAAGCGCTTGGCCCGGCCCTTGATGGTGATATAGCCTTCCTCATCAATGGCGACGATATCGCCCGTATCATGCCAGCCATCCGCCAGCGGCTGGATGATGCCAGGCTTGTCGGCCTTCAGATAGCCGACCATGACGTTGGGGCCGGAAACAAGCAGCCGTCCACCGTCTTCGACACCAGGCACGGGCTCCAGGCGCGCTTCCATACCGGGCATGAGTTTTCCGACTGTGCCAGGCTTGCTGAACATCGGCGTATTCAGCGCAATCACCGGCGCGGTTTCAGTGACGCCATAACCTTCCAGAACCCGGACGCCGAACCGGTCCATATAGACCTGGCGCGTGGACTGCTTCACCGGTTCCGCACCCGCAAAGCAATAGCGCAAGGAGCGGAAGTCGTAGGCATGGGCCACACGTGCATAGCCGTTCAGGAACGTGTCCGTACCGAACAGGATCGTCGCGTTGGAGCTGTAAATCAGCTCCGGGATGATCCGGTAGTGCAGGGGGGACGGATACAGGAACGTCGGTACCCCGGAAATGAGTGGCAGGATCGTTCCCGCGGTCAGGCCGAAGGAGTGAAACATCGGCAGTACGTTGAACACCTTGTCGGAGGCGGAAAAGTCGATCCGCGATGCCGCCTGGTTTGCGTTTGCCAGAATGTTCTTGTGCGTCAGCACGACTCCCTTCGGCGTGCCTTCAGACCCGGACGTAAAGAGGATGACGGCCGTGTCGCTGCCGCTTCGTTCCACCAGCGGCCGGTTGCGGGTCAGCGCGCCGCGCAGTTTATCGAACAGGCCGATTTCCTTGCGTACCTCGTCGAGCCAGACAAGCTTCACATGCGGGGCCAGCTTCTCGGTCAGATCCTCCAGCTTCGCCTGGCGCACGAATGTTCGCGAGGTCAGCACAGTCTTGACCTCGGCCGTGCGGCACGCCGACAAAACGTTTTCCGGACCCGCGGTGAAGTTCATCATAGCGGGCACCTTGCCTGCGGACATCGCAGCCAGGACCGTCACCGCCGAACCGTTGGCATTGGGCAACATGATGCCGACCGTCTCTTCGCCTTGGGTGCAGGCCATGATCTTGCGCCCCAGGACCGAAACACCCGTCAACAGCTTGCCATAGCTCAGGGGACCTGACAGCGGGTCTTCCAGAGCGGTCTGCGAGGCTCCGCGCTCCTTGGCGGTCGCAATCACCTGATCCAGAATCGTCTTGTCTTCGGCCAGATTGGTTTCGAACATCAACTCTGACATGATCTGGTAGAGGGAGCTGCCAGCTGCGGCGCGGCGTTTGCGTCCCTTCAGGTCTTCCGGCAATTCCAGGCGTTTGGGTTCCATGATGGTCACCTTTACTTTGGGAAACAGGCGTTTGCGGATCTGGTTCGGGTTCAAAAAGGAAAACGGCGTTTTTTCAAGGCCGTCGATGCGGATCGGCACGATCATCGCGCCGGTCTTGTCGGCGACCATCGCGGCCCCGTCATAGACCTTCATCAGCGAGCCGGTAACCGTCAGGCGGCCCTCGGGAAAGATCACCATGGGTTCTCCGGATTTCACGACCTTGATCAGCGACCGGGTCGCGAGCGGTTTGGCCGGGTTGACCGGCAGGGCATTCGCAAGGGTCAGGAACGGGCGCACCCACCATCGTTGCGCGATGTTGTAGTCGATCGCAAAGGTCGGGCTGCGATCGGTCAGGGTCAGGGCCAGGCCCGCATCCAGGTAGGACACATGGTTGAGCGCCAGGATGGGGGCATCGCCTGCCTTTTCCAGGTTTTCCAGTCCCTTGATATCCACGCGGAAAATGGCGCGATAGAGAATGGAAATAGCATCCCGCATCGGATTGGTGGGCAACGCCTTCAGCATGAGAATGGCGACCAGCCCGTTGATGGCATTGAGTATACCCATGATGGACGAGACAGAAACACCGGCTCTCTGGGCGCCAGCAAGCGCAAGCCCCCCCAAGGCCATGAGCGCTGCGCCCAGGGCGTTGGAGCCGGCAATCCGGCGCGCACGGGTTTCGGGTTTCGCCCAGGTCTGAAGGGCCGTGAAGGTCGGCACGACAAGAAGCGCGCCTGAAATCGCCAGACCTGCCATGTCGACCGTCAGACGCAATGTGCCGTCGCGGCCAAGCAGCTCGATGAGGCCGGTTGCAGGGGTTGCCGGTGGCAGGGACGAAAGGGTCCAGGCGATGTCGGCGCTGAAAAGGGCGATCAGCAAAGTGCCGACAGGTGCAGGCAGCAGAACGACCCGGCCGGCGGATAGCCAGGCTGCAAGCGCGGAGCCGATGCCGATGGAGACGGCAAAGACCGTCAGGAAATAGGTGACGGCGGTTTCATCGCCGCCCAGGATGTCCTTGACGATCAACGGCAGCACTGCCAGCACGATCGAGCCGACCAGCCAGAACCATGCGTTCATCAATGCAACACGAAACAAGCGCCTGTTACCCGCGAGGTCACTGAGAATGCGCCAGGTCGACGTGAGCAGGTTCCAGTCCACCTTCAGATCCGGCGAGGCAGCAGCCGATTGCGGGATCTGCCGGCTCATGGCGTAGCAGGCGATCGCCAGCAGAAGCATGGCTGGCGCGAAGATCAGGGACGGGGCATCAGCTGCAAACACCAGCCCGGCAGAGATCGTTCCGGTAAGGATGGCCAGAAAGGTTCCTGCTTCGATCCAGGCATTTGCGCGGGGCAGTTCATCGTTTTCAAGGTGTTCCGGCAACAGGCCGTATTTGACAGGACTGAAGAGGGCAGACATGGAGCCGAATAGAAACAGCGCGGCAAAGAGGGCGGGCAAGGATGCCGTCAGCATCCCGACAACGGCGATGACCGCGCCCGCAATCTCTATGGCCTTGGTCTTTCTGGCCAGGATGGACTTGTCGTATTTGTCGGCCAGTTCGCCGCCAAGCGCGGACAGAAACAGATAGGGCGCTATGAAGATTGCGCCGGCCAACGCGATAAGCGCGCCGGTGTTGCCGGTTTCTGCACCTGTTGCGACTACCTGGAACAGGACCAGAAAGACGAGGGTGTTCTTCAAAAAGTTGTCGTTGAACGCAGACAGGAACTGTGTCCAGAAGAGCGGGGCGAACCGCTTTGATGTAATCAGTGGGGGGCGCATGTCTCGTGATCTCTCCAGTGGCGAGGGCGGCCAGTCTGGCCGCCCGCAGTGGCTTCTGGGTCAGTCCTGTTCCGGCTTGCTGATGTCCATCAGCAGCTTCTCGGTCTTGGCGTCTTCGATCCTGTTGTGAAGCTTCTCGGCTTCATCCCGGTCCCGGAGCGTTTTGGTCAGGGTCACGGTGGTGTGGACCAGCATGAGCGAGGCCATTGCGTAGAACCCCTTGGCGGAAAAGCTGGCTTCCAGATTGTAGATGCCAAGCGCCATCATGATGGCCGCGACGCTGAAGCTGACGGCCGTGAAAATCATCCAGTTGCTGGATTGTTTGAGCTGAGTGTCCTGCATGGTTTGTCCTTTCTCAATGCTGTTGCTGGATCATCAGGGGCATGTCGGCTTTCAGGCGGGCGAGGACGTCCTCAGCCTGGGTTCTGACGGGCGCGCCGCAGCCCGCGTCGGCGAGCTTTTCAATCAGGGCACCTGGGTTCTCGGCAGGCGAGAGGGCGGCAAATTCCCGGTCTGCCAGCTGATTGCGTTCCTGAAACTCGGAGATTTCTTCCAGCTGGTCTTCCGCACGGCTGAGCGCCGACTGTCCTGCGCCGGTGCCGAGTGAGTGGGCCTTGTGTATCTGTTCACGAACCTCTGCCGCACGCTCTCCGCGTTTCAGCGCCCGCAACCGCGCCTGTGTCCGATGCAGCTGATCGGTCAGGGAAAGAAGGTCCTGATCGAAGGAGCCGATCGATGTTTCCAGCGCGGCTTTTTCGTCTTCCTGAACGGCGATGGCTTCCGCGGCCTCGCGGGCGAGTTGCTCAGCCCCTTTCAGAAGGGCGTTGCGGGCCCCGTTTTCCAGATCTTCAATCGTCTGGTTCAATTGCCTGAGGCGCTTGCGATCCATAGCCTGTTCGGCTTTTGCCTTGGCGAGCGCTGCCTGCGCGGTGCGAACGGACATGGCTGCACTGCGGATGTTGGCATCCAGATCCCTGAGGGATCCGCCGTCTCGCGGCGCAATCCCGGAGCCGGCGAAAAAGGCCTTCAATCGGCTTATCAGCGGTTCTAGCATGAGGTCTCCTAAAAAATGAACACTGTTCACTATTTGACAAAACCATACGAGTCAGGGTAGGTCAAGAAAAAAATGAACTGAGTTCACTTTTCATCGAAGAGCGTGGTAAATGGCGGGAATTCAAAAGGCAAAAAGCGAAGAAACGCAGCGGCGTGTTCTGGAGGCCGCTGTCAAGGCGGTCGAGAAGGGTGGACTGGAGGCTCTTCAGATCCGGAAGATCGCCGCCGATGCAGGGTATTCGGTCGGTTCCGTCTACAAGCACTATGAAGACCAGGATGCCCTCGTAACCGCCGTCGATACGGTGACGCTGGCCCGGATCAAGGCCGCGATGGCGCGGGCGGTTGAGGAAGTGTCAGACCCGCTTGAGCAATTGAAGGCGCTTGCTCGGGCGTATCTTGCTTTTGCGCAGGAACATCGCAATCTTTGGCGAACACTGTTTGCCCTCAAGATGGCGGAAGGCGTTCCAACGCCGGAGATCCATATTCAGAACCTGGTCGAGCTTCTGGCCTTTATCGCAAGGCCTTTGCAGCAATTGGAGGGCGAGCTTCACGACGAAGAACTGGCCGCACGGACGCGGACCTGTTTCGCAGCACTCCATGGCCTCGTAGCGATCAGTCTTGAGGATCGCTTCGTCGGATTGACAGCGGACATTCTCGACAGGGAAATGATGTTTCTTGTCGAAAGGCTGGCAGGGCGCTGAACGTGAGACGCTAGGCGCTCCGAGGCTGGTTCGTTCAAGTCCCGCAAAAGGTGCGATAAGGACCTAATTCGGCCGGAGCAGGCGTGGCGAAGACCTCAAGACCGTAACGTTCGACAAACGGATCGGCAAGCACATTCAGCAGCGTATTTACCGGCGCATAGTCACCTGTTTCCGCGGCTGAGAGAGCTTCCTCGACCTTGTGGTTGCGCGGGATATAGAGCGGGTTCACGCTGTCCATCGCTGCCTTTGTGTCTTCGGCACTGCCCGACTCCGTTTCCAGCCTCTGCTTCCAGCGGGAGAGCCAGGTTTCCATGCCGTGCTTTTCCGGGAACAGGCCTAGGACGGGACCGGTGTCGCCTGCTGCTGCATTTGCCAGCTTGCGGAACAGCAGTGTGTAGTCGATCGCTTGTTCCTGCGTTTGTGCCAAAAGAGCCTCTGCCAGATCCTGATCGCCCTCCGCTTCGGTGTTCAGGCCGAGTTTCGCGCGCATGCCGTTTAGCCACGCGGTTTTATAGAGTTCCGGGAAACGGCCGAGTTCCTCACTGACCCGTTCGACGGCCCTGTCCAGGTCGTCGGGGTTGATCAGGGCGAGGAGAGTTTCCGCAAGACGCGCAAGATTCCATTGCGCGATCATGGGCTGCCTGCCAAAAGCGTAGCGTCCGCCGTGGTCGATCGAACTGAACACGGCCGCCGGGTCATAGGCGTCGAGAAAGGCACAGGGTCCATAGTCGATTGTCTCGCCGGAGATTGTCGTGTTGTCCGTGTTCATGACCCCGTGCACGAACCCGACAAGGATCCACCGTGCAATCAGTTCGGCTTGGCGTTGCATGACGCTGGCAAAGAGTTTCAGATACCGGTCGTCGGCTCCTGCCAGGTCCGGGTCGTGCCGGGAAATGGCGTAGTCTGCAAGCTGGCGGACCTTCTCGGTCTCGCCGCGTGCTGCAAAAAACTGGAACGTGCCGACACGAAGATGGCTGCCCGCAACGCGGGTCAGAACGGCGCCTGGCTTCGGGCCTTCGCGGAAGATCGTTTCTCCCGTCGTGACGGCGGCGAGAGCCCGGGTCGTCGGAATGCCGAGTGCGTGCATGGCCTCGCCGATAATATATTCGCGCAGAACCGGACCAATCACTGCCTTGCCGTCGCCGCCGCGCGAAAACGGGGTCGGGCCGGAGCCCTTCAGCTGAAGGTCGCGCCGCCTGCCTTTCTTGTCGATCAATTCACCGAGGAGAAGAGCGCGTCCATCGCCCAGCTGCGGAGAAAAGCCACCGAACTGGTGACCGGCATAGACCTGAGCGAGAGGTGACGCACCTTCCGGACTTTCGATGCCGGCGAAGACCTTCGCGCCGTAAGGCGTTTCGAGCGCCTCCGGATCGAGCCCGAGTTCTTCGGCGAGTTCGTGATTGAACAGAACGATCTGTGGCTCCGGAACCTTGGCGCCCGCCCATGCAACGTAAAACCCTTCCAGGTCCCGGGCATAGGAATTGTCGAATTGAAAGAGCGGCGGAGTGGCGTTCATTTTGGATGTTCCGGAACGAGGGCAGCGCGATGTTCGTTTGTCGGAATTATATATAGGCAAACCGATCCCGTTTCCGAGACCGGTTTGTTCGTGTGCCTGACGAAAAGGCCTGTTTCTATTGCATCAAGCTCTCAACGTTCTCCCTGATCCTGGCCAGGATTTCCGGATTGTTTGAGTAATGTGCACTGGCCCTGGTCAGCGCATCAGCCGCCTTGTCGGTTTCTCCCAAGTGGCTGTAGGACCGCACGAGCATGACCCAACCATCAGGATTGTCGGGATTGTCTTCCAGTTTGGCTGCCAGACCGGCGACCATGCCCTCGATCATTCTGGCCTGTTCTTCCGCTGACAGGCTCTGGGCAGCCGCGACATCTTCTTGGCTCGGTCCGCCGGTCGTCGCGGGATCTGCAACCAGATCAAGGCCGAGATCGGCGGCCGTTGCATCCAGCTTCGACAGGATGAACGGCGCTGCCGAGAAACGCTCCCTGGCTGTGTCCAGCGCTGCTCTGGCTTTCGGCGTGTCACCGAGTGCTGCCCGGATCTGCACCAGTTCCTGCCATCCCTTATAGTCGGACGGATCGGCTTCCAGCCGCTCCTCCAACGTGGCAGCCCTGCGCAGGAGGGCGAACTGATCCGCGTCGGTCTGTCTGCCGGCTGCCTTGTTCAGCTCCGCAAGGCTGGCGTCAGGCAGGTACTTTGAAACGTCGCTTTCGGTAAAGCGGGCCATGTTGACGATGTCACGCCGCACGAGTGGCATCCAGGGTGCATCGGGGCCGGAGTCCGCGGCGAGCGCTGCCCAGTCCTGAAGCGCACCTTCAAAATCCTGGGCCTGCGCCCTGGCGAGCGCCAGATAGTAACGCGCGCGGGGATCACCCGTTTCGGCGCGGACCTGCTGAAACAGGATCTTGGCGGCCTGCGGCACCTTGTTGCCGTTGGCCAGCGTCATGGCTTCCGCATAGGCGGACAGGACACCCGGATCGTTGTCTGACAGTTCGGCGGCCCTGCGATAGGCATCTGCCGCCGAGGCGTTGTCCCCCGTCGCGGCGTAGCTTCTGGCGAGCAGCCACCAGTCTTCGAAGGATTCTGGGTTGTCCTTCACATTTTCGACGAGGATCTGGATCCTGCTGCCGATGTCGCCGGCTTCGGCTTTCTGGACGAGCGCTTCCGTTTTCCGGGCGGCCAGCGGACGGTCTTCGGCGCCTTGCGTACCAAGCCAGGCATATCCGGCTGCAGATCCGGCAACGAGAGCGGCGACGACAATGCCGGCAGCGAGCGGAGATCTGCGCGTCACCGACATGCCTCCCACGGAATGGCGAGCAGCTTTCAGGGTACGGACTTCGATCTCGCGCTGGGCAGCATCGAATTCCTGGCGCGAAATGAGACCGGCTTCAAGGTCTCGCTGGATTTCGTCGGCCTGGTCCCTGTAGATCGAAAGAGCCGCGTCGGTTTCGTCGCGTTCGATCTCCGTCTTGCGCAAGAACGGGTAGGCCAACCAGGCGGCGCACAGGGCGAGTGCGGTTGAACTGAGTATCCAGAACATCATCATGACCGTCCTTCCTGCAGAAGTTTGCGCGCCGTCTCCCGCTCATCTTCCGTCAGCCGGACATCCGTCTGGCCACGGCTACGGGATTTCAGATAAAGCGCCATCATTGCCAGACCGATCAGCAGCGCGAGGACCGGCGCTGCCCAAAGAACCGCGTTCCTGATTGAAAAACGCGGCTGCAACAAAACGTAATCGCCATACCGGTCGGCGATGTAGGTCAGGATTTCGGTATCCGTGTCGCCCTCAGTCATGCGTGTTCTGACGAGTACGCGCAGATCCTTGGCGAGACCGGAGTTGGAATCGAAGATCGACTGATTCTGGCAAACCAGACATCGCAACTGGCGACCGACGTCCCGCGCACGCGCTTCCATCGCCGGGTCAGCGAACATCTCGTCGCCGTCAACCGCATGGGCGGGACCGGACAGCACCGATACGACAGTCAGCACCGTCAGCAGTCCTTTCAGAAAGTGTCCCAGCAGAGCGCGCATCGTCATCTCCTATTCTGCGGGTTGTGGAGCAGGAGGCATCGAGCGCGCCGGTGTTGGGACGCCGACCCGCAAGCGTC
>JGI12316J15309_10019658_pt1 | contig 9848 bp, 10 predicted proteins | sample MarCyaLeptolynsp_FD_15309 | JGI IMG/M metagenome (IMG submission 15309) | reverse complement strand
GCCCGCCCCGACGGTCAGCCGCTCGTCCGGCACGTCGACCGAGACGTCGACCGTCGGCTGCAGGACGCGGGTGGAGGCCTCCCGGTAGTAGTTTCCGCGCACGACCACGCGGTCTTCTGCCGCCGCCGTTGTCGGCCACGACAAGCCCCCCAGCACCACCACGAGGAGCGCGAGCACCCCGAGCCGGTGGCCGAGCCCGAGCCGGCGGGCGTGTATCGTTCGCGCCGGCTTCACCCGCAGCCGCAGCCGCCCCCGGCGGCACCGTGCCCACCAAAACCCGCCTCGCGTGCGGCCTCGACGTGGCTCTGAAACTGCTCTTCCTCGGCGTCCGTCGCCGGCGTCATCTCCGGCTTGGCGAGTTGCCGACGTTCACTGGGTTTGACGGTGACGCACGAGGCGAGCAGCAGCACGCTCGCCCCGGTCCACGCCACTGCGCTCGCCCCGATCGTGCGGGATTTCATGCGCGAGAACCTACCAGTTTGCCCGGGACTCGGTACGGGTCGGTCGGTACCTGCTAGGCTGCGCCGCCGTGAGCGACGACCAGGCCTCAGCGAGACCCCAGGACTCGGCGCGGCTCGTCGTCATCGACGGCCCCGCGGGCGCTGGCAAGTCGACCGTGGCGCGCGCGGTGGCGGCCGCGCTCGGCGTGCCCATGCTCGACACGGGGGCCATCTACCGGACCCTGGCGCTGGTTGCGAAACAGCGCGGTGTGTCGTGGGATGACGGCGACGCGTTGGCCGAGCTCGCGGCGGATTTTCCGATCGAGTTCGGGGCCGCGGTCGATGGGGTCCAGCCCGTGCTGTTCGAAGGGCAGGCCGTGACCCAGGCGATCCGCACCCCGGAGATGTCCGAGGGCGCGTCGAAAGTCTCGTCGCTGCCGCCGGTCCGTCAGGCCCTGCTCGGGATTCAGCGCGCGCTTGGCGCCAGCGGCTGCGTGGCCGAAGGGCGCGACATGGGGACCGTCGTGTTTCCCGATGCGCCCCACAAGTTCTTCCTCACCGCCGATCTGGCCACCCGCGCGGCCCGGCGCCACGGGGACCTCACCGCGGCGGCGAAGCAGGAGGCGGGCGATGCCAGCACGTCCGTGCCCAGCATCGACGCCGTCGCCGAGGCCATCGCCACGCGCGACTCGCGTGACTCCAACCGTGCGGAAGCGCCGCTGGTGCAGGCCGAGGACGCCGTGCTCATCGACACGACGGGCCTCGATCGCGACCAGGTCATCGCGCGGATCCTCGCCGAGGTCCGCGGCTAGGTCCGCGCCAGCCGAGTGCCAGCTGGGGTCGGGGCGCGGTTGACCGCCTCCCGCAAAACCCCTAGGGTCGCGTCCCTTTTCGGCGAAACCGCCGAAAAGCAGTGGAAACCACGGAAACAACCTCCAACCCCGAGCACGCGGCAATGACGTCGCGGGTCGGGCCGAAACCAACAACTCAAACTCAATGGTACAGCACACAACCGCCCACCCTGCCGACGAGAGCTTCGCTGATCTCTTCGAGGCCACCACGGTCGAGAGCCCCGAGGTCAAGGAAGGGAGCATCGTCAAGGGCACAGTCGTCGACGTGATCGGCGACTACGCGGTCGTCGACGTCGGACTCAAGGCCGAAGGCCAGGTCCCGCTCCGCGAATTCCGCAACGAGGACGAAGACGAGCCCGAGCTCCAAGAGCCGCAGGTCACCATCGGTGACGTCGTCGAGGTCCTCCTCGAAACCGCCGAAGACCAGAACGGTCTGGTCATCCTCTCGAAGGAAAAGGCGCGCAAGCGCAAGGTCTGGGACGAGATCAGCAAGGCCGTCGACAACGACGGCATGGTCGTCGGCAACATCACCGCCCGCGTCAAAGGTGGCCTTTCGGTCATGCTCGCCGGCGGCGTCAAGGCATTCCTGCCCGGAAGCCAGGTCGACCTTCGTCCGGTCCGCAACCTCGATACGTTCCTCAATCAGGACTTCGAGTTCAAGATCATCAAGTTCAACAAGAAGCGGGGCAACATCGTGCTGTCCCGCCGCGTGCTGCTCGAGGCCGAGCGCGCCGAGCTCAAGACGGAAACCCTCAACAAGCTTCAAGAGGGTCAGATCGTCGAGGGCGTGGTCAAGAACCTCACCGACTACGGTGCGTTCATCGACCTGGGCGGCATCGACGGCCTGCTGCACATCACCGACATGAGCTGGGGCCGGGTCAACCACCCGTCCGAGCTGTTCCAGGTCGGCGACAAGGTCCAGGTCAAGGTCCTCAAGTTCAACACCGACTCCGAGCGCGTCAGCCTCGGTCTCAAGCAGATCACGCCCGACCCGTGGATCAACGCCGAGGAGAAGTACATCCCCGGTACGGTCGTCCAGGGCAAGGTCGTGTCGATCAAGGACTACGGCGCCTTCATCGAGCTCGAGGAGGGCATCGAGGGCCTGGTGCACGTGTCCGAGATGTCGTGGACCCGCCAGATCAAAAACCCCAAGCAGGTGCTCAAGCTCGGGGACGAGGTCAAGGCGGTCGTGCTCGACATCGACGTCTCGCAAAACCGCATCTCCCTGGGCATGAAGCAGCTCGAGGAGAACCCGTACGAGAAGGTCGTCGAGACCTACCCGCCCGGGACCGTGGTGCAGGGCGTCATCCGCAACATCGCGGACTTCGGCGTGTTCGTGGAGCTCGAGCCCGGCATCGACGGTCTCGTGCACATCACGGACCTGTCGTGGACGCAGCGCGTGCGACACCCGTCCGAGCTGTTCAAGAAGGGTGATGAGGTCCAGGCGATGGTCCTCAACATCGACAACACCGGCGAAAAGCCCAAGATCAGCCTGGGCATCAAGCAGCTGCAGCAGGACCCCTGGGATCGGATCCCCTACGACTACCCGATCGGGAAGATCGTCGAGGTCAAGATCCTCAAGCTGGCCGACTTCGGTGCGTTCGCCGAGATCGAGCCCGGCATCGAGGGCCTCATTCACATCTCGGAGATCACCGACGAGCGGATCGACGATCCGGCGCAGGTGCTCGAGCCCGGTCAGACGCAGCGGGCCGAGGTCATCCAGATGGACGCGGCGGAGCGACGGATCGGTCTTTCGATCAAGAGCGCGCGTCGTCAGGACCAGCTTGCCGACGCGCAGGGCTTCCAGAACGCCAGCCAGGCTGGTGCCACCCTGGGCGACCTCATGGCGGACAAGTTCAAGGGCGTGGCCGGCGCGACGGACGACGACGACGCCAAGGACGAGTCCACGGACGAGTCCAAGGACGACGCCAAGGACGAGTCCAAGGAGTAGTTGCGCATGGCGCTACCCGCTGACGTGACCGTGGTCGAAGGGGGGCTCGATGCTTCGGGCCTCTCCTTCGGCATCGTGGTGGCACGCTTCAACGCGTTCATCACCGAGCACCTGCTCGAGGGGGCGGTCGACGCCCTCGTGCGCCACGGCGCGGACGCCGGGGACCTGACCGTGGTTCGCGTTCCCGGTGCGTACGAGCTGCCGATGCTGGCGGCTCGGCTTGCGGATAGCGGCCGCTTCGACGCCGTCATCGGGCTGGGATGCCTGATGCGCGGCGACACGATCCACTTCGACCTCATCGCGGGCGAGGCCACCAAGGGGCTGGCCCAGGTCGCGATGAGCTCGAGCGTGCCGGTGAGCTTCGGCGTGCTGACCACCGACTCCTTGGAGCAGGCGGTGCATCGCGCCGGGGCCAAGTACGGCAACAAGGGTGCCGAGGCGGCCATGGCCGCCGTCGAGCAGGTCCGCGTGGTGCGGGCGCTCGGTGCGGCGCTCGGCAGCGATGCCTGACCCTGCTGGGCTGCTGGCAGGACATCGGAAAAGTCGGTTCTCGAACACGAAGTGACCGAGGAACGCTACTCTTCCGCATGTCCGTGAAGACAGGGAGCAGGTCATCGGACCTGCTAGGCTCCGCTGCATGAGCGAAAGCTCCGGGACATCGACGCGAGGGCAGGGCCGCGAGCTCGCCCTCGCGGTCATGTGCGCCTTGGAATCCGCCGACGCGGAGGACGAGGCGGCGCGCGCCGAAACGATCGCGCTCGTGCTGCAGCGGCCGCCAAGCGGAGACGAAGCCGGCGAGTCGGCGTTTGCCGACCTCGTTGCGTCGCCAGCGAGCCGCCGGTTTGCGGAGACGCTGCTCGGGCTGTGGACGCCGCGGCGCGCGGAGGTCGACGCGTTGATCGGCAAGGTCTCGCGACGTTGGCGACTGTCCCGAATGGATCAGGTCGATCGCAACGTGGTCCGGCTGGCGGCGGCCGAGCTCGCGGCACGGCTCGAAACGCCCCGCGGCGTGGTGATCGCGGAGGCGGTCCGGCTGGCGCGACGGTATGGCACCGAGAAGAGCGCTCCGTTCGTCAACGGGCTGGTGGAGTCGCTCGCCAAGGAGCTGCGCCCCGACGGTGGCTGACCTGGCGGAGAGGGTGTTCGTCGAGCCGCTGGGGCGGGCCGTGCTCTCTGGAGTGCCCGCGCTCGGCGACTACGGCGGTCCCCACCGCGCTGATGAGGATAGAGCTGACCGGGCCGGCGACGACCGTGACGACCGTGACGACCGTGACGACCGTGACGACCGTGACGACCGTGACGACCGTGATGACGGGGAGGGCCGAGACGACCCTGACGACGACGGCGAACGCGATGCCCGCAGCGCGAACAACCAGCAGGACCGGCGCCGCCAGAACACGGCGGACACCCGAGCCGACAAGCAGGCCGACAAGCAGGCCGACAAGCAGGCCGACAAGCAGGCCGACAAGCAGGCCGACAAGCAGGCCGACACCCGAGGGGGCGACGGCGATGGACCGCCCAAGCGGCGGGCCCTGGACGTCTGCGTGCTGCCCGTGTTCGCCGATGAGCGACCGCTGACCGGGCTCGCCGGGTTCTTCGACTGGCGGGCCTCGGGCATGCTCTCCGCCCTGGTGCGGCAGCGGCTGTGCACCGGGCGAGCTGGCGAAGCGGTGCTCATGCCGGCGCGCAAGACCCTCCCCGCGACTCGGATCGTGCTCTACGGTCTGGGTGAGTCGAGTGCCTTCGACCACGACACCGCCCGCGAAGCGGCGGCGGCGATGGTCGGCGTGGCCCAAAACCTGCGGCCCCGCGACGTCATGCTGGCGATGCCCGGTCGAGGGCAGGAGCGGGCGATCGTCGAAGCGGTCTTCGACGCCGCACTGGCGACCCTGAACACTTCGGGTGGTGGGTCCGGCGTCGGGGTGGGAGAAACGGCTCAGTGGTGGGTGATCGCAGATCCCCGCCACGTCGCCCGGCTGCGACGGGTTCTCGATGGGCCTCCGCGCGCCGCGGGCGGAGCACAATGAGCCGCTGAGCGGCTGAGCCGCGTGTCCCGTTGCCGGCCCCGTCCCAGGGTCCATGGTGCGGGGGCGGGGGGGTATACTCGCCGCCGATGCCCCACCAGGTGCTGCTGGTCGAGGATTCGAGGGCGATGCGGCAATTCGTCCGCGCGATCCTCGAAGCGAGCGGGCGCTACGAAGTGCTCGAGGTCGGCAACGGCTTCGAGGCGCTCCGGACGCTGCCCCGCGAGCAGGTCGACGTCATCATCACCGACATCAACATGCCCGACGTCAGCGGGATCGAGCTGATCCGGTTCGTGCGGGGCAACGAGCGCCACAAGCAGACCCCGGTGGTCGTCATCAGCACTGACGCGTCGACCGTGGACTCCGATCGCGCGAGCAAGGCCGGCGCCTCCGCCTTCGTCGCCAAGCCGTTCACCGGGCAAGAGCTGCTCGCCGCCGTCGACGATGCCATCGCATCGGCGCGTTCGGGTGGCCCGCCGTCGGCGGGGACGGATGCGGACGGAGGGCGGGGCGACGCATGACCGAGCGCGGGCGTCCCTCCAGCGAATTCCTGTCCGAGGCCCAGGAGGTCATCGAGACGTTTTCGCGCAACCTGCTCGAGCTCGATGCACGTCAGCGCTCCGGCGACTACGACCCCGATCTACTCAACGCCGCGTTTCGGGCGGTCCACAGCCTCAAGGGGCTTGCGGCGCTGTTTGGCGCCTCGCAGATCACGAGCCTCTCGCATGCGCTCGAGAGCACCCTCGACAGTCTGCGGCTGGGCAAGCTGGCCCTGACCCAGGCCACGCTCGACGTCCTGTTCGAGTCGGTCGAGACGTTCCAGCGCCTTCTTTCCGACTTCGGTGACGACGACGATGGCGTCGACGTGGCGCCGCTGCTGGCTCGGATCGCGACGCTGGCCGGACCGCCGGAGGAACCCGCGGGCGAGGACACCGACCTGGCCGGGCTCGACGAGTCGATCCTCGGGGTGCTCACCGAGTACGAAGAGCATCGCCTGCGCGAGAACATCCGCCTGGGACGACGGCTGTACCGGGTGCACGCGTCGTTCGACTTGCTGGCCATCGACGTCGGCATCGAGGCCCTCAAGGGCAAGATGAAGGAGTTCGGCGAGGTCATCACGTACCTGCCGAGTGCCGACGCAAGCGCCGACGATCGCATCGACCTCGACATTCTCGTCGGCTCGGACCGCCCGCTGGCCGACATTGCGGCCGGAGTGGCCGAAGACGGCGTGACCGTGCACGAGCTGACGCGCGGCCGACCGGCGGCGGCCCCGACTCCACCGCCTGCACCCGCGGTCGCGCCCGAACCGACCGCCGCCGCGCGTCCCGAGCCCGAGCCCGAACCGCCCGCCACCGAGCGCGCTGCGGTTCCGCGCGTGTCCGTCGAGCCCGACGTCGACGACGACCCCGAGCCCGCCCACGGCGTATCCGAGCCCGTCGACGAGATGAGCCTGCGCAGCGTCAGCCAGACGGTCCGCGTGGACTTGGATCGGCTCGACCGCCTCATGAACTTGATCGGTGAGCTCGGGGTCGTGCAGGCCAACCTCGGCACCACGGTCGACGCGCTGCGCGAGCGCGAGGGCAGCACCGACATCGGTCGCGACCTGCTCGGTCACCTGCGCACGATGTCTCGCAAGCTCTCGCTGCTGCAGCAGGGGCTGCTCGACGTGCGCATGGTTCCGCTGGGCCAGGTGTTCGACAAGCTCGCCCGGGTGGTGCGCAAACTCGGGCGCGAGGCGGGCAAGGACATCCGCCTGTCGATCGCCGGGGCGCAGACCGAGCTGGACAAGCTCATTGTCGAGGAGTTGTCGGACCCCTTGATGCACATGGTCCGCAACTGCATCGATCACGGCGTCGAGCCGCGCGAAGAACGGATCGAGCAGGGCAAGCCTGCGGCTGGCCGCATCGACCTGCGTGCGTTCCAGAAGGGCAACCGCGTCGTGATCGAGGTCGAGGACGACGGACGCGGCATGGACTGGCGTCAGATCCGAGATACGGCGGTGCGTCGGGGCCTGGTCACGTCCGACGAGACGCGCGACATGACGATGGGAGAGGTTCTCGACTTCATCTTTCGTCCGGGCTTCACCACTCGCCAGCGCGCAACCGAGCTGTCGGGGCGCGGCGTGGGCATGGACGTCGTCAAGACCAACATCTCGCGGTTGTCGGGCATGATCGACGTCGACACGGCGGCGGGGCGAGGGACCCGGTTCGCGATCACCTTGCCGGTGACGCTCGCGATCATTCAAGCGCTGGTGATCGACAGCGCAAATCAGACCTTTTGCATTCCGCTCAACTCGGTGCTCGAGTCGATCATGGTGCGCGAGGACGAGATCGTGACCGTCGAGGGACACGAGGTCATCTCGGTACGCGGCAAGACACTGCCGCTGCTGCACCTGTCGCGGCTGTTCGGGATCGGCGACCGCAAGTTCGTGGACCCCGAGCGCATCTACGTCGTCATCGTCGGGCTCGCGCAGCACCGCGTGGGTCTGGTCGTCGACGAGCTGGTCGGGCAGCAGGACGTGGTGATCAAGCCGCTGGGCAGCGCGCTACGGGCGGTGCCGGGGATCGCGGGAGCCACCGAGCTGGGGGCCAATCGCACGGTGCTCCTGCTCGACGTGGCCACGCTCGTGGATGAGGCCCTGGCTCGCGGCGAGGGCGGTGCCCTGCTCGGCGGCGACGGTGCCCCGCGAACGGAGGCTCCGCATGGCGCGTGAACCCCAAGACCTCTGGCAGGCGCTGTCCAAGGGGGGGGAGGTCCTCGCCACCGAGGAAGACTACGAGCACGGGTACAAGCGCGAGGTCCGGCAGGACCTGCAGCAGTACGTCGCCTTTCGCATCGGCAAGGAGCACTATGGTTTGCCGATTGCCGACATCAGCGAGATTTCCAAGGAGCTGCCGACGACGCCCGTGCCGCGCACCGCCGACTTCGTGCGCGGCATCGGCAACGTGCGCGGCAGCGTGATTCCAGTGGTCGACCTCGATCGCCGACTGGGGCTGCCCTACACCGAGTCCGATCCCGCCCTGCGCCGGATCTTGATCGTCCGCCGGCAGGACGAGCTTTACGGGTTGGTGGTCGACGAGGTGTTCGCCGTAGTGACCATCGCCCCGGAGGCGCTCGAGGATGCTCCGGGGGCGCTCGGGGGCCCGCGCGGGGACTACATTCAGGCGCTGGCCCGCTACGAGGGCGAGATCCTCATCATCTTGGACCTGTCGACCGTGCTCGACCCGCGCGACTTCGTCGCCCGCAACGTTCGGACGCGGAGGTCGTCGCGATGAGTGACCGCGGCTCGAGGCGACCCACCGGGCGCGGGGCCCTGAGCATGGGCAACCAGCAGCGCGATCCGATCCGCGACGACATGGACGATGACCAGCTCAAGCTCGCCGGCTTCTACGTCGGGGCAGGGCTGTACGGCATCGACATCATGCGGATCAAGGAGGTCATCCAGTCGCGACCCTATCCGATCCGAGAGGTGCCGCATGCACCGTCGATCGTCGAAGGCGTGATCCAGCTGCGCGGCGTCGTCATTCCGGTCATCGACCTGCGCAAGCGCTTTGGCGTGCCGGCCGGCGAGGCGGACACCCGCCTGGAAAAGCTGGTCATCGTCAGCGTCCGGGGACGGATCATCGGGCTGAAGGTCGACCGCATTCTGGGCGAGCTGCGCGTCCCGCAGGGCGCGTTGCGGCCGGCCCCATCGATGCTGCGGCCCCAGGACGGGCCGATTGCCGACGTCGACTTCTTCGGCGGCGTGTGCCACGTGGGCGCGGACATGGTGTTCGTCGTCAACCTCGAGGCGCTCATCGACCCACGTCGCGTGCCGGGGCAAGGGACGATGCCGGTCGAGGCACCCCACGGAGGGCAGGGGGCCCCATGACCGAGCGACCCGCGGTCTTGTTTGCCCACGAGCGACGCAGCGTCGCCCGGGCGGTGCAGCGCGTGCTGGAAATCGCGGGCTTTTCGCTGCAGCACACGATCGACGGCCATCAGACCACGCAACGACTCGGCGAGCGGCGCTGGGCAGCGCTGGTGGTCGACGTCGCGCTGCCGGGCGTGCCGGGCTACGAGCTGTGCGAGGTCGCCAAGGTCGACGCCGACGATCGTGGGGCCGACGTCGTCGTGCTCGTCGCGTCGGTCTACCGACGGACCTCGTACAAGCGTCGCCCCACGCGGCTGTACGGAGCGGACGACTACGTCGAGATTCACCACCTTTGCGACAGCCTGCCGATGAAGCTGTTCGAGCATCTGGGCATCGAGTCGCCGGCCCCAGCCCTCGAGACCCAGCAGGTCGCCCGCGAGGCGCTGCGAGTGGAGGGCGACAAGCGAATGAGTGAGCTGGCCGAGGCGAGCGACCACGGCCTGGCGAATCTCATCGTCGCCGACATGGTCCTCTACAACGGTGATGCGATCTCGGCCGCGGGCTCGCTGCAGGAGGCCGCGCGTGCCGTGGCCCCCGACCTCGACATCGCACGCGAGCTGTACGCTCAGGTGGAGCACGCCGAGGGGCGGCCCTCGTCCGTGGGCGATCCGGTGGGACAAGCGTTCGCCGCCCTGATGGTGACGATGGGTCGGGCGTCTCCAGGAGAGC
>JGI12316J15309_10022209_pt1 | contig 9849 bp, 4 predicted proteins | sample MarCyaLeptolynsp_FD_15309 | JGI IMG/M metagenome (IMG submission 15309) | reverse complement strand
CTCTATTCTTCCTATCCTCAAAATGTTGAATTCAAAAATAACTTGGCAATATCATATTCAAAACTAGGGGAGACCCAAAGTTTGCTAGGCAATCTAGAAAAGGCGCTAGAATATTATGAGGATTATAGTCTATTGGAAAGAGAACTTTATTCTTCCTATCCTCAAAATGTAGGCTTTAAGAACGGCTTGGCGATATCGTACGAAAAACTTGGAGAGACCCACAGTTCGCTAGGCAATCTAGAAAAAGCGCTAGAGTATTATGAGGAGGACATCTTACTAACCAAAGAACTCTATTCTTCCTATCCTCAAAATGTTGACTTTAAGAACGGCTTGGCTCTATCTTATCAATGGATAGGGTGGCATCTAGAAAATAAAATGAATAAGGAAGGGAAAGCGGTTATTTATTATAAAAAATCAAAAAGATTACTTGAGGAACTGACTCAAAGTTTTCCTACTTATCAGGAATTCCAAACTAATTTAGCATGGGTAGAGAACAGATTGAGTAAATTAGAGTAACGAAAAAAAGTAACTTCATAAATCCAACTTCTATTCTTAACAAGAATATTATAAAATTCACACAATGAAGTATAACCGAAAATGGAATTGAGGAAGTTAGACCTGTTCACAAGGTAATCTATTGAGATTTTCAGATAAGCAAATATTTAGTTGCCTAAGAATTGTATGAGTTTGTAATGGGGGAGAATCATTCCAATTTCAAGGGTCAGAACATAATAATACGCAATAATGGACAGGATGTTAAGAATGTCAAAGTAAGAATACTTATAGCCAAATCAATTGTGCCTGAATTTAGAAGTTAGATAGTTAAGGGCTAGCATTCTATACGAAGGACATATCAGAGAAATATAGACCAATATCGAAGCAATTAATAATTATATAGAAAGTAACAAAGAAAACAGTTAGTCAAGTCTACAAACAGGATGCAAAAGAACCGATACTTTGTGAACTAAAGATTATATGTAACCGGAAATGATATTATAGGTAAAATATGGTCTATTAGTCTGGGTCAACTATTCCCGAAACTATATTTTGAGAAGAGTGATAATCTAAAAGACTCATTTCCATAGAGGATATAAGTGTCAAAAAAAGATTTCTTGACTAACTGGTAAATAGAAGTAAGTCCTACTTTTTGAGAAGGCTTGTTAATCCTATTTACGAAGGTCATATTAACTTGATAAGAAAAAAACAATTATCATTTTTCAATATTCCCAAATCATGATAATAGACAATTTTTTAAATAATAATATTTAGTTAAAAACAATATAATATTCTGTAAGTAAAAATACTTATTAAATATTATATCATACAAAACTCAAATAAGATATATTTTATTGAAAAGACTTACATAATCAAAATATTTACAAAGAGCCAATATGATTCTTAGATTCATCTGAAGACGATTCTAAAGCGTTTTTAATTATAGTTTATTAAGATAGTTAGCGATTGATTACCAAATATATATAAACGAACTATTTAAGTCAAGATAAAATATGATAAAAATCATAAAAAAAGGTATAATAGTATGAGTTCAAGAGTAAAAAATACTGTAAATACAGTATTTTTTCATAAAAATCTATCTTTCAAAAATTATTAATCATATTTGATTATTCGTATTATAACAATCATAAAAAATGAACAACTCTGAAAGTGTATTAAATGAAATACTCAAAACTTCTCATTTAGTTGAAAAGAGTTTAGCCGAAAACTACGTTCGTTTAATTAATAAAGATAAGATTAAATTACCTTCTGAAAATGAGTCATTGTTCTTAATCGAGACTAATGGATTTAAAATTGTTTATCATCATTGTTCAGCAAATCTTTCAATAAAAAATCTTGATTTTCATACCCAAAAAGACAGTAATTGGTTTGAATATCAGAAAAATATAAAAGAAGAAGATTTAAATCTAATTCTAGAATTTTATGCAAAAAATGCTTTCCCAATAATTTATAATTATCCATTAAAGAACAGGAGAAATTTTAGTATTCAAACAACCTATAGATTTAAGAATAAATGGAATAAATATGTAATGGTCTTTGAAAGGATGTATATACTAGAAATAGATGGTAGGGGAATCCCTTCATTGATTTTATTAAAAACCATTCCACTTGATAATCATATTATCTCTAACGTTACAGGTTCAGTCATTTTCCATGATGGTAAAAAAGAATTCAAAACAATTGTAAAAAAAATATTGAATAATAATTATCCTGTGGATAAATTAAGTAAAAGGGAAAATGATATTGTTGAATTAATATTGAAAGGATATAACACTAAGGTAATATCCAAAACTTTGAATATATCTAATAATACAGTAGATACTCATAGAAGGAACATATTCAAAAAACTTGATGTACATTCAATACAAGAATTAATGTCAATAGTGCGAAGTGTTTAATTATTAAAAAAAACTTTTTAGGAAGACAGTTTATTTATGATTTAAAATAAAAATCTCAAATTAAATCAGTGTCATAAAAATTAGAAATATTTAGATTTTGTATGAGCTTCTATTATTCTTTTTAATAAATTTAAATATTTTAAGAGTCATAATTAATCAATAAAATGTGTAATTTAAATCTATGAAAATAAAAAAATATGCATCATTTTTACATTGTATCTATAAATATTTAAGTAGTGTTATAGTTAGGAAAACTCTAAAGATCAATAGTAATCTATCTAAGCGATTTTTTTCAATAAATCAATTTCCAGGTAAGAGGTTTTCCGACAATGTTATGCTATTACTGAACACTTTATTTAGGGTTAACAATTTTCAATGATAAACCTAATTGTAACAATAAATTCAACTATTTGATGAGTGAATGTCAAAATATGAATTGATACAGCAGATGGGCCGAGAGATAACGGTATGGCGACTACATTCGAGTTTAGACAAGCTCGATAGTTGGAATTTCTCCTTTGAAAACAATAAGTTCTTCATTAGTAAGGAACTGAGCATCAAAAATGGTCTTATCAAAAGTAGGATACATAGTTGCGTTAAGGAAATATTATTAAAGATAAGTAAACTAAATATACCACAACGGAGTCTCCAAGTGTATTTGAAAGAATTCTGCTTATCAAAAATTTTATTTGTCAAAAAGAAACGTCGGGTCACCAAAAACCTCTTATATGTTCTCAAGGAAGTTCAAATATTATTCAACTTTCTTAGTGATGAAGTGATTGATAAAATAAAGGGAGGGATTTTATAAACGAACAAGGCAATTCATCTTTGACTTACTCATTAAAAATTTAATAATTTTTAAATCAAAATATATTAAAAGTAATTCAGCCAAATTTAACTGGACAATGAACAAAATAATGCTACTATTCGGCCTTGTTATTTACTCCTCATACATAAAAGGGCAGGATAAGTATGATGTAGGTGAAACCGAGGTGGAAGTTACTCTTTTACAAGAAAATATAGCTTTACCTTGGGAAATTATCTGGGGAGACAATCATATCTGGATGACCCACGACAACGGTAAAGTTAGCCATGTAGACCCAATCACTGGACAAATACACACCGTGCTAAACATCCCAGATATGTACACTTCCAGCAATTTGGTTAGTAATCGTATGCTAGGTCTTGCTTTATCGGTAGGTTTTCCTACAACACCGTTCGTATATGTCAACTACGTCTATAAAGGTAATATTTATGAAGAAAAATGGGATCGCTACGAGAAGATAGTCAGATACAGGTATGAAAAAGGGAGCGATAAACTTATAGAACCCCTTATCTTATTAGACGGTATCAAAGTCTATGATGGTTGGCGAATTGGTGGTAAATTGTTGATGGCACCCGATGGGCAACACCTCTTTCTATCAATAGGCGACGCCAAACAGCCTACCAACCCTGAGATACATCCTGAATGGGTAGAATCTAAAACGAAACCTCAGAGTCTGAACAGTTTCAGTGGAAAAGTTATAAGAATAAATATTGAAGGCACGGTTCCTAGTGATAACCCTTTTAGGGTTTCAAATGACAGAAACATACCCCGTAATCTGATATGGTCATTAGGGCACAGGAATACACAAGGCCTTGCCTTTGGTCCCAACGGACAACTCTATTACAGTGAGCATGGGGAAAATAGTGATGACGAGTTCGGAATAATAGAGAGAGGAGGTAACCATGGCTGGCCTATTGTACAAGGTTTCTGTGACAACAGGCCTCGAATAGAAGGTGCTCCCTGTGGCACAGAAACGAATGTAGAACCCTTACATTCATGGCAGACATCCATAGCTCCTAGCAATATTGAATTCTATAATAATAGTGCAATTGCAACATGGCAGAACAGTGTACTCTTGACAACCCTCACTGGGTATACTGGAGGAGAGGGCAATGAAAGGACTGGAGAGGATATAAGGGCTATGAGTTTAACTATTAACGGTAATGGTCTTACCAGTAATTTTCAGGAAACACAGTACTTCGACCAAAAATATCTTCGAATCCGTGACCTCTGTGTAGCTCCCAATGGTGATGTGTACTTCACAACTTCCAATCTTGTACTTAACCAAGGGAGATTTTTAGGTAATGATGATAAGATATACCGCATAAGGGCTATAAATCAAGGTAGTGATAACAATATACCCACTGATATATCTTTGACTAGTGACATGATTACAGAGGGATTATCAATTGGTACTGAAGTTGGACGCTTTTCTACCTCTGACTCTGACGTCAATAACACGCACACTTATATCTTAGTAGATGGAGCGGGTAGCAACGACAACGATTCGTTCTCAATATCAGGAGACAGGCTTCTTACAGGAAAAGTATTCGATGCCTCATCAAAAAAGACATATAGTATCAGAGTAAGGACTACTGACAATGGAGGGCTTTTTTTTGAAAAGATTTTTTCCATAGCAGTATTAGAAAAAAATTCTACTGAAACTTATTTTAGGATAGAAGCCGAAGATGGATATAGTCTGGAAAGTGAAGCGGGAGGAAACGGGATTATAAATGTCCAAAATGGTGTTGGGCTTAGTAATGGAATAGGAGTAGTACTCCCTGATGAGGGAGATAAAATTTCAATAAAATTCACTCTCTCTGAAAGAGGGCGATACATAATTAGAGTGGGTAGCCGGTCAGGCTCCAGTACTTCTGAGCAAGACAAGACGGATTTATGGTTCGATTCTAATTTCCAACCTATTCCAAACTATATCTTTACACTTGATGGTATCGAAAAAAATATCTATGGAGATAAGTCTTGTCCAGATATTTTCTCTTCCAATGTACTAGGAGGTAGTTGGTGGGGACCAATGATTAATACCTTTGCAGACATTTCCGCAGGTCAACATACTATTACAATAGAGGCTAAAGGAGCCTACTTGGGAGTGGATTATATAGAACTAGAAAAAGTGCCCGAAAGAGTGGGGGTGTTGGAGATAGAGGATAGGTTTACTGTTATTTCCGACCAAGGGGACAAAGGTAGACCAAGGGCTTTGATAGAAGAGACCGTAAAAGACTGTTTTGGTGGACAAGCCGTGATACTTTGGGACATTGAAGATGCCATTTCTGTGAGCTTTGAAGTATTAGAGGAAGGTGAGATAGAGATGGCTTTAAGGGTAAGGACAGGGGATGCTGCTGGAATTTCGAGACACGCTGATAAATATAGATTGACACTTGATGGAAATAGTCTAACCTTACCCTTGGACGCAAGTACAGTAGAAGAAGAATTGACTTGGGGTAAGAGCGGTTGGGGAGAGTTGAAGGGACGTGTACTACTCACTGCTGGGACACACCGTTTGGATATAAGATCTGGGGTGACTTTCTTAGGAGTCGATTGGCTCTATATAGGGCCTACTACAGTATTTAATAACCATCCTCCAACAGATATTGTATTAAGTAATACTTCTGTAGAAGAAAATAGACCAGCAAATACCTTAATAGGACAACTCTCGTCCATTGATTCAGATGAGGGTGACATGCATAATTATGCCTTAGTAGGAGGGTATCCTGACAATACATTTTTTGAAATAGATGGAAACAGATTTGTAACTAAAGAAACCTTTGATTTTGAAAATAGGAGCGTATTTATCGTTAGAGTAAGAACCACAGACCAAGAAGGAGCCTCTTTCGAAAAAGACTTTACGATACGTATAGAAAATGTTGTAGAAAACTCAAATCCCACGGACATTTCATTAACTAAAAATTTTATAGAAGAAGGGCTTGCAGCAAGGACAACTATCGGCTCTTTCAGCACCTCAGACCCTGATACAGAAGATTTTCATTTTTATACAAAGGTAAGTGGAGTAGGGGATGACGACAATGCTTCTTTCCATTTGGAGGGACCAATACTTTACACAGATGCTGTGTTTGACTATGAGGCCAAAAATACCTATTCCATAAGAATACAAACAGATGATAGAAATGGGGGCACTTTACAGAAGGTCTTCAAGATAAACATACTAGACGTTGAAGAGGATAACGGGAATAATATGCCTACTGATATTGAACTATCGAATAACTCTATTCAAGAAAATCTACCCAAGGGTTCAGTAATAGGCGATTTTTCTACAGTTGATCCTACCCCTAATGAACAGCATGTTTATACTCTAAGTGCAGGAGAAGGTGACGATAATAATGATAATTTCTCTATAAGTGAAAATCAGCTTCTCGCAAATATTTCTTTCGATTTTGAGGTAAAATCTTCTTATAGTATTCGAATAAGAAGTACTAACACAAAAGGGTTGCTATTTGAAAAAATATTTATTGTCAAAATAGAAGATTTAATTGAAAATAGTGCCCCAACTAATATTTTATTAGATAATAATTCTATAAATGAAGGACTCGAAATAGGAAGTTTAGTAGGTAAACTTACTACAGAAGATGCTAATCATAATGATACACATAAATATACTTTAGTGAATGGGTTTGGTGATACGGATAATCAAAGTTTTTTAATTTCAGAAAATCAAATTCTTTCTAATGAAGTATTTGATTGTAATGAAAAGAGCACTTATTCCATTAGAATACAATCTGAAGATAATAGTAGCGCATTTGTTCAAATAGTATTCTTAATACTAATTAACGGATGTACAATTGATAATAACCCTCCAACAGAAGTAGTATTGGATAATGAATCAATCAAAGAAGGGCTTCCTACAGGCTCTGAAATAGGTATATTATCGACAATAGATTCAGATGAACAGGATTCACATATATATTCCTTAATAGATGGAATAGGGGATGATAATAATGTAAGTTTTATAATTCAGGATAATAAACTTCTGTCAAACGAGGTCTTTGATTTTGAGAAAAAATCTATTTACACAATAAGAATCCAAACAGATGATGGAAAAGGAGGTATTTACCAAAAAGTATTCCTAATTAATATAATTAATGTTGATGAAGGTGATAATAATAATGCACCTATTGATATTATTCTTGACAATAATAGTATTGATGAGAATCAACCAATTGGAACTTTGATTGGTACATTTTCTACTAATGATCCTGATCAAGAAGATACCCATACATATACACTTGTTGCTGGAAATGGAGATGAAGATAATATAGATTTCATTGTTGTACCTAGTAAAAAAACATTAGAGTCAAGAAAAGTTTATGACTTCAATGTTAAAAAAAAATACTCGATTAGAGTAAAAACTAATGATGGTAAAGGAGGTAGCTTTGAAAAAGTATTTGAAATTAAAATAAATAATATCAATATTGCCCCAGAATTGACAAGACAACTTGGAAATCAAGAATTCACAGCCAATGATAGTATTAATTTTTCAATTGGAGAGGATGCTTTTTTTGATTCAGATGGAGACATGTTAACATTTAGTGCAAGACTTGAAAAGGAAAACGAGCTTCCAGAATGGTTGAGTTTTAAACAAGAGAACCTTACTTTCGCAGGCTTTCCGACAAATAAAAATGTCGGTAGTTACCAAATATATATTAAAGCTAGTGATGGTATTGGTGGAGAGTTAGAGACAAGCTTTAAAATTACTATAAATGAACCTCTTTCATTGGCTAATAAACTACATAATCATTCAGTTACAATATATCCTAATCCAGCTGAAAAAATACTAATAGTAAAAGTAAATAACTTCTATTTAGGTAAAGTACAAATAAGTATTTATTCTTTAGAGGGTAAAGAAATCATTTCTAATAGTTTCAATAAAGAAACTTACACCTTAGAAAAGTCAATAGGCTTAGAAGGATTGAGAAATGGAATATATCTAATTCAAATAAAAACTGAAGAAGTGTATATAATAAAAAAAATTATAAAAAAGTAAATTGACCAATGGAAAAATTATTTACTAGATTATCAATTTGTTTCATTATAACCACATATTTTGTTTCGAATGGAACTGCTCAAAAATATGAAGCGGAAGCCAATTATCTTATAATCTCAAATGTTGGAGGAAATGGTAACATTTCTACAAATTCTAATGAGCCTATTAATAATAATGGAACAGGTCGAGCAGTACTGTTGCCAGATAGTGGGGATAAAATTAGAATATTCTTTAATGTCAGCTTAGAAGGTAGATATATTATTAGAGTTAGATTAAGAAGTGGTGAATTTAATAGTAATGTGGATGATGCAAGATCATTTTATGAGTCGTATAGGTTTTCACTCGATGAAACTAGTTTTCCACTATATAGGAATCCATCTTGTCCTGAAAATTCAAAGCTTACTTTACAGATGCCTACAGGAGGTTATTATTGGGGAGGAGCTTACTGGGGCTTAATGATTGGTATGGCTAAAAACTTAACAATTGGCTCTCATTATATTGATATTGAATCTACGAAAGATTATGCAGGTATCGACCATTTAGAAATTGAACATTTACCCAATGTTCAAAATAGAATAAATGTAGAGGATATTTCTGGCGACCCTGTTTCTTATGATGTTGCCCTAGCATCTGGGCAAATAGCTACATTAGATGATCCTATATATGATTGTCGAGGTGAACTAGCAACTGTTTTTTTTACTGGAAATGTTTTGGAAATAAATTTAAATGCACCTCAAGATGGAACTTACGAAATAAGATGCAGATTAAGAACTGGTGATAGAAGAGGAACAAGAATTTTAGAATCAGAGTATGAATTTTACGTTAATGGAATACAAGTGAATCTAAGTTGGGATGGAAGCCAATTGGAAACTCAAGTCGCTTGGGGAACAAGTACCTGGGGAATATTGAAGAATAGAGATATAAAATTAAATCAAGGTAATAATAGCTTTGAGATAAAGGCAAGAGATAATGCGATAGCAGTTGATTATGTAGAATTTGAATTTATCGAAAATATTGAACCTACTAATAACAATCCAAGTAATATAACATTGAGTAATAATCAGATAAATGAGAATGTTGTCATTGGCACTCAAATAGGTACTTTCACAACAACGGATGATACTGGAGATTCCCATACTTATTCTTTTGCAGGAAATAATCCAGATAACAATAGTTTTTCATTAAATGGGAATAGACTACTTACAAAAGTAGACCTTGATTTTGAAACGAAAAGTACTTATGCCATCAGGATAAGAACCACCGATCAAGGAGGACTTTCTTTTGAAAAAGACTTTACAATTAGAGTCTCAGATGTTAATGAAAATAGGGCGCCATCAGGTATATCTATAAGCGATGATAGAGTAAATGAGAATGTTGTCATTGGTACTCAAATAGGTACTTTCACAACAACGGATGATACTGGAGATACCCATACTTATTCTTTTGCAGGAAATAATCCAGATAACAATAGCTTTTCATTAAATGGGAATAGACTGCTTACAAAAGAAGACCTTGATTTTGAAACGAAAAGTACTTATGCCATCAGGATAAGAACCACCGATCAAGGAGGGCTTTCTTTTGAAAAAGACTTT
>JGI12316J15309_10008434_pt1 | contig 9849 bp, 11 predicted proteins | sample MarCyaLeptolynsp_FD_15309 | JGI IMG/M metagenome (IMG submission 15309) | reverse complement strand
ATATCGAGATCCTCGACCGGATTGTCGCAGAAGCCATGCGCGAGGCGGATTGCGGCTGGGATGACATAGACGCGGTTGCTGCGACCGCCGGACCGGGCCTGATCGGCGGTGTGATCGTCGGCTTCATGACGGCCAAGGCGATCGCCATGGCAGCGGGCAAGACCCTCATCGGCGTCAATCATCTGGAAGGTCACGCCCTCACGGCGCGTCTTACGGACGATCTGGATTTTCCTTTCCTTCTGCTTCTGGTCTCCGGCGGTCACAGCCAGTTTCTGCTTGTCCGCGGAGTCGGCGACTATGAACGGCTCGGCACCACCATCGACGATGCCATTGGCGAGGCTTTCGACAAGACCGCCAAACTGCTCGGACTTCCCTATCCAGGTGGCCCGCACGTCGAGAAAATGGCTCATAAGGGTGATGCCGGCCGGTTTCGCTTGCCACGCCCGCTTCTCGACAGGCCCGGCCTGGACATGTCCTTTGCCGGTTTGAAGACAGCGCTGCGTACACAGGCAAAAAAGCTTGAACCGGTGGACGATCAGACCGTTGCCGATCTGTGCGCCGCATTCCAGCAGGCTGTTGCGGATGTCCTGGCGACACGGACGAAGTCGGCACTCGATCTCTTCCGGACCCGCCACCCTGATACCGCTCCGGTGATTGTGGTCGCCGGTGGCGTAGCCGCAAACCAGGAGATCCGAAAGGCCCTGACGACCGCCACGGAACAAGCAGGGGCAAGATTCATTGCGCCGCCGATGCGGCTTTGTACTGACAACGCGGCCATGATTGCATGGGCAGGCATAGAACGCTTGCGCACAGGTCCGGTCGACGACATGAACCTGTCTCCCCGTCCCCGTTGGCCGCTGGACTCAGAACGGGCCGGCAGGCTGGGCGCGGGCAAAAAAGGCGCCAAGGTCTGACCGGTCCGGCACCTTCCGCAAAATCTTGCCTCGAACACAAACTTGCCCTTTTGCACGTGCAGGGACCCTGTTAGATCAACGCATGTGCGGTCGGAATCGATCGGACATGCTCTTAACTGCGCTTCCCATCGCAAAAGGAACCCGGCGGCATGGACGTCTACCACAAGGCTTACGTTTACCTGACTTGCGGCACGGACCTGCTCGTTTTTTCGGAACCGGACTTCCCGCATGTCGGTTTGCAGGTTCCCGGCGGCACGCTCGACCCGGGGGAAAGCTATCTGCAGGCGGCCCGGCGGGAGTTTCGCGAAGAGACCGGACTTTCGTTGGATATCGCGCTCGAATCGTTCGCCGATCAGGATCGGATCCTCAAGAATGTTCCAGATTGCCTCGATGGATTGCATCGGCGGCGGCATTTTCACGGGACCGTCCGGGAAAAGGTTGCCGAAGAGTGGGAACATTTCGAATCCTCTCCGAGCGCAGGTGGGCCCCCGATCCGGTTCCGCCTGTTCTGGATCGACCTGTTCGCAAGCGATGTGACCCAGGAGGCCCGGTTTTTCGAAGGCTTTGGAGCACAGCTTGAGACACTACGGTCGCGCATGGAAAGGCAAAGCAATGGGCGCCATTAACACAGTCGGCGTCATCGGCGGTGGCGCCTGGGGAACGGCCCTCGCCCTGACGGCAGCGCGCGCGGGCCGCAATGTCCGGCTTTGGGCACGGGACCCGGAGACGGTGTCCACGATCCGTTCGCGGCGGCAGAACACGCGCTACCTGCCCGGCATCACCTTTGATGAAGATCTCAATGCGACCGAGTCGCTGGAGGACATAGCGGGGGCGGACGCCATTTTGCTTGTCACCCCGGCGCAGACGACACGTGCCGTGCTGGCCGCGTTGAAGCAAACAGGTTCTGTCACCGGTCCGGTGGTTCTGTGCGCCAAGGGCATCGAGCAGACCTCGGGCAAGCTTCTGTCCCGAGTGATGAGCGAGGAGCTGCCTGGCGTTGAACCAGGTGTCCTGTCCGGACCGAGCTTTGCCGATGATGTCGCCCGCGGTCTGCCGACGGCCGTCACCGTGGCAGCGAACTCGGCCAAGACCGCTCTGAGCCTGTGCGAAGCGCTTCAGTCCGCATGTTTCCGGCCCTACGCCTCGATCGACATCCTGGGCGCCCAGATCGGCGGGTCGCTGAAGAACGTTCTGGCAATTGCCTGCGGAGCGGTCGTCGGCCGGAAGCTCGGCGCAAGCGCTCAGGCTGCGCTGACCGCGCGCGGCTTTGCGGAGCTGACCCGGCTGGGCACCGCCATGGGGGCACAGAGTGAAACCCTGACAGGCCTGTCCGGCCTCGGCGATCTCGTGCTGACCTGCTCTTCAACCCAATCCCGGAATTTTTCGTTTGGACTGAGGCTGGGCGAGGGGTTCATGGCCTCGGAGCTGATCTCGGCCGGCGGCAAGCTCGCAGAAGGCGCCTATTCGGCAAGGGTTGCCGTGAAACTGGGACAAAAACACGAGATCGACGTCCCGATCTGCGAAACGGTCGCGCGGATGATCGATGAGGACCTCTCGATCGATGATGCGCTCAACACCCTGATGGCACGTCCGCTCAAGGCGGAGACGGAAAGCCTTTGACACACGCAATCCGGCATTGAGTTTATGACAACTCGGCCCTAGGTTCGCACAAAGTGCCGACAACCAGGAACCTCAGCCATGCTCTATGCCCTGATCTGCACCGATAAGCCCGGTGCTCTGCAAACACGTCTCGACAACCGCGACAACCACATTGCCTTTCTCAAGGGCCTCGGCGACGGTCTCAAGGCAGCCGGGCCCTTCCTTGACGACGACGGCAACATGTCCGGTTCCCTTGTTGTGATTGAAGCAGCAAACAGGGACGAGGCCCTCGCCATTTCGCAGGAAGACCCCTATGCCATTGCCGGTCTCTTCGAAAGCGTCGAGATCCGCCCGTGGAACTGGGTGATCAAGAATCCGGAGGTCCGTTAAGTGCAGTACTGGTTGATCAAGTCCGAACCCGACAAATGGTCCTGGGATCAGCAGAAAGCCAAGGGCGATGCCGGCGAGCAATGGGACGGCATCAGAAACTACCAGGCGCGCAACAACATGCGTGCAATGGAGATCGGCGACAAGGCCTTCTTCTACCACTCCAACATCGGCAAGGAAGTGGTCGGCATCGTCGAGGTCTGCAGCGACATTCATCCAGACACCACGACCGACGACCCGCGTTGGGAATGCGTGGATTTCAAGGCCGTTTGCGACATGCCGAAACCGGTCACGCTTGCCGATGTTAAGGCCGAACCGCGCCTTGAGAAAATGGCACTTGTCGCCAACACGCGCCTCTCGGTTCAGCCGGTCACCGAAGTCGAATGGAACATCGTGTGCGAGATGGGCGGCCTGAAAGACCCGGCGTGAGCAAACGCGGATAGGGCCGGTGCACGCGGCCTCGTTCCTTCTCCTACCGGGAGAGCTGTTTGGCGCAAGTTTGAAACGGTAAGATCCATGCCGCCCATCGACGACCCCGTCGATTTCATACGCCGGGAGACCACGGTCAAACCGGTTCCGCATGCGGAGGAAATCAGGCTCCACGTCGCTGACGAAGCGATGGACCTCTGGCAGAAGACGGAGGAGGATCTGGGTGAACTCGGCCTCGATCCGCCTTTTTGGGCCTTTGCCTGGGCGGGCGGCCAGGGTCTTGCGCGCTACATTCTGGACACGCCCTCCCTGGTTGCAGGCAAGAACGCAATCGACTTTGCCTGCGGTTCCGGACTGGTCGGAATTGCGGCAATGCTGGCAGGTGCGAATAGCTGCCGCGCGGTCGACATCGATCCCTTCGCGATTGCCGCGGCGGGTCTCAACGCAGACCTGAACGGTGTCCGGCTCGATCTCGAAATCGCTGACCTCACCCGGCAAGCCACACCTTCGGCAGATATCGTTTTCTGCGGTGATGTTTTCTACGACCGGACCCTGGCGGATGCCGTAATCGGCTTTCTGGACCGGCTGCTCGCGGCCGGCATCACAGTTTTGGTCGGAGACCCTGGCAGATCCTATCTGCCCAAGGTGCGTCTGACCGAGCTTGGCGTGTACGAAGTCCCGGTCGTCGGTGCTCTGGAAGACTATGAAATCAAGAAAACCGCTGTCTACCGTGTTGGCAAAAGCTGACGACACACGTTGCAATTTCACCGTGAGAATTCTTATCCCACAACGATCTACAGAAGTTTTTGCCGTTCGGGTCTTCCCCTTTCCAGTTCTTGCGATAGGTTAGCGGCACAAAGTGTTCAAAGAAGTCCTCCCAGGAGCCCCCCATGCCCATCGTTAACCGACTTGCCGACCTCGCTGACGAGATCACGGCCTGGCGCCGTGACTTCCACGAGAACCCGGAAGTTCTCTATGAAACCGTCAGAACCGCCGGGAAGGTTGCCGAACTTCTGGAGAGCTTCGGCGTGGACGAGGTGGCGACAGGCATCGGCAAGACAGGCGTGGTTGGCGTGATCAAGGGCCGCAATGGCGGCGCGGGCAGGACCGTTGGTCTGCGCGCCGATATGGACGCCTTGCCGATCGAAGAGGAAACCCAGAAGCCCTACGCCTCGAAGGTTCCGGGAAAGATGCACGCCTGCGGCCATGACGGCCACACAGCCATGCTGCTTGGCGCGGCAAAATATCTGTCCGAGACCCGGAATTTCGACGGAACCGTCGTGGTGATTTTCCAGCCTGCGGAAGAAGGCGGCGCAGGCGCGAAGGCCATGATCGACGACGGTCTGATGACCCGCTGGCCGATGGACGAGGTCTATGGCATGCACAACTATCCCGGAATGCCGGTCGGAGAGTTTGCGATCTGCAAGGGCCCGATCATGGCCGCAACTGACGAGTTCCGCATCACGGTCACCGGCAAGGGCGGCCACGCTGCCAAGCCACACCAGACTGTCGATCCGGTTGTTGTCGGTTCAAAGATCGTCTCCGCGCTTCAGACAATCGCCAGCCGGAACGCCAACCCGCTTGATTCCGTCGTGGTCTCGGTCACCGTGTTCAACGCCGGCAGCGCATTCAACGTGATCCCGCAGGATGCGGTCCTGCGCGGCACCGTACGCAGTCTGAACGCGGACATGAGAGACCTGGCTGAAAAGCGTATGGGCGATATTGTCACCTCGATCGCAGCCGCCTTCGACGCGACCGCCAAGCTCGAGTTCCGCCGTGGCTACCCCGTGACACGGAACCACGACGAACAGACGGATTTCGCGGCAGAGATCGCCGAGGGCATTGCCGGTGATGGCAAGGTCAACCGAAGCATTGAACCGATGATGGGCGGTGAGGACTTTTCCTATATGCTCGAGGAACGTCCGGGGGCTTTCATCTTCGCCGGCAACGGTGACACGGCCGGTCTGCACCACCCCGAATATGACTTTAACGACGAGCTGATTCCGGTCGGCTGTTCCTACTGGGTCAAGCTCGTGGAAACCGCCCTGCCAGCCAAGGCCGCCTGACAGCCTTGGCCGGACACGCGGGCTTCCCTCTCCGGGTCGTTACAGGGGGTGACACTGCAATCCATACCATTGCCTCTCCTCAGTGACCGGCCGCGTATCGGCATGGATGCTAGGATCAAGTCATGGCATGACCAATTTGGGTTGGCACGCCTTGATCATGCGCTTCACGGCAGCATGTCCGCAGCATCGCCCTCATCCTGAGGTGCGAAGCGCAGCGGAGCCTCGAAGGATAGCCGGCAAGCGTGCGAATATGCGGCCCATCCTTCGAGACAGGCCTCCGGCCTTCCTCAGGATGAGGCGACATCGCGGTGCCGTCCTTCGCTTCTCCTCCGTCATTGCAGCGCTCGACCCTGCAGTCCATGCCGTTGCCTCGCCACAAACATGAGGGCCCGTGTCTGACCGCGTGCCAACGGAGACGGGACTGCGACAGACCGGATGCTTCAGGCCGACCTGTTTCAATCAACGCCCAACGGGATGACGACGGCCTGAAATCACTATATGACTGACGCCGGTTCCGGCCGGCGTTTTCTTTTGGGCATTTCGACATGACACCTCAACCCTTCAAGCTTCCTTTCCTCGCGTCTTACGTGCTGGTTGGTGCAGTTGTCGGTGTCCTTGTCATCCATCCCCTCAATCTCGTGGTTGTCTGGTGGGAACTTGCCCGTTTTTCCGAAACTGCCCCCGATCTGATCGAGTTCCTGTCCGCCCGGCTTTGGCTGTTGCTGTTGCCACGCCACCTGGATGTCGCCATTGCCTACACGTTACTCGGCGCAGTTGTCGGTCTCGCCTTCGGCATCTTCAGCCGCAACTACATGCGCACCTCCGAGGCCTACCGGTCCCTGCGGCAGGAACAGACGGCGCACATACCGAGCATCATGCAGGGCGGTGAAACCGACGGCGTCGAGTTCAAGTCCTCGCTGCGCTGGGACATGAGGGAGAACCGCATCAACCGGGGACTGGAAAAGGTCATCGCCAAGACGATTGCCGGATTTTTCAACGCCGATGGCGGTTATCTTCTGGTCGGTGTCGATGACAACGGAAATGCGCTCGGGCTTGAAAAGGACCTCTCCACGCTCAAGAGCGCGGATCTCGACTCTTTTGAGCGCACGGTCAACGATATCGTTTCCAAGAACCTCGGCGGCGACCTTTGCCCCTCCATTCACACGGTGTTTGCAAGCGTCGACAGCAAGGATGTCGCGATGATCATCATTCGTCCGGCTCCACGTGCCGTTTACATGGAGGACGGCAAGTCTTCGGTCTTCTACGTTCGAAGCGGAAACTCCACCCGCCAGCTCGATGTGCGCGAGGCCCTGAATTACGCAAGATCGAGGTGGTCCTGATCCGATGGAATTCCTGGCAGCGGTCCTCCCCGATGAGCTCGGGTCCCTTTCCATCGCCACGCTGATCCTTGCAAGCTTTTTCACGTCGGGCCTCACTGCCGCCGTGGGCCTCGGTGGCGGCATCGCCCTGATCGCGATCATGGCCAATCTTATGCCGGCGAGCGCTCTGGTGCCGGTCCACGGCGCAGTGCAGATCGGCTCCAACGGCGGTCGCGCGCTCGTGCAGCTGAAGCATGTCGACTGGTCAATTTTCGCCTGGTTTACGATTGGCGCAATCTTCGGTGCAGCACTCGGCGGCGCGATTGCGGTCGAACTGCCATCTTCCCTTCTCAGGGCCGGGATCGGCTGTTTCGTGCTCTGGGTGATCTGGGTCAAGCCGCCGAAATTCGACAAGGTTCAAAAAAGAGCCATGGCGGCCGCCGGGTTCGCCTCGACATTCCTGTCCATGTTCTTCGGTGCTGCTGGTCCGATCGGCGGGGCCGTTCTGTCAACGCTCGGCCTCGCCCGGCACGGCTATGTCGCCAACCAGGCGGTGACCGCGCTTGTCATGCACGTCTTCAAGATCCTTGCCTTCGGTGCGCTGGGTTTTGCCTTCGCGCCCTGGGCCGGGCTGATCGTGCTGATGATCTTCAGCGGATTTCTCGGAACGCTGGCGGGCTCGCGTCTCCTGGGCAGGATGGACGAGAAAACGTTCAAGACCGGCTTCAAATGGGTCATGACCGCCCTGGCGCTGAACCTCTTCTGGCAGGCAGGTCGCGGTTTATTCTGAAAGCCAGCGTTCGAATAAGGCAACGCTTGACCGTTCGAGACCCCTCGCTTGAGTTATTCGCAACTGGCCATGTCTTGAAAGACGGAGCCCGACGCGGTAACTGAGCGCAACTGTTTTCAACAATGCGGGATGGAACGTCCATGGCTTCTCACAGTCTTCTGCTTCTGCCGGGTGACGGCATTGGTGCCGAAATCATGAAGGAAGTGGAAAAGGTAATCGACTGGTTCAACACCAACACCGACATGACTTTCGACACGACCGAGGGCCATGTGGGCGGTGCTGCCTATGACAAGCACGGACAGGCGATTTCCGACGAGGACATGGCCAAGGCGCTTGCAGCAGATGCCGTGATCTTCGGCGCGGTCGGTGGTCCCAAATGGGACAAGGTTCCCTATGACGTCCGCCCCGAAGCCGGTCTGCTCCGGCTGCGCAAGGAAATGCAGCTTTTCGCAAATCTGCGCCCTGCCATTTGCTATCCCGCGCTTGCTGACGCCTCGTCGCTGAAACCAGAGGTGGTCGAGGGTCTCGACATCCTGATCGTTCGTGAACTGACCGGCGGTGTCTATTTCGGCGAACCGAAGGAAATCACCGATCTCGGCAACGGCCAGAAGCGCGGTGTTGATACCCAGGTCTATGACACTTACGAGATCGAGCGCATTTCCAAGGTTGCCTTCGAGCTTGCCCGCACGCGCAACAACAAGGTCACGTCCATGGAAAAGCGGAACGTGATGAAATCCGGCGTTCTGTGGAACGAAGTGGTAACCGACACCCACAAGAACGGCTATGAGGATGTCGAGCTGGACCACATGCTGGCGGATGCCGGCGGCATGCAGCTCGTCCGCTGGCCCAAGCAATTCGACGTGATCGTCACCGACAACCTTTTTGGCGATATGCTGTCCGACGTGGCCGCCATGCTGACCGGTTCGCTCGGCATGCTGCCGTCGGCCTCGCTCGGAGCACCGGACCCGGTCACCGGCAAGCGCAAGGCGCTCTACGAGCCGGTCCACGGCTCTGCGCCCGACATCGCCGGTACCGGCGCTGCCAACCCGATCGCCATGATTGCGAGCTTCGCGATGGCGCTGCGCTATTCCTTCGAGGAAGTGGAAGCAGCGAACATGGTCGAAAAGGCAATCGAGGCCGCACTTGAAAAAGGTATTCGCACCAAGGACATCGCCAAGGATGGCGACACGGTCGTTACCACGTCCGAAATGGGCGATGTCATCCTCGCTGAGCTGAACGCTCTCAGCGCCTGATCCAACGACGAGATTGCAAAAAAAACTGCCTGCGGGTATCCCGTGGGCGGTTTTTCTTTCGCAAAGAAGCTGATCACATGATCGACGACAAAATCGCACCTTTCCTCGGCACCTGGATCCTGGATTCCGACGAAAGCGAGTTCGACCAGGGCGAACCGCCACTGAGCGCCACGCTCCGGATCGAGGACCATTTCGGCATGGTGTCCTTCATCATGAACCAGATTTCCGCCGAGGGTGAAGAAAGCAGCGATACCTTCGAAGCCGTCCCCGATGGTCCGGAGGTCAAGCTGGGCAAAAGCGGGCTCGTCGATGCAATGCGGCTCGTGTTCCAGGGCGACAACAATTTGGTGTCCGAGGCCCGCCGGGGCGGCCTGACCATCATGAAGGCAGACCGGGAACTCTCCGACGATGGCCGCACGCTGACGGTGACGCAAACCGTCCATCTCGTGGATGTCGCCAGTTTCACCAACACCTCCGTCTATCGCAAGGCACAATAGGCAGATGCAGCAGACCATCGGCGCAATTGCGCTCCTCGTCCCGGATTACGACGACGCGATCGCGTTTTACGTCGAAAAGCTCGGTTTCGACCTGGTCGAGGACACCCGCCTGTCGGAGACCAAGCGCTGGGTACTCGTTGCCCCTAAGGGCAGCAGCGAAACCCGGCTTCTGCTCGCGCAGGCGGACGATGAAAACCAGGCAAACGCCATCGGCAACCAGACCGGTGGCCGCGTATTCCTGTTCCTGCACACGGACGATTTCGACCGGGACCACCAACACATGCTGGCAAACAACGTCGAATTCCTGGAAAGCCCGCGCGAAGAGACTTACGGCAAGGTTGCCGTCTTCCGCGACCCTTTTGGCAACAAGTGGGATCTGATCGAACGCCGCTGAGCGCACGCGACACGATGCTCTAGCCGCGCTTCACGATCAGCAGGGACAGGCCGAGCGTGACAATGCCGATCCCGATCCATTCCTGATAGCCGGGGATTTCGCCTAGAACGGGAATTGCCAGAACGGCCGCAGATGCCGGCACGGCTGCCGAAAACCCTGCGGTTGCCGTCGGTCCGAGATGCGTTGCTGCGAGAGCAAACA
>JGI12316J15309_10003120_pt1 | contig 9902 bp, 8 predicted proteins | sample MarCyaLeptolynsp_FD_15309 | JGI IMG/M metagenome (IMG submission 15309) | reverse complement strand
GTCCCGTTGCTCGCGGAAGTTCCGCTGCATCTGAACATCCGTCTCGCCGGCGACGGCGGCACTCCGATCGCGGTTGAAAACCCGGACGCGCCCGAGGCGCGCGTGTTCAGAAAGCTTGCGAAATCCCTCGTTGCGGAGGGGCACGCGTGAGTGAACTGCAGTTCCCGCCGATGTTCCAGGGAGAGGGGCTGACCGGCCCCGCCGATCCGTTCGACCGGGCGCTTGCGCTTGCAATCACCGGCACGGATGCAGGCACGGTGGTCTATAGTTTTTCCGGTGATACTCTGAAAGCCAGCCTGATCTTCACCCCGGAAGTTCCTCTGGAAGAAGCCGTGGCGACGCTGCCCGTCTGCGGTCTCGGATTTCAGGCTGCTCTGGGTGCGCTCGCGCCGCCGGAAGTCGCCGTCCATCTGGAATGGGATGGCACGATCCGCGTGAACGGCGCGGTCTGCGGACGCATGCGTCTCAAGGCCTCAACGTCGGACCCTGCGGAAACCCCGGACTGGCTGGTTCTCGGTCTGGAACTCAATATGACCAGCTCGACGGAAAATCCGGGCACCGATGCCGACACAACCTATCTCTCGGAAGAGGGCTGTGCCGAAATCACACCGGATGGTCTTCTTGAAGCCTGGGTGCGGCATAGCCTCTACTGGATCAACCGTTGGCTCGACGAGGGACTGCGGCCCGTACACGCTGACTGGCGCGGCCTGGTACCGACGCTTGGGGAACCGATAGAAATCGATGGAAAGTCCGGAACCTTCGTTGGCGTGGACGAGAATTTCGGAATGCTGCTCAGAACCGGGGACGAGACAACCCTGATCCCGCTTTCGAGCCGACTGGAGACCTGAACTCATGAAACTGGCCCGTGCGATCCACATGGATGACAGCGACCGCAATGTCTATTTCTCCCCGGCGAGAACCGGTGAATGGTGTCTGTCCGGAGGTTTCGAGTTCTCGGACTGGACGGAGGCCGACCTTGTGGGCAAGGCCCGGCAGGCCTTTTCCAACGGCTGGCTGGGTCTGGAGACTTTTGGCCGTGTCACCTTTGTCGCCATCACACCGGTCAGCGAAGACGAGTTTTCCGGCCTTGTCGACAACCTGGCCCGTCATTTCGTTGAGGTCTACGGCGCCCCGTCGGTCGATGCGGCACGCGGCGTCGCCGAAGACGAACTCCGCTATATGACCGAGCTGTGCTCCGAGCACGACGAGAACATGCTGCTTGCCGTTCACCGCGAACTGACTGATGCAGGCGTGAAGGAAAGCTACAGCGCCATCGAGGCCCCCGCGGCAGAACTGGATCTCGTCGCCATGCACAGCGACATGCAATAAATTCCTTCCAGGAAGCCCGGCAACCAAGACTGAACTCCCGACCGGCCCGAACGAGTGTCTTGCCGCCGGCGCTGAGGCCGACTAGTCTCTTGTTTCGGAGGCACCGGATGACACGTCATTTTCTAACTGTGGTGAGACACGAGCGCATGGAGCAATAGCGGCGGTCCGTGCCGTTTTCCATGTGCCCCCGCCCTCGTACGGGGGCATTTTTTTTGACCCAACCTGATCAGAGAAACCCTTGGCCCGCACACCGCCGCATCTCATCACGATTATTCTGCTGACAGCATTTTCACCGCTGTCGCTGAACATGTTCCTGCCGTCTCTCGGCACGATCGCGGTGGATCTGCAAACGGACTACGCCCTGGTGAGCGTCGCGATCGCGGGCTATCTGGCAGCAACGGCCGTCATTCAATTGGTTGTCGGCCCCCTGGCGGACCGGTACGGACGACGTCCGGTCCTGCTCGTTGCGCTGATCCTTTTCAGCTTCGCGTCACTCGTCTGCGCGCTGGCCGAAAACATTTGGGTGTTTCTGCTTTTCCGGATGTTACAGGGGAGTATCGTTGCCGGGAACACGCTGTCACTCGCCATTGTCCGCGACACCAACCCGCCGCAACAGGCAGCAGGACTGATCGGTTACATCAGCATGTGCATGGCCGTCGTTCCCATGCTCGGACCTGTTCTCGGCGGGCTTCTGGACACCGCGTTCGGCTGGCGCTCCAGTTTTTATCTTTACACTACCTGCGGACTTCTGATCCTCGCACTATGCTGGTTCGATTTGGGTGAAACGAAACCGGACAGGCGGGCCGACAGCCCCTCACTGCCACGCGCAATCCTTGAACTGGTCAAGGATCCGCGCTTTTCCGCCTATGCACTCTGCTCGACCTTCACGGTGGGCGCTTTCTTCATCTTTCTCGCGGGTGCACCGCTCATCGCGACAATTTTCTTCGGTGTGACAACGGCGGAGCTTGGATTTTTGATCGGCAGCATCACCGTCGGGTTCTCCGCAGGCGGCTTCATGGCGGGAAAACTCTCGTCAAGGCTGCCGCTGCCCACGATGATGATTGTCGGGCGGCTTACGGCCTGCATCGGTCTTTCCGTTGGATTGCTGGTGTTCCTTCTCGGCGATGCGTCACCCTACGCCTTTTTCGCCGGAACGATCTTTGTCGGCATAGGCAATGGCATCACCATGCCCGGCAGCAACACCGGTGCAATGTCGGTAAGGCCCGATCTTGCCGGGAGCGCCGCCGGGCTCACAGGTTCGATGGCGCTTGCCGGTGGCGCAGCACTGACGAGCCTGACCGGTGTTGCCATCGGATCAGGCGATCAGCCGGCCACCTTGCTCGCTCTCATGCTCGCCAGTTCCGCCATCGGATTGGTGACTGCCTTTGCAGCCCTGCTTCTTGAGCGGCGCGCAAAAGCTAGGCCGCTTGCCGTTCCCTGAACGTTTAGCCAGGGTTTGCGAAGCAAGGCGGATTACCGCCTTGCCCCTTTTGTCTTTTTCCAGAACGGCTCGATATCGCCGGCCATGATGCAGCCGAACGGATCGATATAGTCCTCGATCTCGGCCAGACCGTATTTCTTGATCTGGGCGACGACCGCATCCGCCTTCTTGTAGCCGGACGGCAGCTCGGAGACATCGATCTTCTCCTCGAAGAACCGGATGTCGAGGCCTTCCGTTTCTTCACGGAGCATCGCTTCCGGTGTCTTGCCGAGTGAACGGCGCTTATGCTCGGAACGCGAGAAGTTGCGCCCCGCACCATGCGGCGAGAACCCGAGCGCATGACCCGCATCCTTACCGCGGACGACCAGAACCGGCTCCGCCATGTTCAGCGGGATCAGGGTCAGGCCCGTCGCGTCGGATGCATACCCGTCCCAGGCAGGTGTTGCCCCCTTGCCGTGGTAGAACAGGCCATCGCGTTCAAACACGAAGTTATGCTCGTTCCAGAAACGGTCCGAGTGGCTTGCACCGCTCGCCTCGACCGTTGCCTGATGCAGCGCGTTGTGGTTGGCCTTGGTCCACTTGCGGATCAGCTGCAGCGCGTCCCAATAGGCTTTCCCTTCCTCGCTCCCGGACGGGATCCAGGCATTCTGCTTCAGCGTTTTCGGCGACAGCTTCCTGCGATATTTTTCCGCAACATTCATGCCGATCCTGTAAAGCAGCGCACCCGGTCCGCGCGATCCGTGATGGGTTACCATCGCGGTCTTGCCGGTTTTCCTGGAGACGCCGACAAACAGGAAATGGTTGCCGTCGCCCTGGGTTCCAAGATGCTCCTGCGCAGAACGCAGGATCTTCGGGTTGTTCAGGAACCGGTTCTCGCGGAACTGGTCGTAAAGGCTCATGGACATGGTGAAGCGCTTGCCGTTGGAACGCCCGCCGCCACCGAAATGCGTCACCGAATGCGCCGCATCCAGAACCGTCTTCGGGTCGGCATCCTCGAACTCGGTCATCATCACCGAACAGCAGATATCGGCGCTGTGCATTCCCGGGTGGATCGCACCGCGCGCCGCCACCACACCTCCGACCGGAATGGTCCCAAGCGGACCGGCCGGACAGGCATCCGGCATGATCGCCCCTGCCTCTACGGTCGGTGTGCGCATCAGCTCGGTCATGTGATGCTTGACGGCCTTCAGGTTCGCCTCTTCGTCCTCACCCTCCGCGTCCAGGTTGACGTGAAACGGCTTTGCTCCAGAGGCGGCCAGCGGCAGCACCGGGTCCGGCTTGTAGCTCTCCAGCATCTGGCGCACGGCTTCCAGCGACGTGCCTTCATCCAGCGCCGCCTGACCGTCCCTGAGGGCCGCACCGAAAGCCTTGCCTTCTTCGTGGCCCCACGCGGTCAGCATCGCGCTCGTCAGTGTCGTCGTTTCCGTTTCAATCGTCATCATCTTCTTCCTTCATACTCGCCTGGCGGCAAACATGGGTCGCAGGACCTCTCCGCGAAAACCGCGGGCCGGACTTGCACCGGCGACACTCACTGTAGTCCTGCTGGCATCCGCCAGGCTACGCGGGGCAAGGTCTGGCAAGATCTTCATTCCGCCACCGGATTGCTCCGGGCCAGACTTGAACTGGCACGGGAAGCGCTTGCGCGCCTCCCCTCCCGGCCGTGCCGGAAGGCGTCTACCTGTAATCCTGCCGGCATCCCCGATATCGCGGCTGAGCCGCATTCAGTTTACCGTTTCAAAACCAGTTGCCGGTCAGGGCGACTAATGTGTGCAAAACGTTCCTGCTCTACCAATTGAGCTACGCTGCCTTAGGTGGTTGCAGCGGCGGGACTCGAACCCGCAACCTGGCGATTATGAGTCGATGTAGTTCTGCGGGCATTCGCCCTGACCGTATCTTTCGGGTGCGGCGGCAAGGAATGACAGGACACTCATGGTCAAGAATGTAGTCCTGCCGGCATCCGCCGCGATTTATCGTCAATTCTTCTTCTCGTATTCGCGCCGGTCTGTGTCCGGCTGAAAAAGTCGACCCGGTCAGGGCGACAAGGTGGGTGCAAAACACTCCTGCTCTATCCGTTGAGCTACGCTGCATCAGTTGGTTGCAGCGGCGGGATTCGAACCCGCAACCTGGCGATTCATAGTCGATGTAGTTCTGCAGGCATTCGCCCTGACCGGTCGTTCCTTGCGGCGGCAAGAGATGACAGGACACTCATGGTCAAGAATGCAGTCCTGTCGGCATCCGCCAGATCTCTTTGCAAGCGCGGCAGGCAGTCACCCGCCGCGCTTTCAAGTCTCAATCGAGATCGATGGCATCGATCTCTCCGACCCACTGGTCGGCATTCATGGTGCCCTTGGCAAAGGCTGCGACCTGGTCGAACACCGCATCGGAGAAGCCCCCGATGTTGAGGATGTCCGGCCGCGACTTGGCCTGGGTCGAACCGTAAGGCGCGATATCGATGCACACCATCTTTGCATCCGGGTTACGCCTTTTCAGCGTTTCCCATTCACGCATCACCCCGGTCTGATGGCCCGCCTGGATCCCGGCCCATGACTGGTTATCCGAAACCAGAATGACCAAATCCGGGGCACGACGCTTGGCGTTCAGCCACGCCAGAGGCGCTGCACAGTTGGTTCCGCCGCCCCACTGCTCGGTGAGCTTTCGGGCATTGGTCATCACCGTGTCTCGCGCGGTCAGCTTGACCGGTCGCACCTTGACCTCGAACGGCAGGACCGTGGCCCCGCGATTTCGGCGAAGCACCGCCGCGGCGACCAGGGCTGCGACATCAACGCAGCGCGTTGTCGTCGTCGCACCCTTTCGGTAACCGGTCACCGGCGAGGCCATGGAACCGGAGACGTCCGGGCACACAACCACCTGGCCCCTCAGGGCCGGGACATTGGCGACCGAGATCTCCATCGCTTCATGCATCGCCTCGCGGATCTCCGCCGGCATCTCGTCCGACAGGGCCTGAAAACCCGTCAGCAGCTGGTACGGGAAGGCACGCGCCTTCCTGATCCGCTTCGGATCCTTCAGGATATCCGCCACCAGACGCACGGCCGGTGTCTTTTCGAACCGCGCACCTTCAAAGACGCCGTGGCGCAGGAAGGTGTTCAGGTTCATACGCACCATGTTCCAGGTCCCGCGTTCCGCCAGCTTCGCCCAGTCTTCCCTGGAAAGGGGCAGATGCGTCAGCATCTGGAACGGGACATCCGGCAGTGCCTGGCCTTTCGGGTTCTCCTTGAACGCCACATAGGCGCGGACCTGTTCCGGCAGCTTTTCAACGTCACATGGCTTTCCGATCAGCCAGGCGAACAGGGCCGCTCGCTCTGCATCGCGTGGCTTCGGGTGCACCATCTTGATGACGTCCGCCAGCGACGGATCGTTACCGATCGAGGCCTGCAGCAACTGATACTCGGTTGCCGCATTCAGCCATCCGCGAACGAGCGCCTTCGGCCGTGTGCCGAGCGACTTACGTCCCGCCTGACCGGAGCGCATGATCTGCACGAAGTTGCGCAGCATCCTGCCGTCGGTGACCACTTTCGGAAACGCCTTGGCAAGCAGAACCGCATCACGCGATGCCAGAACCGCCAGCAAGAGTGCCGGCAGATCCTTCATCCTGCCCTTCTGACGCGCATAGACTGCCGTCTTTGCCAGAAAAGTGTCCGGAACCTTTTCAGCAGCTTTCAAAACCGCCTCCAGTTCCAGCTCGGCAGACTGGTAGAACGTGTTGCCGATCGATCCGGTCGCCGCCAGCTGCGCCAGCTTGTGACGATCCTCGTAGGTATAGGCCTTGCCACCCGCCAGGTTCCTGGCGTCGGCTTTGCCGGAAAAACGTCCACGCTGGGATGCAAACAGGGTTTTGTTTGCCATTTTCTCTCTCCACAAATCCGCGCCCTTGAAGGCGTTCGGGTTGATGTCTGTGTTGAGAAGGAGAATGCCTGCACCGTGCGGGCCGTAAAACAAAAAAACAAAATCAAGATAAGCGCATGTAAAATATGACGTTTTCGCGATATTGACATTTTAGCAAAGAAAATATCTTATAGGAAAAGATAGTACTTTATAACTTTGGATAGGACCTTTGAAAAAGAACATCGTCATCGGTTTTCTCGGCACCCAACTGGACGCGGGCAAGAAGCGCCGGTGGCGGCCGTCGATTGCCGTGACCCAGCATGGCCGCTTTCCGGTTCACCGTCTGGAACTGCTCTACGACAGAGCCCATCATCGCCTGGCTCAGAACGTGAAACGCGAAATCGAGAACGCCAGCCCGGCGACCGAGGTGCTGTTGCAACAGGTTGATCTCCGAGATCCCTGGGACTTTCAGGAAGTCTACGGTGCCCTCTTCGACTTCGCGCGCGATTACGGGTTCGACGAGGATCGTGAGGACTATTTCGTCCACCTGACGACGGGGACGCACGTCGCCCAGATCTGCTGGTTCCTTCTGACCGAGTCCCGCCACGTTCCGGCCAAGCTGGTACAGACCTCTCCGCCGCGCGGCGAGGACGGTGATCTGAACGGCCAGTACAACATCGTCGATCTCGACCTTTCCCGCTACGACGCCCTTCAGCAGCGCTTCGATCTCATTGCGGAGGAATACAACGCGCTCCTGAAGGCGGGCATAGAAACCCGGAATGCGGCCTTCAACAGCCTTATCGAGCGGATAGAGCTGGTCGCGACCAATACGGACGCCCCTCTCCTGCTGCTCGGCGATACGGGAACGGGCAAGAGTGAGCTGGCCGAACGCATCTACGAGCTGAAACTTCAGCTGCGCAGGGTCAAGGGCCGGCTGGTTCACGTGAATTGCGCGACCCTGAAGGGCGAGCGTGCCATGTCCAGCCTTTTCGGTCATCGACGGGGGTCGATGGGCACAGGCAGTCCGGACCGGCGCGGGCTGTTGCGCGAAGCTGATGGCGGCGTGCTTTTCCTGGACGAGATCAACGAACTCGGCCTCGACGAGCAGGCGATGATCCTGCACGCCGTCGAAACCGGCCGCTTCCTTCCGGTCGGCTCCGATCACGAGATCACCAGCCGCTTCCAGCTGATCGCGGGCACCAACCGCAACCTCGGGCAGCTCGTCTCGGAAGGACGGTTCCGGCCGGACCTTTATGCGAGGCTGAATCTCTGGACCTTCCGGCTGCCGTCACTCACCGAACGGCGCGAGGATATTGAACCCAATATCGAGTTTGAACTCGACAGGTCCGAAAAGCTCCTAGGCAACCGGGTCGGCTTCAACGTGGATGCGCGCGCCCGGTACCTGGACTTTGCCGCATCCCCGGCAACGCCGTGGCCAGGCAACTTCCGCGACCTCGGTGCATCGGTTCAGCGCCTGTGCACGCTGGCACCGCGCGGACGCATTACCCTTTCACTGGTGCAGCAGGAAGTCGAAGCGCTTGAGCGCCAGTGGACCAGCGCTGAGGTCAACCCCGATGATGTCCTGTTGCAGGACCTTCTTGGTGACAGGCTCACGGAGATCGACGCCTTCGACAAGGTACAGCTGGCCTATGTGATCCGCGTTTGCCGCAAGAGCCCTTCCTTAAGTGCGGCAGGCAGGACGCTGTTCGCGGCCTCGCGTGCAACAAGGACAAGCCGCAATGATGCCGACCGGCTGAAGAAGTATCTCGACCGGTTCAGCCTGAACTGGGCCGTCGTCACGGCGGATGAAAGCGAGAGCATCGGGCGGTAAGTCTGCATCATTTGATGTTGGAAAGCAGCTTATTCGGCAAGGCGCGTCGCGCAGAGCGATTCGGTGTATCGGGCAAGCGGCGCAACGCTGCCGATGGGCTGCTTTCCATCACCCGAAGGGCCGATCTCCTTTGCCCGCTGACATCGTTGGATCGCGCTTGCGGTGGGAAACACCGCGGCGCGCAATCCGCCTCCTCAGCAGACAAAGGAGATTCGGTCAAGTGGTGCACACTTACTGCCCGATGCTCTAGCCCGCGTTCCTGTCCTCTTCGCCGTGTCATCGCCCGCAAAGCTCATAACAGCGACATCGCGTCCGCGTGATAACACGCGAGCTGGCGCTAAAAAAAACGTCAGAACAGGGAACACCCAGTTGAATGCAAGTTACCGACGGCCTTCCTAAATCAAGGGCGCAACAAGATTTGTAATCTGGAAGGCTAATGAACATGACGACACTTACTTCTGAAAACAGGTTGGTCGGCGCACTGCCCACCATCAACTTCGCAACGCTTGGACTGATGTTTGTCACCGGCTTCTTCGCAACGGTCGCATTCGATCTCTGGGGTCAGGTGATCAGCCCGGCACTCGGTTTTGCCAAACTCTCCCCGCATGGCCTGGCACAGAGCCTGCTCGGCAGCCTCGGACTTCCCAACAACGCATTCGCCGGTTACTTCGTTCACTTCTATGTCGTCGGACTGATTGGCTATCCCATCGGCTGGATGTTCATCTTCGCACCGCTGTGGCAGCGCGTGGTCGGCAACACCCACTGGTTCATCCCGTCCGCAATCTACGGCTTCGGTCTCTGGGTCTTCGCCATCGGTGGCATCACCTCCCTCGCAGGTCTGCCTTTTTTCCTGAACTTTACCGGCATCGTCTGGGTCGCCCTAATCGGACACGTTCTCTACGGCATCGTCATGGTCGCCATGCTGCACGTGATCGAAAAACAACAACAGAACGCCTGAATAACAAGAAAAGGAAGTCCAACTATAAGGGCGGTCTACGCCCACCTGAAAAGAACGCGCCACCTTGTGGCGCGCTTTTTCGTTTTGCGCCTGGTTTGATTTGCCCATGAACCGCGCGGAAGACGAAGCGATAGGCAACAACATTTGTTGCCAAGCCTGCGAAGTAAATTCTAGATCTTTCAGGAGCCAACGCCTGATCTTATTCTTGTCATCCCTGCGAAGGCAGGGATCCAGTAGCCTCTTGTCTCACCGACGATGTCATTTGTCAGCCAGACGGAATACTGGATCCCGGTCTTGCCGCTTATGCGGTAAACCAGGACGGCAGTCTTGGAATACCCAATTCACTGCACCACGCAATCACGAACCGAAAGCATGCAAGACAACGTAATCCTGAGGAGCGCAAAGCCCGTTTCGAAGGATTTGGGCCGTGTTCCGAAAACCGGAAAATGACAACCAAACGTCCTCTCTTTCTCCGGCTTCGCTTCTCTCCTCACTCCCGC
>JGI12316J15309_10001019_pt1 | contig 9909 bp, 8 predicted proteins | sample MarCyaLeptolynsp_FD_15309 | JGI IMG/M metagenome (IMG submission 15309) | reverse complement strand
AATAGCCTAGCATGTAATTAAATGACCGTGGGTCATGTTCTGATGGCATCAGACCGGAGCGCCGTGGCGACCCGTGAAAGATAGCAGGGCGAAACACCAATTGGGAGAGAGACGTATGGCGCGGGAATTTGGAATGCGGTCTACAGCCGCAGACGTGGTGCAGGGGCTCGACCTCTCCGGCAAGGTGGCGATCGTGACCGGTGCGTCATCGGGGCTTGGCGTGGAAACGGCCCGGGCCCTGGCGGGCGCGGGGGCTCATGTGATTATCCCGGGGCGCAGCCCTGACAAGCTTGCGGGCGTCGTTGAGGACATCAAGTCATCGACCGGCAACAGCAACGTGGAAACCGGGGCGCTTGATCTTGGGGATCTGGAAAGCGTGCGCGCCTATGCGGATGCGTTTGTGGCATCTGGCAAACCTCTGCACATGCTCATCAACAATGCGGGCATCATGGCGACGCCGCATCGCAAGACGGCGCAGGGCTTTGAGAGCCAGTTCGGCACCAACCATCTTGGGCACTTCGTTCTGTTCGGCCATCTACTGCCGGCGCTTGAGAAAGGTGCTGCGGACGGCGGCGCGCGTGTTGTTGCGCTGTCGTCGACAGGCCACCGCATTTCTGATGTCAGCCTTGATGACCCGAATTTTGAAACCACCGAGTACGAGAAATGGACAGCCTATGGCCGCGCGAAGACGGCCAACGCCCTGTTCGCGCTGGAGCTGGATACCCGCTTCAAGGACCGCGGCATCCGGGCGTTCTCCGTCCATCCGGGCGGCATCATGACGGGGCTTCAGCGGGACATGGATCCGGAGGAGTTCAAGGTGCTTGGCTGGGTCAATGAGAAGGGCGAAGTGCATCCCGGCTTCAAGACGGTGGAGCAGGGCGGTGCAACCGCCGCCTGGTGCGCGACCGCACCGGAGCTTGAGGGTGAGGGCGGGTACTACTGCGAGGACTGCCACAAGTCTGAGCAGGTGACGGTCGAGCGGATGAAGGAAATTCGGGGTGGCGTTCTGCCCCATGCGCAGGACCCGAAAACCGCCGCAGCGCTTTGGACTAAGTCGGAAGAAATGGTAGGAGAACAATTCGCCTGATCCCTTCCCCTCACGAGGCCCCCTATGCGCATTGGTACGCCGCTTTCTTCGTCTGCAACCCGTATCATGCTGCTGGGGTCCGGTGAGCTGGGCAAGGAAGTGGTGATCGAGCTTCAGCGCTTCGGTGCCGAGGTGATTGCCGTGGATCGCTATGACGGTGCGCCGGCCATGCAGGTGGCGCACCGCTCCCACGTCATCGACATGACCAACGCCAACGAGATCCGGCGGATCGTACAGGTGGAACGCCCGCACATGATCGTGCCGGAGATCGAAGCGATTGCGACCAGTGAACTGGTAGCAATTGCGAGGGAAGGCGTGGCGGAAGTTATCCCGACCGCTGAAGCGGCCCAACTGACCATGAACCGGGAGGGCATCCGGCGGCTGGCGGCTGAAGAGCTCGGCCTGCCCACGTCCCCCTATGCCTTTGCGACGAGCGAACGTGAACTGGCCCGCGCTGCCGCCGACATCGGGTTTCCGGTTTTTGTGAAGCCGGTGATGTCGTCGTCCGGCAAGGGGCAGAGCTTTCTGCAGACGCCGGAAGAGGTTGCGGAGGCCTGGGCCTATGCGCTGCAGGCGGGCCGGGTGGAAGAAGCACGGGTGATCGTCGAAGGCCGCATCGACTTTGACTATGAGATCACGCTGCTGACCGTGCGCTCACTCGATGAGCGCGGTGGCATCAAGACATCGTTCTGCGCGCCGATCGGTCACCGGCAGGAGCATGGGGACTATGTGGAAAGCTGGCAGCCCCAGGCCATGTCCGAGCGGGCCTTGGCAACGGCGCAGCAGATCGCGGCGAAAGTCACGACACGTCTTGGCGGGCGCGGGATATTCGGTGTCGAGATGTTCGTGAAGGGTGACGAGGTCTGGTTCTCGGAAGTGAGTCCGCGTCCCCACGATACCGGGCTGGTGACGCTGGGCTCTCAACAGCAAAGCGAGTTTGCGCTCCACGCGCGGGCCATCCTTGGGCTGCCCGTGTCGGCGGGCCTGACGCAGCCGGCAGCCAGCGCCGTCATCTACGGCGGCATGGCGGCCAAGGATATTTCCTACGATGGGCTGGACGAGGCACTTCGGGTGCCGGACAGCCAGATCCGTCTGTTTGGCAAGCCGGAAGCCTTTGTGCGCCGCCGGATGGGCGTGGCCGTTGTGTCTGCAAAGGATGTTGAGACAGCCCGTGATCGCGCCAAAGAAGCAGCGGCCCGCGTAAAACCCATTCAGGCCTAGGCTCTTTGCGGGGTCTCTGGAGGCGGCAAGGCGTCAAAACTCCCGGGTTTCTGCGATTTCCAGATCAAAGCCTATGTTCAAGGTTGCAATTTTGCAGTCTTGTTGTCGCATTTTTGCGTTTTTGTTCGTGTCCATCTTGCATAGTCTGAACAGGACATTTGCAGGAGTTGGCCATGTCTGCCGGATTGAACTGGGATGATCTGCGGTTTTTCCTCGCTGTTGCGGAGGCGGGAAGCCTCTCGGCGGCGTCCTCGCTACTCAAGGTGAACACAACGACCGTGCTGCGCAGGGTGGCGTCTTTGGAAGACGCGCTGGGCGCGCGCCTGTTTGACCGGTCACGGTCCGGCTATCGGCTGACCCCGCGCGGGGAACGTCTGCTGACACAGCTCGCGCCGGTGGACCAGCGGCTCTCGGCGCTGGCGCGAGATTTCGTGGCCGATGACAGCGAAGCGGATGCGGTGGTGCGTGTTGCCGCCGGTGATGTGGTGGCGGCCAGTGTGCTGGCGCCAAGCCTGCCCATGTTCCGGGAGGCACATCCTGAACTTCGGCTGGAAATCGTGGCGGACCCCAATCTGACCGGCCCGGCGCCTTCCGCCGGCGCGCCGGCGGGGTCGCTCAAGGATATTGATGTGGCGATCCGCTTTGCCCGTCCGACGCAGGGCAATGTGATTGTGCGCAAGATCGGTGACATGGCCTATGGGCTCTACTCCAGCCGGGCCTATACGGCCGTGCGCGGCGCCCCGGCGGAACCCGGGCGGCTTGCCGGGCATCAGGTCATCGGCTTTGGCCTGTCTGAAAGTCCGCTCGGCCCGGTGTGGTGGATGAGCCGGGCGGAGCAGGGCGCCAGCGTCGTGATGCGCTCAAATGCTGTTGCGGTGCGGGCGGAGGCGGCCCGTCAGGGGCTTGGCCTTACCGCCCTGCCATGCATTGTCGGTGACCAGGACCCATTGCTGATGCGGGTCAGCGGGGCTGAAGACGTGGGCGCGCTGGAACTCTGGCTGGTGACGCACAATGACAGCGCGCATGTGGGGCGGGTGCGTGACGCCATGGATTTTGTGGTCAATTGCGCCAAGGCCGCAAAGCCTCTTCTGCAGGGCAGCCCGGATGACGACGCAGGTGGACCGGCTGGGGCGAATGACACCGAACCTGCCGTTTCAGCTGCCGAATAGGCGCAATTTGGGCCTGATATCGTCCGAATGCTGCCTAAGCGCTTGAAAAGCCGGAAATAACATAGAGATAGAGCCTTCAGGCCTGTTGCCCTTTGGGCACGGATTGGCCTAAAAGCTGTTTTACGCGTATCGAACGCCGGGCCGGGACTTTTCCCGTGGTTGGTGAGTGGCGCGGGCGGGTCATTTGGTCAGGGTTTCTGTCCTGTTTGCCCCTTCCGGTTACTTTTCGTTAACCACCCAAGTCCTAGCTTCAATTAGTGGTTTTGGCATTCGTGGAAGAATCCCGCGAAGCTTGGCAGACAGAAGAATGGATTGACGCGCAATGGGCATGGCTCGCGCTGACATCGTTGGGACGGAATTGACCGGCGGCGCCTTTGGCCCGGACGGCGATTACGCTCGTCTGCTTCTTCTCGGCACGCGCCTTCTCCTTACCAGCCCCTGAGCGCTGGCAGTCCTTCTTCTCATCACTACACGGAAGGGCGGGCATTCAGGGGACGAAGCAACATCTTCGAACCGCATGGGAGTGAACATCCCATGCTTTTGGACCCGAGAAGGACTAGAGACACATGATACCCGACAGCAAATCCAGACGCGGCGAACAGGCAGCTCCGAGCGCCGACCGCGTCCTCATCTTTGACACCACCTTGCGTGACGGCGAGCAGTCGCCGGGCGCGTCGATGAATCTGGGTGAAAAGATCCAGGTTGCCGAAACGCTCGAAGCCATGGGCGTCGACATCATCGAGGCCGGTTTTCCGATTGCCTCCAATGGCGACTTTGAAGCGGTGTCTGAAATTGCCAGCCGCATCAAGGACAGCGTCATCTGCGGCCTGTCGCGCGCTGGCGCAAAAGACATCGAACGGGCAGGCGAGGCCCTGCGCAAGGCAGAGCGTGGGCGTATTCATACGTTCATCTCAACAAGCCCGGTGCACATGAAGCACAAGCTGCAGATGGAACCGGAACAGGTTCTGGATGCGGTGGTGGCAAGCGTCACGCTCGCCCGCAATCTGGTGGACAATGTCGAGTGGTCGGCGGAGGACGCAACGCGTACGGAACACGACTTCCTGTGTAAGTGCGTCGAGGCGGCAATCCAGGCCGGTGCGACCACGATCAATATTCCGGACACGGTGGGCTATACGGTCCCGACCGAGTACGCGGAAATCATCACGATGCTGCGTGAACGGGTGCCCAACTCGGACAAGGCCATCTTCTCCACCCACTGTCACAATGATCTGGGTCTGGCTGTCGCCAACTCACTGGCCGGTGTGGCGGCAGGCGCCCGCCAGGTGGAGTGCACCATCAACGGTCTGGGCGAGCGAGCAGGGAATGCGGCGCTGGAAGAAGTGGTGATGGCATTGCGCACTCGTGCAGACGTCATGCCCTATGACACCGGCATCAAGTCGGAAATGATTGCGCGGGCGTCCAAGGTCGTCTCAAGCGTCACGTCGTTTCCGGTGCAGTACAACAAGGCCATCGTCGGCCAGAATGCCTTCGCCCATGAAAGCGGCATTCACCAGGACGGTATGCTGAAGAACACCGAGACCTACGAGATCATGACGCCGGAAAGCGTCGGCATCTCCAAGTCATCTTTGGTGCTGGGCAAGCTCTCCGGCCGCCATGCCTTCAAGGACAAGCTGCAGACGCTGGGCTATGAGCTGGGCGACAACCAGTTGCAGGACGCGTTCAAGCGTTTCAAGGATCTGGCCGACAAGAAGAAGCATGTCTTTGATGAAGACATTGTCGCGCTGGTTGATGATGAAGTTGCTGCCGGCAACGAGAACATCAAGGTCGTATCCCTGTCCGTTGTGGCGGGAACCGAAGGCCCACAGGAAGCCGCGCTGACGCTGGAAGTGGACGGGGAAACCCATACCACCAAGGCAACAGGTGACGGTCCGGTGGACGCCATCTTCAATGCCATCAAGGCGTTGGTGCCGTATCAGGCGCATCTGCAGCTCTATCAGGTCCATGCGGTGACCGGGGGCACGGATGCGCAGGCGGAGGTGTCCGTGCGTCTTGAAGAAGACGGTAAGTCGGTCACCGGACGCGGAGCAGATACGGATACTCTGGTTGCGAGTGCGCGTGCCTATGTGAGCGCGCTCAACCGATTGCAGACAAAGCGCCTGAAAACGGCGCCTGAAGCCATGGTTGCGCCATAAAGGCCAGCCAAGACACTGAGCGGCGGTGCACCCAGCACCGCCGCTCCTGATTCCAACTGGTTTGCCGATGCGGCGGGCCCCAAAGAAGGACTGCGAAAAAGAATGCTTGGAGGCTTGTTGGGGATGCTCTCGGCCGATATGGCCATTGATCTGGGGACAGCGAACACGCTCGTCTATGTGAAGTCGCGGGGCATCGTGCTCAACGAACCGTCCGTGGTCGCCATTATCAACAAAGGCGGCAAGAAACAGGTTCTGGCTGTCGGCGACGAAGCCAAGATGATGCTGGGGCGGACGCCGGGCAACATAGAGGCCATCCGCCCGATGCGGGACGGGGTGATTGCCGACTTCGAAATCGCCGAAGAGATGATCAAACACTTCATCCGAAAGGTGCATAACCGCCGCTCCTTCGCCAATCCGCAGATCATCATCTGCGTGCCGTCTGGCTCTACGGCGGTGGAACGCCGCGCCATTCAGGAATCGGCTCTTTCAGCGGGCGCACGGCGCGTGCGTCTCATCGAAGAGCCCATGGCGGCTGCCATCGGCGCTGGTCTTCCGGTCACAGAGCCTTCGGGCTCTATGGTCGTGGATATCGGTGGCGGTACCACCGAAGTTGCTGTGCTGTCGCTTGGCGGCATCGTGTATTCACGCTCCGTCCGCGTGGGCGGCGACAAGATGGACGAAGCCATCATCGGGTATATCCGCCGTCACCATAATCTGCTGGTGGGCGAAAGCTCCGCTGAACGCATCAAGAAGGAAGTCGGTTCCGCCGCCATTCCCGATGACGGCGCGGGCATGACCATCGAGATCAAGGGCCGCGACCTGATGAACGGCGTGCCCAAGGAAATCACCATTTCACAGCGGCAGATTGCCGAGAGCCTGGCAGAACCTGTCGGCGCGATTGTTGAAGCCGTCAAAGTGGCGCTGGAAGCCACGCCGCCGGAACTGGCTGCCGACATCGTGGACAAGGGCATTGTGCTGACTGGGGGCGGGGCGCTTCTGGCGAACCTGGATCAGGTTCTGCGCGAGGAAACGGGTCTTCCGGTTTCCATCGCAGATGAGCCGCTTTCCTGTGTGGCGATGGGCACCGGCCTGTCGCTCGAACATATCCGCACGATGGGGCACGTCCTGTCGTCTGTTTACTAGGCGTTGAAAGGGCGATTTTTTGCCCTTTCAGCACTTTTTGCGCGAAGCAGCGCGTCTTGTGAGTCGGCGTTAATAATGCTGAGATATCAGGGCATTAGCTTTGCCGCTTAATGAGAGTGTTGGGGCACTCTTGGGGGGACATGTGGACTGACAGCCCAGCGGGTTTCCGCAGGCTGTTTTGAGGGCGTATGCAGTGAGGGAACCGACCAACAGGGTCAAACTTCCGTTTCGGGTGTCATCGTATCGGCTGTCGCTGGCGGTGACCTTGACGCTTGCCTCCGTGCTTCTCGTCGGCCGTGCCGAGAGCTACCTCGTTGACCGCACCCGCCAGGTCATGACTGATCTTTCCGCGCCGCTGCTTGAGCTTGCCTCGCGTCCGGTAGCGGCTGTCCGCAACTTCATCGCCTCGACGGATGAGTACGCCTACGTCTTTGAAGAGAACGCTCGCCTGCGGGCCGAGAACGAAGAGTTGAAAGCCTGGCGCCAGCAGGCGCTGTCGCTGGAGCGGCGCGTCGCCCGCTTTGAAGCGCTGCTGGATGTGACCGTAGAGCCGACCATCCAGTACGCGACGGGCAAAATCATCGGTGATAGCGGCGGACCGTTCGTTCACGCCTTCATCGTCAACGTGCCGCAGGCGGCAGGCGTTGAAGCCGGGCAGGCTGTGGTGGATGACGAAGGGCTCATCGGCCGGGTGGTTAGCACGGGTGCCGGTGCGTCCCGGGTGCTGCTTCTGACCGACCTGAACAGCCGCGTTCCGGTGCGTGTTGAACCGGCGGGATATCGCGCCATTGCGGTTGGCGACAACAGCCGGTTCCCGAAAATCGAATTCCTGCCACCGGAAGCCAAACTGTCGCCTGGCGACCGGATCGTCACGTCCGGGCATGGTGGTCTGATGCCGCCGGATCTGCCGGTCGGTATTGTGGTGATGGCAGGGGATGGAAGTCCGCGCCTTCAGACCAGTTCAGAATTTGACCGCACGAGCGCGGTGCGGGTGCTGCAGTATGAATTCCCCACCCGGGTGGCCGCAGACAGCGACGAGGAAGCCGCGTCTGACGTGATTGCGGATGAGGCCAAGCCGGACCCTGCCTCTCCAGCGCCAACTCTTCCCGGCGCGGCACCTGCAGCGAATGACCAGATCGTTGAGCGCGCGGGCGAGCCCGGTGCTGCCGCTGGAACGGATGCCGCACGTGCGTCCGGTGCCGATACACCGCCTGTAGATGCAACGTCTGTGGATACACCATCCGGGGATAGCGAGTAATCATGCGGGATGTGTCGCAGGCATTCTGGATTGCTGTCCCGGTCGGGCTCTCACTTGTCTGCATACTTCTTGGTCTGGTGCCCGTGGGCGTTGGAACCGGCGGTACGATCGCCCCGATCTTCACCCTGACAATCGTCTATTTCTTCTCCGTCCATCGGCCTGAGTTCTTTCCGCCGTGGGCTGTCTTCTTTGTCGGCATTCTGCAGGACGTGATGTCTGGCGGCCCCCTGGGGCTCTACACGGTTGTTCTGCTTGCCACCTATGCGCTGGCGCATTCGCAGCAGCTGTTTCTGGTCGGCCGGGGGTTTTCCACCTTGTGGCTCGGCTTTATCGCCATTTGCGGCGTTGCCGCCGTCATCAGCTGGTTCGGTGCATCCGTTCACTACGGGATGGCGGTCGATCCGCTTCCGCTGCTGTGGCAAGCCGCGATTACCGCCATCGTCTATCCGCCGATCTCCTTCATCCTGACCCGGATCAACCGTCAACTGACGGTTCTGGCACCGGCAGCGTAGGGAGGGTCTGATGGCACTTGATGATCGCGATGCCGACAAACAGAAACTCTTCTCGCGCCGGGCTGCCATTCTTGGTGGCGGCCAGCTTGCGCTGTTCGCCGTGCTGGGCGGACGGATGTACTATCTGCAGGTGATCGAAAGCCAGCAGTATGAAATTCTGGCTGAAGAAAACCGCGTCAATGTCAGGCTGCTGCCGCCATTGCGTGGCGAGATTGTCGACCGCTTCGGTGAGAAGCTGGCGTCAAACCGCCAGAACTTCCGGGTCGTGCTTATTCCCGAACAGACGGACGATGTAGAGGCCACGCTCGACAAGCTGTCCGAGATTGTCGCGATTTCTGACCGCACGCGAAAGCGTCTGCTGCGGGAGGTGCGTCAGAAGCGCGGGTTCGTGCCTCTGACAGTGGCTGAGAACCTCGAATGGGAAACATTCGCCGAGGTCAATATTCATACGCCTGACCTGCCGGGTATGCAGCCCGAAGTCGGGGATACGCGCCACTATCCGTATGCGGAAGACCTGGCTCACGTTGTGGGGTATGTGGCGGCGGTCACCGACAAGGACCTCGACGGTACGAATGATCCGCTGCTGCAGCTGCCGGGTTTCAGGGTAGGGCGCTCCGGCGTTGAGCGTCTGCTGGAAAACGAGCTGCGTGGCCGCGCCGGCAACAGCCGCGTTGAGGTGAACGCGTTTGGACGCATCATCCGTGAACTGGCGAAGGATCCCGGCACGCCGGGTGACGAAGTTGTTCTGACGCTTGATATGGATATTCAGCGCTACGCAACAGAGCGCGTGCGCGGCGAAAGTGCATCCGTCGTGGTGATGGACGTTCTGACCGGCGAGCTTGTTGCCATCGTCTCGGCGCCAGGATTTGATCCGAACCTGTTCAATGTCGGGCTCAGCCAGGCGGAGTGGGACGGGCTCACGAATAACGAGCTGAATCCGCTGGTGAACAAGACGCTTGCGGGGCAGTACCCACCGGGCTCCACCTACAAGATGATTGTTGCGCTGGCAGCGCTTGAGGCCGGGGTGATCAGTCCGCACCGTATGATCAACTGCACCGGCAAGGTAAAACTGGGCAGCCATGACTTCCATTGCTGGAAGCGCGGCGGGCATGGGCCGGTCAACATGGTTGGCGCCATTCAGCAGTCCTGCAATGTCTATTTCTATGAAATCGGCAAGCGTGTGGGGATCGACAAGATTGAAGAAATGTCGCGCCGGTTCGGTCTGGGTGACCAGCTTGCGGTCGACATGGCCGGTGAGAAGAAGGGCCTTGTGCCGTCTCGCGGCTGGAAGCGTGCGACCACGGGTATTTCGTGGCAGCAGGGGGAAACGCTGAATGCTTCCATTGGGCAGGGTTATGTGCTGACG
>JGI12316J15309_10022124_pt1 | contig 9939 bp, 8 predicted proteins | sample MarCyaLeptolynsp_FD_15309 | JGI IMG/M metagenome (IMG submission 15309) | reverse complement strand
CACCTTCGAGGTGCAGCGCGGCAAACGGGCGCTGATGTGGTCGTCGATGGAGCCGTGGGACGACGAAGAGCGTGCCGCGGTTCAGAAGATGATGGAGCTGACCTACGATGAGTTCGTGGGGCGCGTGATGGCGGGGCGTTCGATGGAACGCGACGCCGTGCATGCCATCGCTCAGGGGCGCGTCTGGACCGGCGCGGCCGCCAAGGAGAACGGGCTCGTCGACGAGATCGGGGGACTCGATGCGGCCCTGGCCGAGGCGCACGAGCTGGCGGGGCTGCCGACGACGACCGAGCTCGAGGTCTATCCGGGCGAGCCCACGCTGCGTGACCTGCTGTCGAGCTTCGGCGCGGTGCAGGCACGCGCTTCGGTGACCAGCACCGCGGCCATGCGAGCGGCGCTGCAGGACGTCGAGTTGCTCGCCGGGGCCGAGGTTGCCGGTCGAGCCCAGTCGATCCTCGAGACGCTGTTTGCCCTGCGCGACGCCAAGGTGCTCGCGCTGAGCTGGGTTGCTCCGCTCTAGCCTAGTTGTCCAGGGCGCCCTGGCAGATCCAGGCCCACACGACGCCCCATTCCTCTTCGGTGAGGCCCTTGCCGCCGGGGCCTCCCGTCTGGGGCATCTGCACGCCGCTGCACATCTGCACGCCGAGCATCTTCTGCATGAGGTAGCTGTTGTCCGGATCGCCCGGGACGACCCGGATGCGGCCGTCGTTGCACTCCTCGGCGGCGATGTTGACGGTGTCTCCGAACGTGGACCCGGGCTCGAGGTTGAGGTTCTTTTTGGGTCCGGTCGCGTCGTGACAGTTGTTGGCCGTGCAGTTGGCCGTGAAGATCGGCTGCACATCGCCTGAGAGCGTGGTGACGATGTCGCTGCACTGACACGTGCCCATCTGGCACGTCTCGCCCAGACCGCAGGGCTGATCGCAGTCGCCGCAGTGCTGGTTGTCGGTCATCGGGTCGACGCAGCTGCCGCAGTTGAGCTCCTGCGGAAGGCAGTCGCACATTCCCATCTCGCACGTGGCTCCGGCGCAGTCGTTGCCACAATCGCCACAGTTGAGCCCGTCCATCATCGTGTCGGTACAGGTGTCGCCACACGCGAGCTGGGGATCGGGGCAGTTGCAGACCGACTCGACGCACGAGATCCCGGTCGGGCAGGGGTTTTGGCACTCGCCACAGTGCAGCGCGGACGTGGAGACCTCGACGCAGTCCTCGCCCCCGCACCGCTCGCAGTTCTCGATCGACATGATCCAGGACGCGATGCAGGACAACTCGTCGTCGGAGAGCTCCTCGTGTTTCACCGGCTTGTCGGGAACGCAGGTGTCGACCGGGGCCACGCGGGCGTAGAGGATCGAGGACTGCGGGTCTTCGCCGACGACGCGGGTCCAGCCAAAGCACGTCGCGGACTGAACGTCGAGCAGGTCGTCGAACAGCGTCGCCGTGGTGAGGTCGAGGGCCGCGGCGGCGAGCTCCCCCTCGTGGCACGTCTCGCCGGTGCACTTGGGTTCGAAGATCGTCGCGCGAATCGACTCGAGGTTGGGCATGCAGCCGTCCTCGACGCCCGTCGATCCGACAGTATCGTCCCCGGTGGGGTCGGTGTCTGCCGTCGTCGCGCTGTCGTTGTCGTCGTTGTCGTCGTCGTCGTCAGACGGCCCGGTGGGGGTTGTCCCCGCGGTGGTCGACACGGAGTCGTCATCGTCGTCGCCAGTCTCGGCTCCGGATGCACCGATGAACTCCGGGTTGCGCTTGATGCAGCCGGCGGCACCGACTGCGAAGCACAGCGCGAGCGAGACGCGAAGGAGAGGCTTGGCCATCGTCGGGTCGATCATGGCGAGGTCAGAACGCGGCCGCCAGCCCAGCGGCGGAGGGAATCCACTCGATGCGAGCGGTTTTGGACGCGCGCCGGCCCTTGCGCTGCTTGCGACCGGCGATGGCGAGGCCGATGCCGACGCCGAGGGCGGCGGCGCCGATCGAGACGGCGATCGCTCCGCCGGCGATCGTGTCGTGCAGCCATTCGCAGGTTCCGTTGACGTCGACGCTGTCGCCGGTGCAGCGCCGCTGTACGGGCCGGCTGTCGATCGCGATGAGCGCGGCTCCGGCTCCGGCGGCAGCAAGGCCGCTGGCGCCGAGCACCAGGCCGGTCGTCCACATCCATGGCTTGCCGCTCGGCTCTTTCTTGCCACCCGGCGGGGCCTCGTTCGGCGTCAGCGAGACCGAAAACGTCGCGAGCGCACCGCTCCGCGCGGCAAACGTCTCCTCGTGCGCGCCGAAGCCTTCACGCTCGAGTCGGAGCGCGTGCTCGCCGGGGGCAAGTTCCGCTTCGAGCGGGGTCGTCCCGAGCTCCTCGTCGTCGACGAACACGGTGGCGCCTGGAGGGTCGGAGCCGATTGCAATCGCTGCGACCGCATCGGAAACCTCGGGCGCCTCCGCAGCCACGAAGTGCGATCCGAGCTCGGCGGTTGCCTCGGTGATGCGCGTGGCGACGTCCTGAGCGGTGCAGATTTCACAGTGCGAGTCTCGGGTATCGAGCTGGCGTCCTTGCTCGTCCACGACCGAGACGCGGATCTCGAAGTCGTTGGTGAGCATCACGACCTCGGCCTCGACGATGCGTCGGATCTTCTTCGCGGATGCCGCAGCCGCAAAGCAATCCGCGTCCGCGCACGCCTGATCCAGCAGGACTACATTGACCCCGGTGCTCGTGACCCCCTTGGTGAGGGCCTGTTGCCACAACGAAGCGTCCTCGGCTGCGACCACCCCTTCGCCGTTCGTTTCGATGGGGGCCACGCCGACCGGAGGTGGTTTGGCGAGCGCCGACATGGGTGGAATTGCCCGGAAAAAATGGACACCGAAGTTATGCCGCGGCCGCGGCATCGGGTTGGTGTTGATGAGCTGCCTCGAAGGCGGCTGGGCTGAGATAGCCGAGCGCCGAGTGGCGACGGCGTGAGTTGTAGAAGAGGTTGATGTAGTTGCTGATGTCGACGCGCACCGCTGCGAGATCGCGATAGGTGTTTCGATGGATGAGCTCCTTCTTGAGCGTCGCGAAGAAGCTCTCAGCACACGCGTTGTCGTAGCAGGACCCGGTCGCGCCCATACTCCACGCGATGCCTGCGGCCTCGAGGCGCTCTCGGAAAGCGTGGCTGGCGTACTGGCTGCCGCGATCGGAGTGGTGAACGAGCTCGCCGTCGACCTCTCGCGTCGTCAGTGCGCGGTCGAGGGCGTCGAGCACGAGCTCCGCCCGCATGTGGTCGGCGACGGCCCAGCCGACGACCTTGCGGCTGAAGAGGTCGAGGACGACCGCGAGGTATGCCCACCCCTCGTCGGTCCAGATGTACGTGATGTCCGAAGCCCAAAGGCGGTTCGGCTCGTCTGGCTCGAAGTCCTGGTCTACGAGGTCGGGCGCAAAGCCGAGCGAGTGTTTGGAGTCGGTCGTTCTTCGAAATCGCTTCTCAGGCACCGCCTGCAGGCCCATTTCGCGCATCAGCCGAGCAACGCGCTGTCGCCCGATCTCGAAGCCGCGGTCCACCAGCTCCGCGTGGATGCGAGGGCTTCCGTACGTCTCGCGGTTTTCGGCGAAGATCGCGGCGATCATCGGCTTGAGCTTCGCGTCGGTGGTCGACCGCTCGCTCGGCGGCGCGCTCCTCCATCGGTAGTACCCGCTGCGAGACACGTCCAGCACTCGGCAGAGCATCGTGATCGGGAAGTCTGCCTTCTCCACGTCGATGAACTCGAAGGTGCTCACGAGTTCTCCTTTGCGAAGAAGGCTGCGGCTTTTTTTAGGATTTCGCGCTCCATCTCAAGCTCTCGGATCCGCTTCTTGGCGGCCCGAAGCTCGGCTTGCAGGTCCTGGTCGCCGGGCGCGGGCTCAGGCTCCTCCGGCCCCGCTCGCTTCACCCACTCGCGCACGGCGGTCTCGGTCAGGTCCAGCTCCTGCGCGATGACGCCGATGCTCTTGCCGCTCGTACGGCACAGCTCGACGACCTCAGCCTTGTACTCGTCGGAAAAACTCCGACGCTTCCTTCTCGTTCTCTTTTTGGACACGCGGTCCCCCATTCTCGCTTGCGTTGGGGGTGTCCACCAAACCGGGCAGCTTCAGGGGGCCGCGGCCAGCGAAGCTCCAACGACTCGAACCACAGCGTCGGTCACCCACGATCGCATCGGGCACAACGTAGCAGGCTCGGCCCAGCAGGCCGGTAGCGCAGCGCGCACGGATTTCAGCCGCGCGGGAGCGCCGACGTGTACGCGATGTTCGGGGGAGGTGCCGAGGTGAATGTGGAGCGAGCATGCGACCTCCCGTCGGAACGAAGGGAGACCCACCTTTCACCTGTTCATCGCCCGCGGTCGTGCCAAAATGACCTGGGGGTGCGAAGTTCGATGACGGCTGTGAAACGCCCGCGACGGTTCCCCACCATCGCGCCGGACATGGAATTGCTGTGGCCACATCCCTTTGGGTTTGTGGTCTCCCGTCCGGAAAACGAAGACGGGGACACGACCATGCTCACCATGGTCGACGTTACGGTGCGCGCGGACAAGGAGCGTGGGGCCGGGGCGATCGCAGCGATCGGCCGGGCGGTTGCTCGACTCGAGTGCGACCAGATCGTCACCGCGAGAGAGACTCGCGTGAGCAGTGGCGGGCGGATCGTCATCGAGTCGGTCCGTCCCCGCGGTCGCCCGCTGATGCAGTTGGTCGCAAACGTGCCTCTGCCGGTGCCCACCGCGGTCGGCATTCTGCGCCAAGCGATCCGTGCCTTGAGTGCAGCGCACGAGGGCGGCGTCATTCACCAAGCACTCACCCCGTACAGCATCATCGTCGGTGACGACGAGCGGCACGTGACACGGTTGACGGACTTCGGGCTGGGCCGGCTCGAGTACGGTCCACTCAACGGCGAAGCCGAGACGGCACCGCTGTCTCCAGAGGCCTCCTTGGGCCTCGAGCCTTCGCCGGCGCAGGACGTCTACCTGTTCGCCTGCATCGCCTTTCGAGCGCTCGCGGGTCGGGCCCCCTTTCGCGGAGGAACGATCGAGAGCCTGGCACGCCGACATGCGATCGAAGATCCCCCCAACCTGATCGAGACCGCCGCGCCGCGCCCGATGCCCACCGCGCTCGCCGGCGTGGTGATGCGATGCCTCTCCAAGTACCCCGAGGATCGCTACCCCGACGCGGCATCGCTCGAGATCGCCTGGTGCGAAGCTCAAATCGCCGATGGGATTTCCACGCCATGGGATCGGTTGCCGCTGCCGGCGATGCCCGCCGCGCGACGGTCCGCGATCGAGGAGGGCTTCGCGGCATTGGCTCCGGTCGCGGCGCAACCACCACCGCCTCCTCCCGCTGCTGCGCCCTCGGCTCATGCCCCGACCGAGGTCGCGGACGACATTTCGGATTTGTCGCTCGAGATCGCGATCGAGCCCGAAGAGCAGCTCGGCGCCGTGGACACGGACGCGATCGCGGTGGCGCCCGTCACGTCGCAGCAACCGGCGATGCCGCGCGTGGAGCCGCCGCCCAAGCGGCGTGTCGCGTGGCTGGCCGTCGTCCCGGTGCTCGCGGCGCTGGGCGGCGGCGGATACTTCATGCGCGGCGAGCTGCAGCGGGCTGTTCTGGGCGATTCCCCGACCGAAGAGCCCGCTCCGAGCACACCCGCCGATCCGTCCGCGGTCGAGACCGCTTCCGCAGCCGAAGAACCCGAGGAGGTCGCGGTCGCGCCGGTGCAGCCCGTGGCAGCCGCCAGTGAGGACGAGACCGAGGTGGTCGAGGAGCTCGACCTCATCGTGGAGGAGGACGTCGATGCCGAGGCGAAGGGCGACGATCCGACCGCGTCGAAAGAGGAGTCCCCCGCGGAACAAGCGGAACGGCGCGCGCGGATCAACGAGCTGATGGCCAAGGGCAACGAAGCTCTGACCGGAGGCAAGAAGTCCAGCGCCGAGACGCACTTCAAGCGCGTTCTGGCGCTCAAGCGCACTCACGCGGGCGCGCTCACCAAGCTCGGCGGGCTGGCGTTCTCCCGCGGGGACATGGCGGCGGCGGCGAAGTACCTCAAGCGGGCGGTCAAGGTCCGGCCCCGCAACGCAGCGCTGCGCATCCAGCTCGGAGACGCGTACTACAAGCTGGGCAAGTTCGGCGACGCCAAAAAGCACTTCAAGAAAGCCGATGGCTACGGTCATCCGGCGGCGAAGCGACGGCTCGAGCTCGTCCAGAGCAAGGGCGGTTGACGAGCATCATCAAACGGTCATGGTTGGCCCACGCGCGATGATCGTGTGCGCGTGGGACGTCGAAACGTCATGATGCGGCGCTTCGCCCCCTTGCTCCTCGTCCTGACCGCCTGTAGCCCCGAAGTCCGATTCGAGGGCACCGTCACCGTGGACGGCGTCGAATCCGCGAATCCGGCGCGTCTACACATCGCGCTGTCGACGGACCCCGGCGTGCCGCCGGCGGATCCGGCCACAGTGGAAGACACTCGCAACCCCGTCGTCGATCTCGTCGAAGGCTCGACCCTGACCTGGAGCATGATGATGGGCGGCTCGTCCGCCGTGCTGTCGGCGTGGCTTTGGTACGACACGGACGGCGATGGCGTGCGCGAACCCGACGAGCCCGAGGGCAAGTTCACCGGGATCGTCGGCCACGACCGCGGCATCTTCGGCGGCAATACGACCCAGCTGCCGGAGATGCTGCTCGTCGCGGTCGTGCCCCCGGCGGAGCGGCACCCCGACGACGTGGAACGATAAATTGACCCGGATCGGGCGCACGTCGCCACGGGTTGTTCGTGGGGATGTCGGGTCGAATCGGGGTCTGCTGGGTCCTTGGCATGGCCGCGTGCGGCGAGCCCAGCCGTGGCAACGTGTTCGATGCGCCGGGGACGTCCGGCGCGGGTGCGGAGACGTCGGGCAATACCACCGACGTTGGCGACGTTGGCGACGTTGGCGATGACGACGACGACAACGCCGGCGGAAGTGATGACGCGGCGCCGAGTCCGAACGATGGCGGCGACGACGACTCGGTCTTCGACGTCGGCGCGGGCGATGGCCTCATGCCGGCCGAGGGCTGCACGAAGATCGACTTCCTCTTCGTCGTGGACAACTCCGCGTCGATGGGGGCCCACCAAAGCGCGTTGATCAACAGCTTCGGGCCGTTCCTCGACACGATCCTCGCGACCGTGCAGGCGCAGGACTATCACATCATGGTCGTCGACTCGGACGCCGGAGACGACATCAACGGTGCATGCGAGCCGTGCACGCCCAACAGTTTTTGGTGCGGTGACTGGTGCGATGCCAAGGCCGGCCTCGACGTTGCGTGCGAGACCACGCTCGGGGCCGGGGAGGTTGCGCCGTACAACAACGAGGCGAGCAACACGGTCTGCGGCGTGCCCGATGGCAAGCGGTACCTGACCTCCGACAGCTCTCCCGGTGAGCTGGACGCCCTGTTCTCCTGCATCGGCGACGTGGGAATCTTCGGTTCGGGCGCCGAGCTTCCGATGAGCGCGATGGTGCAGGCGGTGACTGGCGGCGGGGGGTGCAACGGCGACTTTCTCCGCTCGGATGCGCTGCTGGTGGCGACGTTCATCTCGGACGACTACCCGGTGCCCAACACACCCGACAATGCCTCGTCGGTCGGGTCTCCCGACGAGTGGTTCGATGCCATCGTGGCCGCGAAGGGCGGCAATCCCGACAACGTCGTGATGCTCGGCATCATGAACACGGAGGACGCAACGTGCGTGCGGGGAGCGGGCGAGCCCGTGGTGCATCCGACGGCTCGTTTCGTCGAGCTCGTCGATGCGTTTGGTGATCGCGGTCTGCAGGGGAACATCTGCGCGGACAACTACGGTGGGTTCTTCGAGCAAGCCGTCGGGCTCATCGACGTCGCGTGCGACGAGTACGAGCCCGAAGGCTGAGCTCTTCGAGTACGGAGGGCGGGGGTCGAACCCGCAAAATCTCTCGGGTCTGAACCGAGCGGCTTTTCCAACTTGCCCACCTCCGCAAAGGTGCACGACGCCCAGGACTCGAACCTGGAGTCACCCGATCCGTAGTCGGGAGCCCTATCCAATTAGGCCAGCGCCGTACGAGGGAAGCTCAGCGCAGCGCCAGGCGGAGCATGTCGGCGGACATGCGCAGCCCGGCGCGAACCCGGAGGTTTGCGCGGAGTCGAGCCTGCATGTGCATCGCGTTCATGGTGGCCGCAGCTTGAACCGAGAGCCCCGGATGTCAAGCGCACATTTCCATGAGCCCCGTAACCGATCGGTTTTGTGAACGCCGCGTAAGGTCCCCGCCAACCGTAAAACGAATCGGGAGCAGCGTTCGTCTGCATCAACGATGAGTGATGCGAACAACTCGGCACGGATGGCCCTCGCTGACCTCCAACGCCTGGAGGACGAGCGCAACTCTGAGATCGCGGCGCGTGAAGCGGCCGCCCACGCGGAGACGGAGCGACTCGCTCGCCTCGCCGAGCGGGAAGCCGAGCGGGAACGCAGCGAGGCGGAGCAAACCGCCCGCGCACACGCCGAGGCCGAGCGCGAAGCGGCCGAGGCTCGCTACCGCGAGGAAGCGGAACGGATCGAGGCCGCGGCTGCGGCCGTCCAAGCGGAGCACGACGCGAGGCTGGCCGATGAAGAGGCACGCATCGACGCTGAAATCCGACGCGCGGCGCGTCGAGCCGCTCCGAAGTGGCCGCTGCTGGCGGTTCCGATGCTTCTGCTCGCGGGGCTTGGTCTGGGTGGACTCGGCATGTCGTCGCACCACCAAGCCGAGCGAACGGCGGACCACAACGCGCATGCCCGCATGGTCTACGCCGAGGCCGGCGAGCGGCACGAAGATGCGATCGCCGAGATTCACGGCATGGTCGGTGACCTCGAGGACGAGCGCGACCGCCTCGAAGCCAAGGTCTCCGAGTTGAGCACGGCGGCTGAACGCGCCGAGGCCGAGCGGCTGGCCAAGCTGGTCGCCGAGCGTGCTGCCGAGAAGAAGGCCGCGGAAGACACGGCGAAGAGCAAGTCGAAGCCCAAGAGCAAGTCCAAGTCCAAGAGCAAGTCCAAGACCACCAAGTCGAAGGCCAAGCCGAAGACTCAGCCCAAGCCCAAGACGCAGCCCAAGCCCGAGTCCAAGCCCGACGAGGTCGAGCCTCCCAAGACCGGCCGCAAGGATCGGATCGACCTCGGCGACAGCCGCGACCCGCTCGCCGGACTGTAGAGCCCCAGCGGGTCCTCCATCCTGGGGTGTTATGGGAAGGGCGCGCCGCCCTTCCCCCGCTGGGGCGAGCCCAGCGGGTCCTCCATCCTGGGGTGTTATGGGAAGGGCGCGCCGCCCTTCCCCCGCTGGGGCGAGCCCCAGCGGGTCCTCCATCCTGGGGTGTTATGGGAAGGGCGCGCCGCCCTTCCCCCGCTGGGGCGAGCCCCAGCGGGTCCTCCATCCTCGCGTTACTCGTAGTCGTAGATCGTCTGTAGTCCCGGCGGGAAGTCGCCGGCGACGACCTCGCCGAACGCAAAGAACGAATCCAGTCGTCGACACCGCTCCGGTTCGACGGCTGGATCGCATTGGCGGTACTGCCCCCGTAGCGCCGAGAGCTCGACCAGCTCGTCGTCTCGAAAGCGCAGCGCGTCCGAGGCGAACGCCATCTCGTACTCGGGGGTCGGCGTCTCGCTGCCGTGGCACAGGCGGCACTTGGTGTTGTCCGGAGCGTCGAGGATCCGCTCCATCGGGTCGGTGATCACCACCGCCTCGGTGACCGGAAACTCGAGCTCACCCTTGATCGACGTCGTCGGGCCGATCATCTCGCCGAACTCCAGCAGATGACGGCCCGGCTCGCCGTCGATCGCGACCGACATGATGAGCGTGTCGTAGAACATGAACACGCGCGGACTGATCTCGCCGACCGCCGGCTGCAGGCTGACCGTGCTGATCGTCGCGTTGATCGCCATCGGGCGCTCGAGGCGCTCGACGAAGCAGTCCAGGGTCACGGGGCGG
>JGI12316J15309_10022073_pt1 | contig 10001 bp, 8 predicted proteins | sample MarCyaLeptolynsp_FD_15309 | JGI IMG/M metagenome (IMG submission 15309) | reverse complement strand
CGGGTAGAACTTTTGACAAAGCTTTGGTCAGAAGGTCTGAGTGCCAGTCAAATCGCAAATGAGCTTGGCGGCGTAACCCGCAATGCTGTCATTGGTAAAGTGCATCGTCTTGGCTTGTCCGGACGGGGAAAGGCTCCGGCACAGTCGAAACCGCGCAGAACCCGCCAGACCAGAACAGCGCCAAGACGAACCGTCGTGCAAGCCACAGTTGGCAATGTTGCATTGCAACAGGTTTTCGAGGAAGATGCTGAGCCGGCGCTTATGCCGCAGGTGCGAACAGCGACAGTAGACTCTATAGTAATTCCCATGGAACAAAGACGATCAATCCTGACCCTCAGCGAACAGACCTGCAAATGGCCGGTTGGTGATCCGGGTACCGATGATTTTTACTTCTGCGGTGCCAGTTGCGATGTAGCCAACCCCTATTGCGAGGCGCACTCCCGTGTTGCGTATCAGCCGGCAACCGATCGCCGGCGCGACCGAAAGTCAAAATAGGACCAGCATCGGTCCCGTTCGCATAGTTATTGATCTTGACCGTTGACGCATCCCGGCTTCAAAAAGGAGCTGGGACTGTGCCAGCGGTTTTTGTCGTTGGCGATATCGCATACACTGGCCACATATGCGAGATTGAAGCGTTCCGTGTCTTGCAGGGAGAGGCTGTCCGGGGCTCCGTATCGACGCAGAGAAACGGTGACTTCAGCCGGCATAACGGTCATTGAAGGCATATCCCGCGCCGCGGACTGTGCGGATCGGATCGGTCTGGTTGCCGCTATTAATTGCTTTGCGCAGGCGGCCGACATGCACATCGACCGTGCGCTCATCGACATACACATCATGTCCCCAGACACCGTCGAGAAGCTGTTCCCGGGTAAAGACCCGGCCCGGCGCCTGCATCAGATATTCAAGCAGTCGGAATTCGGTCGGGCCGAGATGAATTTCCTTGCTGTCGCGGCGCACCCGGTGCGTTTCGCGATCAAGTTCAAGATCTCCTGCCGTCAACAATGTCGACATGATTTCCGGTTTGGCGCGTCGCAAAAGCGCCCGTACCCGCGCCATCAATTCGGGAACCGAAAATGGCTTGACGACATAGTCATCGGCGCCGGTCGACAATCCGCGGATGCGTTCACTCTCCTCGCCGCGCGCCGTAAGCATGACAATCGGCAGCGCTTTGGTCTCGTCGCGACTGCGCAATCTGCGGCACAATTCTATCCCCGACACGCCCGGCAGCATCCAGTCGAGCACAAGCAGGTCCGGCTGGCTTTCCTTCAGTCTGATCTCCGCATCGTCGCCACGGGTACAGATTTCAACGCCATAGCCCTCCGCTTCCAGATTGTAGCGCAACAAGAGGCCGAGGGAGTCCTCGTCCTCCACGATCAGGATCCTGGGTGAAACCCCGGCCATTCAATACCCCCAATGTCGGTTTTCGTGTCGTACAGCATCACTCATTTGGGCGCCGGGGCCTCAACATGCGTGAAGCTGGACTGGTCGCCCTTGGCACGCTCCTCGACAATCTGTTCTCCGGTCGCAATATAAAAAACCGTCTCGGCAATGTTCGTCGCGTGGTCGCCAATGCGCTCGATGTTCTTGGCGCAGAACAACAAATGTGTGCACTGGGTGATATTGCGGGGATCCTCCATCATGTAGGTCAGCAGTTCGCGAAACAGGGACGTGTAGATCGCATCGATCTCCTCGTCCTGATCCCGGATCAGAAGCGCCGTGTCCACATCCAGCGATACGTAGGAATCGAGAACGGCCTTCAACTGGCTCATCGCGAGTTCGGACATGTGTTCGACGCCGTGCATGAACCGTTTCGACTGAAACGGCGAATTGATCGCGATCACGCGTTTGGCGATGTTCTTGGCAAGATCGCCGACCCTCTCCAGATCGCCCGATGTACGCATAATGCCGACGACGCGACGCAGATCCTGGGCCATGGGTTGACGTTTGGCGATGACCAGCACCGCCTTGTCTTCCGCACTGCGCTGCAAGGCGTCGATCTTCGCATCCTCGGCAATGACCCGTTTTGCGAGATCCATGTCATTGGTCGTCAGTGCGCTGACAGACTCCGCGACCAGACGTTCCGAAAGCCCCCCCATCTCGGCGATCTGTGCGGTGAGGTCGCGCAATTCTTCATCATAGGCGGTTACGATGTGTTCGTTCATTGGCATGGCTGCACTGAATCCTGTTCGTCAACGGTTCGAATGTGACGATGCGCCCTATCCGAACCGGCCGGTAATATAGTCCTGGGTTTTCTGGTCCCCGGGATTTGTGAAAATCTGATCGGTCGGGCCCTCTTCGATCAGAATGCCCAGATGGAAAAACGCCGTGCGCTGTGAAACTCGCGCCGCCTGCTGCATGGAATGGGTCACAATCACGATCGTGTAGTTCTGCTTGAGGTCGTCGATCAACTCCTCGACCTTGGCCGTGGCGATCGGGTCCAGCGCCGAGCAAGGCTCGTCCATCAGGATTACCTCCGGACTGACCGCAATCGCCCGGGCGATGCAGAGCCGTTGTTGCTGGCCGCCGGAAAGTCCCGTCCCCGGCGCATCGAGTCGATCCTTGACCTCATCGAACAAAGCCGCCTTCTGCAGGGAGGTTACGACAATTTCCTCGATGTCGGCCTTTGAGCGCGCCAATCCGTGGATCCGCGGCCCGTATGCGACATTCTCAAAAATCGATTTTGGAAACGGATTGGGTTTTTGAAACACCATGCCGACGCGCGCGCGCAATTCCACCACATCAATGCTCTTGTCATAGATATCGATGTCGTCGAGATTGATCCTGCCCTCAACGCGCGCGATATCGATCGTATCGTTCATCCGGTTGAGACACCGCAAGAACGTTGATTTGCCACATCCGGACGGACCGATGAGCGATGTGACCTGACGTTCGCGAATATCGAGATTGACGTCGAACATTGCCTGCTTGTCGCCATAATAGACGCTGACGTCACGGCCACGCATCTTGATCGGCCAATTCTCCTCCGGCGACGGCGCCGCAGAGACTGTCGCCGCCGCATCTGCTTCCAAAGTGAGGTTTTCAGACATACTCCTACCCTTCGTATCGTTTACCAGCGCCGTTCAAATCGCCTGCGGATGAGCACCGCCAGGAGATTCATGGCGACAAGGAAACCGAGCAATATCAGAATGGCAGCCGCAGTTTTCTGGCGGAACGCCGGCTCCGGAAAATCCGCCCACATGAAGATCTGCACTGGCAGCACGGTTGCCGGATCGAGCGGGCCGGTCGGAATATCAACGATGAAGGCCACCATACCGATCATGAGCAGCGGCGCGGTTTCACCCAGCGCCTGTGCCATTCCAATGATGGTTCCGGTCATGATGCCGGGCAGCGCCAACGGCAGAACATGATGGAAAACTGCCTGAATACGCGATGCGCCGACACCGAGTGCCGCCTCACGGATCGACGGCGGAACTGCTTTCAGGGCGGCGCGCGCGGCAATGATGATCGTGGGAAGCGTCATCAGCGCCAAGACCATGCCGCCAACAACCGGCGCGGATCGAGGGAAGCCGAAGAAATTCAGAAAGACGGCAAGACCCAGGAGCCCGAACACAATCGAGGGAACCGCCGCGAGATTGTTGATATTCACCTCTATCATATCGGTGTAGCGGTTCTTGGGAGCAAACTCTTCCAGATAGATCGCCGCCGCCACACCGACCGGGAACGACAGCAGCAATGTTACGGCCATCGTGAACATCGTACCGACGACTGCTCCCCACAAGCCGGCCTGTTCCGGCTCCCGACTGGCGCCTGCGGTGAAAAAGACGGAATTGAACCGGCTTTCGATCATGCCCTTGGCATTGAGATGATCGACCCAGGCGATTTCATTGTCGTTCAGTTTTCGGTCCGCTTCGGGAATTGTCCGTTTCACAACCGACCATGCCCCCGGCCCGGCCTTGTCCAGTGATGTCGGCGGGATCAACACTTTGGCCTTTGCCGAGGACTTGTCCACCTCAACAACCCTGAGAGTTCCACCGTTGACCCGGATGATGTAAGAGGCCTGATCCGTGTCCAACTGGTCGCGACCGGTGTCGCGCAAAGCCAATTCTTCCAGCGATTTCGCCTGCCCGTCCAGGCGCGTCCGCTTGCCGCGAATGGCCTCCAGACTGTCGTTCAGCTCTTGAAGCTGCTCGGACAGGCGATTGCGATCAGCCTCCGAAGCCTGTGCGAGTTCTGTGGTCCGATCGGAAACCTGCCCGACCAGTGCATTTTCAATCCCGCCGAGCCGGACAAACTCATCGCGCAGCGCTTCCGCCTTCTCCACGTGGTTCTGTTTGACTGCGGCAAACAGATTGGCGAAATCGTCCGCATCGGATTTTATCTCAATTTCCTTGCCGCTTTCAGCAAGGCTCGCCGCTCCCCTGGTCTCGAAGACCTCCTCTCCGGTCACCTCACCCTTCAGATAGAGATCCCCGAAATCCGAGAGGAGAAACGCGACATTGGCCGTGGTTCCCGCAATTTCCGGGTTGTCGAGAACCATTTTGCGAAGATCAGAGCCCGAACCCGACGACAGCAGCCCGTTCAAAGCCCGTTTGTCGCGACGTCCCTTGACGAAGGGAAACTCTGCACGAACCGCCTTTTTCACCAATCCGTTGAAATCAACTTTCAACAAGGCCTTGCGCAACTCTTCACGGGTCCCCGGATTTTCAATTTTTGGGACTTCGACCGCCAGTGTCGCGTAATGATACGTGAAGGCGTTAATTGCCTGACCGATCACCGTCGACAGAAGCAACAGCAGAAATCCGACGGCAACCAGCACTGCGGCCAGGCCAGTATATTTGAAGCGGGCCTCCGCGGCATAGCGCTTGGCAAGGCGTGACCGCGCGGCATTATCGGTATGGATGCTCACCCGGTCCGATGACGGCATTTCGCCCTCCACTGCCATATCAGTCATATTGCTCTCTATACTTTTGCACGACACGGAGCGCGATCACGTTGAGGATGAGCGTGACGCAGAACAGGACAAGACCAAGCGCGAAGGCGGCAAGGGTCTTGGCGCTGTCGAACTCCTGATCGCCGACCAGGAGCGTGACGATCTGCACCGTTACCGTGGTGACGGCCTCCAGCGGATTGATCGTCAGGTTGGCGGAAAGTCCGGCAGCCATGACCACGATCATGGTTTCACCGATTGCCCGCGAGACAGCCAGAAGCAGCGCCGAAACGATTCCCGGAAGCGCGGCCGGCAATACGACTTTACGGATGGTCTCCGATTTGGTGGCGCCAAGCCCGGCCGATCCGTCACGCAGGGATTGCGGCACCGCGTTGATGACATCGTCGGACAGGGAGGAGACGAACGGGATAATCATGATGCCCATGACGATACCGGCGGCCAGGGCCGATTCCGAGGAAACGGTCAGACCGACAGTTTCTCCGGCGCCCCGGAAAAACGGGGCCACTGTCAAAGCGGCAAAAAAACCGTACACGACGGTGGGGATGCCAGCGAGGATTTCCAACACTGGCTTGGCGAACGACCGAAATCGCAAGGAAGCATAATCCGACAGGAAGATCGCCGCAAACAGACCGATCGGTGCGGCGACCAGAATGGCGATCGCGGTAATCAGGAGCGTGCCCGCGAACAATGGGATCGCGCCGAATGCGCCGGTCCCGCCGACCTGATCGGCACGCAAGGCGGTTTGCGGGCTCCAATGGGTACCAAACAGAAAGTCGAGAAAGTCGACCTTCAGGAAAAACCGGTAGCTTTCGAAAACCAGGGAAAGAATGATCCCGACAGTGGTCACAACGGCGACTGCGGAACACAGGATCAAAGTCCACATCACGACACGTTCGACAAAGTGTCGTGTGCGGTTTCTAAGGGCGATGTTTTTCCGGCTCCACCAGAACGCGAAGCCGGTCCAGGCCATCAGCAGCCCACCCAGGAGCACATTGGACTGTGAAATCGTGGATTTATAGATATCGGAGGCCGCAATCTTGGCGTCATTGACCGTAGCTATCAGACCGCCGTAGGCGAGAGTCCGGGCATCCCGTAGCAGAGCGTTCAATTCAATTTCGCTCAATCCTTCGGTCAGATGCGAGATGCTCCCCTCCACCATCCGGTCGACAATATTGCCCGACAGGGCGTTCCAGGCCAACAGGATGAAGAGCGCCGGCCCAACAGCCCAGATTACCATATAAAAGCCGTGATAGACCGGTCGGGAATGCAAAGCGGAAAGATCTCCGCCCGCAACCTGAACAGCTCTGCTCGTCCCGGCGGCATAGGCAAGAGCCGCGACAGCCAAAAGACCAAGGAGGAAAAACCAGAACACGAAACCGCCCCGCTGATTTACTCATTATCGACGTTGACGGACAGCGCTCCGGTCAGACGAGAGACGCCGTCAAGTCGATGTCGGCGGAGGGGATCTCCGCCGACTTTTGTCGGTAAGGGGTCGATCTTATAAGCCGGTCAAGGCAGCCTGTGCAGCGGCGCCGGTCGAGATTTTTTCGCGATCGGCAGCAGGCAGCGGGATAAGCCCCTTGTCGGTCAGGTACCCTTCGTCGCCCCACGCACCTTCGGAAGTGAACTCGGCGACAAAGTCCTGGATTCCGGGAATGACGCCGATATGCTCTTTCTTGACGTAGAAATAGAGCGAACGCGAAATCGGGTAGGATCCTGCGGCAATGTCTTCGAATTCCGGAGCCACACCGCCAACGGAGGCGCCCTTGATCTTGTCGGCGTTCTGATCAAGGAAGGAAAATCCGAAGACACCGAACCGGTCAGGCGCTTCTTCAAGTTTCTGGACGATCAAATTGTCGTTCTCGCCGGCTTCGATGTAGGCTCCGTCTTCACGGATTGCATGAGCAACTGCCTTGAACTTCTTCTTGTCTTCCTTGCGCATGGCTTTCAGCATGTCGAACTTCTTCGCCCCGCCTTCCATGGCAAGTTCGGCGAAAGCATCGCGTGTGCCGGACGTTGGCGGCGGGCCGAGCACTTCAATCTTCGTGTTCGGCAGGGCCGCATCAATGTCGGACCATTTCTTGTAGGGGTTCGGAACCAGTTTTCCATCAACCGGCACATCCTTGGCAAGCGCCTGGAAGATCTGTTTCAGGGTCAGATCGATCGAAGCGCCGGCTTTGGCATTTCCGATGACGATCCCGTCGAACCCGACTTTGACCTCAATGATGTTGATGCCCTTGGCAGTGCATTTTTCGAATTCGCTCTGCTTGATGCGACGCGACGCGTTTGTGATATCGGGATGTTCGATACCGACGCCGCTGCAAAACAACTTCATGCCGCCGCCCGAACCGGTGGATTCGACAACCGGAGTCTTGAACTCGGTCTTTTGGCCGAACTGTTCCGCGACCGCGGTCGAGAACGGGAAAACCGTCGATGAGCCAACGATTTGTATCTGGTCGCGTGCCTGGGCCGCGCCAGCGAATGTGAAGCCTGCAAGCACAAGTGCACTTACACAAAGGTTTGCTTTCACCTGATCACTCCATAATGGATCTGAATTCGTGAATATCAGAACGGGGCCGTTCGACCCTGCGTTCATTCGGTGTCCAAGGTGACGATGCAATCGACTTCTGCTTGAACACGTGGACCTTTTAGGAACCGAATATAACAGTTTCGTGACACAGGAGATCGGATTGCCGGAGGGGTCATTCTGTCCCCAGGGAGTTTCCCGATTTTAATCTGTCACGGTCGTTTCGGAGGAGGCCGCCGGCAGAGTGACGGAAAACGTTGCCCCTTCACCCAGGTCACTCTTGATTTGCAGGCGGCCGCCGTGACGACCGACAATATGTTTGACGATCGCCAATCCAAGACCCGTTCCCTTGCTTGACCGGCTCTTCTCTATGTCGGCGCGATAGAATCGCTCCGTCAAGCGCGGGAGATGTTTGGGTTCGATGCCGGGCCCCCAGTCACGTACCGATCCTTCGTAGTGCGCGGACGGCGCCGTTTCCCCAGCCGGATCGGGACCGGGCCGAAAGTGCAGTGTGAAAACCACCTTGCCGCCGGACGCGCCATATCGGAGCGCGTTCTCTACGAGATTTGCAAAGACCTGCACAAGTTCGTCGAAATCCCCGAAGACCGGCATGGTGCCGCGCCCTGCAACTTCATTCTCAACCACACCCGGATCCGCTTCAAACTCCAGGTTGACGGACAATTCGTCCGCGAGCGGGGCCATCATTTCAAGGACCTGGTCGGCAACCGCCCGCAGATCGACTTTCTCGTCCGGACGAACATGGCCCTTCATCTCGATCCGGGACAATGACAGGAGATCATTGATCAGACGCCCCATCCGGTTCGATTGTTCAAGCATGATGCCGAGAAAATTGTCCCTTGCCTTTTCGTCATCGCGGGCCGGCCCCTGCAGGGTTTCTATGAAGCCGGTCAGCGAAGCCAGAGGGGTTCGCAATTCATGGCTGGCATTGGCGACAAAATCGGCGCGCATGCGGTCCAGTTGGTGCAGTTCGGTCAGATCGAAGAAGACAATGATGATAAAATCCGGTCTATCCGGCGTTCGCTTCCGGCCACCTGGAAGCAAGACCGGCGAGAACCTTGCCTCCATCACCCGGTCGGACGGCACCTTTTCCCGCCATTCGACCGAGGCCGCCCCGCCTCCGGCAACGACCTCATCGAAGGCGCCCAGAACCTGCGGGATCCGTAAGCGGTAGGCCAAAGGATCTCCCGGCAGGATCGGTCCGAACAGATCGGATGCAGAAACGTTTCCGTAGCGCACGATCGCCTTGTGGTCGACGACAATGCATGGCAACGGAAAGGCATCCACCGCCATCTTCATACCGGTGTCCGGCCAGATCGACCGTGTCCGAACACGCCGACGGCGTAGGGCGGTGCGGCTGTGATCGCGCGGAACGAGCGTGGTGGCAGCCAATATGAAGAGCGATGCCGATATTGCATAAATGGCGCCGATCCGCTGTTCGAAAACCAGAGCACCGATCACCAGGAAGGCGGCCAAAAGCGTCCATCGCGCATCCGCAACCCGACGCATCAGTACCGTATTGCGTCCGCGAGCCGGTTCATCTTGATCATCCATTGCAATGTTTCCGGTTCGGCCAGGGCGTCTTCATAAAACTGGCCTCTTAAGATCGGACATTCATACTACGTTGCATGCAATTGATTGCTGTTTTTTTACGCATCCCGCGTAATTCCGCTGAAGAGCATGGTTTGGCGCCAAAGTTGACTTTTTGCCCTCGTTGTCCCCCATATCTTGTGAACACAGAACGAGGCGGTCATTTGCATGTCGGATAAAAACAACCGGAAACAAAAAAACAAGGGCAGGAAATCAGGCGCGCCGGTTCTGCGCGACTTCAATCTCGACGATCCGGACCTGGATAAACGGATCGACAAACGTTCTTTTTCTTCGGGCGGATATCCCTACGACGAAAAACTCTCACGACGGGATTATTATGACCTTTTGCACCCGCTACAGATCGAACTTGTGAAGCTGCAGAAATGGGCACGTGAGGAGAACCACAGAATCATCCTGGTATTCGAAGGACGCGACGCCGCCGGCAAGGGCGGAGCGATCAAAGCCTTCACGGAAAATCTGAACCCGCGTTATGCCAGGATCGTGGCCCTGTCGAAACCGTCCGAGACCGAACGCGGACAATGGTATTTCCAGCGTTACATCAATCATTTCCCGACCGATGGCGAAATCGTCCTGTTCGACCGATCCTGGTACAATCGCGCCGGTGTCGAGCCGGTTATGGGGTTTTGCGATCCGGTAGACACGGAAAATTTCCTGGAAGAAGTTCCACGCTTCGAAGGCATGCTGCACCGTGAGGGCATTACCCTGGTCAAGTTCTGGTTGAACATCGGTCAGGAAATGCAATTGAAACGCTTTCACGCCCGGCGTCACAATCCGCTCAAGATCTGGAAATTGTCGCCAATCGACCTGGCGGCCCTGCAGAAATGGGACGATTATACCGCCGCACGCGACCGGATGCTGGAGCACACACACAGTGACCACGCGCCATGGACCATCGTACGGACAAACGATAAGAAACGCGGTCGACTGAACGCAATC
>JGI12316J15309_10022026_pt1 | contig 10004 bp, 9 predicted proteins | sample MarCyaLeptolynsp_FD_15309 | JGI IMG/M metagenome (IMG submission 15309) | reverse complement strand
GTAACCGGTGGTTTCGCCTCTGCGCTGTGGCACCGGTTAGTAACCGGTGGTTCCCTCGCTGGTATCGCAACATCAGAAACCACCTCCGCTACCAGAGGTGCTGCGCTGCGCGCGAATCAATCGCGAACCGAAGAAGCTATCCGCCTGTTGCAAACGAACCGTGACGGTGTACTTATCCGGCGAATACGGTTCCGGCGGTGCCGGTGTCAGATCGGTGTCGGTGAAGTCGCCACTGCCCGCTTCGGAATCAGCCTCCTCGTCCTCGTCGTCTGTCTCTTCCGGCGGCGGCAATGAACCATAGCCGACCGTGATTTCTACAGCTTGCGGCAACGAGTTGGCATTACGCGCGTCTTCGCCCAAATCCCAGTCCCGCAGCCAATCGACGCCGTCGAAGTAGCGGAAGCGGATGTATTGGATGTCTCGCGAGATCAAATCGAGCGCGACCGAACGATCGTCGCTGTCGAGAAACGCCGTTTGCAGTGGCGTCTTTACTTCGCGACGCACCAACCCCAAATTGCACGGGGCCTGTTGAACGCCGTAATCTTCGTAATCGCAAAGCTCCTCGCCATCTTGTTCGTAGGCAAGGTAATACTGCACCTGTCGAATATCGCACTCGGCTGGCGGCAGGTCGTCGGTGACAGACAGATTGCGGTACACCTTCTTATCCGGAATGCGCACAAACTGAATACTAATGAAGCGATCGGTACCCGAAATGCCGGGGCCCATTTGCGTGAGGAATCCGTTACAAGCCCGCACTTCCTCGGCGATCTGATGGGCAATCGTTTGCGCGAGATAGCCGCTCTCGACACGGCCCTTACCGCGGTCGCGCAAGTCCAGAATCATCGCGTAAAACTGAAACATCATGGCGGCGATTAGCACGATAAGGCCAAGTGCCAACACCACCTCGACCAGCGTGAACCCGCGGCGACGCAATTTGGAAATCGGCCTACTGCCCATTGCCACCGCCCCCGCCGTTGTTTCCGCCGCCACCGTTTAAGCCGGGGATGTTTCCGCCGTTCTGCAAGCCACTGAGATCGCCCGATTCGACTGCGTTTAGCAACTGATCGATCTGCCCCTGGCCCAATTGACCGCCGAACGCTTGTAGGAGCGACGGCAGGATTTCGACGAGTTGGTCGATCGGCAGCGACGCCAACGAACGCGGGTCGAAGTTGTTCGGGTCGAACAGGGCAGCGCCGCCAGGGATCGCCTCGGTCAGTTGCTCGATCTGTTCCTGATCGAGACCAAAGTCGCGTTCGAAATCGAGCCCCTGCGGCAATGGACGCACGACGTGCGTTTGCAACACGAGTTGTCGCGAATCCTCGTCCTCCGGGCTGCCGAGGAAGATATTGATGTCGATATTGAGCAGGCCGACGATGCTGGGTGAGGGCTCGGAGAGAATCTCGAAACTCAGGCCCGGCATTGTTTCACTAATACCGTCCGTTTCGAAGGTTCCAGTCACCTCACGCTCGTCCATCGCGAGCAGGCCGCTATCCATCTCGACGATCAGTTTCTCGGTCATCAGCATCGCGCGCGTCAGCCGCTCGCTGCGCTCGATGAAATACTGCCCGTTGCGGAACGTGAACCCGATCACGCCCATCGCGATCATCAACAGCGCGAGCGCCAACACGACCTCAAGCAAGACCGCCGCCGGTCGCGCGTGGCGATTGGCGGGTCGTCTGGGTGTTCGGCTCAATCTCGGGTTAATCGTCATCGCATCCGCTTCGCGAGGGACATTTGCTTTGCAGTCGAATCTCGGCAATGGCACAAATCGGCCAACGCTCCGGGGAGCGGGCCGTACTGAAATCTGATACGCGTATCGACGGTTTCTGTCGCAGCAGGCAATGCCGCATATGGACGGTTAAACGCGCCCTATCAGCCGTAAGTCACGATGTCCGAACGGCTTAAGCGCAAGCCCTGCTGAAAAAATCTTTTGACGCCGAAAATGAGCGTGCAGGCCACCAGTTTCGCAACGCAGTTACCAGTGTTGAGGAGCCGTTGCGCATTAACTGCGCGTGGATAGGAAGTTACGAACGGTGACGAAACATCGTGCGGTCAATCGCGAGGCTAACCGTCTTTGCGACCGTTCCGACCGCGCCCGCCGCCACCATTGTTGCCTCCACCTCCGCGACCATTAAGGGCGTTGCGGATGTTTTGGCGCTCTTCGTCGGAGAGGCCGGAATTGTTGAGCGAGTCTTCCAACTCCGGCGGCAGCGGATCGTCGCCGGTGTTGTTTCCGTTGCCTTTGCCGCCGTTGCCGTTCATCCCCTCGTCGAGGGCATCACCGAGAGCATCACCGAGGGCGTCGTCACCCGTGTCGTCGGGAATGCCGTCGCCATCTTCATCGAGGCCGGGCTGACCGCCGAAGCCGGTGGATTGAAACGAGAGCCGCCCCAAATCGCTCAGGTCGGGCAGATACAAATCTTCGCGGATAACGTATATCTCCGCTTCCCGATCAAGCAACTCGTCATCCGTCAGCGCTTCACGCACGCTCGGGATGCCGGTGCGACCATCGACGAGTACCCACAGGCGGCGATCTTCGTCTTCGAGCTCGTCTTCGAGCATTGCACGCGTGACGACAAGCAGCGCCCACGGCGTGGAGCCGTCGCTCTCGAACACAATCAACGGACGCTTTTCGTCTATATCTTCTTCAGCGTCGTCAAACCCGCTTTGCAACGACGAGGCATCGAAGTTTTCGGTGCCTTCGCTCTCGTCGAGCGCGTCTTCGTCGTCGTTGGTCGAAAAGCTCTCAGTATCGGCGTCTTCGTCGAGTTCGGGCGTTTCGTTCAACGATATGGGCTTGGTGAACTCGGGCCGACCGATGCGGACCTCGTGCACGTTCACATCTTCGAGCAACGATTCGGCCATCGCGTCGCGCGCCCATTCGTCTTCGACAATCGTCCAGACGCCCGGTTGAAGAATCGGGTCTAGCTCGATTTCGACGTAGGGCTGTTGCTCGTTGGGGGCGAAGCGAATGCGCACCCGGCGCGTCTCTTGCATTGCCACGTTGCGAGCCGCGCCCATCAAGTCGCGAATGCGCGCCGCCGACTCGGGCATGGCCGCGGCCGTGATACGGCCTTCGAGTGCGGGCCATGCAAAAGCCGCCAATACCACCAACAAAGAGAGTGCAATCGCAATCTCCAGCAGGGTAAAAGCGGCTCTGGTCGTACGTCGGCGGTGCATAAGCAAACTAGCTGGCTAAGCCAAAACCGGCCTAACTGTCGGCCCAGTTGGTGATGTCGTCTTCGTCACCATCGATGCCGTTGGGTCCGAGGCTATAAAGATCGAACGAGTCTTCGTTGTTATCACCGGGTGACTGATAGACGTAATCTCTGCCCCATGGATCCTGAAACCCGGACTTGGGATCGATATCGAGATACGGCGACGTCCACTTGTCGGCAATTTCATCGTCATTGGGCTTCTCGACAAGTTCTTGCAACGTTTCGGGATAGCGATTCATGTCGAACTTGAAGCTCTTGATCGCGCTCGAAATCGTGCCGTTGGACTTCACGGCGGCCTCGGCGAGCTTGATCTTCGCCTTTTCGCCCTGACCGATCAGCGCCGGCAAGGCAAACGCAGCGAGCAAGGCCAAGAGGCCGACCACCAACAGAATTTCGAGCAGGGTAAAGCCCTTGGCTTTTCGGGCACGTCGAGCTTTGGTATTGCGAGTCATCACAGTGCAATCTCCTTCGTTTTCGGCACTTCCCTGGCCAACACCCAAACGGGCCGACCGGGCACACAACCTTCTTATTCAAGCACGACTGTCAAAAGTCGCAAATCAATTCCAGTTTTCGGGACTTTAGCCCGCACTCATCGTCAAAATCGGCAACAGCAACGCGATGGCAATCACGGCTACCACGCCTGCCATACAAACCAGCAGCAGTGGCTCCAACATGCGGATCGCAAGGTCAATCTTGCGGGCCGTGCGAGCTTCGTACGAATCGGCGATGGTCACCAACACATTGTCGAGGTTATTACTCTCTTCGCCGATCGCAATCATGTCGACGATATCGAACGGAAAGAGGCCACTGTTACCCAGTGGTTTGGATAACGACGCCCCCTTACGGACGCTTTCGGTCGAGGTCTCGATCACCTCTTCCAGAATGACATTACCCGCCGAATCCTGAGCGATTTTCAGCGATTGCAGTATTGGTACGCCGTTTTTCAGCAGCGTTCCCAAAATGCGGCAGAAGCGGCAAATTGCCACCAGCGTGAAGATATTGCCTACAACCGGTGCCTTGAGCGTCGCGCGGTCGCGCATCAGGCGCCCCGTCGGGCTTTGCAATAGCGCGACCATCAGGCCAAGCATTGCGAATACGCCGATTCCGACGTACAGGCCGTTTTCTTGCAGAAAATCGCACATCGCAAACACGATCTGCGTCAAAACCGGCAAGTCCCCCTTTAAAAACCCACGCACCTGCGGCACGACCACCGTCAACAGGAAGACGATGATGCCGACGCCGACAAAAGCCAGGACGGCTGGGTAGAGCATGCTGCCGAGCACCTTGTTCTTCAGCTCGTTTTGTCGCTCGGTGAAAACGGCGATACGGGCGAGCACTTCTTCGAGGAAGCCCCCTTTTTCACCGGCCTTGATCATGGCCACGTGCAACGGTGGGAAGGCATTGGGGTGCTTTTCCATGGCGTCGCCGAGGGTTTGACCGCTGGCGAGGTCTTCGCGGACCTCTTTGAGGACTTCCTTCAAGACGGCGTTGTGCGTCTGCTTGAATAGCACGTCTAGGGAGCGCAGAGCGGGCACACCCGCCCGCAGCAGGTCGGCAAATTGGGCGTAAAAGACTGCCGCCGCGCCGCCGCCGACTTTGCGCTTCTTGCCGCCGACGCCGACCGAGGCCTTGCCACCTTCGCGGACTTCGACCGGAAAGAGGGCTTGGTCGTCGAGGGTGCGCAGGGCTTGTTGCTGCGAATCGGCCGCCAACACGCCCGTGACGGTCTGCCCCTGAATGTTTCGTGCTACGTAAGTAAAGCTAGGCACGGAAGTTACGCCTCAACACCGAAAAAACTAATGGTGACATCCGAGTGACCTGCCGCCACCTACCAGCCCGTAAATACTTATTTGACATGACCCTACAGTTACGCATCCAGCGTCGTCAACATCGATCCCGGACGACACCTTATACGGACAAGCAGACACCCGATTGCAACCGGATGACGCGATAAGCACCAGTTAGCGGGCTCCCTCACTTTTATGATATCGGGATTTGGGCGAACTGCATTGATGGCGACTTAAACGACAATCGCAATGGTTTGGACCGAGCCCTCCATGAAGCCCAAGTGAAAAGGAATGGGCCCGCTCGATTTCGAATCGACGCGGGCCCGGTGCCTATTCACAACTGCAAATATTCGCTTGGAAGGCGAGCCATCGTCGCACTAGCAGCCGCCGTTGATCACGCAGGTGATGAACTGGGCAAGATCGAGACCATCGGTGTTGCCGTCGTCGTTGACATCCGATTCGCAAGCGCCCGAGCCGGTGAGCAACGCGTTTACAAAGTCGGGGATGTCGGCCGTATTCACGAGCGTGTCTTGATTGGCATCACCCTTTAGACAACCCGTTGCCGTCGACGCCGTCAGTCGGAAATACCCTTCGAAGTCATCTGTCGCCGAACTGGTACCGTTGAAGTCGATATCGGCGGTAAAGTAGATATCGACATCGCCGTTGATATCACGAGCGCCGATGCAATTTGCGCATGGGCCACCGTTGTAGCGGTCATCAACCCCAATGCCGCAATGGCGGCGACGACACGTCCGGTCGGGTTTGCGTACAACATTCAGCTTCCTCCTCGTTTTTGTTAGCAAAGCAAAAGAACACATATGCAATTACTGACGCGCCCGGGCAAGATCGCCGAGGCGCTCAAAAGACAATTGTCTAATACCATCCGACCGCAGAAATGCGGATTCATGATAGGCCGGGTTCACCGAAGCAAGCCAAGAGATGGAAAAAGGGCTTGTATCGCCGAACCAAAGAAGCTCAAATCCTACTGACTGTCACCGGCAAACTCAATCATTTCTGTGTACTTCGTCACAGGGCGATGCATACGACGCTACCGTCAATATTCGCAATGACTTACGTGGGCCATCGGCATCAATTGGGCGGAACGACAAGTCCCGCTTGCGAATATCGCTTTAGATAGATTTAATCTCCGGCGTACGACACGTTGTCGCGTCTTTACTCGGCGCGTCATTTGATTGAGCTGCACCGTCACGATGGCGTTGGGCTCGAATCACCTTTCTTTCGCCACTGTCTGCAGAAGCAACATCATGGGAATGGTCAAAGAGTTTCGCGAATTCGCCTTCAAGGGCAATATGGTCGACATGGCCGTTGGTATCATCATCGGCGCCGCGTTCGGCGGCTTGGTGAAGTCGATCGTCGACAAGATCATCATGCCGCCGCTGGGCTTGTTGATGGGCAACATGGACTTCAGCGACTATGCAATCACGCTCAAGGAAAAAGTCGTCGACGAGGCCGGTAAGGAAACGCCGGCCGTCGTGTTGCAATACGGCGCGTTCGCGACGGAACTGCTGAACTTTGTCATCATCGCCTTCGCCGTCTTTATCGTTGTGAAGTCGATCAACACGGCACGCAAGCGCTTTGAAGAAGAGAAGCCGGAAGCACCGAAAGGGCCATCGCAGGAAGAGTTGCTGACGGACATTCGGGATATATTGAAGGCGAAGGCGTAACCGTCAGAGACCGCATGTCGATGTTTGTTAACGAGGGCGGCCAGACGACGTTGAACGCGTCGAGCCGCCCTTTCGTTTGTTCGATATCGCTTGTCCGAAGAACGCGGGTGCCATGCCGACCCAAACGAAGTAACGTCGCTTGCGTAGATGGGCTACCAGATTCGGGATCATTCACTCGCTGGCCTAACAAACAGGTCGGCATGCCCGAACGGGGCGAAGACCCTCCCATCAACACCGTCGACAATGTCGGCAGAATTGAGCGCATCCACTGACACTCATCCTAATATCTTGAGTTCTCGAACGGGAAGCATGCCGACCTTCACGTTGGTCGCGCGATTGTGCAACCCCGCGCTAGATTGACGATTCATGCACGCACGAACTCACTGCGTAGGGTCGGCATGCCACCCGGCATGCTAGAATGGAGGACTTCATGTTTGAATGGTGGTCGGATCAACCTGTTTGGCTAAGACTTTGCTGCTCGCTGGGCTTATTGGGCATCTCAACAGCGTTATTTCTCTCCGGGATATTCTGGCCTTGGGGCTGGGCCATCGGCGGCGTACTCTTATTGTTTACGGGGATAGGAAGTGGCTCTCGTTATTGATTCGACGCGCAGCTCGCGCGACACAACAAATTTACAAACGTCTATAAACCCGCGACGCGACCACCTTGCGTGCAACTGTTACCACCACATTCCATTTGCACATCCATACCCTCGTGAAATGTTTCCCAATTGACTTACTTTTGACCCGCCCCATATAAATCTATGGAGCCGATGAAAGCGGGCCGCCCGATCGGTGTCGCGCCATCATTCCTATTTTACGCTCGTTCCCATCGGTCGCCGCGCTCGGCTTCGCGTTGATCCATCGCAATCGACTCGAAAGCATTGTGCTTTCGTTTCGTTATAGCGAATTGACAATCGAATAACTTCATCGCCGCAGGAGCCCCACCATGCAGCCGCCGCCCTCCCGCTGTCTTGCCCTGACCGAATGGATCGTTCGCAGCAATCCCGCCTATCTCATTAGCGCCTGTTTCGTCGCGCTCGGCGCCCGTTACTACCTCGCCGATCCGACCGACCCAGCGGGAGACATGTTCATCATCATTCTCACGCTCGTGGCGTTGCAACTGTACGAATGGTCGGTTGGCTCGGTCTTACTATTATTACATCGAGCGCGGCGTTCGCCGGAAGATCTTCGTTCGCTGCTGCTCGTATCCACCCTATTCTGGACAGGCCCGATGGCGGCGACGATCGAAATGGCCGTCTATCGACCGAGTCTCGGCTTAGCGATTTCTATCGGCGTATCCTTGATCGCCATCGCGGAAGTCATCGCGATCAACCGCATCTTGCGTCTGAGCTTTGGCGCATCCTTGCTATCGATCTCAATTGCCTGTGCGGCGTTCTTGACCGTCGCGACGGCGCTGATGACGTCAGCACCGGCCAATGCAGGGGTGACAGAGATCTACCTCTACGCACTTTGGTGGGGCTTGGCGGCGTTGATGTTGCCGCTGCCGCGCATTCTGCGCCGCGAAGACTCGCCCGGCGGCCACGATGCGAATCACATACCACTGACCAACGCGTTCATTCGCCGTGGGTTTACCGTCATCACGTTTCTCGTGCTCGGCGTGCACCTATTCGGCATGAACTACGCCCTCTTTTGCCATGCCTCGCTCTTCTACGCCGCACCCGTGTTGTTGGCAGTTGCCTACATCGGATTGGCCCTAATCGAAAAGCAGAAACACGTTGAATGGGTGTGGGCATTTGCCCTACTACCCGTCGTGAGTTTGCAATTGGGCATTCAAAAATTTCAACCGGAAGTGCCTGTCGAGCTGCTACCGAGCGTCTTGCGGCAACCGTTGCTGTCGTTGCTTGTTCCTGCGGCGCTCGTGTGGTGGTACGCCTATCGCAGGCACGGCCTGCGCCCCATGTTGCACGCCGCCAACGCCGCCATCGCTTACGCCGGCATTCACCTCGTCGGCGACCATGCGAGCGCGTGGTTCGCGCTGCCCGGCAACAAGGTCGTCGCATTGTCGTACGCCGTTGCTGTTTACTTCGCGCTGATGGCCATCCTACATCGCTCGCGCGGCGAAGCCGTCATCGCCCTGTTGGTCAATCTGTTCGCCACGGTCGTCGCGATTCAAAAGAACACACCGCACGATCACTTGTTCATCGCCGTCGCCTTCGGTTGGACGATGTTTCTCGCCATTCACATCGCCGCCGCACGGCCGGGGCTGTGGTCGCGATTGTTCGCGCTGAGCCTTTTGCTGGGGTTGCCATGGTTAATGAAGGATGCCGCGCACCTCAAGATCGAACTCGGCGTCTATTGCCATGCGCTTGTATTGATGTTGTTTATCTTCGGTTGGCTCGCGCCGTGGACGCGTTATCGATTGATCGCCTGCGTGTTGTTGTCGATCGAAGCCATGGCACTCGGCGTGCGTCAGATCGCCCACAGCGATAATCCACTCGCAGCCGTCTTCGTGATCGCGGGCTTCGCGCTGCTAATCGGCGGCACCTTCGTGAGCTGGCACAAGGAACGCATTTTGAGCGAGATCAACCGGCGGTTAGCAACTGTGCCCCCGCCGTCGATGGATGAGTCAACTGCGAGCTAACCAGAAGATCGCGCGCCGGCTGGACGGATTCGTGTGCAACCAGCGCGGCGCGCGATCTGCCTTATTAGGCCGGATGTAAGCGGCTTGGCTGAGGAGGACGCCGTGCGTTGAGCCTGTTGAGCGGTCAGGCGTGAGTTGTGCGTCGTGAGATTTGGGTCTTGAGTGCCGAGCGGTGGGGCTTGGCTTGTGAGGTATAGGTCTTGTGTTGTAAGGCCTAAGGTGTGGATCGTTTGTCGTGGGTCTTGGGGCGAGAGACGTGCGTTTCGTGCCGCGAGGCGTAAGGTGCATCGTACTCGACGCATCGAGTCACGGGCGACGTCAAACAATACGTAGGTGCCATGCCGACCTAAACTAGATTATATTAAATCGCATAACGAGGTAGCCTTGCGCGCGACCATCCAACCGCGCAACCAACGAATAGGTCGGCATGCCCGAACCGCGCGACGACGCTCGGCGCTATTTGCAACCCAATCCGACACTGTCACATCAACCCAATGAACTAATTTGTGAAAGATATGCGGTTCGCGCGCGAAGCATGCCGACCTACGCCCTTGTTTCGCATTCGGGTGATGTCGCGCGCAAGGTGAACGTTGCATCGGTTTACCAGCGTCGCGCGGTTGGGTCGGCATGAATCTATGAAACAAGTCTCCCATCAAGTACGTTGGGTTGAGTAAATAACACCTTCAACGCACTATGAAAAGGAGACTTGC
>JGI12316J15309_10022047_pt1 | contig 10041 bp, 10 predicted proteins | sample MarCyaLeptolynsp_FD_15309 | JGI IMG/M metagenome (IMG submission 15309) | reverse complement strand
TCATGTTGTATCGCGCGTTAAACCGCGGTAGCGGTGCAGGTTACCTACGCCCCTTGCCGGGGCTTAATATTCTCGCGTTCGATGACCTCGGATTACGCTCCAACCGCTGACGCGGTCTGCGATTCATCCGGGGCTGTCAACCTATCAGCCCCGCCGGGCTTCAAGCATCAAAACACTAAACGGGGTCAGCTTCTTGCCGCAACGGCCATCTGAAAAACGCTCTAGTGTCGCGGTCAAAGTAGTCAAACATGATCGAACCATCTCGATCAGCGGCATAACGCGATAACCACAAGATGACGGACATTCACCGTATCCCGTAGGGATCAAAGGAAAATAGCCCCCCACATCGTGGGGAGTGGAGTGTACGTAACGCATTGCATCCCGGAGGGATAGCAGGATTGCCACGCAGATTTCCCTTCGTCCCTACAGAACGAAAGACGCGCGGTGTAGCCTCATAACCACCGTTGAAAACGGTGGGCTATTTTCCAACGATCCCTACCGGGATCGAAACATCAGTTCGTCATTCGGGATTTTGCACATACCGATCGAGCGCGCGAATCGAGCGTCGTTAAAAAAGAGACTGACGTCCATCAACTAGAACGCAATACGCGAATGAATTTTGCTTTAACAGCCGGTGCATGCTCACAAACCAATCACAGTCGTTCTCATCCATCAAGTGGTCTAACGCATCGCATCCACCGCCGCCCCAATCGCCGGTGCCGCGCGCAAATTGGATGCAACGAGCAGGCCTTCGCGCAATCGGCTGCCGTCAAGGTAATCCAACAGCGCGGGCATCGATTGCGCCTTAACCTGTTGCTTCAAGATATGCGCCAAGGTGGTTTCGATAGGCTCGGCGAATAGCGCGCGATACTGCGCGTCATTAAATAGCTGCCCCGCGCGCTGACCTATGACCACACGATCGAATCGAATCTTCGTCTCTGATTCGCGACAAAAGTGCACCAACCGCTGAGCCACTAAATGTGCCCACAGCGTCGCTGCCATCTGTAACCAGGAACGCGCGACCGGGTCGCCACCCATCGCATCGCGTTCGGGAAATCGCTGCTCCGCGTCGACAGGCACGTTCGCCAACGATTGATAGACCGCATTCATCGACGCGGCGGAGATCAACTTTTCATACGTCACGCCCAGTGGGCAGATCAATTCCCATGCACGCGGAATCGAGCAATGCCGACCGCTCATCGGCACGACGTTGCCATCGATCAGCAAGCACTCGGCAAGCCCCGTACCGCCGCCGATGTAATACCCATTTTGTATATCGCGAAACAGCCCGCCCTCGGCATGCGCCTCGCCCACGCCGCAATAAGCACCGTCGTCTCCGATGCGGCGGATCGGTCGGTCTAACTCGATCCCCGCATGTTGCAGTCGCTGCGTTAACGCTTCCAAGAAATCGGGCATGCGTGGGCCGTTGTTGATCATCACGATGCCGCGCTCGTCACCACTCTTAATGCCGGGCATCCCGATGCCGATGCGCACCTGTTTGGCACCGCACTGTTCGGCCACGCGTGCGACCACCGTCGCCGTCGTCTCGATCCACGCGTCTGCCTGTCGCGCTTCAATGGGATCAATCTGTAGCTGGTCGTCGTCGAGCTGCCGGCGTTGCACGCCCGGATCTACCGGCGCGAATCCATCCAACCGCGGGTAGCTCATCTCCGCATGCGCTTCGCCAAGTTGATACGCATCGCGACCATCGGCCTGCATACGCCGCACCTCGTGACAGCGAATGCCCGTCGCCCCACCATCGACGCCCAGCAGTAACGGTTCCTTGTTTGCCATCGCAGCGATTCTGCGCGAAAGCGTGGCGATAGGGAAACGGACTTCAAAACCGCGGCATCATTGCGGAATCCTCAACACGAACCCCGCGAATTCTCGCACAGTTAGCAGCGAAGAAAGCCATCGCACCTGCGATTCTGCACGGTCCTGCGGCATGCTTCATGTGGCACAAAAATTGCATCTCACATTACTGCTGGCGATCCATCATCTCGTCGGCATCGCGATCTATCAGACGCACGCCGAGCTTTCTTCTCCTCTCTTCCACTCGGCGTGCGCTGCATTTCTCGTGCTTTGCCGACGGGTGGGCTTACCGCCGCAGGAGGTTTGCGCCATGTCCGCCCCCACTCCGTCAAACCATCGACATCACCTGCACCATCCAGTCGTTCTGTGGCTACTTGCGATTATCGCGGGTTTGTTGGCGCTGCTGCTTTGGACGACACCGATTGCAGGATGACGAGATATGTCAATTGCACGATGCCCGGACAGGTCGGCATCGCGAGTTCTGTCGCTGCGGGCAAAAGTCCATCGGGCGCTTGCATCGCCCGTCGTCGCAAACGCGAGGAGGCAAACGTCCGTTGCATTGGATATTCAGGGATTGGTAGCGGCCTTGCTGGGAAGCGAGGCAGGCTCATCCCTGTTTGTTTGGGTCGGGCGAAGCCGGTCGCAACACCGGCGGCGCAGCGGGGCGGTTCGTAACGACGCAACCGCCCCCAAGCTCGGTGGCCGGGCTTGAACTCCGTGCCGCGCCGCTTGTGCAAAACGCGCTGCCGGCTTCGCTTCGTTTTGCAGACGAAACGTCGCTATGATATCGATGCGTGCACCCTACCGCGCAACATGCAAACTCGTGATAACTGCAACGATCTACGCGGTAGGGTTCTTCGTATTCGAATGCGCGGTTTGATCGCGCGCGTTTGGCAAACGTTAAATGGCGAGTCAATCGTAGGGTGTGGGTTGTACTCGACCCACCGCACACAAACATGTGCGGCGACCAAAATAACAAAAGGAAATCTCAACATGTCCGGCAAGTGGATCAGCTTTTTCGCTCTCGGCCTCATCGCTTCGACGCTACTTACACTCGGACTTTCCGAACCACCCAAGAAACCAACGACGACCAAAGATGCACTCGACATCGCCATCGACGACGAGCGTCACGCCATCGCGTTCTACGACGCCGTGATGGCGAAGCACGGCGAGCGCCGCCCCTTCGCGAATATCATTCATGTCGAACGCCGCCACGAAGCGGCGCTGTTGGCCCAATACGAACGCCTCAACCTGACGCCGCCAGCCAATCGCTGGGCCGACCACAAGTTCGACGTACCCGACACCTTTGCCGAAGCCTGCGACGCTTCGATCGTCGCCGAGATCCGCAACGGTCGTATCTACGACGACTTGCTCGCCGCCACCGACGACGAACAGGTGCGACAAGTCTTCCAAAACTTGCGCACAGCATCGGTCGAGCGCCACCTGCGCGCCTTTCGCCGTCACGGCAGCGGTTGGACCGAAGTGGACAAGAAAGAACTGACCGACCGGCAGAAGCAGCAAAAGAAAACCGCCGACAACGCGCGACAAGATATGTACAGCAAACTCATCGCCGAACTCATGCGCACCATTCAAAAAGAAGGCACCGACGGCGCCGTTGATGTATGCGCCAAGCGCGCTCCCGAAATCGCAATAGAAGCGAGCAAGCAACACAACGTGAAGATCGGTCGCACTTCGTTCAGGCTGCGCAACCAAAACAATCAACCGCCGGTATGGGCGGCGTTACTCGTCGACGAGCGCGTCGCCAAGACGCGTTACCTCGCCGACGACAACGGTCGCCTCGGCGTGCTGGCCCCCATCAAGTTGTCGAGCACCTGCATCCAATGCCACGGCGACCCCAACCAAATGTCACCGGCGTTGAAAGTGAAGCTAAGGAAACACTACCCCAACGACATGGCGACGGGTTTCAAAATCAACGACCTGCGCGGTTGGTTCTGGGTGGAAGTGCCGGGCGCTGAATAACTCACGACACGTTTCGTATTGGGTCACCGAAGCGCCCCCCCCGCCCCCGCCGTGCTTACATCGCCTTTGGAGCACGCAAATCGCATGCCGTTTTTCGGGGGCTTGGGGCTTGGGGCTTGGGGCTTGGGTCGTGAGGCGTGAGACCTGAGTCTTGGGTCGTGGGTCGTGGGTCGTGGGGTTTCGACCGTAACGCGTGGCGCTTGATCGGTAGGGTCTCGCACTGCGGACCATCCGCCGATCCCCATCGAAACAAAACAAAGCGAGCGCCGCGACCATCCGTCGCAGCGCTCGCTCTGCATGTTTCAATTAAAACTTCTCAATTCGAATCTGCCGTCTACACGCCCATCCGGGCCAGCCCGTTCGTCGCGCCGTTCGCGTAGCCATTGCCCGCCCCGTTGCCGTTCGTCCGCGCGACGCTCGCCGTCGGCACCGAACTCCCGACATACGCCGTCATGCCGCCGCCGGGCAATTGGCCGAAGCTGACCGTAAACATCTGGCTCACCGGCCCGCTACTGTTGCCGCGTTGGCCTTGCACGGTGTACTGCACGCAATCCGGCCCAGCGACGAGCGTGGTATCGACAAACTCCTTGGTGCCGGTCACGCCGATGAACTGGAACGTGCTTTCGCCGGGCAGCCGCCGCTTCACGATATACGACGTACCGCTCGTGCCGGCTGGGTTGCTGGCCTTCCACTTCAACATCAGGTTGCCGTTCTGCGGTTCGAGCGTCACGGTCAGATTCGTCGGTTCGGCGGGCGGCGGCGCGGGGCTCGGCTCTGCCGGTACCGGAATCTGCGCCAACGCATACACCGCGTTGGGGTCTTCCTGCAATTCGGCAAAGGCGCGAATCGATCGCACCACATCCCCGGCATTGGTGCGCAACGTATCGACCGCATCCTTCACCTGCTGCGTCGCCACCTTGGCGGCTTCCTGCGCTTGCACCTGCGCCACGTCGGCATCCACCGCGTCGCCGGTGGCGCTGGCGAAGGCCTCGGCCTGTTGAACGGTCAGGCCGATCGCGGCGGCATTGTCGAGAAAGCCTTAACGGTGGGCGGCGCACCAAGAGAGAAAGTCGGCACGCGGCGAAGTGGGGTAGGTGCTCATGATCGGTGAATCCTTTCACAACAGAAGCGGCGATAGACAAAGAAACCAGTTGGCCCGCCGAAACGTCGTTCGCCATGCACCCATCCGTGAGCGCAGGCGGGCGAGCCCATAGGTGGGTTAGCGGAAGCGACTACGGGCGTCTTTGGTTAAAAATGCGGACTTTGTGATTTGGCGTATTATTTTCAGGCACGGACGGTCGATGCAGAGACTGCGGCGGCTCGGAGTGGCGGTCGTTGGTTCCTGTTCCTGTCCAAAGCAGTGCGGCTTGACAATGCTTGAGGCCAACCGAATGCAAGGGGGCTGCAGCCCCCTTCCGATCCCCCGCTGATGGGCAGCCCTACTCCGTCCGCCAATAATTTTTTGGAGCAAACCATGTTGCAATCTCTCACTGCTCCACGGGTGCTATGAACTTCCGGTCGGCGATGACACGCATCTTGGAATTGCATCACCGAACCATCGTTCTTACTTTGCTTATTCGCTTGCCGGTTTCGTGTTAGACCTTGTTTTCTTCTTCTTTTTTGTGACCACTTTCTTCTTGACCGCATCCGTACCAGCTTGCGTTACCCTTTGCGCCTGAAGCGAACTTTCCGGGCTGGCTTGCTGTCGCCCCATGTTTTTCCCAAAAATATACCCGGCAATTGTACCCAGCAGCGGGCCAACCGTGTTTGATTCGACCCTTCCTGCAGATGCCAGAATGATAATCGCCAAAATTAGAAACGACATTCCGCCAAATTCGATTAGGGTGGAATCGGTTATGAGTGGCAGGTCGTCCTTCATCGCTCTTGCGATGACTGCTAGCGCAAACGTGAAGGCAAGCAGGACGATCATGTAGATCGTACTCGACTGAGTTCCTTCCGTCCCAACAATCCCTTCTCGCGATGCTTCGATCTTTGCAATTTTTTCACCGATGGTGCGAAGCCGGTCTTTCCACTGTTTTGCTAACTCGCCATTCATTTTGATTGCACTCTGTTGCAACGTTGTTAGTTTATCCAGAGCACTTCTAAAAACGCCTTTCAACTCTTCGGCATCGATGCCGAGCCTCGCCTTCTTCAATTGTGGAATTCTCTCATCAAGCCACGAAATGTACACCTCTGCAGGGTCCTCACCTTGAACGACACTGCGAAAACTCATCCTACCTTCCTCAAGGCGTCTAACGCTCAAATCTCTCAGAGTGTCAACGACTGGTGCGCTTAACTCGAATTTAGATTTAGGAAGTGAAGCGTCTATTTTCTCCGCCATCTGCAGACGCAAGTCATGAATAAACTCTATTCCGTGCATTCTATTGCGGGGCAAGACGCGATCAAGGATCAATTCACGTATTATTTCGGATTCAAAAACGTCACTATAGTTCAGTAGACTGTCAGCCTGATTTTCGAGTAAGTCTAATTCGGAATTATCAAGATACGGAAACTCGCCATCTTGGGCTTTGATGCGCGCTCGATAATTCTCTAAGACCTCGATGATAGTGATGTCTACAGGAACCTGGCTCACGGATCGCGATCCAAAAATCGATTTCCAAAAAGCGCCTAACTCATTCTTCGATTGCTGGATCCGCTCGCCAATTGTCTGTACCCTTGTATTGATATCGTCGAGCTTACTTAGTTCTGAGTAGCATCGCTGTTCCTCATATCTCAAGAGCGACTCACTCTCAGGTAGCGGCGACTTGGGCGACAAGCCCTGCCCGTTGGCCGCCCTATCGCTCGCGAAGAACGCAAACAACAAACACAAAGATAACGCGAATTTGAAGCATGTTGACATAGTCTCTTCTGGCCTCCATTCAATGGGCTAGGCGTCGCAATTGTATTCATTTATGAATGATGTCCGGCTCTGTTCGCGTCGCAACCGCACAGCCTACGGCGGCACTCCACGAATCGCTGGCACGATATCAAAGGCACTCATCCGGCCGAAACTCGCTACCACCCTCGCTCTAAATGCTTATGGATTCGAAAAGGGGCGGTCGCTCGGCCCCGACCGCGCATGAAATCTCGGCGGGTTGCGATTGGCTGCGATTTTCAACAATTACGAGCACCAAAAGAGCGTCGAAGCCAGTAATTTCTGCATACTAAATCGCCCTAATGTTATTTTGCAATCCCCATCATATTTTTATTAATATTCGACGATTTCGGCGCAACGATTGGGTAACTGCATCGGTCCTCACATTGCTCAGAATTATCCTATCAAATGGGCCCCAGCCCATTCCGTAACGGTTTGCATGTATGCGATCCACGCCCCCACCGCCGACGATGGGGTATCGGGAGGGGGCGGCAACCCCCTTGCATTCGGTCGCATGCCCCGCCCAGATATCACCGCATGCCGATTGTGTGCCACCGTCAGCCGCGCAGGTTTTGCTCGCTGCACTTGCCGCAAATGTCGCGCGGGCGTCACCCGCCCTTTTCAGCCGTTTGCGGCCGCCGTCCGCATAAATATTGCCTGAGGCACCTGCCAACCGCCCCCGCGCGCGTCCCGATAAAAATCGAGCGTCGCATTTGGTGGACGAAGCAGAGCGCGGCATGGACGCAGCGGAGCATTGCGTGGACGCAGCAGAGCGTTTCATGGACGGAGCAGAGCGCCGCGTGGACCAAGCGCCGCGTTCCATAGACCAAATGCCGCGCCGCATGGACGCAGCAGAGCGCGCCGTGGACCGCGCAAAGCATTAACTGGGCGGAGAGCGGCGTTTGCAGGGCGAATCACCCCGCCGCACGGATGCAACGGCAGGCCGCGCGGCGCGGGCGCGGGATCGCATATTAAAAAAGCCGCCCGCCCCTCCTCAATCGAGCCCCCACGTCGGAGTACCGACATGGGACGCCCGGTGTCGAAGGGCAAGCATGCCACCTATCGTTTTTTGTTAGTAGTTATCACTAGATAGCGATTCGACTTACGGCGTCTTGCGGAATTGGTCGTCCAGCAACTCCATCCTCACCGAAAGAAACAATCAGCTCAATGACATCGTCAACAACCTTTCCAATTTCATTCTTTCTTACGTCGCGTGGCAGTGCATACATGCGAAATGGTTTTAAGTTAGCATATCCAATTACGCCGCTCAGGTCCTTTTCAATAACGACCGAGTCCCCGACGTTAATACTTTTGCCAATTGAACCGACTGGCTCGGTTAAGACACGCACACTTTCAATCAGAATTCGCTCTTGAGAAGCAAAGAAATCCTCTAAACGGGTAAGTAAATTATTGATTTCCTTTTTAGCTCGATTCAATTTTGTGGTCAGTCGGGGAAGAGATGTGTTCGCTTCCCGAAATTTTTGGATTTCATTTTGCGCTTCCCCCATCGACTTCCGCAGGTTATTTATAATCGCAATATATTGCGAAAGTTCATCGCCTTCGTTTTCAAAATCATGTACCAAACTATTTGCAGCCAATAACGCCTCAAATGCCTTGGTATATTCTCTCTCTATGACTTCTATTTCTGGAGTCGCTCGACGCACAAATGTTTCCATTATTTCCGCGGCGGAATTCACTTCTCGTTTGGCACCCTTCGGATCGTCGGCGAACTTCTGCTGAATCGTTGTATTGCCGATCCGTTGGCTCACTGCGGTGACGTTTTGACTCATCGTTGTCATATGAGATTCAAGATTGTGTAATGCAGCATTTGCATTATTGGAGCTTTCTTGGACGTGCTCCATTAAGTCAAACAATCCGAAGTCATCGAGATCATTATCTATATTTTGAGGTGTGATCTTGGCAGCGGGTGTTGTTTTTGTCACATCGCGGGAAGGGCCCCATTTAGATCCATAGTTGTTGAGTTCTTGTTGGAGATGAAGCCGAAGCAAGTCCGTAAACTCTTGCGGTGTAGCGAACTCGTGGTATTTGACTCCCTTTTCTTTTAAGCTATCCCTAAAGTCCCGAACCTTCTTAAATTCTTCGAGATCTGCGTCGTAAGGGATACTCTCGGATTTAAAATACATCAGGATTCGAATTGCGGATTGGTTAGCTTCGAATCTCGCTAATGCCCTATTGAATTCCTCGACTGTTCCTGAACTTGCGCGCTTTGTTGCGGTCCCCAACCGCTTCCAAAACATCCCTACGAAAATGTCGATGTCTTCAGGCAATTGCTGATTGACCACGTCTTGAGCATCTTCGCCAATTCCCGGCCAACTGTGGGTTTCCCACTTTATTAGTTCAATTTGTATGCCTCTTTCCCTTGGAATTGAACGGTTTAAATCTCTAACGACGGTGGTAAGGGCGTCTCGCTCTTCGGACAGCTCTCCGGGCGAGGCAAGCATTAGATTTAATGTCGTAACTTGGCGCGCCATTTGTTCCTTTTCCTCCTCGTTAATGGCCGAATTAGAACATAATTATGGAGAGCAATATTCGAAAATCAATTCAAACTTTTTTCAATAAACCTCGGCGGGTGGCCGATCTCGGTACTCCGAGGTGGGGTCGCGATTTTTCAGCCGAGTAACCCGAGTTACACGCATTCGCGCGACTCACTAATCGAGCCCCCACGTTGGAGTACCAACATGGGCCACCCGCAGAATGGGCCGCGGTGCGGACCCTACGGGCTGGCGTCGCGTTAAGATTTGACGTCACCGCGCGCATCACATGCTTGCCTTGAAGGGCAAGCATGCCACCCCCGACGCAACCATTCTCAAACCCCCAGCCCCCAAGTCTCAAGTCTCAAGACCCAAGACTCAAGACCCACGACCCAAGACCCACGCCCCACGACCCAAGCCTCACCCCTCAAGCCCAAAGCCCCAAGCCCCACGCCTCCCGACCTACCCCGCATAATCATGAAACCCCTTGCCGCTCTTCCGGCCCATATGCCCCGCGTCCACCATCTTTCGCAGCAGCGGGCAAGGTCGAAACTTCGGGTCGCCCAGGTCGCGGTGGAGCACTTCCATAATATTTAGACAAACATCTACACCGATGAAATCGGCCAGCGTTAGCGGGCCCATGGGGAAGTTGCAGCCCTGCTTCATGATCTCGTCGATCGTCGGCGCGTCGGCCACGCCTTCCATCAGCGCGAAGGCGGCTTCGTTGATCAGCGGCATCAGCACGCGGTTACTCACGAACCCCGGCATGTCGTTGCAGCGCAGCGGGTTCTTGCCCATCTGCTTGGCGAGCGACTCGACGGCTTCGACGGTCGCGTCGGCCGTGTCGATGCCGCGAATGACTTCGACCAAAGACATGAGCGG
>JGI12316J15309_10010124_pt1 | contig 10124 bp, 8 predicted proteins | sample MarCyaLeptolynsp_FD_15309 | JGI IMG/M metagenome (IMG submission 15309) | reverse complement strand
GCCTTGAGGGACAATCCCGAGCACGCCCTGTTCGTGTGCTCGTCGGCAGGAAACCATGCCCAGGGCTTTGCTTACGCCTGCCGCGAATTCGGCAAGAGGGGCGTGGTCTTCATGCCGGTTACGACCCCGAACCAGAAGATCATGAAAACCCGCTCCTTCGGCGATCCGTTTATCGAAATCCGGCTTGTCGGGGACGGCTTCGACGCGGCCAACCAGGCCGCCCTTTCATTCTGCGCGGAAGCGGGCGGACTGATGGTGCCGCCGTTCGATCATGCAAAGATCATTCAGGGGCAGGCGACGGTCGGCAAGGAAATCCTTGAACAGTTTCCGCGCGGACAGGTCCCGGACCGGATCGTTCTCCCGGTCGGGGGCGGCGGTCTTGCCGCCGGCGTGACACGCTATTTCAGGGATGCGGGATGGGCGTGCAATGTCAGTTTCGTCGAACCGGACTCCGCCCCGAGCTTGAGACAAAGCCTGACGGACAATCACCGGGTGCGCCTGCACAAGATCGACAATTTCGTCGACGGCGCCGCCGTTGCGCAGATCGGGCAGGAGACCTTCCGGGCGCTCTCCGGTTTCGATGCCTCCCAGGTCATTCTGGCAAAGACCGACAGCCTGTGCGCGACCATGATCGACATGCTGAACGTGGAGGGTGTCGTTCTCGAACCGGCGGGCGCCCTGACCATCGATGCCCTGCGAAGCCTGCCGAAACAGGATCTGCGCGGCAAGAAGATTGTGTGTGTGGTCTCCGGCGGCAATTTCGATTTCGAACGCCTGCCGGAAGTCAAGGAACGGGCGCTGAAATTCACCGGGCTGAAAAAGTATTATGTCATACAGATGCCGCAGCGCCCGGGCGCCCTGAAGGACTTTCTGTCCATTCTCGGCCCGGACGACGACATTGCCCGCTTCGAATATCTCAAGAAGTCGGCCCGGAATTTCGGTTCGGTGCTGCTTGGCATCGAGACCAGGAGCCCGGAGAATTTCGACTCGCTCGTCATGAGATTCGACGAGGCAAACCTGGTCTGGAACGACATTACCGACGACGAAACGCTGGCAAGCTTTCTGATCTAGAGTTTTTCACAGTTTCACGGAAACAGTGAAAAACTCAAAGTCCCTGTATTCCGCATTTCTTATCTGTCCAGACAATTCCGTCTGAACAGGAAAAGCTCTATTCCGGTCCGGTTTACCGGGACGCGCTTCAGGCCCCCCGCCGCATGACCTGCCGCACCCCCGACGGCAGCAGCAGGATTGCCCCGATCGCCATGGTTTCCAGGCCCGGCGCGATGAAGAACAGGGACGCGAACGCGATCCAGAACCGTTCCAGACGGCCGATCGGCACGAGGAAGAATCCGGCGAACGCGACACCGAGCGCGGTGATCCCGGCCATGGCGCCGGCGAGCGTGATGGCAAAAGCCGTCCAGGTGAAGTCCTGGGTGACCAGAAGCAGCGACGGGGAATAAACGAAAACAAACGGCACCATCGCCTTGGCAATGCCGAGCCGGAACGCCGTGTTGCCGGTCCGGAACGGGTTCGACCCGGCAATGCCGGCGGCCGCATAGGCGGCGAGCGCCACCGGCGGCGTGATGTCGGCGAGAACCCCGTAGTAGAACACGAAGAAATGCGCGACCAGTTGCTCGACCTGGAGCTGTGCGAGCGCCGGACCGGCGACCGCCACCAGGATGATGTAGGTCGCCGTCGTCGGAATGCCGGCGCCCATGATGATGCAGGCGATCGCGACCAGGAGCAGGGAGAAGAACAGCGCCCACTGAGTGACGGTGAAATGGCTGAAAGGCCAGACCGAGCCAAACACGGCGCCGATATCGGTGGCCGTCTGGACCACGACGTAGCCGAGCCGGAAGCCGACGCCGGTCAGGGTGACGACCCCGACGATGATGCCGACACAGGCGGCGGCCGCACCGACAGAGATCGTGTTGCGGGCGCCGGCCGCGAGCGCCTCCCAGAGATCCCTGATCGTCAGCCGGTTGACCGGTTTCAGGAAGCCGATGACGACGCAGGCAATGATTCCGTAGACGGCGGCAAAGTCCGGCGTGCGCCCGGTCAGAATGAGATAGACGAGAATGATCAGGGGTATGATCGACAGCCAGTGCTCCTTCAGCACAAGCGCCGCTTTCGGCATCTCGTCGGCGCGCAGGCCGCGCAGGCCGAGTTTCCTGGCCTCCAGATGCACCATGATGAAGATGCCGAAATAGTGCAACAGGGCCGGGAACAGGGCCGCGGCGAGCACGTCGCGCAGCGGGATCTCGAGATATTCCACCATGATGAAGGCGGCCGCGCCGAGCACCGGCGGTGTGATCTGGCCGCCGGTTGACGCCGTCGCCTCGACCGCGCCGGCAAAATAGGGCGGGTAGCCGACCTTTTTCATCGCCGGAATGGTGAGCGCGCCGGTCGTCACCGTATTGGCGATCGAGGAACCGGAAATGCTGCCCATGAAGGCCGAGGCGCAGATGGCGACCTTGGCCGGGCCGCCGGAATAGCGCCCGGCGATCACCATCGCCATGTCGATGAACAATTGTCCGAGACCGATGCGGGTGGCCAGCACGCCGAACAGAATGAACAGGAACACATATTGCGCCATGACCCCGATGGCGACGCCGTAGATGCCCTGGTTGGTCATATACAGATGGTTGATCAGACCGAGCCAGGACGTGCCGCCATGTTTGAGGGCGCCGGGTGCATAGGGGCCGAACAGGGCGAACAGGATAAACAGGAGCGCGATGATCGGCAGCGTCGGCCCGACCGACCGGCGCACCGCCTCCAGGGTGATCAGCAACAGGGCCGTTCCCATGAAAATGTCGGTCTGGGATGGATTTCCGACACGCTCCGCCACGCTTTCCGGCGGCAAAAGCGGCAGATAGAGCGCACAGGCGACCGCCAGAACCCCGAAGATTATGTCGAGCCAGCCGACACCGTCGAACCGGTGCCAGGCGCGCGCCGGCAACGTGGTTCCGGACTTGCGGAACGAGAACATGAAAAACACCAGGCCGAGCACGAAGGCCAGGTGAATGCCGCGGTGCAGAAGCTCGCGGATCAGGCCGAAACCGGACGCATAGAAATGATAGACCGACATGGCCACCAGCCCGGTCGTGATGACCATGGCCAGAGTGCGGCCGGTCGGACGAAAGGCGGTTTCGGGATCGTATTTTCGTTCCAGCGCCTGCAGCTCTTCCGCGCTTGGCGTGTCCGGGTCCTGGGAGGCTGTATTCATTCAGATCTCGCCCTGGCGCTTGTTCCGGCCGGGTGGTGCGCCGACCGGATGGGGAATTCGGAAAATCAGAAGGTCAGAACCGGCGGCCCTACCGAAGCCGTACGACGGACCGATGATCATTGTTCGCTGCCTCATCGTGAGGCGCCAGCACGGGTGTTGCCGTGGTGGGCATCGGGAGTTCCTCACCGGAAACACCCGATGAGGATGGGCAGCCGCGTCTCGACGGACGGATGGCGGGCACCGGATCGTCCTTCGAGGGCCGGCTGGGCCGGCCGCCTCAGGATGAGGTTGCGGGTTTCAATCTCCGACTCAAGCGGAGAAAGCAACGCGCTCCCGCCGATCCCCGGCCTGCTCCAAACAAACCCGGACGCCCTTGCGCCCGGGTTCGCCGGGGCCTGCTCCTATTTGATCAGGCCGGCTTCCTTGTAGAACTTCTCCGCGCCGGGATGCAGCGGCACGCCGACGCCGGCGAGCGCGGTGTCGGGCGTGATCGTCTTGCCCTTGGCGTGCCCGACATCGAGCAGCTTGCGGGACTGTTCGTTCCACAGCGCCTTGGTGATCTTGTAGATCAGGTCGTCATCCTGCTTTGCGCTGGTGAACCATTGCGCGCCCACGGCGACCGTTGCCGTGGCGTCGACGCCCTTGTAGGTGCCGGCCGGGATTTCGCTCTGGGAGAAGAACCCGTATTTGTCGGCAAGCGCCTTGGCGCCGTCGCCGTCGATCGGCACCAGCTTGATGTCGGCGGCCGAGGCCAGTTCGACCAGCGAGCCGGTCGGATAGCCGGCGACCACGAAGAAGGCGTCGATCTTTCCGTTGCGCAGGGCTTCCGAGGCGGCATTGCCCTTCAGGGCTTCGGCCGTCACGTCGTCCGCCGACAGGCCGTTCGCTTCCAGAATGAGTTTCGCATCGACATAGGTTCCGGACCCCGGCTCGTCGAGGGAGACGCGCTTGCCCTTGAGATCGGCGACCGAATTGACGCCGCCATCCTTCAGGGCGACGAGGTGGATATGTTCCTCAAACAGGGCGGCGATGGTTCTCAGGTCCGTGGCCGGATCCTTGCCTTCCATGGTGCCGGTGCCGGTATAGGCCCAGTAGGCGACGTCGGACTGGGCAAAGCCGGAATCGCGTAAACCGGAAATGATGGCGTTGACATTGTCGACGGAGCCGCGCGAGGACACGGCCGAGGCGATCAGCCCGTCAACGCCGCAGCTGCCGCCCTGGCCGCATTCGCGCGATCCCGGCGGCTTGGAAATCGCATTGGCGATCACGCCCCCGACCGGATAATAGGTGTAGGCGGTGCCGCCGGTTCCGATTGTGAAGAACTTGAGGTCCTGGGCGACCGCATTGGTCGTCAGGCCGCCGGCCAGAAGGGTGGCGGCGGCCAGGGCGCGCGCCGTTGTGGCAAATGGTTTCATTGGTTTTCTTTCTCCCGAGTCATGTCGCGCCCCGGACAGGGCGCGCTGATTCATCCGCCGTGTGATCGGCGTGACCGGGTGGGAGAAGACGAGGATATTCCGACGGAGTCAACCGCTGTGGAACCGGTTAGATGATTAAGGGCGCTGATGTGGGGACCCGGGCGGTCCGGACAGGCGGATTGCCGTAACGGTCCCGGGGCCGACCTTTCGGGAAAAAGCATCCCTTCCGGCCTGTTGTCACCGGGAAATCCGCCCTATGATTGCGCCCTGTCAGTGCCTTCGTTCAGAGGCGCCTGACGGCAGGAAACGACAGGAAACTGCCCATGTTCTGGGACGATGTGGAACCAAAGATCACGCCGCGCCTGGCGCAATCCGTCGAGCAGGCCTATGAGGTTTTTGCACGCTATGAACTTGCCGGGCCGATAACCTATTGCGACTGCCCGGTGTGCATGAGCAAGGAGATGGCCGACACATTGTCGGTTCTGCCGCTCAGGGAGATCAGCGCGTCGATGCTTGCGGAATATACCAATTCCGCCCATGGCTATGATCGCGAAACAATCGAGCCGGAGTTCAAGCACTTCCTGCCAAGATATCTGGATCTTATCGCGCATTGCCGGCCCCCGACCCACCTTGACCTGGATACATGTCTGTCAAGGCTACACGGCTACCGGGAGGTCTGGCCAAAACCGGAAGTCGACGCGGTCAACGGCTTTTTCGACGCTTTTGTCGAAGCCAGTCTTTCCCAGACGCGGCTCCTGAAATGGCCTGTCGGCTATCGGCTCGAATTCGACTTGGGTGAGGTGCTGGCCATGATCGTCACGGCCGGCGGCGATTTTCAAAGCGCCCTGGCGGTGATCGATTCCGGTCCGGATCCGGAGGTCGGTCTGCACATGGCGTCCATGCGACTGGAACTGGACCTCACCGATCTCGCGCCGGGTTGCGGGGGCGGAAACAGGGAGGAATACTCCAACGCCTCGCAGCACATTGGCGCCTGGCTGCAACGCGAGGTCGTTTCGCAACGGATCCTGACAGCGTCAGGTCTGCTGGACAACTCGGACTATGATGACATTTTGAATCTGGCGTTTTGAAGGACTGAAGCCGGTCCGGGTCGTTCGGACGTCCTTCGACCGGCATCGCGGAAGGTCAAAGCGGCTGCCTGGCGAAATTCAACGCCTGGTCCTTCAGGTCCACGAATTTGTCGGATGCGGCCGTCAGTCTTGCGCTCCATTCCGGATCCGGTTGCTGGCCCTCGATCTGCTGGAAATAGACGCTCATCAGGGCGGCGATGGCAAAGGGTTCCAGAAGCGCTGCTTTCAGCGCCCAGGCAAAGACGATGGCGAGGATGAACGACCAGCCGCCGAGCTCACCCGGAAAGACATAGAGAATGGCGGCCGCCGGCGCGAGCATCAGGAGGAACACCAGAAAGGACAGAACCCACAGGAACACCGACAGCCATACGGCATTCTTGATCATGGCCGTGGCGTTCTGGGCGTAGAGCACCAACGCGTCCTGTGCGCTTTGGTAGGGGTTCTGGCTGTCGATGCGCATGTTGTAGCCCAGAATCACTTCATCGACATAGGTCAGCGACATGCGGACAATGGTCTTCACAAAATTCATCAGGCCCTGGATGCCTGGGATCGGCAGGATCATGCCGATCCCGCCGATAAGACCGGTTATGACGCGCAGAACACCCTTGATCACCTGATCGACCGCGAACAGGATATTGGCCTCCGCAAACCGCTCCGCCACGATTGCCTTCGCATAGGTGAGCTGGCCCTGACCGTCCGGGATGTCCCGCCCGTCGATCAGTTGCACCATCACCGCGATATGGCCGGCCTTGACGATGTAGAGAATGTATTCGCGGACCCAGTAGACAGCGACGGAGACCGCTCCGAACCCGAAAATCCCGCCCCACAGGGCGGTTCCGGCGGCGCCGTCCGTGTCACCGAAAATGTTGCCGACGCCGAACCCGATGCCGGCCCCCGCCCCGGTTGCAAAAATGTAGGCGACGGTGATCCCGAAATAGACCGCCATGCGCAGCAGAATGAACGGCATTGTCCTCGCCATAATGCCCAATACGCGCGAAATGCTGAAATCCCACATAATGTCCCTGATCGCTTGGATTGAGATTTGTTCGAAAGGCGCCCGGTCCCCGTTTTGGTGGACTCCCGCATCGGCCGCGAGACTCCCGTCACTCGTTTTTAGCAGATTGGACGGTGGCCCGGTAACTTCGCGCAAATACTAGCGTGTCTGAAGTGACGTCTTCGTCGAACGACCTCCGAAAACTACGGTGACATTCGCCACAAGGATGGGACCATCAGGTCGAAACCCGTTGCCGGTTTCTGCACAAAATCTCCGGGACGAATCTTGTGCATCGGCGCTAATAAACGATCGCATACTCGTTGGTGACCACCCGGCGCATGGCTTCGCGGAGCGCGGCCAGATAGGGCTCGACGTCCCTGCGAATGACATTGGTGTGGCTGGGGGCGAAGATCCGTATGTCGTAGGTGTCATAGAACGTGTCGATCATGGCGACGACGTCGTCGGGGTCGGCCCAGCGCAGCCAGGGAAAGACGACGCAGTTCGTCACCGACACATCGTGCATGAACCGATCGGGCGAATAGCCGGTCGCCTCCATCTCGTCCATGAAACGGAAGCACTGATGTTCGTTGTGGGCGTTCAGCGCCCAGTCGACGGGGCACAGGAAACCGTTCTCGTGCTCGTAGATCCATTGGGTCAGAGCGTGATCGACGAAGAGGGGCCGGATGATCTCCAGCAGGTGGCCGCCGAGATCGATCCTGTCGCCGAAGTCCAGCCGGCGGGCATCGCCGAGACCGTGCACCTCGTAGTGGTCGTGGCCGCCGACCGTCAGCACTTCCACTTCCGGGTGGGCGCGCCGGATCGCGGCCGTGTTCGCCGCGTGCGGCAGTTCGGTATGGCTGATCCACAGATAGTCGAGACGGCGCCCGGCGAGCAGGCCGTCAAGCGCCTCCAGCACGGTTGCGTGCTGGGCCGGTCCGAGCGTGTCGATGAGCAGGGTGCGCTCGCCCACGAACAGATAGGCGCTGTAGATGATATCGTTGGCCTGCGGGTCGAAATTGGGATTGATTTTGGCGAAGTCGGCGGCAAAGCCGCCGTTGAAGTCGGCCGCTCCCTTGCCGACGCAATGGCAGATCCAGAAAATGTCCGGGGTGATTTCACGTACGCCAACCCGGCTGATGCCGGAGCCGTAGATCTTTGTGGTCATCTGCAAATGTCCGTAATGGCCTGGTTGAACCGGTCGACGAAGCGCGCGACATCGCCGCGCACCGCGTTGCCGTGGGTCGGGGCGAGGGTCTTGATCGCGCGTTTCGCAAAGACTTTGGCGATGTCGGCCTTGACCCATTCGCCCCTGACCAGGGGCAGGAAGCGGAACGCGGATGCGTGGTAGCGGCGCAGCCAGTCGCCGGGAACGCCGCCGTCCAGTTCGTCGTCGAAGGCGCGGTCGGCGGCAGCGGGAAACAGGTAGCCGAAGGCGTCGGCTGAAAACAGGGTGCCGGTCCTTTCGTCAACCATCCAGTGAGTTCCCGGCTGATCCTTGAGAATGCCGTCGAGAAACTGGATCCGACGGCCGCCATAGGTCTCGTCGGTCCCCGCATAGCCATAGCGAATCCGGTCTTCGGTGACCCACCACGGGAGTTCGACATGAGGCAGGATGGCGCTCGAACAGACCAGTCTGGCGCCCGGCCAGGCATCGAGTATGGCTCTGATATTGCCGGTGTGCGGCAGTTCGGTGTGGGTCAGGAACACATAGCCTGGGGCCGTGTCGCCAAGCAGCTGTTTGAGGTCGGCCATGATCCGGCCGGAATGGATGTGCGATCCGGCGTCGAACAGGAGCGGACAGCCATCGTTCAAGAGAACATAGACCCGGACCGCTTCGTGCCAGCCGTCGTGACCGGCCACGCTTTCCCCGACCTGGTAGAGATCGTCCTTTACGTGTCGCAGCATGAATGCGTCCTTGGTCTGCCGGTTTCTCCGAGCCAGATTTTCACCGAAAGGGCCAGGGTTTCCATTGCCTTTTATCGTGATTTCAATATCAATTCCGATATGAATGGATCTGATGGATATTTGCCCTCGACCCGGGCCATGCTGGCGCTGGAACGGGTTGCGCGGCTCGGCAACGTGACCCGGTCGGCGGAGGAACTGAACACGTCGCAATCCGCCGTCAGCCGGCATCTGCGACAGCTCGAGGCGGATCTCGGGGTTACGATCGTCGCGCCGAGCGGGCGCGGTATCGCACTGACAGCGGCCGGGCAGGCATACGCGCGAGAGGTGTCGGAAGCGCTTGTCAAGCTGCGCGAGGCGGGAGCCCGCGCGACAGCCGACGCCTTCGAACTGACGATCGCCTGCACCCACGAAGTCTCGCATCTGATCCTGATGCCGCGCTACGCCGACCTGAAAAAGGCATTGGGGCAGGGGGCACATATCCGCATTTCGACCTGCGAATATCAGGCGATACCTGCCATGATCGATGCCGGTGCGGATATCGTTTTTGAATACAGATTGGCGCGGCCGCGGCAGCTTTCGACCGCGATTGCGGCGGAGGAAATTGTTCCCGTCGCCGCACCCGGGTTTCTGGAAAACAACCGGGCGCGGCTCGAAAGGACACCGGACGCCTGGCATGGCATCACACGCCTGGCGCTGACCAAGGCCAATTCCGGCTGGGCGACCTGGGAGGACTGGTTTGCGGCGCAAGGCATCGATGTTCCTGCCGATGTCCCCAAGGCACCGCAGCCCATGTTCGACAATTACGTCTACGCGCTGGAGGCGGCGACGCGCGGCGACGGTCTGGTACTCGCATGGCGCGGATTTGCCGATCGTTATCTGCGCACCGGCCAGCTGGTTCCGGTCCGGCCCGACTGGCTTGTCTGCGGTCCGACCCTTTATGCCGTCGCGACGGCAAACGGGCGGGCCAACGGCCTGGTCAGAACCTGCCTCAAGGCGCTCTCCCGGCCTTTCCGGCCGGTCTGACGCCTGCGCTTATCAGTATGCATCCAGGCTAGGAGCACAATCCGAAAAGCAAGTGTTTCGTGATCCGGCAGAAATGATTGCGATTTCCAACTGCTCGGCCCTAGAGTTTTTCACAGTTTCACGGAAACAGTGAAAAGCTCAAAGTCCCTGTATTCGGCATTTCTTATCTGTCCAGACGATTCCGTCTGAACAGGAAAAGCTCTAGCCGCCGTTCGATAGGCTGCTGCGAACCGGCAGAGGTCTCAATCGTCGCTTGGCGGGGCAAGCCTCACGCAGGCGACGATCAGTTTTGAAACATAGGCCGAGGCCTCGCGCGGCTCCAACTTGTCCCCGGCGTTGACGACGGCGTCGATCCTGGCCAGGAGGTTTTCCCGGTGCGTGTTGGCGGGATAGGTTTCCAGTCCGGTCAGTTTGCGAACATCTGCGGAGACGGTCGGGTCCGGCGCGAAGTCGAGTTTTTCCTCGTCAACCTG
>JGI12316J15309_10012340_pt1 | contig 10169 bp, 7 predicted proteins | sample MarCyaLeptolynsp_FD_15309 | JGI IMG/M metagenome (IMG submission 15309) | reverse complement strand
AGCGAGGACGCGGCCCGATCAGCGCAGGAAGGACGCAACCTGCTGCGCTTCCATGAGTCGATGCTGCGCGATATACCGTTTCAGGAAGGCACAAGGGACGAGGACCGCCAAGGCCTTGCCCGCGATATCGTGCGGAACCGTGGCCGTTTCATGCTGTCACCAGACGGTCGCCGCGCGCATCTGGTGATCGACATCGATCATGTGCCGATCGAGGTTATCGGCGCAGACGGAAATGCTGTGGTGATCCCAGTCGATCAGCTTATGCATTTGGGCCAGGTCGGACACGGGGATTACTCGATGGAAGGGCCGGGGGTTGAGCGTGACCCAGGTGTTTTAGGTCGGTGAGTTTTCGCAGAGGACAACATACAAGTTCCCGCGTCCTCGATGCCAATCAAGCCACGATGCGGTGTTTTCGCTGATCGGAGGGAGCCACATTTCCCAATGGTCGTACCCTGTCTCTTCGCGGACGGTATCAGTCAGGTAGATGGCGCGGATACATTGATCACGGGGTATCTCACCGTAGATGCGCTGATCTGGTTCAAACTGCCACTGCGGCTGGTGGCCGTCGTCTGCGTAGGCAGGGGCTGTGAAGAAGAGCAGGAAAAGAGCTGTCAGAGTTCGGCGAAGCATCTCAGGACTCAAAGATCAACGGCGGGCGCGGTGGATCGTTGTCTCGTTCTGGTTTATCGCGTCGCTTTCGTTCTTCGTCCAAAACGCGGTTGTATTCGTCGTGGTAGGTCTTAGCCCATGCGGCGTGATCCGCCTTTTTGCTGAAGTACGCGATCGCGCCGACCGCAAATGTTAGGGCTAGGACAAAGAGATTTGCCCCGGTGGAGATTTGGCCCAGAACGGCCGCTGTGGCACCAGAGATCAGAAAAGTAATGAACCCGGCTTTAAGTCCAGCAGATCCTGGATCGCCTACGGGACTCTTCCCGTGCACCAGTCTCGCGCGGGCTTCTGCTGCTTCGACAGCGCGTTTTTCGATGTCAGCGTTTTCCATACGCCTTACATGGCGCGATTCGCCGGGAATTGCCTTCTCGGAAATGAGAGCTTGGAGGAAGGACCATGATGACAGATCAAGCGGATCAGAGAGATCAGCCGAAGGAGATAACTGCAGTTGAGACAATTACTCTGAGTTGTCGAGTACTGAGTTCAACGCAGCGGCAAGTGACTGAACAGTTTCTCGGGATGTTGTATAGCGCAACTGCAGGTCGTCCACTGTCGTCAAAATCAAGCTGAACTGATTTTGCTGTTCATCTGCGCCGATGGATAACTCTTTAAGGATAAATGCAAGTTCCAGGTCAGCTTCCGAGCCGGGTGTATTTTGCGTCTTCAGTTTTGCAAACAGATCGCTGAGTAAGACCACAAGATTGTAAGCGGCTTCTCTTGGGATGAAGATCTTACGGTGTTCGCCTTCGCGACCTGCAAACTGGAGCGTAACCCGGCCATCTTCAAGGACACCAACCTCGTTTACGCCGTTGGTGTCCCAACCTGTAACTTTCTTCATGTGGCGCTCCCCGGCTCGATTTCGCGTTTAGAGGGTGTAGAAACAGTATCCAAGAGTCAAATAGCTGAAAGTTCACCGAGCGCATCGGATTGCTCGATCGTCCTTCTCGAAAAACGCGGCGCGCGGGAGGGTCCCTTTAACGTGGTGGTTCCAGGTGACGCACTTGATGTTAATTGTGCCAATTGACACCGAATCTGCATTTACTGCGGGGCTGGTAGGGACCAATTTCTGCACAATTTAGTTGCAGGTGCGTTTTGAATCCCTATGAATACGGGAAATTTCGTTCGGTATTGGGTTAAGCGTATGGATGATAAGGCGTTAACCGAGGCGCTAAAGCGTCTCCCGGATGGGCAAGAATTGCCGTGGTTTGACGGAAAGACGGAGCACCGGGCCGTTCTGCGGCGCGAAGTGTTCGTTGAGGATATGCGACGGAATGTCCGAAGCCGCATCATCGATCTGGGAACGCTGCTCACCAACAAGGGATGTCTGCTCAATCCAAGGGCGGTTTTCCAGGGGACAGAGCGGGAATTCACTGAAATCGGTGAGCCACACTGGCAAGTCGGGGACGAGGGTATTGCGATCGTTACGGATATACGGAAAACGCAAAAACTCCAGTCTGACGGGGGTGGCACGCTGCTTGCTCATCCTCCAAGCGTAACGTCGGTTTTTGTCGTTTGGGTATTGCCGACCGGTCGTGATTTGGTTTTGATGCGTAACTGGAAGGAAAGTTTCGGGTTGGCCGAAACCCCAGATTCCAAGGTGATCATGTTTGGTTGGGACGAATCAGATCAAGATGACCTCACCTTGCCAAATGGCTATGCCGGACGATATAAGACCACGCTCTATGATCGAGAGGCATCATGACTGACACTTTCACAATGCACGATGTGAACGACATCTTGGCGAAGATGGGAGCGTTCGAACCTTGTGCCTGGTACAATCCGGAAGCGGACCAACTGAACTTCCTCGCGGAAGACGTTCAGTTCGTGAGCCGTCGCGCCGGTCGGGTGATAACGCTTTTTGTAGGGATGGATAGCGGGGAACTGGTTGGGTTCAAGATAAAGGGGTTCCGTGCGCTATACACTGAGATATCCCAGAAGCTGCGCGGGGAAGCGGGCAGTGAAGAAAGCTTCATCCTCCTTATCCGCTTCCTGGACGAGTTGTTCTTTTCTCATGTGAGAGACTGGGACTACGACCTTCAGATGACGGTTCGCGAGATGACGCGCGGTCAACCGCTGCCGGAACCTAACGCGGCGTAAACGTCGGTTTACATCATTACCTACCTGAAAGGGCTGCCATCCGGCGGCCCTTTCGCTTTTGGGAGAGAGTTTTGCAGCTACCGAATTCCCCATTCCAGACGAACAGGCTACAGCGTCAGCCGTTGTCGGGGACCGTCAGCCTGGGCGATACGCTGGGCAACGTGCTGGATGAGACGTTCCAGACGAACCCGACGCAATCGATACGGGACATGAATACGCTGTCGCGTGCGCGGCGGGGTGAGGTCGTTGGCACGGTAGCTGCGCCGGGACCGTTTGGCGCATCAGAGGCGGTGCGCGATGCTCCAGAGACACCCTATGTCAGCGTCGAAGAGCAGGAGCGTCGCATCCAGGAACTGGGTCTGAATGGCCGCCTGACGCCGTATGAGGGGGAGACGGAAGAAGGCCTGTCCATGCGTATCCGCTGGAAGCAGGACGAGATTGCCCGGCAGAACGTCTCCACAAACTCAGGCGATGGGATTGGCACGACACTGTTGAGTTTTGCAGCCGGCTTAGGCGGGTCTCTGCTGGATCCGCTGAATATCGCCTCTGGTTTCGTCCCTGTCGTCGGTCCTGCGCGCTATGCACGGATGCTCAGCGAAGCGGGCGGGCGTCTCGGGCGTCTTGGCGTTAGGTCCCGCATCGGCGCGGCGGAGGGTGCTGTCGGGTCGGTTCTGGTTGAACCGATCGTCATGGCGGGCGCTTCTGCGCGTGAGGCGGACTACACGCTGTATGACAGCGTTGCGAACATCGTCTTCGGAACGATCATGGGTGGCGGTCTGCACAGCGTTGGCGGTGCGGCTCTGGATGAGATCGACGGAGGAGCTTCTTGGCGACAGTTCAGCGCAGATGTGGACGCGCTGTCGCCGCAGGAACGTCGAGATGTGCAGGCCGCTGGTGTCGCGGCCGTAGCCAGCGGCCATCGACCGATTGTTACGGAACACTTGGTGCGAGACATGTTGGCTCGTGCGGAAGGGCGTAACAGCCGTGCCGACCTGCAGTCCAGCACTGCAAGGGTTGGTCCCTATACCGGCGCTCCGCATGTTGAAGGCCTCCGAGGCGATGTAACAGCCCGATCGTCTGAAGGGACGGAATCCGATGGTGCAACGACGTCAGTCCAAGAGCCGCGTTTTAGGACTGAACGTCGTGACGTGGAATTGCCGGAGGGAGGGACGCTATCCGTCCCGGATGCGCCACATGCTGAGCTTCTGAACTTTGCATTGGACCTAGAGGCGGGCAACGGTGCGAATATGACGGCACGGCGCCGTGATCTGTTCGAGACCTTCCACGGTCATGTGGAACATGATCCGGACGCAGGGCAGCCCTTCGCCGAGGTTGGGGATGTTGATGACCTTGCCCGTGACTATCTTGATCAAGCGCGAGACACTGGCGACGACGCAGGGTCCATCGTCTCACCGGATGCCGGCGACGCGTTCACTCGTATTCTGGCAGACCGCGACAGAGAGGACGTGCAGGCGCAACGGGTTAAAGCTCGTGAAGACCTTTCAGATGCAGCCCGGCGGGCGCAGGACCCACAGAACCGCATCTTTGCCGATGAGCAACGCCAGGCAGCCGACATGGCAGCCCAGCGCCGCGAGAGCGCGCCCCGGATTAATGAGGGTAGGACGGACGAGACAGCAGCCCTGGAGGCCGAGGTCGATCGGATAGTTGCAGAGGTAGCGGAGGAGTCGGCGGACAATGCCGGCGCGCGACTGAACAAGCCGAAGCCGAGTACCCGTTCACGACAGGTTGCCAACGACGTGCGCCGCCAGCTCGTCGAGATAGGGCGTGATGCGGACGAGGCCGCTGCCGAGGCACAGGTGCATGGTGCATTTGCCAATGTCCTGGAGCAGGAATACGGCGCGGATCCGCAAGCGGTGTATGAGGGCCTAGAGATCGCCCGTGGCGGACAGCGCCGGGCTGGCGGTAACAGTTTCGATCAGGAAGCCCGCGGTTCAACGCCCTACGAAGGCGACACGATCGAAGTAGACGGAGTCGAGCGCACGACGGTCAACTCGAACGGTCAGCCGATCGCTCAGACGCAGGAAGGCCTAGAGGCGTTCTGGCGCTGGTTTGGGGATAGCAAGGTCGTCGACGACGAAGGGCGACCGCTTATGGTGTATCACGGAACAAAGGCAGACTTTGACAGTTTTGCCGATCCGAATAGCGAGCGAAATGATGCGATATATGGCGGCATCATGGGTTTTCATTTTGGAACCAAGCGAGCAGCTAGCGACAGGCTTCGAGACCTGGGGGACGTCGATTCGTCTTTGGGACGAGAGTCTGGTCAACCCAATGTGATGCCGGTCTACATCCGTATTGAGAACACCCTCCGAATGCAGGATATGGCGGATCGTTACGTCCGTCGAGATACCGGAGAGGTCTTGTCACCCGATGAAGCCGACTCCATAAATCGCGCTTCTGGTGAATACTCTAAGCGCATAGAGCGTGGCGAGATCGAACTCAGCGAAGTCCCGGACGAGTTTATCGCAGACGACGGTGATCTGGTCGAGATTCACGGTCGAATGTGGGAAGAGCCAGAAGATGTTTCGGAAACACTCTATGAAATGGGCATCTTAGACATTGATGCATACGACGAAGTTCGTGGACATTTCGCATTCATCAAAGAAGAACTGAGGTCTAAAGGGATCGATGGCATAGTTTACGAGAATCACGTCGAAGGAGGTGGAGGCGATAGTTTTATTGTTTTCGACCCCACGCAGATCAAGTCCATCCATAATCGCGGCACGTTCGATGCCGAAGACCCGCGTATTCTAAACCAGGACCAGCCAACGGTTGAGATTGCTGGAGACGAGTTCGGCGTCGATGTGCAAGACAGGGATGCGCTGCGGAAGGCTGCGCGAGCACACTATTCGACGCTTCAGAAGGGACCGGGTGTTCCCAACGCCGAGCTGGGCCAGGTCAAGTTCTCCCGAACCGGCAAGGGCAAGTCGCTCAAAGGACCGACTGAGCAGCTTCAGGCCATCGCCAAGATAGAAGACATCGTTCGGAATGGGCGGCGGCGTGCGCCATCTGCGCCGGACGAAGACGGCCGCGAAAACGTGAAGGCGTGGCACTATATGGAGACAGAAGTCACGGTCGGGGGACGTGCATACAAGGCGCTGTTCGACATCCGTGAGGACAACAACGGCCATTATCACTATGAGCTGTTCCTGAAAAAGACCGACGGCCGCCCCGTCTCGTCGTCCGTCAGCGATGAACGCCTCGGTGTCGACCTTGAGCAGCCGTCTATTGGGAATATAGGGGCAGACGGCTCTGAAATCAATCTGAGGCTAGAAGCGGCGGATGGTGCGGATACGGTTGGAAACCCTCGCGGACGCATCACTTTCGACGAGAACCGCACGCTGATCGAGATGTTCGAGGGTGCGGATGCATCGACATTCCTGCACGAGAGTGGCCACTTCTTCGTTGAGACGATGCTTTCGATCGAGGCCCGCGGTAATGCGCCGGCGCGTCTGACTGAGGATCTTGCCGTTCTGCGCCGGTATGCCGGTGTCGCGGACGGACAGCGGTTCTCTCGCAATGCCCACGAAACAGTGGCCCGGGCTTTCGAAGCCTACCTGCGGGAAGGGAGAGCGCCGGACGAGGGCCTTGCGGCGGTGTTCGGACGCATTCGGGATTGGCTGGTCCAAGTGTATCGCAACGTGCGGGATCTGGATGTCGAGCTCACCGATGAAGTGCGAGGCGTCTTCGATCGCATGTTGGCAACCGATGAGCAGCTCGGCCGCGGCGTCCCGCGCGAACTGCGTGCAGAGATGGACGCCGCGGACTTCAGGATTGCGACGGCACAGTCCCGGGCGAAGGCAATGGCACAGGCGGCGACCTGTGTGCTGCGGGCGATGTAGGGGGGAGGCATGACCGGTTATCAGCACTGCATCGACACTGTCCGTCGTGAGGCACCCAGCCTGACGGAAGAGCAGGCCCAGGACCTCCTGGAAGAAGTCAGCGACATCGCGGAGGCCAAGCGCGTCGATGGTCGTGTGGCTGACCTGGACTCCGCCCTGCGGGATGCCGTAGCGCAACGGGCCGACGATGAGGTCCGCGCAGCGCTGAACGAGAAGCGCCAGGCGGCTATGCGGTACCGCACGCGCCTTACGCATCAGGGGCGCATCGATCGGCTGGTGGAAGCCGGCGAGCCGGACCGCATCATGGACTATCTGGAAAGCATTGCGCTGCCGAAGATGGGGGACAGCCGGTTCAAGAAGAGTATTGAAGCATCGGCTATCGCGATCGAGGGAAGAGCCCAGGCGATATTCCTGGAATCCGTGCGGTCGAAAAACATCGACGACCGCGAGGCGATCAAGTTTCTGCGCACTAACGAAGCCGGGCGCCTGTTGGTCCAAGAGGCGGACAAGCCGGGCAGCAGTGGCAACCCACTCGCGAAGGCCGTGGCGGAAGCGATCGAGGAATCGAACGACTACCTCCGGCTTGAGGCGAACCGGTACGGCGCCGACATCGGCAAGATAGAAGGGTATCTGCTTCGCCAGTCCCATGATTCCGACGCCATGGTGCGCGCCGGGAAGGGTGCCTGGATCGACTTCATCAAGCCGCTGCTGGACTGGGATCGCACCTTCGGAGCGGGCGCTGATGACGCCAGGGCCGATGCGTTCCTTTCCGCGGCCTATGACAGCATCGTTTTCGGTCGGGCGCCGGATATCGCTGGGGACCTCTCAGCACCGCCTGGCATGCGTGGACCGGCCAATATGGGCAAAGGACTGTCTCATCGCCGTGTGTTGCACTTTGAGCGCGACGGAGAGGCTGCGTGGACCTACATGCGGGAGTTCGGACCAGGACACCCCGGTAATGCCTTCACATACGCCCTGGACGGCATGGCACGCAGCGTGGCTGCTATGCAGCACCTGGGGCCGAACCCTGAGTACATGATGGGGGAGATGGTCGATTACGCGCTCTCTAAGATGCACGGGGTCGATGCGAAGTTGCACCAGGACATTCAGAGCCACCGCGGTCGAATCATGTCAATGTACGAGGAAGCGGTCGGGACTGGGGGACGGCTGCCGAGCGCCATGGACTGGCGGGGCAAGATGGCGCGCGCCTCGAACTGGATTCGAAATGTCACCGGTTCCGCACTGTTAGGTGGCACGACCCTGGCGTCTATTGGCGACCTCGGCACGGCCTCGACCCGCCTGAAGAGCATCGGTATTCCGTTCCTTGAGGCGCATCGATCGGTCGTCGCCGGTATTGCCAATGGGCGACGGGACGGCAGGCAGAGAGAAATCGCCCAAAGTCTTGGGGTCGGTATGGATGGCCTCATGTCGGGGGTCGGGTCCCGCTGGACGACAGAGGCTGGCGAGCAGGGGCAGGGCGCCTTCCTGGTCTCCACTGTGATGCGTGTCACCGGCATGGATTGGCTGAACGACACCATGAAGACGTCGGTAGGCTTGGCGCTATCCAACCATCTGGCGGTGATGGCAGGAAAGACCCTGGACGCCCTTCCAGACGACCTGAAACGCGAAATGGCCGCATACGGAATCGAAGCCAAGCACTGGGACCAGATCCGCAAGGCAACGGACAGTATCGACGAAAAGCCCTATATCGACCCACGGCGGATCGAAGACGAGGAGTCACGGCGCCTGCTGGTGGAGTTCGCGGGCGGTTTCACGAACAGTGCCATCCTGACGCCTGGCGGTCGCACACGGATGCTCTCACGTGCCAACAGCGAGCGCGGCACCTTTCTGGGTGAAGCGAGCATGCTGTTCATGCACCTGAAGTCGTTCTCGGTCTCGTACTTCATGGAGCATTTGTCACGGTTCTATCGTCATGGGCATGGGGTCAATTTCGGTTATGCTGCGCACCTGACGCTCTCCGCGGTCGTGTATGGCTACATCGCAAGCACCCTAAAGGATCTGGCGGCAGGTCGAGAACCACGCCCTTTGGATGGGGAGCATTGGCAGGCGACTTTGGTAGACTCCTGGTTTACCGGAGGCGGTGGCGGATACTACGGTGACTTGCTCGCTGCACTGCTGACAGAGAAACGCATTCCAGGTCAGGGCGTCCTTGAGAGCGCCGCAGGTCCTGGCTTGGGTCTGGTCTTTGATGCAGCTGGCGTTGTGCAGGAGGCGATCGAGGGCGATGCCACCGGTGCTGCGGTCGATGCGAACCGCATGGTGAAGACGGTGCTGCCAGGAGCCAACATCTGGTACGCGCGGTGGGTCCTGGATTACTTCATCTTTTGGCCGATGGCCGAGTATGTCAGCCCAGGATTTGCGAAGCGCGTAGAGGAACGGGCGCGCGAAGAGCGCGGGCATGAATATCTGGCCGGACCGATGGCCGCGGCTCAATAACACCCAACCACAATCGAACATGGCGTGACGCCGTCGGGATCTCCGGCGGCGTTTTCATTTGGAGGAGAGAGGTATGACGGAAACAGACCGACTGGCGGGTTTGGGCGGCAGTGTCGCCATGAAACCACCCTGTGTAGTTACCACGACTGGGGAAATCACATTGAGCGGACTGCAAACGATCGACACAGTTACAGTCGCCGAAGGTGACCGTGTCCTGGTCAAGAATCAGACCGACGCAAAACTGAACGGAATTTATGTTGCTTCTTCGGTTTCCTGGTCGCGGGCAAAAGACTTCGATGGAAATCGGGATGTGGTGACGGGGACGCTTCTCTATATCCGCAGTGGTACTGCTAACGCAGACACGTTCTGGCGGGTGAGTACCACAGACGATCCGATCGTGTTTGGAACATCCGACATTACCTTCGCCTCTGCGAATGCGTCTATGGCAGGCGTATCCGCGTTTATCCAAACTCTCTTGGACGATGCGGACGAGGAGACGGCGCGGGCAACGTTGGGCCTCGCCATTGGAACGAACGTTCAGGCATTCGACGCTGATCTCGCCGCGATTGCAGGGCTGACGTCTGCCGCAAACAAGCTACCGTACTTCACGGGGTCGGAGACTGCAGGGCTTCTCGATGTGTTGGATGAAGACGACATGTCTTCGGACAGCAATACGGGTGTGGCAACCCAGCAGTCCATCAAAGCATATATCGACAACGCTGTGTCGGGTGTTGGTGGTGGTCTCGTCTCCGTCACGCGCACTGAAAGCTCTGCGCAAGCCAGCGGTAACACGGCGATGCCGTTCGACAACACGATCCCGCAGAACACAGAGGGGGTTGAGGTCATCACCCATGCCCACACCATGGCGGCCAGCGGGAACACCAACATCATCATGGTCAACATCACGGTTGCGGTCGATGCATCGAACGCCGAGCTGATCGCAGCGCTCTTCGTGGACAGCACGGCGAACGCGCTTTACGCGACAGTCGTCCCATGCCCGACGAACGCAGGTGTAGCCAACAGCATGACGCTGATCTTCGAACATGCGCCAGGCGACACGAGCGCCCACACCTACAAGGTACG
>JGI12316J15309_10021910_pt1 | contig 10196 bp, 7 predicted proteins | sample MarCyaLeptolynsp_FD_15309 | JGI IMG/M metagenome (IMG submission 15309) | reverse complement strand
AAAAGAGGGGGAACGCAAGTTTTAAACTAGGGGGAAGAAAACTCTTTATAAGCTAAAGTTTACCATATTATTCTAGTATTGTTTTTTCCTTTATGTTAAGATATTAGATTCCGTGTCAAGCACGGAATAACAATTTAAGGTGGCTATAGCAACGGGGCTCACCTCTTACCATTCCGAACAGAGTAGTTAAGCCCGTTAGCGCAGATGGTACTGCTATCCAGTGGGAGAGTATGTCGCCGCCTTCTTTTAGTAAAGCCCAATCTTTTCAGATTGGGCTTTCTTTTTTTATAGGTGCGCCGTGTCCCTCGATAACTATCAGGGTTGTGTCGCCGCCTTCTTTTAATCCTGATTATGCAAACAGTTGGGATTTTTTTTCATACAGTTTTATGGGGACTTAAATTCAGGAAGAATTAAAAGTTTTGTAAATCTCTAAAAATTATCTATATTCATTGGTAATCTAAAACTTAGTATTATGAAATTAAAATCTACTCAAATTATTGCTTTTGTCTTACTATGTGTATTAAGCTTCTCTTATTCAATGGAAGCACAAGAGCGCATTGCAGTCATTCAGTCACCAAATGTTGTTTTATTGGATCCTATGAATGGTGACGTTATAGACCCCTCTTTTATTGTTTTGGACGCAGGGACACCTAAAGCTCTTATTCAAGTTGGAGAAGAAATATGGATATCTTATCAAATTGGAGATAAAATTGAACGTTATGACTTAGACGGAAATTTGTTGAGCACAATTGAAGGTGGCATGGACAACATCAAAGGGATGGCGTTAATCAATGAAAGTGAAGTTTGGCTCACAAATGCGGGTAATCAAAATGGAGCTCCGGATGATGCTATCATTAGATTTGACCTTGACGGAAACAATTTGGGATTTTTTCCAACAGCTGGGATTTCGGCTTTTGATATTGTAGATAACGGAGATGGTGAAGTTTATATTTCTTATATAGGAGCCAGCACATCCAAAATTGAAAGAAGGGATTATGCCGGTAATGTTCTAGGAAATATTCTTGAACCGGGAGTAGTTAATTTTATACAACAAATAGAAATTGAAGAGCCCGGTGTAATTCTAGCTGCTGTTTTCAGTATAATTAGTGGAGGTAATCAAAATGGTTTGTATCGCTTTTCTGAAACAGATGGCTCTATTATTGACTTCTGGAATGAAGGAAATTTAAGAGGTGTAGCAAAATTAGGTAACGGAGAAATTCTTTGGACGAGTGCTGCCGGCCTGCACAGATTGGATCCCGCAACCGGAATAAGCACCTTGATTGCAGCAAGTTCAGGTCAATTTTTTGGAAGATTAAATCTCGATGGTTGTACTGCACCGCCTGCACCAACAGGAGATACTGAACAAACCTTTAATGAAGGTGCTACCCTTGCAGATATTGTTGTGGACCCCACTGATGTCACTTGGTTTGCTAATGAAGCTGATGCTCTTGCAGGAACGAATCCATTACCATTAAGTACTGTTTTAGTAGATGGAGAGACCTATTATGCAGTCAATATTGTTGCTGGTTGTTTGAGCGACCCTCTTGATGTAACTGTAACAATTGCTCTTAGCTTAAATGATTTTGATGATTCAAACTTTAGCTTTCATCCAAATCCAACAAATGATATTCTCTACCTCGATTATAATAAAACTATTTCTGAGGTAGTAATTAGTAATATCTTAGGTCAAGTAGTTAAAGTGCAAAAAGCAAATTCTAAAGCTGTTGAAGTAGATATGTCAACATTATCAAATGCTACTTATCTGGTAAAAATTGTTTCTGAAGGTCATTCAAAAACTGTCAAAGTAGTTAAACAATAAGAAGACTTATAAACCAATAAAAAAAGGATCGCCAATAGGCGGTCCTTTTTGCTTTTTTGTAAAATGAATCTTTAGTCAAACATTGATTTCAAGATGGTTTTTATTCCTTTGAAAGCAAAAAAAACTGCGGCGATAGCAATGATAAGTCCTAAAGGGAAAAACAAATAAAAGGTTGCATTGTCCTTATTTAAAAAACCGAGTGTGATTACATAAGGCCCCACAAACATCAAGGGTAAAGAAAGTGCCATATACTTAATACCGGTCATTAATATTTCTTTGTTTGTGCGCTTTTGTTCTTCCATTTATTGTTTTTTTGAATATGCTGCTATAGCACTTCTTACATTTTTGTGTTTATCGATGAGCTGAGTGGCTTCTTTTAACGGAATATTTAAATCATTCATCAACATTTTTATTCCGCGTTCTACGAGTTTGTGGTTGCTCAATTGCATATCAACCATTTTGTTGCCTTTTACCCTGCCTAGTTGGATCATTGTTGCTGTTGTAATCATATTCAACACCATTTTTTGTGCAGTGCCGGCTTTCATTCTGGAACTTCCGGTAACAAATTCAGGTCCAACGATAACTTCGATGGGATATTTGGCAGTTTTTGAAAGCGAACTTGCTAAATTACAGGTGATACATCCTGTACTAATATTGTTTGCATTACATTCTTTTAAAGCACCAATCACATAAGGTGTTGTTCCTGATGCTGCAATACCAATCACAAAATCATCTGGGGAGATTTGAAATGCTTTTAGGTCTTCCCATCCTTGAGTTAAGGAATCTTCTGCAAATTCTACTGCCTTTCTAATGGCAGTATCGCCACCGGCAATGAGCCCAATTACCAAGTCGTGGGAGACTCCAAAAGTGGGAGGACATTCACTGGCATCGAGTATGCCCAAGCGCCCGCTGGTACCGGCTCCTATGTAAAAAAGCCTTCCGCCTTGAGCTAATTTTTCGATAACAACCTTTGTTACTAATTCAATTTGTGGGAGGGATTTTTCAACAGCAAAGGCAACTGTTTTATCTTCGCTGTTGATGTTTTTGAGCAATTCAGATACATTCATTTTTTCCAAATGATCAAAGTTTGAATCTTGCTCTGTGGTTTTTATAAAATCCATATCACAAAAATACACATAGTTATTGAACTGTGTAGAAAAAGCTGTAAGCTTCTGAAATTCTAAAATAGCCTAGAGGAAAATTATCGGGGTTGGTTTGATTGACTATATTGCCTCTCACAGTTGCCGGTTGTGTTTCAAAAGGACCGGCGGGTGCATCACCCTGTTGTAACAGCGTGAAGATGAAATTATAATTTTGCTCATTGATACCATAGAGATTAAACCTTACCTGGTCTCCCGTTTCTATATCTTCCACTAGGTAATATCCAAAAATGAGGTTGCCATTAAAAAATTCATCGCTTATGGCATCATAAATGTTTCCTTTTTCTGAAATTCCTTCAAAGAAATAATAATTTTCTTCTCCTGCAGGGTCAGAAAAGAAGGCTTTCAATTCGATATCTTCTCCCGAAAAGCCTGCGTCATCTTTTTGCTCAACAAATTCGATGGGCGAACTTGAGACGAGCTTATTTGAAGCAGTGTAAACTTCATTTTGATAAATGACTTCAAGGGTATACACAACATTTGGTTCCGGATTTAAATCTGAATGATAGTAACCGTTTTCGCTATATGCGAAAGGAAAAACAGTTCCATTTTCGTGGGTTACTGTTACTTGTGCATCTGTAACAACGGGAATTTCAGTATTAAAAAAAGGTGTTGTTGTGGTGAGCCTTACAAATGCCTCAGAACTATCAGGGTCTGCAGGAGCGGTATTGATGGAAGCTTCAATCACAAGTTTTGGGGGTGCTTCATTCAAATCCAAATCAATGACTTCCTCACAGGAAGTGAGAAAAATGGCGAGTATGGGAAGTATGCTCTTTAATGTTTTCATTTTTAAAAACTATTTTTTAAGTGCCCATTATGGGCTTCATTTTCTAAAATTTAAAATTGTAAGTAACGGCCGGAATGATTCCAAAAATGGAAAGCTTCACGGCTTCATTTCGGCCGATGTCTGTATTTTCTCTGAACGAAACCGACGCGGCATTCATCCTGTTATACACATTGTAAATGCTAAAAACCCATTCACCTTGCCACTTTCTGTTTTTATTTTTGGAAGGCGTTAATGTAGCCGATACATCCAGGTGATGAAATGCCTGCAATCTGCTACTGTTTCTTGCTTCAAAAGTGGGGACAACAATACCGTTGTACTCATACTGACCGTTTGGAAAAGTGGCCGGTTGTCCTGTTTGAAAAATAAAATTAGCTCCAAATGTCCATTTTGGATTCAGTTCATAACTTCCTGTAATAGAAATATCGTGGGTTTTGTCCCAGGCAGCATTGTACCAATCTCCATTGTTGATCCCAATTTCCTGCGGGGTTCTTCCCGGTGTGCGCTGTTCACTTTTGGAGAGCGTATAGGCAATCCATCCCTGAAGTTTTCCGGTGTTTTTTCTGAATAAAACTTCCAGTCCATAAGCTCTTGCTTCCCCTGAAAGAAGTACTTGCTCAATGGCATTGTTTGCAATTAAGTTGGCATCATCAACATAATCTAATCGGTTTTTTACTTTTTTATAAAAGCCCTCTACTTCCAGGGAATACTCATCAAAATTTCTGAAATAGCCAGCTGCTATTTGATCTGCAAGTTGGGGTTCTATATATTTTCCACTTGGCGCATAGACATCAAAGGGAGTGGGCGAAGTTGTGTTTGAAATTAAATGGATGTATTGTGCCGTTCGGTTATAACTTGCTTTTATTGAAGATTTCTCATTTAATTCATAAGCAATTGAGAATCGCGGTTCTAAATTTGCAAAAGAGGCAATTGTTTTCCCTCTTGAAATGGTTAAGGTATCTAGGGGAGTCGCTTTTTCATAGATATTTAGGTTTTCATTGAAAAGAATGGGGTTGTCGTTTTCATAAGTAAGAAAACCGGTTTGTCCTAGTCTATTGAAAGTTGAAAACCGCAAACCCGCTTGGACAGCTATTTTGTCTGTTAATTGAATTTCGGCATCGAGATAGGCTGCATTCTCAAAAGCATATTTGTCATCTAATTTCTGAGGGTTGATTCCGGATGTTTCAGATGTTGGATTAATCTCACCCGGATTGAATTTGTAATAGATTGAATTGAGACCATAGTTGAGTTGAAAACCATCTGAAATGTAGTGTTTAAAATCATATTTTAGGTTAAAGTTTCTAATGCCACTATCAAAATTAAACCCAACAAAACTCAAAGTAAGTCCATAATAATAGTCTGAATATATGGCAGAGAGATTAGAAAATAAGTTTTCAGAGAATAGATGATTCCATCGAAGGTTTAAGGTCGTATTGCCAAAGGTATTGCTAAAACTGTCTGAAATCTCAAAAACATCACGCCCAAAGTATCCGGAAAGATACAAGTTGTTGTTGTCATTGAGTTTGTAACTCAACTTGGTGTTCAGGTCATAAAAATAAGCGACGTTATCGTTGTCAAACAAGGGTAAAAACAAATGCGCATAGCTACTTCTTCCTCCCAACAAAAAAGAGCCTTTTTCTTTCACGATGGGGCCTTCAACAAGAAGTCTGCTTGCCACCAGACCAATACCCCCGGTGGCTTTGTATTCATTGCGGTTACCGTCTTTTTGATAAATGTCTAGAACAGATGAAATTCTCCCGCCATAGCGTGCCGGAATGCCGCCTTTATAAAGTTTAAGATCTTTAATAGCATCCGGATTGAATACAGAAAAGAAACCAAAAAGGTGGGAAGAATTGTAGAGTGTGGCTTCATCAAGAAGAATTAAATTTTGATCTGCCCCACCACCTCTCACGTTAAAACCGCTGGCTCCCTCGCCCGCACTGGTCACTCCTGGTAGTAAAAGCATTGATTTAATCACATCAGTTTCACCTAAAACCACAGGTATTTTTTTAATGGTGTTTATAGACAATGCATTGACACTCATTTGCGGTTTTCTGATGTTGAGTCTTTCAACATCTTGTTTTATGACAACTTCCTTTAGTGATTCTGTTGATTCATTTAAGGCAATATTAAGCCGTGTGTTTTGATTTAAATCAATGGTCTTTGTTATTTCTTCAAAACCCAAACTACTGAAAACAAACTCATAAGTTCCTTCTTCAATAGAAATAGAATAAAAACCATATTCATTGGTTATGGTTCCTGTATTTAATGAAGGAATTAAAATATTGACTCCAATTAAGGTTTCATCTGATACGGCCTCTGTAACGGTCCCGCTTAGGGTAAATTTTTTAGTTTGTGCGTTAAAATAATTAGACACAAGCAAACACAATGTGAAAGCTAATAAGTGTTTCTTTTTCAATTTTCTTTTTTAAACAAAAATAAGGTTTTAAGCTAATTAAGTTGTTAAGAAAATCCTATCCTTTAGTTGATTTTAAAAAATAGATTATTTTTGGCACGGCTATTGAAAATAGCATCTTAATAACCAAAAAAATCCAAAGTTATGAAAGCAAAACTACTTTTTTTAGGACTATTATTAGGTTTGGCTCAATTAGGATTCAGTCAACATAAATTAGCAAGTTTGCAAGTAGAGTTTCAGCAAACAAGAGCCAATTATGTCTTTCAATTGGGCAATGAGACTTTTAACGTTAACAGTAATGTGTTGATTATTGATGAATTAAGCAGTGGATTTCATCCAGTCGAGATTTTTGAATTTAGAAGAAACAGAAAATTTCTTGTTTATAAAGGTGGAATCAATTTAGCTCGAAAATCGACTACTTTAGCATTTTTTAATAATGGAGACTTTGAGGTGTTTGGCATTGAACCTTACTTTTATGATGATGAAGTGATAGTTGAAGAAATCCCTGTAATTTCAAATGAAATGTTTCAACAATTAAAACAATCAGTAGCCAATGACTCTTTTGATTCAAGCCGTTTGGATTTACTTGAATCCACCTTAAGAAATAATTTTTTTACTTCTCATCAAATCAAAGAATTGATGACACTTCTATCTTTTGATTCTGCAAGATTGCAATTTGCAAAGGCTGCATACAAAAGCGTTGTCGATCCAGAAAACTATTTTGTTGTGAGAGACTCGTTTTCATTTTCCAGCAGCAAATCTGCTTTGACAAAATATATTGATTCACTTCCTGCACATTAAGGGAAGTGTGATTGAAGAAAAAAAGGCTGTCTAATTCATTTAGACAGCCTCTTTTATTTTCTAAGCTATTAGTTGCTTTAAAATAGCGTTGAAGGTTTCATTGGGTCTCAAGGCATTTTTAGCTAAGACAGTATTTGGATAATAATAGCCGCCAATGTCAACGGGCTTTCCTTGAATAGCATTGAGTTGGTCAACGATTGTGGCTTCATTTTCTTTCAGTTTTTTTGCAATAACTTGAAAGAGTTCTTTAAGCTCCAAGTCTTTATTTTGATTTGCAAGTGCTTCAGCCCAGTAAAGCGCTAAGTAAAAATGACTTCCTCTGTTGTCTAATTCTCCGGCTTTTCTGGAGGGAGATTTGTCGTTTTCGAGATAGCTTTCAGTGGCTTCGTCAAGAGCCTCAGCAAGCACAAGTGCTTTTTGATTGTTATCCTTTTCGCCAAGATGCTCCAGAGAAACCCCCAATGCTAAAAACTCACCCAGCGAGTCCCATCTTAAATGATTTTCGGTTAAAAATTGGTCAACATGTTTTGGTGCAGAACCACCGGCTCCTGTTTCAAAAAGACCACCACCATTCATCAAAGGTACAATGGAAAGCATTTTTGCACTCGTGCCCACTTCAAGAATGGGAAATAAATCGGTTAAATAATCACGAAGTACATTTCCGGTCACTGAAATAGCATCTTTGCCGGCTTTAATTTGTTTTAGTGAAAATACAGTAGCTTGCTCAGGATTCATAATTTGAATGTCAAGCCCGGAAGTGTCGTGGTCTTTAAGATATAGATTCACTTTATTGATAAGCTGTGCATCGTGAGCTCTTTTTTCATCCAACCAGAAAATAGTTGGATTTCCGGTAGCTTTGGCTCTGTTTACCGCCAGCTTAACCCAGTCTTGAACAGGCGCGTCTTTAACGGTACACATTCTCCAGATATCACCTTGTTCAACCAGGTGTTCCATTAAAACATCTCCGGCAGTGTTGACTACTTGAACTTTTCCGGCTGAGGGTATTTCAAAAGTTTTATCGTGAGAGCCATATTCTTCTGCTTTTTGAGCCATTAAACCCACATTGGAAACACTTCCCATAGTGGTTGGGTCAAAAGCGCCATTTTCTTTACAAAAATCGATTGTTGCTTGATAAACAGAGGCATAACTGCTATCCGGAATGACGGCTTTGGTGTCCTGTGGATTGCCTTGTGCATTCCACATTTTTCCTGAAGTGCGAATCATCGCCGGCATTGAAGCGTCAATAATAACATCACTGGGCACATGAAGGTTTGTGATGCCTTTGTCTGAATTGACCATAGCCAATGCCGGTCCTTTTTCATAACACTCTTTGATTGTGTTTTCAACTTTTGCTTTTTCATCAGGTGTTAAGAGATCTAATTTTGACATCAAATCACCAAAACCATTGCGAACATCAACACCAACTTTATCAAGTAAATCGCTGTGCTTTTTGAAAACATCATCAAAAAATAACTCAACAGCATGGCCAAAAATAATGGGGTCTGACACCTTCATCATCGTAGCTTTCATATGAAGCGAGAACAACACATCTTTCGCTTTGGCATCTTGTATCTGGATTTTTAAAAATTCAATCAAGGCATTTTTACTTGTAAAAGTACCATCAATAATCTCACCTTTAAGTACCTTTAAATCAGATTTTAAAGTGGTGTTCTTTCCTGATTCATCAATATGTATGATACTTAAAGTGTCATCTTTTGTGAGTGTTAGCGATTTTTCATTGTTAAAAAAATCACCCTGTGACATTGTTGCCACGTGAGATTTCGAATCTTTGCTCCAGGCACCCATAGAGTGTGGGTGTTTTTTAGCGTAATTTTTTACTGCTTTGGGTGCTCTTCGGTCTGAATTTCCTTCACGCAAAACAGGGTTTACAGCACTTCCTTTTATTTTGTCATAACGGGATTTTATTTCTTTTTCTTTTTCATTTTGAGGTTCTTCAGGATAATCAGGCAGTGCAAATCCTTTGGACTGCAATTCTTTTATGGCCTCCACAAGTTGAGGAACAGAGGCGCTTATGTTTGGAAGTTTGATGATATTGGCCTCTGGGGTTTTGGCAAGATTTCCCAGTTCTTCTAAATCGTCATTGATTTTTTGAGTATCTGTTAAAAAATCAGGAAATTTAGCCAGTATGCGTGCTGCCAACGAAATGTCACGGGTTTCTAATTTGATTCCCGCAGGAGCAGTAAAGGCTTGTACTATGGGTAAAAAAGAATAGGTTGCTAAAGCGGGTGCTTCATCGGTTTTGGTATAGATGATCGTTGATTGTTTTGTCATGAAAGAGAATTTTATTAAAAACTTGAAATGGAATATGTATGGGCCTTGACAAGGAGTCAAGGTTTGCAAATATAAGCATTTAGAAAGGCTTTTAAAAGTTCAGAATAGGATTATTTTTTAACTGTTGTCATCTTAAATTTACTTAGCAAATAATTTTTAAAATTATTTGCCCCGAGGGTTAATTTTGCTTTTGTCAGTTATTTATTTACATAAGGAGTCAAATAAATAATCAGGAAAAACCCTGTTTAATTTAAGGGAAAAACCCTCTTGATTATCTATTTTAATCTTTAGTTATTGTACTTAGTAAAATTGCATTCATTTATCATCACCTCTTTTGTGAAAGCAACACCACCCCGGCTGCCGCATCCCGATAATTATCGGGACATCGTGTGTGCCATGAGCAATAAAGCCTAAGAAAAGCAAGCCTAAAACCAGCTGTAAAAGGGTTGTTTTTTTATGCTTTAAAGTGTCGCCACATTTTTCTGGAAGAAGTCCTTGAAGTTTTATAAATTTATACAGCCACAGGCGAAAAAATCCAAAAAACAGTGAGACACAACGACAGCATATCACTCACCCGCTACATACACGGTTTTCAATACTATGACAATGTGTTGCAGTTTTTTCACACGCCCGAGGGTTATGTCAAAAACACCCCCGATGAAAATGGCAACCCGAGTTTTGACTATGTTTATCCTGTCAAATAATTTTAAATTTTATGCAAGAATTTTTTTATATTTATGTATTGCAAAGTGAAGTTGACCATAAATTTTATACTGGTTACACTTCAAATTTAAAATTAAGACTTGAGCAGCACAATAAAGGTCAAGTATCATCAACCAAATCGAGACGCCCCTTAAACTTAATCTATTTTGAAGGATGTTTGAATCAACAAGATGCTACCAAAAGAGAAAAGTATTTAAAGAC
>JGI12316J15309_10001671_pt1 | contig 10264 bp, 11 predicted proteins | sample MarCyaLeptolynsp_FD_15309 | JGI IMG/M metagenome (IMG submission 15309) | reverse complement strand
GAGTGGCCGACCATGCCGAAGACGCGCTTAACGCCCCAGTTCACCATGGTCTCGGCCATGACGTCGGAAACCGTGCGGTCGTCCTGTTCCTCGGCCGGCACCCCGACATAAATGCCGTCGGCGCGCGCCTCCACCGGGAAGATCTCTTGGCCGGTGTCCTCGTGGCCGCCCGGCGGCAGGCCGGTCAGCGGATCGAAGTCCCAGCCGTGCCAGGGACAGCGCAGCCAGCATTTGCCGTCCACCCCGTCCTCGATCGAGCCCTCGCCCAGCGGGCCGCCCTGGTGCGGGCAGCGGTTGTCCATCGCCGCCCACTGGCCATCGAAATGCACCAGGGCCAGGGTCTTGGTACCGGCCGTCGCGGTCTTCACGCGGCCGTCGGGGAGCTCGTCGGGCTCCGCCACCTTGACCCAGGTCAACTCCGTCGCTGTCTCGCCCATCGTGCCGTCTCCCGCTGTGACCGGTGCTCCCGGCGTCAACGGCGCAGCCGCCGGAAAGGTTACGGGCGGGGTTGCTGCCCGTCGGCGCCGCGGGCAGCCAGGATGGCCCCCACCAGATCGTCGGGAATCGCCTCAAGCGCCGCCTCGTCGTCCTCCGTGACGGCATCAACCGCCAGGTCGCGCACCTTGCGATAGGCGGCCAGGTAGCGCTGGCAGGCCGGACACGTCTTGAGGTGGACGTCGACCGTAGCCCGCGCGACGCCGGAGAGCTCGCCGTCGATATAGGCGTCGACCATCTCCTCGAACTCCGCGCAGGTCATCAGGCCGGGCATCCGGTTCTCCAGCCAGTGCTGGATATGCCAGCGCAATTTGTGACGCAGGATCATCGCGCTCCCAACTCGTTCCACATGGGTTCGACCAACTTCTTCAGCGCCGCCCGCGCGCGGTGCAGACGGACCTTCAACGCCCCCTCGGCGATGCCCATCATGTCGGCCGACTCGCGGGTGCTGTATCCCTCAATGTCACGAAGCAGCAATACGATACGGTAGCCGTCGGGCAATTCGTCGATTTTTGCCCGAACGAACCGCCGGATTCGCGCGGTTTCGAGTTCGCTTTCCGGATCGCGGATTTCGACACGCGCTTCACCGACCCGCAACCCTCCCTCGCCGAAGCTCGGCAGCAGGTCGTCGATCGGCGTTTCGGCGAGCCGCTTCGTCGATCGCAGCCGCATCAGACAGGCGTTGACGGTGATCCGGTGCAGCCAGCCGCCGAGGGACCCGTGCGGCTCGAACTTGGCGATCGCCCGGTGGGCCGACAAGAACGCCTCCTGGACGCAGTCTTGTGCCATCGCGTCGTCCCGCATCATCCGGCGCGCGACCGCGTAGAGCCGGCCGCCATGATCGCGCACCAGCTGCTCGAACGCGCGGTCGTCCCCCGCCTTGAGGGCGGCGATGAACTCCGCGGTATCGGCCGTCGCGGTGTCGATGGCGCTCATGCTCCCGGTCTCCCGGTCCGGTGTGCAGATTGTGAACGCTTTCTAGCACGCCCCGCGGCGCCAAACGACCGGCGCGAGCGCGGATTGATCCACATCAAGGCCGCGGCCGCGTCACCGGTCTAAGAACCGACTGGCTAGCACGGATGAGGATCGCGCCATGCCGGAGATCAGCGCCGAACCCGCGATCGCTGTGATCGACCGCGAGGCGCGCCTGCGCGCGTTGCCGGGCCCCGAGCCTGCCGCCGGGCTCCGGGCCTATCGCGACGAGCGGGCGGCCTGCCTGCGGGCGGACCGGCAGCGGTGGGACAATTACCGCCAGTACCGCGCCACCCCGCACCGCGTCACCGACCCCGCCTATCTGCCAATCAAGCTCGACATCGAAAACGTCAGCCGATGCAACTTCCGTTGCACCATGTGCAGCGTGAGCGCCTGGCCGAAGGGCTGTCGCGCGCCCGACATGCCGCTGGACGCCTTCAAGAGGCTGATCGACGAGCAGATCGGCCTGGTCGAGATCAAACTCCAGGGCATGGGCGAGCCGCTGATGCAGCGCGACGCCTATTTCGCGATGATCCGCCACGCCCGGGCGCGGCGGATCTGGGTGCGCACCACCACCAACGGCTCCCTCCTCCATCTCAACGGCAACATCGACAAGCTGGTCGATGTCGATCCCAACGAGGTGCAGATCTCGATCGACGGCGCCACGGCCGAGGTCTACGGGGGGATCCGGCGCGGCGGCGTGTTCGCGGGGGTGACGGAGAATGTCGCCCGCCTCAATCGCGCCTTCGCCGACGCCGGAAAGACCCGCACGAAGATGTGGACGGTCGTGCAGCAGGCGAACGCCGGTCAGCTCGAGGAGCTGGTGCGCCTTGCCGCGCGGCTCGGCTTCCGGTCGCAGGTGTTCTCGCTGGAATTGGTGGACTGGGGGTTGGACCACTGGCGGGCAGCGAACGACGCTGTCACGGTGACCGACGAGCTGTGTCCGGATCGTTTGATGACGCTGGTCGATCTGGGCGAGCGGCTCGGCGTCCAGGTCCGGTTCTGGCACACCACCGAGAAGTACACGACGGTCCGTCCGGCGGACCTGTGCCCCTGGCCGTTCGAGCGCGCCTTCATCGGCTCCGACGGACGCATCGTGCCGTGCTGCACCATCGGCAACCCGGACGTCCTGGAGATCCCGCATGACGACGCCTCGGTCGCGGAGGCGTGGCATGGGGACGCCTTCGCGGCGTTCCGACGCGCGCATCTGGAGGGCCGGATCCCGCCGGCCTGCCGGTCCTGCTACGCGTGAGAGGCCGTGGTGACATCGGCGGCGGGCTCGGCAACACTGGCGTCCGCCGCGGCGCAACGGGGAAGAGACGGGAGTGGCCAACATGAAGGCGATCATCATCGGCGGCGGCATCGGCGGTCTCGCCACCGCGCTCAGCCTGCACGAGCAGGGCATCGAGGCCCACGTCTACGAGCAGTCGCAAACCATCAAGGAACTAGGCGTCGGCATCAACACCTTGCCCCACGCGATCAAGGAACTGGCCGCGCTCGGCCTGCTCAAGGACTTGGACAAGGTCGGAATCCGGACCTACGAGCTGATCTACCAGAATCGGTTCGGTCAGGAGATCTGGCGCGACCTGCGCGGCACGGATGCCGGCTACGACTTCCCGCAGTTCTCGATCCATCGCGGCAAGCTGCAGGCGCTTCTGCTGGCGGCGGTGCGCGCCCGGCTCGGCGACGACCACGTCCACACCGGCCACCAGCTGCTCGCCTTCGAGGATGACGGCAACCAAGTCACTGCCCGCTTCGACCGCCGCGACACCAGCACCACGGTGAGCGTGACGGGCGACGTCCTGATCGGCTGCGACGGTATCCACTCCAAGGTCCGCGAGAGCTTCTACCCCGACGAGGGGCCACCGCGTTGGAACGGTCTGATGCTGTGGCGCGGCGCGGTCGAGGGGGAGCCTTTTCTGACCGGCCGTTCGATGATCATCGCCGGCGGCATGAACGCGAAGTTCGTTTGCTATCCCATCTACAACGACCCGGATTCGCCGGGGCGGACGCTGATCAACTGGGCCGTCGTCGCCCGGCTCGGCGACGGCTCCCGCCCGCCGCCACGCCGCGAGAACTGGAGCCGGCTGGGCGACCGCGCCGACGTCATGCGGCACGTTGACGGCGTGTTCGAACTGGACCTGATCGACCCGGTCGACCTGATCACCAAGACCGTCGACTTCTACGAGTTCCCGATGTGCGACCGCGACCCGATCGAGCGCTGGTCGTTCGGCCGTGTCACCCTGTTGGGCGATGCGGCCCACCCGATGTATCCGGTCGGCTCCAACGGCGCCAGCCAGGCGATCCTGGACGCCCGCTGCCTTGCCCCGCTGCTGGCGGATTGCGGCGGCGACATCGAGGGGGCGCTGAAGACCTACGAGGGCGAGCGTCTGCCGATGACGGCGGAGATCGTGCGCACCAATCGGACCGGCGGCCCCGAGGGGGTGATCGACCTGGTCGAGCAGCGCGCGCCGGACGGGTTCGAGACCCTGGACGAGGTGGCGACCCACGCGGAGTTGGAGGCGATCGTGAAGGGCTACGCCACCCTGGCCAAGTTCAGCCAGGACGACGTCAACCGGGCGAGCGGCTAGGGCAAACCCCTCTACGCCAGGCCCTATTGATCGATCCGCCGGCCGAAGCTGTCCGGATCGATGACCAGCACGTAGCCGTCACGCTTCACCCCGTCGCTGCTCAGCGGCAGGAGCAGCCGGACAAACGCCCAGATGCGGCCCTGCGGGTCGACGTATTCGCGGCGCATGAGATCCGGTTCTCCCGCCGCCACGACCGCCTCGATCTGGGCGCGGACCTTGCCGACCTCATCCGCTGAGAAACCGTCTGCCAGGGTCGACCCCTTCATCGTGCGACCGTGGCCATCGTCGATCAGCGTGCAGGAAAGACGGAACGCCCAGTCGCCGGCCGCCTCGTCCCACTGCATCAGGCTGACACCGCGGATCGCCTTGGGCGGCAGGTCCAGCGGATCGATCGTCGAGGGTAGGCGATCGGTCCGTGACGCCTCCCAGACCCTCAAGCACGCTTCAAGCAAAGGGTAGTCCGCTACCTGGTCGATCGGCAGGGTCGTGTGGCTGCTGGGAAAGACCCAAAACCGATCCGGGTAGGTCCTTGCCGGCGTCATCGGGCCCCCATTCTAGCCGCCGCGGTCGTCATGCGCGGGCACAGCGTGGCACCACGCCGGCAGGCGAACAAGAGCGGTGAACGCAAGAGCCTCAGTCGCCCACCCGTTTGCCGAAGGTTTCCGGATCGAAGATCAACGCATAGCGATCGTGGCGGGTGCCGTCGCTGCTGAGCGGCAGGGCGAGCCGGACATAGGCCCAGATCCTGCCCTTGCGGTCGTCGAACTCGAAGCGGTCGAGGGCCGGCGCGCCGCGCTCGAACATCGCCCGGACCCGGTCCCGCATCCGCGCCGCCTGATCCGGCCTCAGGCCGTCGGCAAGACGCGCCCCGGTCAACGGCCCGCCATGTCCGTCGGTCAGGAGCGTCGATGCCAGACGCACCATCCAGTCGCCGACCTCGTCGCTCCACTCGACCAGGCTGATCCCCTTGATCAGTGCCGGCGGCATGTCCAGCGGGTCTATCGTCTGCGGAAATCCCCGGTCAGCATCCCGCTGCCAGACGCGGAACGCCTCGGCCAGCAGCGGGAAGGCGTCGATATCGCCGAGATCCAGCGGCACGTGGCTGCTTGGCAGGCTCCAGAAGTCGTTCGGCAGCTCGCTGCGCGAAACCATGCTCATCCTGTTCGTGTCGTCTCCCGGTCACCGCCGACAGTGTCGCATCAACGGCGTGGACTGAAAACACTCGCACCGGGGAGCACCCGTTCCGCGGGAGCACGGAATGACCGCTAGGCTCATTCCGGCGGCGGCAGGAACTCGACCTCGTGCTGGGCGGCAAGGCGGACGACCTCCTCGGGGTCCGCGAGGTTGTGGATCTTCTCGAACAGCTGGCGCAGCGAGCGCGCCGGCGAGACCCAGAACAGCGCCTTCACGTCGGCCCCGGAGTTGTTGAAGATCCCGTGCGGGATGCCCATCGGCATGCGGATCAGATCGCCCGTGCTGGCCCGGGTGTTCTGGCCGTCGAGCACCAGATCGAAGGTGCCCTCCAACATGTAGATGAACTCGTCCTGCGTCGCGTGGATGTGCGGCGGCACGAAGGTGCCGGTCGGAAACAGGGTCTCGAAGGTGAAGCAGCTCTCGCTCTCCTGCTTCGGCTTGTAGGTCTGGCCCAGGATCGACCAGACAACACCGTCCACACCCTCACCGGCCGGCGTCACGCCCGCTTCCATCACCGTCATGATCTGTCCTCCCAATCCGATCGGTGCCAGGATTGAAGCATCGAAGACCCGCTTCCGGAAGCCCGCGATGACGCCCGTGACCATCCGACCGTCCACGCCTGCCGATATCCCCGCCATCACCGCGATCTACGCCCATCACGTGCGGCACGGCATCGCCTCGTTCGAGGAAGTGCCGCCGAGCGAGGCGGAGATGACGGCGCGGCGCGACGGCGTGCTGGGCGACGGCTTCCCCTACATCGTCGCCGAGCGTGAGGGAACGGTGCTGGGCTACGCCTATCTCGGCAAGTACCGCCCACGACCGGCCTACCGCCATACCGTCGAGAACTCGATCTACGTCGCCCATGACGCTGCGCGCCAGGGGATCGGCCGGGCGCTGCTGAGCGAACTGCTGACGCTCGCCAAGGCCGGGCCGTGGCAGCAGATGATGGCGGTGATCAGCGACCTGGAGTCCGGCTCGGAGGAGCTGCACGCCCGGTTCGGCTTCGAGAAGGTCGGCCACATGCGGTCGATCGGCTTCAAGTTCGAACGCTGGATCGACGTCATCGTGATGCAGAAGGCGATCGGGTAGGGTACGGTCTTTTTGAAGCTTCTTCAGGGCTACTCACGTCGTGAGGAATTCCTATGCGCAGGAAGACCATAGATAACGAAATTCTCGCAAATAGATCGTATTCCAGACTCTGCGTGTCCGCAGTCGCAGCGGGTTTTCTTTTTTTATCGCCGCCCACGAAATCTATTGCTGGTCAGAGTGACGTCACTCTCTCGGTTGATTCTGTCAAGATTCTCAATGACGGATCAACATACAACATTCGACTATCCGACCCTGAAAGCCCCTCTTTTGTCGTCGCGAGCGCAGCACCGTATGCACCGCATCAGGAACCGTCACCGGATACAATCCGAGACGCCAACACCACCATATCGGATGCCTCCATTACGCTGAACGTTGAGGCGCTCTTTGACGGTGATGTCGCGCGCACGCGCGACGAATACGCGGCCCGAATACGTGGGCCATTAGGGTTGTTGTTCGAAAGCGGAAAATTCAGATTTCTGGGTATCAGGGAAGTCCACGCCCACCGACAGTGATCGGACTGATCGACGCTCGGGGGACACACCGTTGACGATGGTCGGTCTCCGCTCCCGCCCCAAACGGGGTTGAACCGCCGCGCCCACACCTCGATAGTCTCGCCAGGCATGGTGTCGGATCGCCCGCGGCGGGCGACGAACGGGGGCTGATGACGGGTGTGATGCGCGGCTACGTGCGGACGATCGAGGCGATGAACCGCTTCATCGGTCGCTGCGCCATGTACCTGGTCTTCGTCCTGATGGGCGTCCTGCTGTGGTCATCGGCGTCGAAAACGTTCTTCGATCCCTCGCTGTGGACGCTGGAGACCGCGCAGTTCGTCATGGTCGCCTACTATGTGCTCGGCGGCCCCTACTCCATCCAACTCGGCTCGAACGTGCGCATGGACCTGTTCTACGGCGCCTGGTCGCTGCGGACCAAGGCCTGGGTCGACAGCTTCTCCGTGCTGTTCCTGATGTTCTATCTCGGCGTGCTGTTCTACGGCGCGGTGAGTTCGACGGCCTACGCCCTTGGGTACTTCGGGATGGAGCCGTTCGCCTTCTTCGCCGAGCTGCTGATGGCTCTGCTAACCGGCGGCCCGGACGCCGCGGCCGGGCAGATCGGCTTTCTGGAACGCAGTTCGACCGCCTGGCGACCGCATATCTGGCCGGTGAAGGTCATCCTCTGCCTCGGCGTCTTCCTGATGCTGCTGCAGGCACTGGCCGAGCTCTTCAAGGATATCGACCGCATCCGCGCGGGAGAGGCCTGATGTCCTACGAGCTGATCGCCCTGCTGATGTTCTCGTCGATGATGCTGATGCTGATGACCGGCCAGCGGGTGTTCGGCGCGATCGGCTTCGTCGGGTCCTTCGCCGGGCTGATGCTGTGGGGTGTCGGCGGGGTCGAGATCCCGTTCGCCGCCGCCATGAAGCTGATGAAATGGTATCCACTGCTCACCCTGCCGATGTTCATCTTCATGGGTTACGTGCTGTCGGAGAGCCGGATCGCCGACGACCTGTACCGCATGTTCCACGTCTGGATGGGGCCGGTGCGTGGCGGGCTGGCGATCGGCACGATCGGCCTGATGGTGTTGATCTCGGCGATGAACGGCCTGTCGGTCGCCGGCATGGCGATCGGCGCCACCATCGCGCTGCCGGAACTGCTGCGCCGCGGCTACGACAAGATCATGGTCACCGGCGTGATCCAGGCGGGATCCTCGCTCGGAATCCTGGTCCCGCCCTCGGTCGTGCTCGTGCTCTACGCCATGATCGCCCGCCAGCCGGTCGGCCAGCTCTGGCTCGCCGGCGTGGTCCCGGGGCTGATGATGGCGGCGCTGTTCATCGTCTACATCTACCTGCGCTGCCGGCTGCAGCCGCATCTCGGCCCGCCGCTGGACAAGGCGGAGCGGGAGGAGATCACGACGGCAGAGAAGCTGCGCCTGCTGCGCGCCGGCCTGCTGCCGCTGGCGATCTTCGCCGCCATGATGGTGCCCTTCGTCAACGGCTGGACGTCGCTGGTCGAGAGCTCGGCGATCGGCGCCCTCGCCGCCTTCCTTGCCGCCGTGCTGAAAGGCCGGATGACCCGCGAGGTGTTCGAGAACACGACCCGCAACACGCTGGCGATCTCCTGCATGTTCATGTGGATCATCTTGGCGGCGCTGGGCTTCGGGGCGATCTTCGACGGGCTCGGCGCGGTCAAGGCGATCGAGACACTGTTCACCGAGCAGTTGGACCTTAGCCCCTGGACGATCCTGATCCTGATGCAGCTCAGCTTCATCCTGATGGGCACGTTCCTGGACGACACCGCCATGCTGGTGATCGTCGCCCCGCTCTACGTGCCGCTGGTCGGGATGCTCGGGTTCGACCTGATCTGGTACGGGGTGCTGTACACGATCACCACGCAGATCGCCTACATGACCCCGCCGTTCGGCTACAACCTGTTCCTGATGCGGGCCATGGCGCCGCCGGAGATCAGCCTGACGGACATTTACCGGTCGATCCTGCCGTTCGCGCTGGTGATGGTCCTGGCGCTGGCTATCGTCATGATTTTCCCGCAGATCGCGCTCTGGCTGCCGGGTCTCGTCTACGGAAAATAGTTTACGGTGCGGCGCGGAATACGGTCATCATACCGGCCTTAACCATAAAGACTTGGAGGGCTTCATGACGACCAGACGCACGTTCCTGAAAGGGGCCGCCGCGGCCGCCCCCGCCGCCGCGCTCGCCACCCCGGCGATCGCCCAGTCCACGATCAAATGGCGCATGCAGACCTATGCCGGCCCGGCGCTGGCCGAGCATGTGGTCAAGCCGGCGATCGACATGTTCAACAAGATCGCGGGCGACCGCATGCAGATCGAGTTGTTCTTCGCCGACCAGCTGGTCCCGACCGGCGAACTGTTCCGCGCCATGCAGCGCGGCACCATCGACGCCGTCCAGTCCGATGACGACAGCATGGCCTCGCCGACCGAGGTCACCGTGTTCGGCGGCTACTTCCCCTTCGCCTCGCGCTACTCGCTCGACGTGCCGGTGCTGTTCAACCAGTACGGCCTCGCCGAGATCTGGGAGGAGGAGTACGCCAAGGTCGGGGTGAAGCACATCTCCGCCGGCGCCTGGGACCCCTGCCACTTCGCGACCAAGGATCCGATCCGCTCGCTGAAGGATCTGGAGGGCAAGCGGGTCTTCACCTTCCCGACCGCCGGGCGCTTCCTGTCGCAGTTCGGTGTCGTGCCGGTGACCCTGCCCTGGGAGGACATCGAGGTCGCGGTGCAGACCGGCGAGCTCGACGGCATCGCCTGGTCCGGCATCACCGAGGACTACACGGTCGGCTGGGCCGACGTGACCAACTACTTCCTGACCAACAACATCTCCGGCGCCTGGTGCGGTTCGTTCTTCGCCAACATGGGCCGCTGGGAGGAGCTGCCGGAGGATCTTCAGACCCTGTTCCGGGTGTGCTGCGACCAGTCGCACTATTATCGCCAGTGGTGGTACTGGGGCGGCGAGGCCAGCCTGCGGGTCAACGGCACCAAGATGGAGCTGACCTCGATCCCCGATGCCGAGTGGGCGACCGTCGAGGCCGCCGCCCGGGTGTTCTGGGACGAGATCGCCGCCGAGTCGCCGCTCAAGGCGAAGGTCGTGGAGATTTTCAAGCGGTACAACGCCGACATGGAGAAAGCCGGGCGTCCGTATCGCTACACCTGATCAGATCGAAGAGCCCCGGAGCGTCGGCTCCGGGGCGCCTTCCACCGTCATCCCGGGACGTCAGCCAGAGCAACGCGCAGGATGATCGCCGGCGAACAGGTGCCTCATCGCGATCGCCGGCGATCTCGCCAAAACATGATTTGCTCTATAGCCGCGCCCCGCTGCCCGGGTCGAACAGGTGGATCTGCCGGCCCGGCACCACGCGCACCGTCTCGGCGTCGCTGGCGAAATGCCCGCTCAG
>JGI12316J15309_10006231_pt1 | contig 10313 bp, 7 predicted proteins | sample MarCyaLeptolynsp_FD_15309 | JGI IMG/M metagenome (IMG submission 15309) | reverse complement strand
CGCCGGCGCGATCCGCGAATTTAGCCCCAATGGGCGCGATTATGGCCCGCCGGGCAGCCCCAGCATGCGCACCACCGTGCGCGAGGGGTCGTACGGCGCCGGAATGAAGATGGCCACGCTGCGTTCGGCCATGATCTGTTTCCAGAAGTCGTGCCCCGTGTCGACGAGAAAGTAGACCGTGCGCGGGCGGATCGGGATGCCCGGCGGCGGTCGGTGCGTCGACTTGAGCGGCGCCCCCGGGATCGCGGAGCGGACGATCTTTGGGATCTGCTGCCACGAGGCGATTTTGGATAGCTGCGGGATGCGATTGGCCGCTTCCTGCTCCGGGCTGTCGATCTCCACGGCAACGACGAAGGTCTTGCAGTCCTGCAGCCGCTGGTCCTTGAGCAGCCCGATCCACATGCCATCGCGTCGAGCCTCGAGCGGCACCTCCACGAAGCTCTGCTTCATCGCGAGGTCGAGCAGCTCACCCAGCTTGGCGAACAGCTCCGGGAACGTGGCGCGCGGGTTGCCATGGTCGTACAGCGGCAGCTCTTCGGGCGCGATCGAAGTCGAGAAAGTGCACAGCGCACCAGCGAGCCGCGCCAGCGTCCCGTACAGCACGAACGGGGAGACCTCGGGGTTTTCCGCCACGTGGCGGACCATCAGGATCGATTGGTTGATGGCCGACAGCTGCAACGAGCGGGTCACGTCCTGGGCGGTGAACTCCACCCGTGCCGAGTCCACGTGCCGCAGCGCATCCATGATCGAACGCCGCTTGGTCACCAAGGCGCTGAGCAGGTCGGTGGTCCAGGTCCGCAGCTGCTCGGAGCCGGTCAGGCGCAAACAGACGGGAATGAACTCCTCGTTGCGTTCGAAGCCCCCGGCGTTGTCCCGCCGCAGCTCGGCGACCTTGATCGTGTCGAATCCGTCGCGCTTCTCCGAGCCGAACAGCACGACCGGTCGCGGCCGCGCGTAGGTGACGTTGACCTCCGTGCCCGCGTCCACGAGGTCGAGCACGTCGCGCGACCATGTCTCGTAGCGATGTCGACCGGGCGCAGCGTCGCTGCTCGAGGCGTTGTCGGTGCCCTCTTGCAGGCTCGGCACGGCCACGTGGACCTCGGCCAGCGTGGCCGTCGATCCGAAGTGCTCGGCGATCGGGCGTGCCGGGGGCAGGTCGGGGTCCCCCTCGTCGAGCTCGAGGACCAGCCCGCTCGGCAAGATGGCCCGAAGGGCGCGGACCTGCAGCGACCCCGTCTTGAGGGCGGCAGGATCGAGGTCGACCCGGCTCAGTCCCCAGCCGTAGGGATTCGGCCATTGGGTTCGCGCCTGGATGTCGGCGTCGAGAAACAGGTCGTGCTGCTGAAAGTGCTGGGGGCACACCAGCAGGCCCTCGCCCCACAGCACCCGGTCGGCTCGCTTGCGGGCCATCGCGGTCATCCTACCCGCAACTGCCGAATCGTCATCCGCGATCGAGCGGGTGGACTCTACTGACCATGCGTTCCGATCGTCGCCGGGCAACCAGGCAGACGTCGCGGCCGAGGGTGCGACGGCCCAGGACGAACGGGGGGTACTGCCCCTCCTCGATCAGCAGCTCGAGGTCGAACACCAGAGGATCTGGGCAAAACGCGTTGACGAGCGCCGCGATGCGGTGGTGGTCCGTCCCTCCGGGCTCGAAGCGCTCGGCCTGGCTGGGCGGCATCGGACCGATCGTGATCTTGGCGCGATGGGCGGGATGCCGGACTCGGGTCCCGATCATGAACGAGGCGCCAACCTGATTGTTGGCCTGCCCGAGTCGGTTGGTCTGCTCGCCTTGGTAGCGCACCCATCCGCCGGTGAACTGGTGCAGCACCACCTCGGCGCCCTCGAGACTCGGACCCAGCAGCGACCGTAGCGCAGCTTGAAGTCCGCGCGCCGAGCTCCCGTACGCGAACAGCCGGGCCAGATGCAGCAGCGCGGGCGGGCGCACCGCGGGGTCTTGCTGGGATCGGACGTCGTGACCGACCAGACTCAGGACGCGAGCCGACCCCGCGTCGCTGCCGTCCCTCGAGAACTCGCGAACGTAGTCGTACTTGCCGACGGCGCGAAAGAACAGCGCGGTGAGCCGGTTGTGAAACAGATCGAGAAACGCCGCCTGCGGACGCGACCAGTCGTCGTCCGTGACCAAGTCGTGGGCGAAGTACATCGGCAGCGGGCTGTCGGCGCCCGTCAGCCCGAGCACGCACGTCTCGACCTCATAGACGTAGCGCCGCTTGTCGAGCGCTTGCTCGACCGAGCGCGGGATTTCGACCCGCGCGATCGACCGCAGCTCGTTGGGCTGCGACGCGAGCGAGACCGTGTGTCGAAATCGAATGCCCTCGCGCGAGAACGGACCGCCTCGACCAATCGGAGCATCGCCGGCGCTGAGGCTCTGTAGGATGCGAATCGCCGTGAACAGATTCGTTCGCGGGATGCCCGGGGCGAGCAGTCGCTCCTCGAGGGTCAGCGAAGCGTCAGAGGTCCGTTTCGGGGCGGCCACGTCCGCGTCTCTCCCGAGGGCACGATGGTCAGTCGGCACTCGTTGAAGGAGTTGATGGGAACGCGGCGCGCGAAGAGCTCGTTGAGGACCTCGCCCAGCAGATGCGCCTCGCCCGTCGAGCCGATCTTGGCCCCGTCCAGCTTGATGTTGGTCAGCGTGCCCGTGATCGGGGCTCCGCGATGGACCCGCACCCCGCCGGTGACCTCCACCGCACGGATCGACTCGATCCACAATGCGTTGAGGTTGCCCAGGCGTGGATTGAATCGCGCCGCGAAGTTGTAGGCCTCGAGCAGCCGGCGCAGCGTCGCCGCATCGAGCAGGGCGCGCCGCGAGATGCCCATGTGGGCCGCCAGTCGCCACACGAGCTCGACATCATCGTGCGGGTACAGCGGGGGGCTGACCGCGGTGATGTTCTTGAACGGCGCCGAGGTCCCGAGCGTGCGCGTCGCCTCGGACACGTCCCCCAGGCTCAGCTTGGTCGCCGCGGCCCGGTTGCTGATCGTCAGCTTGATCGACAGCACCTCGGGCTCGGCCGGCGGAGGCCCGTCCCGCGGCGAGACCAGCGACAGCGCCAGATCGGTCCCCGAGGCGGTCACCGACGGGCGGCGACGCGTCGCGAAGAAGTGCGCCTGGTCCGGCAGCGTCTGATAGTCGAGAAACGACGGGTACTCGGTGCGCCGAGCCGAAGCCAGCCCGGTGACCTTGTCGACCCGCCAGACCTCAGCCTCGACCGGGGTATAGTTTTCCGCCAACACCAGCGACTCGGGCATCAGGGGGTCGAAGCGGATCGGCCGACCATCGACCGGAAACAGGTTCACCGCCGGCACGCAGTGCAGCCGAATGTCGCCCTCCACGGGAGGCCGCGGAAGCTTCGGCGCGTTGATGAAATCACCCCAGATTTCGAACTGGGCGCCGGCAGCGGTGCCGAGCGGGGGCAGGTCGACGAACGCGTACTTCTCGGGCATGCAGAAGAAATCCGCGACCGTAGAGAAGGCATCGTGCTCGAGCGGCGCGATCGGCAGCAGGTCGTCTTCCTCGCCGTAGCCGCGCCCGACGATGGCGGACGGATCGAGCGTCGCGACCGTCTCGCCGCCGACTTTGACCTCGAGGCTGTGGCAGCAGTACAAAAACCAGCTGCGCAGTGGCCCCCAAAACCCGCTCTCGCCGCGAAAGAACAGCCGCAGCGGGCTCGTCCCGCACGCCGAGGGGTGCGCGCTGCGAAACGACAGCACCAGCCGGTCCACCCGGCTCTGCGGGCGCTCGTGGCGGACGTCCTCCAGCGCCAACGGCAGCAGGGTCAGGGGCGAGGTCGTTCGGAACTGGCACTTGACCCCCTGCGGGCTGGTGCCCAGCACCGCCGAGCCTCTCGGCAGCGTCTGTCGCGTCCGCAAGCCACGCTCGGGCGCAAACTGCAGCACGGTCAGCGGTGGCACGAAGCGATTGAGTCGCGGCACCAGCAGCTCGGCGTACTGGCGAGCGATCTCGGGAACCGCATCGTCTGCGCGCTCGTGGACCTGCGCCGCGAGGAACGCAAAGCCCTCGAGAATGCGCTCGACGTCCGGGTCGGCGCTCCGCTCGGCCAGCAACCCAGCCGAGTTGGGAAACTGCCGAGCGTACTGCGCCCCCGCTTCGCGGAGGTAGGCCAGCTCGGCCTCGTAGTACTTCGACTTCAATCCACCCCCGTTTTATCAACGAGCGGCGTCCACGGGAATTGGCCGCGCTCCGGCGCAGCCCGACCGAGGTCGTGCTAGCCGGAGGTCGAAATCGAGAATTCCCCTGCGGAGGTGAGCTCTGTTTGGAGCTCCAGGGGATGGGTGCCCAGATCCGCCTCGATGAGAATCCGGAGGCGGCCCGGGCTGGCGTTGAGGGCCGACAGCTTGAGGTTTTCCAGTCGCGGCTCGCAGGCTTCGATGGTCCGGTGAAGCCGCGACAAAATCTCCGCTCGCGAGTCCGGCCATCGGCGTAGGAGCACATCGAGCTCCACACCGAAGGACGGAGCGCAGGGTCCCGACCCGCGCTGGGTGTTCAGCAGCGCTTGCAGGTGACCGACGACCGAGTCGACGGGCGCCAGCGGCGCGGTCGGGACCTCGCGGGCGAGGCGGTGAAGAAACCCCCGCATGGCCACATGCTCAGACGGTCAGCTGGTCCGAGTAGGACTCGCCGGTGTTGGTCGGCATGATCTTCGCCGACCGGGCCGCCGAAGTCGTCTTGGACTGCCGGAGGTTGCGCCCGGGCGAAGACGACGCCAGGGTCGCGCCGTTCACCGACAGGTTCTTCGAGACCGACTCGAAGACCTCGATCTGGAAGCCGGTGGCCGATGCGTTTCGGATCCGCACGATGAGGCCGATGCCCTCGGTCGCGTTGTGCGTGATGCCGGTCTGAGCCTGCTCACCGGTCGTGGTGAAGCGCTTGGACGAAAGCAGGAAGAACGCGTCCGAGTCCTGAAGCCGGGCGAGGGTCTCCTTGTCGAGTTCCTGGGCGCACTGGATCTGGCCGTAGTCGGGGTCTGGGGTCCCTTCGCACTGCCCCATTTCCGCCGGGCTCGGCATCGCAGAGAGGTAGATCCCATCTCGCACGGGCCCGTCCTGCTTGTTGTTGACCGTGACGGGGACCTGAGCCCCGATCTGCCACGTCGTGCCCGGCAGGTCATCGCGGTCGTCGGGCTTTGCCTCGTAGATGTGCATCGTGTTGAAGTCGTTGGCCATGAGAGGTGCTCCTTTGTAGTCGGATCCACGTTCGAGTGGGCTTGGTATTCAAAGTCGCGCCCCGGGCTAGTCCTCCGACTTTCCGCGACCGCAGCCTCCAGCCCCCTTCATGACCGAACGGGGCACGACGAGGTCCTTGTCGCGGAAAATCGTCATGAACCGACGCTTGCCGCCCAGGCCGAAGAAGGGCGTATCGGTGCGCTTGGGCTTGAATTTGATGCGCACGTGGCCGATGTCCTCGTCCTCGAAGTTCCATTGCACCTCGAAGACCTTGCCTCCAGGTGTGGCCTTGACCTTGCCCTGCTCGAGCAGGCGAAACAGGCCCCATTCGCCATCAAACGGCAGCTCAGCGTGCCGTCCCCAGCCCTTGGCCATCAGGCGCGCACCCGCCTTGTCGGGATCGCCTGGCCACTTCATCGCGTGCCACTCGGTCGGACCGTTGAAGTACTCCAGCTTTTCGCCGTCGACGGTCAGCGCGACCTCGGAAACACCGGGTGTGCCCTCGAACATCACGAAAAACTCGACCTTGAGGTCCTCTGAGCGCGGCGGATACATCGCCGTGCTGACCTCGAATGCAGCTTCGAGAAAGGTCGCGACCTTGCCGCGATAGCGCGGTGAGCCGGCGCGAACGTCGGCGACCTTGAAGTCGATCCCGCGCTGGAGGATCTCCTTGGACAGCGCGGTCTTGTAGTACGACCACAGGGTGCCCTCTTCGGGCTGGAAGAACGCCGCGAAGTCGTCCAGAGGCACGTCGTGGCCGCGCGGATTGAACGGATAGTTGGCCGCGATCGTGCGCTCGTAGTCCGACACGACCTCGTTGCACCAGGCCTGCTGCCGCTCTTCCTTGATGTTGCCGTAGATCGATGCGGACGCGATCTTCAACGGCGGCCAAAGCAGCGTATCGAGCGTCGGCGCCCACGTCGTGCTCTCGTTGGCCGCGAGCAACTTCCGGACCTTCTCCTGGGCCTTGTTGATCCGCTCCGACAGCTTCTCCTTTTCACCCGGATTGTCCATGCGGGCCTGAAGCGCGTCGCGCACGAACTCGAGCTCCATGTGGTACTCGTCGAGCGGGATCTTGTCGCCCGGGCCGCCCTTGGTCGCGGGACCCCCGTCGGCCGCCACCTCCGGCGCCTGGTGAGCGCCGAACTCGGCAAGCGGGGCGAACGCGAACGTCACGTCCCACTCGGTGACGACGTTGGCCGCGTTGGGGTCCGCGATCAACCGCTCGGACATGGCCTTTTCCGCTGCGGTAACGAATCCACCCGTGCTCACGCCCACTTGGGTGAGCCCCAGCTTGCCCGCCGCCCGCATCGCGGCGCGATTGCCCACCCGATGGCCGGCATTGCGGAGCTGCTTTTCGAGCTCGCCTTGCTTTTCCTCTTCGGTCTGCGGGGCGTCTTCCTCGGCGATCTGGGTGTGCCACGCGATGTTCGTGAACAGCTCGGCGTACGGCTCGCGCGGCGGTGCGAGGTCCTCGAGCAGTGTCAGCGCCGCCATCGTCGTGCGGCGTGAGGGCACGTCGAGGTAGATCGCTTTGACGAAGTTCTTCCACTCGGAAATGTACTGACGGTAGTACTCCGTCTTGATCGCGGCGATGTCCTGCTCGGCCAGCTTGTCGGCGCCCTCACCATTGCGGGCGAGCACCCACTGCGGGTCGAGCAGATCGTCGAGTCCCTTCTCGAAGCGCGGCTTGACCGTCTCCTCGTAGCCGCCGCGCGTGAACGCGGGACGGATGAAGCGGTCGTCGTTGCGCAGCACCGATCCGGCCCCGACCATCGTCTCGAGGTCCAGCGATCGGCCGCCCACCGAGGCGATGAGCGCGTTGGCGACCGCTTGGGTTCGATCGGCCCGCCGCAGGATCTCCCGTGCGCGCTCGACCAACCGGTCGTCACGCTCGAACGCGAGCTCGGGTCGCTCGAGGAGCACCTCGAGATAGGTCCGCGCAACGCCTTCGATTCGATTTCGGGTGGCTTCGTCCCCGCCCACCCGCAGCGGACGCTCCCAGACGTCGCCGAGGTAGAGCTCCAGCCACTCGCGCTCGCGCTCGTCCAGACCGGGTTCGCCCGCCTGTTGGGCGGTGAGCAGCAGATACATGCGCAGACGGTCGAAGTTGACCTGGTACTCCTCGGTCTGCGGCGCCTTGCGGTTGACCGCGTAGGTCCGCATGAACTTGCGCAGCCCCTTGAGCTCCTCCTCCACACTGGGAATCAGCAGCTCGCGCCGGACCGTGTCGGCGAACACGTCTCGCAGGCGCGGATAGACGCGGACCCCCTGGTACATGCCCATGCGCATCGACCACGGCGCGCCGTCGTCCTCGTACTGCGCCAGCAGCTCGATCGTGCGGCGCAGCGGCTCGATCCGATCGAGCACGATCGCCGAGCTGGTCTTTTCTTCGTTGTGCTCCTCGACGTAGGCGATGGCCGTGCTCGCGTCCGACAGCAGCTCGCGGTTGTTGCGAAACGACATCAGCGGCAGCCACACGGTGCCGATCGCAGCGGCCACGGCCAGCCCGCCGGCGAGGTTGCCGACCAGTCGCAGCTTGCGGCTGCGGTTCTTGTTGTGCCGCGTCAGCTTCCAGTCGCGAAAGATGACCTTGCGAAAGATGTCGCCGAGAAAGTAGCTCTTGGCGGCAACCTGCGGGGCTGCGGTGGCGCCCATCGTCGGGCGCATGCCGAACGCCTCGGCGATCGAGCTCATGATCCGGTCGACCGGGCGCCCCTCCTGGGTACCCGACGACAGGTAGACCCCGCGCAGGATCGGCGTCTCGTTGTAGATATTGGAGAGCATCAGCTCGTGCACGAACGCCGACAGATGGTCGCGAAGCCCGGCGACGTACTGCGGAAACTCGTAGACCCGGTCGCGGCGCATGGCGCTGCGCTCCTCGGACAGCCGTCGCAGCGCGCGCTTTTCGAGGACCGCGGTCAGCTCGTCGAAGTGCTCGGTGACCTGTTGGGTCAGGTCGAACTGGTCGGTCGCCGGCAGGGTGAAGCCCCAGATCTGATGGCGATCCTCTTCGGAGAGATCGGAGAACATCTCCACGAAGCCCGGCAGCAGGTCGCACTTGGTGAACACCAGGTACACCGGCACGACCACCCCCAAGCGCCCCTGCAGCTCGTCGATCCGAGCCCGAACCTCGCGGGCGAGGCTGGCGACCTCTTCGGGGTGCGCCTCGGACAGGTCGGCGATGTTGACCGCCGCCAGCACGCCGTTGATCGGGCGGCGCGTACGGTACTTGCGCAGCAGATCGAGAAACGCGAACCACTCCTCGCGGTCGCTGCTCTCGGTGGTGTAGCGACCCGCGGTGTCGAGAATGATCGCCTCGGTGGTCATCCACCACTCGCAGTTGCGGGTGCCGCCCACGCCCTGGACCGACACCCCGCCGCGCGAGGACAAAAACGGGAATTTGAGGCCCGAGTTGCGCAGTGCGGTGCTCTTGCCGACGCCCGGTGGGCCGACGATGACGTACCAAGGCAGCGAGTACAGGGCGCTGGCGGCCCCCTTGTTGCCCAGCCGCGAGCCCTTGAGGGCCGTGACGGCGCGGTTGAACTCGCCCTGCAGCGCGCGAATGTCCGCCTCGAGGTCGGGGCGCGCGGCGCTGGCCTGTTTTTCGGCCTGAGCCTTGAGCGCGCGCTCGATCTCGCGGGAGGCTCGGCGCGCCTTGATGAAGCGAATGATCAGCAGCGTGGCGATGATCAACGCCACGACGCTCGTCACCGAGATTGCGATCCACAGCGGCGCCTCGAGCCAGATCACCACCGACCAGGCCACGACGACGAGCGCGACGAGAAAGATGTATTTCCACATGTCAGGAAGCCTCCTGGAGGACGACCTGGCCCTCGTGTGCAGCGTCGAGCAGGTCGCGCCCGCGCCGGTTGAGGTCGTCGCTCATGTTGTCCAGGGCAACGCGGAGCACGATGAGAAAGCAGACCGAGAACAGCAGGGCGAACAAGCCGAGCCACAGCACCAAGAAATCCATTCGTCGCCGACGCAGCGACTCGCGACGGGGCAGGTGGCGGCGCGAGACGGGCTCGGGGGCGAGCAAGCGGCCCATGCCATCGCGGACACGGCGGCGAACGAGGTCGAGCTCGAGCTCGCCTCCGCGCACCGCGTACTGCCCCTCGAACCCGAACTGCAGCGTCATGAAGTAGACCGCGAGCGCTTCGCTGCGCTTGGGGTCGCGCAAGATCCGCTCGAGGCGCCCGAAAAAGCCCTCACCGGCGACGTTTTCGCCGAAGTAGTGCATCTGCAGCGGGCGTGCGTGCCAGTAGTCGCGAATCCGCCCGGGCTTGCGCTGCGCCAGCTCGTCGCCGAATGCCACCAGCGCGTAGGTGATGTCGGCGAGATCGCTCTCCGCCATCTTCATCGCCTTGCCGCGCGTGATCATCTCGTCGACGTAGCTGCGCAGCCGGTCGTGCACGTGCTCGGGACGCACGGAAGCGTCCTGGCCCATGTTCCGCAGCTGGATCAGAGCGTTGAAGCAGTCCTTGGTGATCTCGTTGACGCGGTTCAATGGACCGACCTCGCTGATGGCGCACCGATCCCGTCCCCGACCGACCGATCCGTTTACGACAGCGGGGGGCTGCGGAGCGGGTGCGAGCGGGGCGTCCTGATGCGCGCCGTCGCTAGAGTCTACGGCGGGGTCCCACCCTGTATTCACGGGGAGGCAAGGGCGCGCGCCCGGTGCAATTGTGGCGTGAAAGTCGCCTCAGCCCCGAGTTGAAGCGGCGTCGGGTTGGTTCGTTGTCCTATCCGAGTACGCAATGCGGGTTCGGGTCGCCATCATCAACGGCAGCGGTCAGGCCGACCGACGTCCGGAATTCGACAAGCCGGAGATCACGATCGGCCGTCGACCCAACAACGACATCGTGATTCCGGACGCCAGTGCCTCCAGCGCCCACGCACGGGTGATGGTGACCGGCGGTGCGCTGACGATTCTCGACCTCGACTCCACCAACGGCACCTACGTCAACGAGCAGCCGCTGCAGGGGCCGCGCATGCTCGAACCCGGGGATCGGGTGACCATCGGCGAGTACCACCTCGAGTTCACGCTCGAAGGGGCCGAGTCGCGCCCGTCGCGGTCGGCCGCGCGCGCGCTGTCCAAGGCGGACCGG
>JGI12316J15309_10021730_pt1 | contig 10316 bp, 10 predicted proteins | sample MarCyaLeptolynsp_FD_15309 | JGI IMG/M metagenome (IMG submission 15309) | reverse complement strand
ATCTTCGCGCTCAGCCAGTTCGGCCTTGCCCGATTTGGTCGCCTTGAAGGGCTTTTTGCTGCCGGCTTCGTCATCGTCGCTTTTGGCTTTGGATTTGGCCGGTTTGATGTGTCCTTCTTCCTCAAGCATTTGCAGCGTTGGATAGACCGCGCCCGGGCTCGGCGCATAGCCGCCGCCGGTCAGGTCTTCGATGGCACGGATCAGCTCATAGCCGTGGCGTGGCTCTTCGTTGATCAAAGCGAGCAGTGCCAAGCGCAGTTCACCCTGGCCGAACATCCGTCCGCGACGCTTGCGCCGCTTGGTGCCGTCTTGCCAGTTGCGGCCGCGGCGCGAACGACGGCGATAATCGCCATCTTCCCACTCGCTTGCGGCTGATGCCGCCATCATGGCAATCATGGGGCCGAGATTGTTCCAGCCGCCTTTGCCGTGTTTTTGCCAAGTCATTAGGGGTCTCCTGAGTTCTTTTGATAGGTTTAAGATATATCTTAGAACTATCGTTGCAAGAGGTGGATGGAAATTTCCGACGAGCAGCCTATCACGCCCGATCAATGGCAGACCTGTTTGGAGATGACCCCGCCCCGCCCGACCGGCCTGAGCAAGCGCGCGACGATGCGCCGCTCGCCGAGCGTCTGCGCCCGCGCAATCTGGACGAGGTGATCGGGCAACAGCACCTAACCGGAGCCGAAGGCGCGATTGGTCGCATGGTCGCCGCTGGCAAGCTATCAAGCATGGTTCTGTGGGGTCCGCCCGGCACCGGAAAGACCAGCATTGCCCGTTTGTTGGCCGAAGCGGTGGGCATGCGCTTTGTCGCGATCAGCGCGGTGTTTTCGGGCGTCGCCGACCTCAAAAAGGCGTTTGCCGAGGCCGACAAGGCAGCGCGGGCGGGCCAGCGCACGTTGTTGTTTGTGGACGAGATCCACCGCTTCAATCGCGCCCAGCAGGATGGGTTCCTTCCCTTTGTGGAGCGCGGGACGGTGACGCTGGTCGGTGCGACGACTGAGAATCCAAGCTTTGAGCTCAACGCAGCCCTGCTGAGCCGCGCGCAAGTGCTCGACCTCAACCGGCTCGATAATGATGCGCTCGATGACTTGCTCACCCGGGCCGAGCAGCTTGCTGGCCCCTTGCCGTTGACTGACGACGCGCGCGCCGCGTTGATCGCCACGTCCGATGGCGATGGCCGGTTCCTGCTCAACCAGGCTGAGACGCTCTACAACGCAGAGATCGATGAGCAGCTCGATCCCGCGAGCCTAGGCCAGTTCCTGCAGCGCCGGGTGGCAGTCTACGACAAGGATCGCGACGGGCACTACAACCTGATCAGTGCATTGCATAAGTCGCTGCGAGGCTCAGATCCGCAAGCCTCGCTCTACTACCTCGCGCGAATGCTGGTGGCGGGTGAGGAGCCGCTTTACGTGCTGCGCAGGCTGGTGCGGTTCGCCAGCGAAGACATTGGCCTGGCTGATCCGCAGGCCCTGACCCAATGCCTGGCGGCCAAGGACGCTTATGACTTCCTCGGCTCCCCGGAAGGGGAATTGGCGATTGTTCAAGCCTGCCTCTATTGCGCCACCGCGCCCAAATCGAATGCCGCCTATGCAGCGCAGAAATCAGCCTTCAAGGCCGCGCGCGAGACCGGCAGCCTGATGCCGCCTCAGAACATCCTCAACGCTCCAACCACGTTGATGAAAGAGATCGGCTATGGCGAAGGCTACAGCTATGATCATGAGGCGGAGGACGGCTTTTCAGGCGACAATTACTGGCCTGAGGAGATGGAGCCGCAGACCTATTACGAGCCGGTTGAGCGCGGATTTGAGCGCAAGGTGAAAGAGCGCATCGAATATTGGAACCGGCTGAGGGATGAGAAGAACCCGCGTTCCGGCGCTGAAACGTTAGCGCGAAAAGACTCAAATGCGTGAATTCGATCATTTCATCGCGATCGATTGGTCAGGCGCCAAGGGCGAACGGCACAAGGGCATAGCCATGGCGATCGCTCGCCGTGATGGCGGGCCTCCGGTGCTGGTTGAACCGCCTGCGGGCGGCTTTTCGCGAACCGAGATCCGCGACATCCTGGCCGAGGACCTGCCGGTCAATTCGCTTGTCGGGCTCGATCTTGGAATCAGTCTTCCGTTTGAGGATTGCGGCGCCTTCTTCCCCGGCTGGGATCGCAGCCCGCGCAGCGCCAAGCGGCTGTGGGCCTTGATCGATGAGATTTGCCATGATGATCCTCATTTGGGCGCGCACAGCTTTGTCAACCATCCCGAAGCCTCGCGCTATTTTCGGCACGGCAAGGACCATGTCGGCGATCGCTTCCACCTGCCCGATGCGATCACGAGGGAGGGTCGCTTTCGCGAGGCCGAGATCGCGCAAAGGCTGCAGAAATGCCGCCCGGTGAGCAATTTCAATCTCGTCGGCGCTGCGCAAGTGGGCAAGAGTTCGCTCACCGGGATGCGAATGTTGCACCAGCTCAATGACCAATTGCCGGTCTGGCCGCTCGATCCGATCCCGGAAAAGCGGCAAGTCTCTGGCGGCTCCATGATCGCTGAGATCTACACCGGCCTCGCCTCGAAGGAAGCGGCGGATCGCGGCGCGCGGACCAAATTGCTGACTTATGCCGATCTCAATGCCGCGCTGGCGGCGCTCGATTGCCCACCAGTCGACGAAGTGGGCGAGGTCGACGATCATTCCTCCGATGCGCTGCTAACCGCCGCATGGCTGCGCAAGGTTGCGCTTGAGCCCGAGCGCTGGGCACCGCGAGCGCTCACCGCGGAAATCGCTTACACGGAAGGCTGGACGTTCGGCGCGCTTTAGTCGCGGAACGGGTCGATCAATAGTCTGGGCGGCGACTGCCAAAACCCTGCCGGCTGTAGCCTGTCTGACGTAGGTCTTCGAGCATCTCGGCGCGTTTGCGGTCTGCCGGAGATTGAGGCTTGTCGAGACGTTCTGCCGGACGCCTTGGGCCAGCGATCTCCTCGATCGTTTTCATATTCTCTTCGCGAATGATGCCGGGAATCAGAAACAGATCAGCGATCCACCATCCGGCAAGAATCGCCCAGCCTAAAAACGGTATCAGAAGCAAAGCAAGCTGCGCGAAGCCGCTGCCTTTGCGGCCCGCGTAAAAACGGTGCGCACCCAGGAAGCCTATAAAGAACCATAGCAAATAGGCCGCAGAAACCGACTTGCGATTGGCTTCAAACACCAATTGTTGATGCGTGGACTCGTCCATTTCCAGCTCCCTGATCCATTTGCAGCCTAATCCCGAACGTCAACGCGACGCAAGCGCCAGCCCTCCCGCAATCGATCGATCGCATAGAAAGTTCGACGAAGTCTGGACATTCGATGCCGTTTGCGGCTAGCGGGCGCTTCCGCCATCGCAACAATGCGATTCAGGGCCGGCTTAGCTCAGTTGGTAGAGCAGTTGATTTGTAATCATCAGGTCGCGGGTTCGACTCCTGCAGCCGGCACCATTCCCCTCTTTCAGAACCGTTGAAAGTGGCTGATCGAGCCACTAAACGATTTGGGTCCTGCGGCGGAGAAGCCAGAATGAATGTCATTGAGCTCAAAATGGGAACTGAAGGCGTAAGGTCTTCTATCCTGGAACTGTGATGACGAGACTGTTCAGGACAATACTCAGCTTTCTGCGCGTCACCCGATGGAAGTTTCATCAATCCATTTCGATTGGATCAGGAGTGAAGCTGGACAAAGGTGTTCGCTTGAAAGCGACCGATGGGGCAACTCTCTCGTTGGGCGATCGCGTCGCCATTGATCAATTCGCCGATGTGTACGCCAAAATTGGGACTTTAACCGTCGGCAACGACACATTTGTTGGTCCGTGGACAAGGATCATCGCGCGCGAGAATGTATCGATCGGATCCGATTGCCTGATCGCCGAATCCGTCGTTATTCGAGATCAGAACCACAAGGTGGTCGCTGGAGAATTGACGCGCAAGGCAGGGTTCACCTCCGCGCCGATCCAGATCGGCAACAATGTCTGGATTGGTGCCAAGGCGACTATCGTTCCAGGGGTCACCATTGGCGACAATGCGGTGATCGGGGCCAATGCGGTCGTCACAGAGGATGTTCCGCCCAATGTGGTTGTCGCAGGGGTTCCTGCGAAACGCATTCGAGACATCACGCAATAAGCCTGCGCATTCTCGGTTCATCCGAACCGCAATAGCGCATTAGTCAGGCGCGCCCGATCAATCCAAACGGTAAGATCATCTTTCTCAATCAAGGAAGGGTGAAATGGATCTTGGAATTGCAGGCCGAAAGGCCCTTGTGAACGGTGGAAGTGCGGGCATGGGCCGTGGTGCGGCCTTGGCATTGGCACGTGAAGGAGCTGAAGTCTTCATCTCTGCGCGTGGCGCTGAGCGGCTAGAAGACACCTGCAAGTCGATCGCTGATGAAACGGGTGCCAAGGTCCATCCGATCGTCGCAGACCATGCCAATGACCAGGGACGCGAGGCGATCCTTGGTGCATGTCCTGATCCAGATATCCTTGTGGCGACCTGCGCTCCACCGCCCTTCACCGACGATTTCCGCACCGTCCCGCGCGAGCAAATGGAGGAGAGCTTTCGCATCGCCCTGCTGAGCCCCATAGATTACATCAAGGCGGTGTTGGGCCCGATGGTGGAACGCAAATGGGGCCGCATCGTCAACATCAGCACTGGGGCCGCAAAATATCCGGCTTCTTTGCGGGTTCTATCGGGGCCGCCGCGAGCAGCTTTGGCAAATTACTGCCACGCGATTGCCAAGGACGTCGCTGCCCACAATGTCACGATCAACTCGATCCTGCCTGGCATGCACCACACGCCCGGAATCGAAGAGGTGTTCACACCAAGAGGCGCCGCGCATGGGCGCAGCTATGACGAAGAGGTTGAGGCATTCGTCCAAGCGATCCGCATTCCGGCAGGACGATTTGGCGATGCCGACGATCTCGGATCTATGGTCGCGATGTTCTGCAGCGAGATGGCGAATTACGTGACCGGTCAATCGCTGGTGGTCGATGGCGGGATCGGAACATCAGCCTTTTGATGGTCGACATTTGCGCAAATCACCCTATTAAGTTGCACAAGAAAACTGAAATGAGGGTGTTATGAATCTGGCCGAACCCGTGGCGCTGCCCTGCGGCGCCGTACTCCCCAACCGTTTGTCCAAAGCTGCGATGACCGAAGGGTTGGCGACGCCGGATGGGCGCCCCACTGCGGCGCTCGAGCAGCTTTACGGTATCTGGTCCGATGGCGGCTGCGGCATGCTGCTTTCAGGCAATATCATCATCGACAAGGACCACCTCGAACGCCCTGGCAATGTCGTGATTGAGAGCGCACCCGATGCGGATATGGCAGCACGCCTCGCGAGCTGGGCAAAGGCAGCAACGCGCAATGGCAACCACTTCTGGGCCCAGATCAGCCATGGCGGTCGGCAAACCCAGAAATTGGTCAATCCCAATCCGAAATCAGCCTCTGATGTAACCTTGGCCCTTCCCGGTGGTCAGTTCGGCAAGCCCACGCCACTGACAAAGGACGAGATCGCAGATCTAGTGGAACGCTGGGCGATCGCATCCAAAGCCTGTCAGGAAGCGGGTTTCACGGGTGTCCAGGTCCACGCTGCCCACGGTTACCTGATCTCGCAATTTCTCTCGCCGCGGGTGAACCTGCGCGAGGATGACTATGGCGGCAGTCTGGAAAACCGCGCCCGTTTGCTGCTTGAAGTGGTGGCGGCGATCAGAGCGAAAGTTGGGCCCGATTTCCCGATCTCGGTCAAGCTCAACAGCGCAGACTTCCAGAAGGGCGGTTTCGCGTTCGAAGACAGTCTGACGGTCGTAAAATGGCTCGAACAGGCGTCGGTCGATCTGATTGAGATTTCAGGCGGATCCTACGAGCAACCCAAGCTGATGGGCATTGAAGGCATGGAAGAGGTCGAACAGCAGAACGTCGCTCCGTCGACCGCCGCTCGCGAAGCCTATTTCGTCGACTTCGCCAAAGCGATGCAAAGCGAAGTCAGCGTCCCGCTAATGGTGACGGGCGGCTTCCGCACGCGCGAGGCGATGGAGCAAGCGGTGGAGATCGGCGCTGCCGATGTCGTCGGCCTGGGTCGGCCTCTATGCGTCGCGACTGATGGCGCCAGCCAGCTGCTCAACGGCGCCGAGCATTTGCCGCGCTATGAAGACAGTCTCGATCTCATTCCGAATTGGCTGGGCTTCCTTAAAGGCCTGCAAATGATGAAGGCGATCAATGGCTTCGCTGCAATCTACTGGTTCTACCAGCAGATCTGGATGCTCGGTCATGAGGGAAAGACCGACGAGAGCTTTCCTGTGTTCAAGGCCTTCAGAATTGTCGATGCGCGCAACAAGCAGATCATGAAAGCGCGCGCGCGATTGGGATGAGTCAGCCGCGCCCGCGATAGGGCGCAACGCCTTGATCGGGCACCCATAAGCCGTCTGGGGCCGCGCCCGTCTGCCAGAAGACATCGATTGGGATACCGCCGCGCGGGTACCAATAGCCACCGATCCTGAGCCATTTGGGCTTCATCTCGTCGGCTAGGCGCTGGCCGATACCGACAGTCACATCCTCGTGGAAGCCATTGTGGTTGCGGAATGATCCGAGGAACAGCTTCAGGCTCTTGGATTCAACGATCGTCTCGCCGGGTGCATAATCGATCACCAGATGCGCAAAATCGGGCTGATTGGTGACCGGGCACAGCGAGGTGAATTCGGGTGCGGCAAACCGGACCAGATAGAGCGATCCCCTGCGCGGATTCGGGACATAGTCCAGCGACGCCTCGTCAGGTGAGGCAGGCAGCGGGCTGTCCTTTCCCAGGAAAGCGGGATCGTGCGGTTTGTCTGGTGTGGTTTCCATGCCGCGCTGTTGCCGCGAAAACGGTCTGCATGCAAGCAGCGAGCTGGACGTGTTGTTTCCAGCAATTATGCTTGTCGGCCCGCCGCCTACCAAAGCCAGATGATCCAATGCGTGCCCGTTCTCGCCCGTTCCTGCTGTTAGTCGCTGCATCCGCAGCCATTGCGCCAGTCAGTGTTTCGGCCTCTCCAACCATATTTTCGCTGCCAGAGCCGACACCTACGCCTACAGCGGCGCCCGATGTCGAAGGCCCGGCCGATGATGCCGGACTGGTGCCAGTTCAGCCGCGTGTCATCACCGACGAGCCTGCGAACCCCACGACGGACGACCAGCCAGCAGCCGGCACAGATGATCCGACGCCAGCAGCGTCACCTCCAACGTCGCAACCAGTGGTCCAGCCGCTGCCATCGACAACAGAAACGCCAGCAAGCGCCAATCCGCCAGCGCAGCCCACCAGCGCGGCTTCGCGTCCAGCTCGCTCGCCAAGCTCGGGACCTGCCGCAGCGACGGCACAAGCACCGACAGGCAGTTCGCCAGCGAGCAGTGATCCAGCCGAAGCGGCAAGCGAGACCGCCGAGCCAGCCAATGCCAGCACCGTACCCGGTTTGGGAGAATCGTTCTCGGCCGATGTGGACGCGCTCGGCAACGAGACGTCGAGTGATGATCTGGCCGGCATTTCAGCATGGATCTGGTGGTTGATCGGGGCGTTGGCGCTCGCGGCGCTGACATTGGCCTATTTGCTGTATTCCCGCCGCCAGCCTGCCGCTGTGAAAGAGATTGAGAAGCCGGTCATCGCAGGGCCCAGCCCCCTGACATCGATGGAGGAAGCAAAACTGGCGCTGACGCTGGACATTGTCAGCGCGACCCGCAGCATGATGATGCTGACGATCGACTACCGCTTGAACGTCGCCAACCGGTCCGAACGTGCCATTCGCGATCTTGCCGTGTCGCCAGAGCTGACGACGGCGCGGAGGGACCAGCCTGCAATACCGGGACCAAGCCAGCAACAAGGCGCGCGCAGCACGAAGAAAATCGCCCGCATTGGACCGCACCAGAGCGAAGCCATTTCGGGCACGGTCCAACTGCCGGTCGCCGAAATTCGGCCAATCATGCAGGGTAGAAAGCCGCTCTACGTTCCCTTGCTCCACATTGAGATCGGTCTGGAACAGCTTGCACCGGTCAAGCACAGCTTTGTGATCGGATTGCCGAGCGAGACGAGCACAACCCGCCTGCACCCGATCTCGCTCGACGTACCGCCTGGCGGCTTGCCTCCCTTGCTCGCACGCAAACTGGAAACAAGCGCCGCTTGAGCATGTCGTGACTTGGCGGGGCCGGATTGCACGGCTAACCCTCGACACATGAGTGATTTTCCTCAACCATTGGTGTCGACCGACTGGTTGGCGGCCCATCTGGGACAGTCCGGACTGACCGTGCTTGATGCGTCGCGCCATCTGCCGGCTGCGAAACGCGACGCAGCAGAGGAGTTTCGCGCCGCGCATATTCCGGGCGCCAGGTTCCTTGATCTCGCCCAGCTGATCGATCAGCAATCGGATGTCCCGCAAGCCATGCCCCGGCCCGAGCAATTGGTTCAGCACCTGCAAGAGCTTGGCGTCGAGCCGGGTGACAAGATCGTTGTCTATGATGACAGCGCGGTGAAGACGGCCGCGCGGGCCTGGTTCCTGCTCCTATCTCATGGCTTCGAGCAGGTGGCGGTGCTCGATGGCGGGCTTGGCAAATGGCGTTCCGAGGGCCGGTCATTGCAGAGCGGAGATTTTGCGTCAGGCACAGCTGGCCCGATCACCTTGCGCAATGCTGAGCGGATCCGTTTCAAGCGCGACCTGCTCGAAAACCTGGAAACCAAGGCTGAGCAAGTGGTGGATGCCCGCAGCGCAGATCGCGTGTTCGGCGAAGGCATTGACCCCGTTCATGGCGGTATGAATGGACGCATTCCCGGTTCACTCAACCTGCCCTTTGGTGAGGTGTATGAGGCGGACGGTACCTTCAAGGACCCGGCGAAATTGCGCGACCTATTCGCCCAAGCTGGGGTCGATCTTGATCGCCCGGTGGTGACAAGTTGCGGCAGCGGTGTCACCGCCTGCGTCTTGCTGCTCGGGCTTGAATTGGCAGGCAAGAGCGACGTAGCGCTCTATGACGGCAGTTGGGTCGATTGGAGCAGCGATCCGGATACGCCAAAGCAGCAGGGGCCAGCATGAGCGGAGACAAGTCAGAGGGACGCGGGCCATCAACCACGGCCGTGCAAGCGGGGCGACGCGAGGAATGGACCGGTCCGGTGGTCAATCCGCCGGTGTGGCGCGCCAGCACCCACCTCTATGCGAACGAAGCCGATCGCAAGGCAGCGCTCAAGAGCAATGAGGATGGCGATTTCTTCTATGGTCGCCGCGGTGCGCCGACCCAATGGGCCCTCGCCGATGCTTTGACCGAAATCGAGCCAGGTGCGCATGGCACTGTGCTCTATCCCAGCGGTGTGGCAGCGATCGCCGGTGCGCTGCTGTCGGTCCTCAAGCCGGGCGACGTCCTGCTGATGACCGACAACGCTTATGATCCGACGCGCTCAATGGCGACCGGCCTGCTCAAGCGCTTAGGCGTCGAGACGCGATTCTTCGACCCGCTCGATCAGCCGGCCTTTAAGAGCCTCTTTTGCGACAAGACCAAGGCGGTGTGGTTCGAAAGCCCGGGCAGTCTGACAATGGAAGTCGGCGACGTTCCGGCGTTTGCATCGATCGCGCACGACCATCAGGCCGTGACCTTGATCGATAACACCTGGGCCAGCGCATTTGGCTTTGCTGCGCTGGAACATGGTTGTGACATCACTGTGATGAGCCTGTCCAAGCATGTCGGCGGGCATTCCGATCTGATGATGGGCAGTGCCAGCGCGGGCGAGCGTTGGTATCGCGCCCTGCGCCGCACTTCGCAGCAATTGGGCCAGGTCGTCGCGCCCGATGACGCGGCACTGGCCGCACGCGGCCTTCGCACCATGAAGCTACGCCTGGATCAGGCCACTGCGAGCGCTTTGGAAATCGCGCAATGGCTTGAGCAGCAACCACAGATTGCCAGCGTGTTATGCCCCCTCCTGCCCAGCCATCAGGGACACGATCTGTGGAAGCGTGATTTCACTGGCGGCTGCGGGTTATTCAGCTTTGTACTGGCGAGCGATCTCGACAATGCGTCCGCGATTGTTGTCGACGCGCTTGAGCATTTTGGCATTGGCTACAGCTGGGGTGGATTTGAAAGCCTGGCGCTGCCGATCTTCCCCGCGGAGTATCGCTCGTGCATGGCCTGGCCGCCCAAGCAGATCCAAGCTGGCACCGGGCACGCCATTCGCCTATCGATAGGGCTCGAAGACACGCAGGACCTGATCGCGGATCTCGCGCAGGCCTTGAGCAAACTGGACAAGTCATGACCGCTGCCGCCGCTGCCCCGCTTACCGATGCCGTCGAAGGCGAAGAGATC
>JGI12316J15309_10004071_pt1 | contig 10370 bp, 5 predicted proteins | sample MarCyaLeptolynsp_FD_15309 | JGI IMG/M metagenome (IMG submission 15309) | reverse complement strand
CGGTGTGGAGCGGATTCTCGCCGGCGCCCACACGAGCGTCGGCGTGTGCTCGCCGGGAGAAGTCTTGTCCGAGCGCGCTGCCCTGCGCACCCTTGTCGATCGCGGCGCGATGACTCTCGTTCGCACGCGCGACCAGCCCTGAGCTCAGGGATGATCGTAGCCGACGATGGAAGACAGCGCAGGAAAGCCCGACAAGGCGTGACACGCCAGAAGGCCGGACATGACCGCCGCTTCCACGCACCCGACACTGAGCCCGCAGGCCGTCCAGTCTCCTGCGATCGTCAGATTGTCGTACGTGGGATCGAGCGGGGAGATCCGAAACTGGGGCGTACCGGGCAGGCACTGCACGTAGCGGTCGCTCGGGTCGACGTTGCCGGTCCAGAACCGGTCCATGACTGCCTCCGGCTGCTCGGCGAGGCCGGGCCACAGGTGCGGCAGGTCCCGCTGGGTGAAGGTGCCGGCGTGCATCTCGACCAGGCGATCGATTCGCGCTCGATAGTCCGGCCCCGGAGGCCCGGCGCTGGCGATCGCGCGCTCGTCCAGGACGTGACAGAAGTACGCCACCGCGCCGGGGCGTGAACCCGACGGCCAGGCCTCGGCATCCACGAGGTGCGTCATGTCCGACCACGTATCGAACGGATCGGTAAACGAGGTCATCGTGACCTCGCCGCGATCCCACCCTAGCTGCTCCATCGTGGGGCGCGTCCAGAGCTGCAGGGCTTGAGTCCCGACCGTGGCGATATTGTCGACCATCGCGCGCCAGCGCGGGTCGGTCTCGACGATCTGCGAGGCGACGTGAGGGATTGCCCCCAAGCCCACGCCGAGGACGACGAAGTCGAAGTCCTCGCCCAGCTCGAGCGTTCGTTGTCCTTGGCGACGCTCGTCCCAGAACGACTCGAACTCCACCTTCTCCGCTTTGAGGCGGGCTCCGTCGACGAGCTGGGTCCAGTCGGGCCCGGACGGCCACGACGGCACGCCGTGAATGTTGACCAGTGGCTCGTAGGCGCGGCCGCCCAGGACCGTCGCCTGCACGTCCATCTCGAGGCGTTGCACGTGGCGCTTGCCCTCCGCATCCAACTCGGACAAGCCGACGTCGGTCAGGCGATGAAAGAACTGGAAGTCCACCCCGCGCTGGCGCAGCACCTCGTAGAGCGGCGCGAACACGATGTCGCCCATGCCCGCCTGCATCTTCCAAAAGTAGGAGCCGCGATAGGTGAAGAACATGCGCAGGCAGCCGCGCAGGGCGTGTCCGGCGGCCACTCGGGGGCGCCGTACGTCGCCGCCTTCGTAGGCGAACATCAAGCTGTAGAGCCCTTGCAGGAAGGGGGCCCGCAGCGCCGCCTCCGACGCGCCGTGGCGGCGCAACCACTCTCGGTACTCGAGGTGGTCGATGGCCGAAAAGCCGTCGGGGTGGGTGAGTAGGCCGTCACGCACGATCCCGATCGCAGCGGCGAGGGTCAGCTCGAGGACCTCGGCGGCACGGCGCGCGCTTTCTCCGATCGCCAGGTGCTCGGCAAGCCGCGACAACATCGGGGCCAGCGCGCTGACGAGCGGCTCGAGCAGGCTCAGGGTCGGGGACTGTCGAAGCACTCGCGTGAGGACTTCGATTCGGTCGGCTGCGAGCGTGACCAGGGTGAGTCCGGCCCCGATTTCTGCCTCGACCACCCGCATGACTTCGCGGGCGAGCGACCCCGACTGCGGTGAGGGCTCGCCGGTGCTGGTGGGATCGCGGGTGGGGGGGCCGTAGGCGGTCCGAAACAAGGTGAGCATCACCTGGCTCAGCCGAACCATGTACCCGCGGATCGAGAACGGGTTGTCCACCCCCGATGGCAGCGGCTCGCCCGGCAGACCCGGCAGACCCGGAAACAGACTCGACCAAACGCTCCAGCCCCGCTCGGGCTCGGAACGGGCAACTCCCACGTGTGACGTCGGAAAGAACGCATCTCGCCAGGTGGCGATCGGACAACGGCTGGGATCGCGGTCGAGCTCGGCATAGGCCGCCCGCATCAATCGAAATGCGTTCTCGTAGCAGCCCATCCAGATGTGAAGGCCGTGTTCCTCGATGCGTCCGTCGGGCCCGCGACCCGAGGCGCCTTTGCCTCCGAGCCGCCAACCGGGCTGATACACCGTGACCTTGAAGCGCCCGGCGAGCTCGGGGTGCGTGAGCATGTACGCGGCGCTGATGGACGCGCACCCGCCTCCGATGACCGCAACGCGAATCGGTCGCTGTGCCGCAGCCGTCACGTCTACGACTCGATGCGACGGGTGAGCAGGGCCGCCGCTTCTTTGTGCCCGTCCGCGTAGCGCTCGATCGCCTTGCGTGCGCGCTCGCGGTGCGTCGTACCTGCAGCGTCGTCGCCGAGTAGGCGCACCCGCTCGGACTCGACGCGAAGGGCCTCCGAGCGCCAGTAGTGATCGATCGGGTTGTCCTCGTCCACCAGGCTGTGGGCCTCACCCATGAACACGCCCGCGTGCCGGGCGGCGAGCGCTCCGACGAGCGTGTCGAGACCGTGGGCTGTCGCGACCGTGAGGCACGCGTCGCCGAGCGCCGTCAGGTTGATCACCGTCGCCACGCGCATGAACGGCTGCTGCCACCCGCGATACGCCTGGCGCATCTCGCCCGCGATTCGCTCCACGTCGCTGCGCGTTGCCTGCTTGGAGCTCGCCAAGTCGCGCATTTCGAGGACCGCCCGTCCCATCTCCGCAGTGAACACGATCTGCGGGCTGATCTTCTGCTCCGCGCCGAGCTCTGCTTGCCGCTGCACCTCGTCGAGGACCCGCTGGATCCGAGTTTGCGCCTCGTCCCAGCGGCAGGCCCCGAGCGCCAGCGTGATCCCGAAGGCGGATGCGATCGCATGCGCGACCGGGTCTTCGCGATGATCGTCCTCTTCCTCTCGCTGCAGCGCGAGCGCGTCGTCCTCCCGGTCAGCGAGTAGCTCGCACCAGGCAAGGTAGGCGCGGGGGGCAATGAGCCCCTCGGGACCGGATGTCTGCCGCAGAATTGGGGCGACCGCCGGGCGCAACTCCACGGCGCGTTGAAGCTCCTCCCGGGCGGCCGTCAGAGGGCCGGTGTGTACGTGCACGATTCCGCGGACCTGCTGCACGAGATACTCGAGCAAGCCGCGTGCCTCGGGCGGTGCCGCTTCCACGACTGCCGATAGTCCATCGAGCTGCCCGGATAGGGTCGGTACGTCTCCTTTGACGTAGCTGGCGATCGCAGCACCGTACTGATCCTCGAAGCTCGGCGACTGCTTGGTGTCGGCGACGAGCTCCGACATCCGGGTGTTGTTGGCATCGACCTCGTCGGCACCCCAACCCGACGTGCTCATCAACACCCGGGACAAGGCACGGCGAACGTCGAGCTCGGCTTCGGACTGCCCGGTGGCGCGCGCGAGCGTGATCGCGTGCTCGAACTGCTCGCGAGCCGTCGCGAGCATCCACCGCGCAGCGTGCTGCGTTCCCGCCGACCTCCACTTGGCGATCGCGCCGATGACGTCGCCGGCTCGCTCCTGGTGGTGGGCGAGGACCTCGGGATGGGCCTCTCCCCAGCTGGGAGCCGCTTCGTCGATGCCGCGTACGATCGCCGCGTGGGCGCGCGCTCGCTGCGTCGGAAGCACCCGCTCGATCACCACGTCGCGGAGCGACGCGTGACGGAAAGTCGTCCGCTGATCGTCGCCGTGCCCTCCGAACGCGAGCAGTCCGTTCCGGCTGAGGGCACGGACGTGCGTCTGGGCCTCGGCCAACGGCAGCTCCGCCGCGGCCGCGAGTACGCGAAGGTCGACGTCGCCGCCGAAGGTCGCGGCAAGCACCGCGAGCTGTTCGGGCGGGCCCGGAAGCGCATCAAGGCGTTCGTTGATCGACTCGCTCAACGTCGCAGGAACGACGCGAAGCGCCTCTCCCCGCTGGGTGGCTTGGTCGCGCGCGAGCACCGTGCGGGTGATCTCCTCCAGCGCGAGCGGAACGCCCGCGGCCCGCTCCACCACGAGTCGACCGACGTCGGCGAGCAGGTCGGCACCGCGTGATGCTTCCGCGATGAGGCGCCCTGCGTCTTCATCGGATAGCTTGGTGAGCTCGACCCGCGTACACGTCGACGCCAACGAATCGGGGAGTGTCACCTCCGGGCGCGCCGTCCCAATGACGGCGAGCGTGCGGTTCCCCACCAGCGCACTGAGCACCTCGAGCGACGCGCGGTCGCTCCAGTGCAGATCCTCGAACACCATGACCGCGGGTTGCTCGCCCAGGAGGGTTCGCAGGAACTCGACGATCCCGTCCCGGATACGACTCTCGCTGTCGCGGGCGCCGGAAGCCTCTGGCTGTAGCCCGCACAGCAACTGCACCGCGTCTGCGGTCGACGAAGACAGTCCGAGGCGTTCAGCCGCCGCCGCGATGCTGCTGGCGGACGGGTCGCCGCCAGACTCGTCTCGGAGCTCGGCGACTCGGGTGCGCAGCAGGGTGGCGAAGGGGCCAAACGCGGTGTGCTGCGTACTCTCGCGAGCTCGGACCACGAAGCGGCGAAGGGCTTTGGCGTTCGGCTGCCCCAGGACTTCGTGCACGAGCCGTGTCTTGCCCATGCCTGGACCGGCGACGACGAGAAGGCCTCCCGGTTGCTCGCCCGCCCCGGCAGAGGAGAGCACCTGCTCGAGCTGGCGCATCTCCGAATCGCGGCCGACCAGAGGGCTCGCCAGCTCCGACGAACCCTCGATCAACGCATCGCGTGGGGCTCCCACCTCGTACACGAGCGTGGTGGTGCCGTCGCTGCGCGAAGTGGTGCGGGCGGAGAGCTGGAACGTATCGGCGAGTCGCGGCTGCGCACGCGTCGACGCGAGCATCGTCCCCGGTGCGGCGCCACGGCCGGTCGCCACCACGTCTCGGAGTGGCGTGCCGACGAAGTAAGGCGCCCCGTCGGGATCGAACACGGTGATCCGGCCAACATCGAGCGCACCGGAGACGGCGAGACTGCTGTCGCCATGGGTGCCCGCGACGAGCTCGCGCAGCAACCAAGCCGCGACTGTGGCGTTGTCGGCGTGGCTGCGGGGATACCCCACGCACAGCAGCAGCTCGCGGTCGAAGGCCGACACGACAGATGTCCGAAGGCGTGATGCCGTCTGCAGCACCGCTTTCCGCCAGCGCACGAGGTCGGCGACCGACTCGTCGTTCGCCGGGCTGGGAGGATGGGCCTGCACGAACAGGAGTGCGGCGCTGCGGGACACGCCCTCGCTTTCACCCGTGGCCCGTGCGGCGACGGACTTCTTGATCTGCTCGAGCGTCCGCAGCACCTCGGTCGCGCCCGATGGCCGAAGTTCTCGGTCCTTTTCGAGCAGCTTGTCGACGATGCGAGACAGCTCGAATGGCACGACAGGACTGTGCTCGATGACGGGCTTGTGCGGCTGCTCCCGAATGTTGCGCATTACCTCCGCGGGGGAGGTGCCGCGAAAGGGGGTCTGCCCCGTCAGTAGCTCGTACGCGAGAGTACCGAGAGAGAACAGATCCGTGCGCAGATCGGTGTCGGCGCCGTTCGTCTGCTCTGGCGACATTGCGCGGTACGTCCCGCTGCGGGAGTCGCTGGCGTTGGCATCCGCTGGACGGTGGCGCCCCAGCGCCTTGGCGATCCCGAAGTCGGAGATTCTCACGGTGCCATCGTGGCCAACGAGCACGTTCTCGCTCTTGAGATCCCGATGAATGATCCCAGCGGCATGCGCGGCGGCGAGTCCTTCGGCCACGGCGATGAGCAACTCGAGCGAACGGCCGACGGCGAACGGCCGGTGATCGCCCAGCTCCCGAATGGACAGCCCATCGACGTACTCGGTCACCAGGTAGTCGACGTCGTTCTCGGTCACGAAGTCGTAGACTTGGACCACGTTGCGGTGCGACAGCTGAGCCCCGAGCCTCGCCTCTTGCACGAGACGAGCCCGCCGATGGTCATCGTTTGGCAGGTCGGAGCGAATCCGCTTGACGGCCACCGGCCGCTCCAGCTTGGGGTCATGCCCCACGAACACATCACCCATGCCCCCCGAGGCCAACCATCCGAGCAGCTGGTAACGACCAACCGTTTCGTCGAGTCGACCCTCCGTGCTTTGGGGGGTGCGGGCTAGCTCATCTTGAGTCCGAGTATCGACCATCCCAACGCGATTGCGGACCGGGCTTTACCACAGCTACGCGGTCACCGGAGCGACTTGCCGGCAGTGCGACCAATCGCCTATCGTCGCCACGAGTGCGCTTGTGGGCGTAATCCGACGCAAGGGCGGGTCTGAGCCGCGAACGGTGTTTCTAAAGGCTACGTCGATGGTCGGTCGATCGGTGGATTGCCAAATCGTCATCGACCGCCCGGGAATTTCGACGCAGCACGCATCGATTCGTTGGACGGCGCGCGGGTGGATTCTTCGCGATCTCCAGAGTCGCAACGGCACGCTCTACAACGGCGCGCGCCTCGTGCCGCCCGAGACGCGATTGCTTCGCGCCGGCGACGTGCTCGCCTTCGGTGAGCGCGACGAGGAATGGGTCATCGACGACGTCGGGCCTCCAGCTCTCGTGCTGCTTGCGGGGCCAGACAACGGCAACGACACCGTGGTGATCCGGGTCGAGGATGGCCCCCACGCGTTGCCTTCGTCCGATGATCCTCAGGGGACCTTCATTCCGGAGGGGGGCATGCGTTGGACGTTCGAGGACTCGGAGGGAGGGCGTCGTCTCGTTCGGGACGGCGAGACCATCGATGTCGGGGGCGTCCGCTGGATCGTGTCGGTCTCGCCCGGCGACGACGAGACCGCCGACGCCGAGCACCCGATCCTCGCTCGTACGCTCGGCAACGCGTCCTTCGCCTTCCGCGTCAGCCCCGACGAGGAGACGGCCTCCGCCAGAGTGACGATCGCCGCTGCCCAGATCGAGCTTCGAGCCTCGGCTTCGATGTACCTGCTCGTCTTTCTGGCGCGGAAGCGACTCGACCCCGACGTTCCGGAAGGGTGGGTCTCCACTCAGCTCGCCTGCGACGAGCTGAGCTGCACACCCGAAGCACTCAACGTCAGCGTGCATCGAGCCCGAAAGGCGCTTCAGGCGGCCGGGGTGGTCGACGCCGCCGGGGTCGTCGAACGCAAGCCCCGCTTTCTGCGGCTGGGCCTTGGGACCGATCGTTTCACCATTGCGTGAGCGTCAGCCGGCGACGCGACGAAGCAGCCACTCGGCCCCGAACCGATAGCCGACCCGCTGCCAGTAGCGGCTGGCGATCGTGGCGACGATCACGAAGGCGAAGATCACCGCGAGGGCAGTGCTCGCCTCGAGGCCGTGCCACAGGCCGGTCGGGCGCTCAGCGCTGATGAAGACCCGGCGGCTCAGCTCGCGGAACAGCCACACGTGGAGGATCAGCAGCGTCAGTGAGGTTCGACCCAGCGTGACGAGGGGATTGTTGGCGGAGATGCTGCGTCGGTTCTCGATCCAAAAGACCGCCGCGATCAGCAGAAGGACTCCCCCGAGCAGCAGACACACCGTGGTCGGGCTTGCGGGGAAGAACGGTACTGCCAATCGAAGCGCCCGTATCGCCACCGATCCGTTCACGAGGCCGAGCTGAACCACGAGCAGGCCGAGCGCTCCGGCGAGGGCGAAGGCGCCGCCGAGCTTGGCAACGTGGCCGGGCTCGCGATCGGAGATCCACCGGCCACTGGCAAACCCCGCCAGGTAGAAGGTCAGCCACGGCAGGATCGGAAACTGACTTTCCGCGAGGGCGAGCCGAAATGGGCCGCCGGGCATCGTCACGTCGCGCATTCGCGCGTTGTCCAGCTTCAGTGGGGTCTCGAGCCATTCTTGAACCCCGACGGTCGCGGCCAGAACGACGATGCACAGCGTTAGGAGGGTACGCGTGGACATCTTGCGCCACACCGGTGCGAGCGCCATCGCAAAGCCCATCATGTGGAGCACAAACCACGAGCCCCAGGAAAACCAACTCGGGGTGAGCAGGTTGAGCGCCAATCCGAACCCCATCAGGGTCACTCCGCGTCGAACCAGTGTCGAATCGGTCCGGGGTCGGTTCGCGGCGACGAACAGTGCCGAACCAACGCCCGCGAGTGTTACAAAGAGCGGTGCCGCACCGCCGCCCAAGGCGTTGAAGGCGAAGTGGAGCGGGTACTGTTTGACGAGCTCCGCGAAGCGGAGTCTCGGCTGATCCCACAGCCAGATTCCGACGTGCTGCTCGATCATGAGGAAGACGGCGATGCCGCGAAGGGCATCGAGTCCGTAGATCCGGCTACTGCGCTCGGGTCCGCCGTCGCTCACGGCGAGAGCATAACCGACGCGATGGGTGGTATTGTCGTGCGGCTTCGTGTCCGCCCAGCTGCTCACCACGCAGGTTGATGAAGACGAGCCGTCGATGCCTCGTGCGTTGTCGCTGGTGTTCATTGGGTCGGCCGAGGACAACTTTCTCGACGCGGGACGGGTGTTCCCGATCGAGGGGCACCGGCGGATCCGCTTCGGTCGCGCGCTGGCCGGGGGCCGCGTCTACTTCGAGCAGCAGACGCGGGGGGCTCGCGTCGGGATCCCCTTTCCCTGGGTGAGCGGAGAGCACTGCGAGCTCGCCGTCGACTGGGGTCCGACCCCGAAGGTGTCGCTCAAGGATCTTCAGAGCCGCAACGGGACGCTCATCGAGAACCGGCCCATCGTCGGCAGTGCTGGCGTGCGGCCGGGAGAAATCATCGAGATCGGGCGCACGTTTTGGACGCTGCGTGCGGACACGGCCGATGCTGAGGAGTCGCAACCGATCCCGACGAACGATTCGCTCTACGAGCCGCTGTTCGCCGCGATCCGGAGCACGCTGGCGGGGGTCGCCGCGTCGAACGTTCCGATCGTCATCGTCGGCGAAGTGGGCACGGGCAAGGAGCGCCTCGCACGTGCGCTGCATGAGTGGTCGGGACGTGCCGGAAACTTCGTGCCGGTTCGGCTCGCGGCGTACGAAGAGGACGAGCTCGAGAATGCTCTGGTCGGGAGTCGGCGCTCGTCGGTCCCGTCGTTCGTCGATCAGGCCGAGGGGGGCACGCTCTTTCTCACCGATGTCGCCGCGGTCCCGCTGCGCATCCAGGCCCAGCTTCGCTCGCTGTTGTCGCGCGTGCTCGACGGCAAGACCAGTCATCAGCGTGATGTCCGGGTTGTGTCGGCGACGCCGCACGACCTGCGTACGCTGGTCAATCAGCGTCGCTTTCGTGGCGACCTCTACTCTCGCCTCGCTGGGGTCGAGTTGGCGTTGCCGCCGTTGCGTGCGTGTCGCGATCGGCTGGGGGCGCTCATTCGCCGCTACGCGGAGCAGCACCCGCACTCCGCCGTCTCGCTGTCGACCAAGGCCTTTCGTTTCGCGCTCTCGCATCGTTGGCCCTACAACGTGCGCGAGCTTCGGCACGCACTGAACGCGGCACAATCGGTCGCGCAGTCGGGTGGGCGGATCAACCTCGCGGCGCTCGAAGAAGTGCTGCGCGACGGTGCCGACCAGTCGTCGATGTCGATGTACTCGTCGTGAGATGAGCTCCAAGACGATCCTCCACGTCGACATGGACGCCTTCTTTGCGTCGGTCGAAGTTCGCGACGATCCGTCGCTGCGGGGTAAGCCGGTGCTCGTCGGCGGGGTCGGCAACCGAGGCGTCGTCGCGGCGGCCTCGTACGAGGCACGCAAGTACGGGTGTCGTTCCGCGCAGCCGATGGTGATCGCGCGGCGCCTGTGTCCGCAGGCCATCGTGCTGCCGTCGAGATTCGAGGCCTACCAGGAGGCCTCCGAGATCGTCTTCTCGGTCTTCGATCGCTTCTCGCCCTTGGTCGAAGCGTTATCGATCGACGAAGCATTCATCGACGTCAGCGGGACGGAGCGCCTCTTCGGTGAGCCTCGAGCGTGCGCGGAGGCGATTCGTGCCGAGGTGCGGGCGCAGACGCAGCTGACCTGCTCGGTTGGTATCTCGACGGTGAAGTTCATCTCGAAGATCGCCAGCGCATTCAACAAGCCCGACGGGGTGACGGAGGTGCGCCCGGGGCAGGAGCTTGCGTTCCTGCACCCGCTCCCGATCGGAAAGCTGTGGGGGGTGGGGCCCAAGGCGCAGGAGTCGCTGCAGATGCGAGGCATCACGACGGTTGGGGAGCTCGCCGAGGTGGACGACAAAACCCTCCGCAGCTGGTTTGGGGAGCACGGCTCGCACCTGTACCGGCTGTCGCACGCGGAAGATCCACGCGCAGTGACGCCGGGATGGAAACGCAAGTCGCTCAGTCACGAGGATACCTACGCCGTGGACGTCGTCGGGGCGGCGGCGATCGAGAAGAAGCTGCTCTCGCAAGCGACGCGGGTCGCGGACCGCCTCGTCGAAAAGGACCTGCGCGGCCGACTGGTGCGCCTCAAGATCCGCGATACCACC
>JGI12316J15309_10021806_pt1 | contig 10372 bp, 5 predicted proteins | sample MarCyaLeptolynsp_FD_15309 | JGI IMG/M metagenome (IMG submission 15309) | reverse complement strand
CATCCTGCTCGTGATCGTCGGCAATCTCGGGCTCGATTCGCGGCGCGTCGCGCCGAATTATCAGATTTACGGTTACGAGATGATCGGCGACCGCTGGCTGGGGGCCGAGTCGCGCGGTTATCGCAACCTGATTCAAACACCGAGCGATGGTGTCGAATCGCTCGTGCGTTGGTGCCTTAACAACGCCGAATCGGATGCGGCGGTCGTTAGCTATTTATGGGAAGACCGCATCATTCAAGAGGTGTTTAACGAGCACCCGCCGGCGTTTCGATTCGTGTCGCGTGGGGTGACGGAGCAGTCCGACGCGTTGCCGGATATGCCGTCGCTGCTCGACGCGAATTACGTGCTATTGCACATCAACAACCTGCTCGGCTACGGCGATCGAGAGCCCGATCATCCGCCTTTGGAGCTGCTGCAACTGGGGTTTGAAAAGGTGCATACGGTGCGGCGCGGACCGTTGGAAGTGGGCTGGGTGTACCGTCATAAGCGCTGATCGGGGCGAAAAATGGCAATTGGCGGGAGGTTTCGCAAAAAAATGGTCGAATTTGTTGGGAAAATCGTCGGGAAGGGCCCGAAAAACTGACGAAAAACAAAGTAAGGCCGATGAGGCGTGTGTGTCATACGCCGGCCACCAACATTCGCGGCGCAGCGCGCCAAGACCCACACATTTATAAGAAGGAGTCGCCATGGCAGCACGGAAGACGACCAAGGCAACCAAGACCACCGCCAAGAAACCCGCCAGCAAGACGATGACCAAGTCGGCCCTGATCAATCATCTGGCCGAGAAGAATGAAATGACCCGCAAAGAAGTGGTCGCATTCATGGATTCGCTGGTCGATACGGCCTACAGCCAAGCCAAGAACGGCTTTACCTTTCCCGGAATCGGCAAGCTCGTGCTCGTTAAGCGAAAGGCGCGCATGGGTCGAAACCCGGCCACTGGCGAATCGATCAAGATTCCGGCGAAGAAAGTCGTGAAGTTCCGAGTCGCGAAAGCGGCAAAGGATGCGATCCTGCCCGCTAAATAAGCGGCTTATCGCAACACGCGAAACAACTGTTGCCCCCGTCAATCAAACCGTCGTGCACAAGCGTGCGCGGCGGTTTTTTGTTTGTCGAGACAGCGCGATCAACAACGACAATTGTCTTAAAATGAGATGAACCAAAGACCATTTTGCAAATTTTTTCGCAGTATTTTTTGTTACCGGTGATGCCGTTTGTGACGCAATTTGATAGTGGGTGATTGATATAAGTTGGCTTAAATGCTGGGTTTACGATTCTGGCTGGTTGGCTCTGCGACGCATTCGAGGCGGATTTTCGGCGATTGGCCCTCAACCTTCGTCGGATTCGTTACTTAACCACCCTCAAAGCCATGCCGACGAGCCTGTTAGCCCCGGGTATTGGACCACGAGGGTAATCGATTACTTTTCCATTTGAGGGAATGAAAAGATGGCTATGAACACTGGCAACTTCACCAAGGCGAGCTTCCAAGCAGACATCAAGCGCAAGCAGGCTTTCTTCAACCGCTGCATGCGACGATTCAAGGTCGCCAACACGGTCGGCGAAAAGAACTTCCTGAAGAACGAAGCCAAGCGCATCTGCACGGAACTCAAGACCTGCCAGAAGAAGTGGACGAGCTGCAAGTTCGGCGCCGCCGCTTGGATCTGCAAGGGCTTCAACATGGTGACCTTCAACTCGGCCGCCAAGAAGAACACCCGCACCTCGGCTCGCAAGACCAGCACCAACTCGGTTTCGCGCAAGAGCTCGGCTCGCAGCAGCTCGCGCCGCACCAGCACCGCAGGCCGCCGCACGTCGCGCCGCAGCAGCTCGGTTTCGCGCCGCACCCGCGCCACGACCGGCAGCAAGACCCGCCGCACCAGCACCCGCGGTCGCAGCAGCGCCCGCCGCGCCGTCGCTTGCTAAGCAAGCCGACGCAACCATCCACCATGAGCCCTGCTGCCAACGTTTGAGATGGAGGCAGCTCAAGCGTTGGCCGGGGCGTAAAGAAATAAAACCGCGATGCGAATGAGGGAATGCCCTTAGACGCTTCGCGGTTTTTTATTGCGCGTGCTAAAAAAACGAACCCGGCATGCTCGAAGGCGATGCCGGGCTCGGATTCGGTTGGCGTATCGACTAAGCGATACGGTGCTAGGGGAAATCGGGACTCCCGATTACGGTGTGCAATCAACCCCCGCGCAGCCAGTGCCCGATAGGTTGATTTCCCACTTGCCGCCCGCGCATTCGCAGGAATCGGGTCCGTAGATTTCTTCGACGCACACTCCATCGACACAGCATGCACCTGCAGCTTGTGAACCGCATGGCACATTGCAGGTCGTGCCGTCGCCGAAATACATACCGCATTGAGCGGCACATTGCTCGGACGTTAGTACCTCACAGAAAACATCCGTACAACATCCGCCGATAGATTGACATTGATCGGGGATGCCGTCTTCGTTGATATCGGTGAGCGTACCGTCGGCCAGATCGCAATCATCGGGAATGTCATTGTCGTTGCAGTCATTACCCGGAACGACGCGCAATGCGCGAGCGTGTTCACTCGATCGTCCGCATACGAGATAACTGCGTTGGTCGTCGTCGGCCGTAACATCGTACGCCTGCATCAAATCGGCAGCATCGAGCAGTGGTACGATGGTATTATCCGACTGAATTTCGATCAGCCCAGGTGATTCCGACCGCGACGCAAAAATCGTGTTGCCATCTGCGGAAACTGCCACGCCGGTGATATTCGTCGCGCTCGGATCCGTCGTAACGGTGGTTACAATTCCGGCGGCGTCCAGTCGAAATACGCCAGCGCCGTCGCCGACAATAAAGCCATCGCTTTGTGTATCAGCGCAGATGGCGAATGGGGCCACTAATGGGGCACCACTCGCAAACACCGAAACCGTACCATCCGAAGCGATACGAAGAATCTCTGACGTTAGGGTCGAGCAGGCCAGAATATCTCCGTTGGGTAACGGTAGTGCGTCTGTCAGGTATTGGGATGGGGCCACCATCGCTACGATGGTTTCAACGCCAGTCAATGACATTCGTCCCACGATACCCGCGAAGCCATCACCGACACCTGCGAGAATAAGATCGCCGGTGGCCGGATCTTGATTCATGCCGATGGCGACTGACACATTCTTCGACGACAGGAATGGTACGTAACTGCCCGTCGAATCGATGCGGCCGATTCCGTCAGTACTGCTAATTAACACATCGCCACTCACTTGATCGCGCAATGTGCTATAGAAAAGCGAATCGGGCTGCGACGTTAGCGGAATCTTGGCAACGACCAATTCGCATTCGTCTGGGTAGCCGTTGGGCTGACAGTCCGTGCTCGTACCGAACGCAATATCGCAAGCGTCGTGCACGCCGTTGTTATTGCAGTCGTTGAGTTCCAGTTCGCATTCGTCCGGAATCAAATTCTGATCGCAGTCGGTGCTTGTTGCGGCTTCGATATCGCACGAGTCCGGCACGCCGTTTTCGTTACAGTCGTTCGCCGCGCCAGAAACGATGTCGCAGTCATCGGGAATTCCGTTGCCGTTGCAATCATTCTCACAGACATCGGGTATGCCGTTTTGATTGCAGTCCAATTCAGCACCGGAGGCCAACTCGCACGAATCCGGAACGCCGTCACCGTCGCAATCTTCATCTTCGCCAGTTGCGATTTCGCAAACATCGCCGGTGCCGTCGTCGTCGCAATCGAGTTGGTCGGCGTTTGAATGATTGGGGCAGTTATCGCAATTATCGGCGAGACCATCGCCATCGCTATCGACGCCGTTGCCGGGGCCGCCGACCATGACGAAGAAAACGAGCGTATCGGTTTGCCCGATGTTATCGACTGCGGCGACTTCAATGCGGGCCGACGTCCCTGCGGGTACCAATGTCGGAACGTCGAAAGAAAACGCGAATGCCCCCGCAACCACGTCATTGCTCACATCGACGAGCACCTGATTGCCGGCGGTGATGTTGAGTTCGACGCGATCGACTGCAATGTCATCGGAAGTCGACCCAGTGAGCAGATTGCTGCCGAAATCGAGCACGTCACACGGCGACGGGTCGGTGACCATCAGTATCGGGGCTTCATCCTGTGACCGGAACGTTACCACGTTTGAGCCTACGCCCACGTACAACCGACCCATGTGGTTGCAAGCGAGACTGTAGCTGTCACCCAAATCGCTGACGCCGTTATTCGATTCGAAGGAGCCCCATTCATAGAGGAACTGCCCCGCGAGATCGAACGTCTGTATGCGCCTGTTGAGAGGGTCAGTAACGTGGACTTCGCTATAGGCGTTATCCACAGCCAATGCGATCGGATAGAAAAACTCGCCTGCATCACGGCCCAGCGAACCGAATGCGAAGTCGAAGCTAAATGTGCCGTCGCCGTTGTTGATCCAGTGTTGCACGCGGTTGTTTTCCGAGTCGACAACAAAGATGTTGCCGTCTGCATCCAGATCGATGCCTTGTGGGAAGCGAAACTCACCCGGTCCGGTGCCGTATGTGCCGAACGTGGTCAACGAGTCGGGGCGCTCGTTGCGGGCGAACCAATTTTGGCGAACGTTGCGGAGAAACTCCTGATCGTCGTACGAGGAGTCGAGCAGGGCGTAGTCGGGGTGAGCCATCAGGAACGGGACGACTTCGTTTTCGACGTCCTGGCTGACCCACGTCAGACTTGTGCCGCCGTCATCTCCCGGAGGGCCTCCGTCACTGAGCAGGTCGGCGTCGATCATGGCAGTCACGAGGTCTTGCACGACGGGTAAGTGGCTGCTGATGATGCGACTTTCGAAGAGCCCGCTTCGGCCAAAAGGATTGGTGTTGGTTGAGAGATTTTCGATGTCGTAAACGCGCACGCGATGATTCAGGGCGTCGACGACGTACAGCAATCCGGCGTCGCTATCGACCGCCAAATCTGCCGCCCAACTCAGTCCGCCACGCATTTCCTGGCCGTGGTGAGCGCGGCTCATGAAAGATGGCAACCCACTGCCACCGGGTGAGGTCTGATAGCCGATCGGTTGATCGCGCCATGCCATCGGCCAGATCAACACGCCGCTATTGGTCGCCAATCCGCCTTGACCGCCGACGGCCATGAAGTCCGTCATATAGACTTTGCCGCGAGCGGAATCCACATCGGCTCCGCCCGGGAAGTCAAAGAAATCCCAGTGGCCACCCCAGGCAATGTTGTCTTCTGACGTCATGTTGCCGGGTGTGTGCACGATCGCGGCGGTGTTGCCGTACCGACCGGTGTAAAGATAGCCATCTTCATCGATGCCCATCGACGTCGGCGTTCCGAAGCCGTAGGTGTTGCCGGGGGCGTCATTGCCAACCGCCTTCTCGAATCCCCATAACGATGCGTCGAGCAGTTGGGGTCCGGGTATCGGGTCGAGCGCGATGGTCGCTTCGTCGCTCCAGTAGTTAGAGGTTGGCGAGATCGCGCAGATGCGTTCGCCGGCGTCTGTGATAACGCCGATGAACAGAACGGGGCGCTTCGGGTGCTGGTAGTAATTGACGCCCAGCGGATTAATCTCCATCGACGTTTCGCGGTAGATCACCTGCGACACGGGCGTGCTGCTGCCGAGATTCGACTTGCTGATGCGTCGGATGTCGTGATTGTCGAGCGTGTAGTAAAGCTGATAGACACCTTGGGTAGTGACGCCAGCAGTAAACGACGCGACACCGGTGAGAATGATTTGATCGCTTGCGATCGTGTCGGACACTGTGTTGAAGACAATCTCACGAAGCTCGCCAGTGTTCAATCGATTGAGAATGACGACGAGACCGTCGCGCCAATAGAATTGCCGTCGATTGTTGAAGTTTTCGGAGCCGGTCAAGGTGGTAAAGCCGTAAGGTTCACCCGATTGGAATGCAGAGCCATCCCACCATTGCCACACCGGCGGCGTACCTTCGGTGTAACGGGCGAACGTCAATCCTTGATTGACCGGATGCGAACTGAGGGTGAACGAACAGAAGTAGTCACCGGTGCCGTGGAGATGAGTGACGCGCGGTGAATCTTGCTGATACGCTTCCCAGTCCATGTCATTTTCAAAAATGAACGAGGCACGCGTGGTGTCGGGGCTGGCGTCTGGACCCCAATCGCCGGGACCGGTCCACATGAAACCGGGCTCGCCGTATTCGCCGGTCGACGGGCGGTTCCATCGGTGCCACGTATGGCTGGTGTCGTCGTGCCGATACTGAGCGGCAGTTAGAAACTCCTTGCTTTGAAAGTTGGCTAGACCGGTCGTACTGACCAAGATGCCCGTTCGGGTCGTCTGGTCGTAATCGAAGTCGGCCATAAGATGCGGCCACGAGGAGATGACCGACTTGTTGCGAAACTCATCATAGTTTGCGTTTTGGTCGTATTGTTCGAACTTTGTGCCATCGAAGCGATAACTGATCGTCATTCCGTGTTGATTAAAGGAGCGCGTACCTGAACGGATCGAACCGCGACTGAAGCCCAGCAAGCCGTTGTTGAAGTCGGGGTGCTGAAAGATCTTTGATTCAGTATACAAACCGAACGCATGGCCGACTGCCGAGGCAGTGGTATCCGCCGCAGCGGACCAATTTCCCGCGGTGAACAGTTGCCATTCCTTATTAGCGGAAAGCCGGCCCATAGCATTGCCGACGGTCTTCGATCGGAACGTGTACATCAAATCGCCGGCGTCATTGAAAAGTGTGGCGAAATGAGCGGTACCGTTGGTGCCGCTCGATGTGCTAATTGGCTCACCGGCGTCGACAAAGCCGCCGCCGTTGAGTTTTTGCCAGTAAAGTGGCTGAATGCCGGGCCCGATTTCGGTTATTTCGGCCTCGACGACTTGGCCGGATGGCGCGGACCCGAATTGAGCGAAGCTTGTTCGCGCGTTTGCAACCAGAGCAAGCACGAGTGCGCAACCTAAGCGCACAGAGACTCTGGATCGTTGGGGGTAAACGATCTTCATGATTCTCCTCCGAGAATGGTTTTTGGTTTTGCTAATTCGCGAACTCGCTTCTTTTGGAAGGTGAGCACCTCACTTCACTTGTGCCGCCTTTTTAACTCATATGTGTGTGTAATCAACCAAAATTTTCTCGAATTGTAAAATTATTTCGGTGCGTACGGTTTGTAGTTGAATCGCCCAACGTGTGGCGGGAAGGTTTCGAAAATCTTAACGCTTCGCTTGCTTTGCTTTTTCGTTTTACCACGTCATTTCTCATTGCGATCGGTGACGAACTGTGCCGAGAGTTAAAGAATATTTAATCGATGTGGGTAACGGCTGTTTTGTAGTGCCTTGGGATCGGTCAATAAAATTTTCTCGACTAGAGCGTGCCGAATTCAAATGTAGCGGACTTGAGATTTTGCCGACGACTTGAAGCACGATTTATTTCTTCGGATATGTGAACTGACGGCCATGTTTATCCATCCTCTTCTACGCCAAAAGCGTTGTCTCAATAGCCTGGGGTTGACGCGAAGCGGCTACCCCAGGAAATCGTTGGAGAAATATCATTGAACTCTGAAGGAGTTCTGTCCCCGAACGGAATGCCGCAACGCCTTCAGCGTTGAACCCCTTAGTTTACATTGCACCCCAGGGTAGCTGCTGCGCATCAACCCTGGACTACTGGCGCAACGCCTTTGGCGTTGGATTTCACGCATGGCATCTCAACGTTATGTCTGCATTGCGCTCGCTATAGAAGCGGATGCGAACGGGCTGAAACCCTCACCCCAGCCCTTTCCCGGCGAGGGAGAGGGAGTAGAAGTAAACGATTTTTTGGGGGGTGGATGCGGTGCTAGTCTATTCACAGGATTGCTAAAAGCCGCGTTATACTGATTTGGCGTTGACAAATTTCTGAAACAGCGAGGCTGATTGCATACTGCTCGCATCGAGGTGTTTCAAGACTCGTGTCACCTGGCGCGCAAGCGACTCAGCGTTGCGTTGCCAGTCATCGATAAGCGCCGTTAGCGAATCCAAGTTGGCGAAAGCTGGCATGACCTGTAGCAATTCGTCGTCGGTCTCTGCTGCACTTGCATTGGTGGACCTTAGCGCGATAGGTATGCCCGCGGCGGCGAGACGTATGGCTGCTGGATGAATCACGCGGCTGGTGTTGATCCATACGACTGGAGCGTGAGGCGTGTCGCGCAACAGAGTTGCTTGTGGTGTCGCGATCACTTCGATGTTCAGTGTTGCAAGGGCGTCGCGCACGCGCGCGGCAATGACGGCGGGGCCGAGGTGCTGCCTAACGCGTTCGACCAGGCCGGCGCGCACGTCGTCACTTTGAATCGACGTCTTCAGCGTACGTTCGGCATCGCGCAACACCTGATCGGCGTGCTCGTCCGTATAGGAATCCACGCGTTCGCTGATGATCGTCGCGCAGGCACGCCACAACGCGCGGTGACTTCCTAGGTTGAGACCAACGTGTTCCGCCTCAGGCACGTGCGTTGGCCCAGCAACGACGATGCGATCCATGGAAATCGCCGCCGGTTCTGTAGCAACGCAACAGGTTGGAACGTAAGTCGCAACGCGATCTTGATCGACGCCGGCGGAGATTGCGGCCGCACGTTGTGCGTTTGACCGAACCCACCAACGGGTGTTTTGCATATCTTGTTTGAATAGCGTTACCGATATGTCATCGCCATGGGAAATAACGATGTGCTTCGGCGCCTCCGGCAGCGCGACCGACAAATCCTGTGGGCCGCAGTCGATCAATAGCAGATGCGTCGGCTGCAAAGCATTCAGTCGCGTTTGCACAAAGTTGGGATGCAAACTGTCGGGCCGATCCGGGACCGAGCAGAACGCGTCACAAGAATCATCATCGTTGGCGGCGGTTTCGAGTTGTCGAGCAATGTATTGAGCTTCGGGTGCGAGGGAGTTACTCACGAACGCGACGCGTTTGGTGGCGGTCGATCGTTCCCCGGCGTCTGGATGTCGTTCACCAGAATTTGAAACTGGCGTGGCCTGCAATGCTTGCATCTCTGCCTGAATCGCGCGCATCTGTGCGGCGTCGATCCACGGCAAGGCCAGCGTGCGCTCCGGCGGCAAGTAACCCGGACAGGCAGCAAGGAATTGCCGCAGTTGCTCCCAACCGTCAGGGCCGACGCACAACACGAGCCGACCTTCGCGTGCGGCTACAGTGAAGTCGTACAACATCAGCGCCGCCTTCGCGCGCCAAGCCTCCGGCTCCACCACAAACAGTGCCTGATGCGGTCGCAACTTCGCGAGCAACGCCGAGGCCATCGACCCATCACCGATCATCGGCAGCAGCACGTTGCCCATGCCCGCGTCAAACTTTCCTAAAAGCGCATCAGCAGTGACGAAAGGCGTCGTCGTGGGGCCTAGCCATTGCGTCGCATTTCCCGTGGCGTCGCGCAGACAATACGTCGGCGTGCCGTCACGACCGGTCACTCTTTCGAGATTGTGAGGCAACGACGCCGAACGAATTGCGGTTATGGCATAGGTTTGAGATTCGAGAAGGGCGGCAAGGTTGGCATGGAGCAGGCGTTCCGCATTCGGCTCAACGGTGAAGGCCGATTGAGGTTCGGAAAGGGCGGCATCCATGCCATGCATCATCATGTTAAGAGATTTCTCTTCGGGTCGATTGACGCTAATGCCATTATTCAAATCGCATCACGGAACGTGTCGGCTTACTGCAATGCGCCAAAGAACCAGCGTTGCGTGGCAATCGCTGCCAAGCCGAGCAGGAATATTCCGTACACCGCCAACGTGAGAATCACGCGACCGCGACCGATCTTCGGTGCGTATTGCTTTTCCCACGCGTGATCGTCGTCGACGGTGCCTACGGTTTTGTCGCTGTCGGTCATGTTGTGATTCACCTTCTGCGAAGCGGTCGCGCGTGGGCAAGCCGCTTAGTTATCTTCGTGCCCGTTGCCGATGCGAATCTTGTAATCGCTGCTGAAGGCCTTGTCGAACGAATAGACGTTGTTGAAGTCTTCCTCGTTGTCTTCGGGCTGCTTTTGCAACACACCTTTGTTGACGAGGCCGAATACCATGCGACCGAAGTCGCGCGTGCTCGTGATACCCCAGCTATGCAGCACGGCCGGCGCCATCAGCCCCCATTGGTCCATGGCGTAATCGCGCAAGCCCCAACACAGGTCGCGGCCCGTGACGTGCCGATTGAGTTGCGACATCACCGCATGCACGCCGCCCATGGCATCGATCGCTTGCAGCACCGGCTCGGGCAGGCGCTCGTCATCGACCAGCATCGGCAGGTCGAGCGGTTCGACTTGGTTTTCCATCAGAAAGTGGGCCAGCCGCTCGATTCGCGGGTCGGCAGCACCGTGAATCTTGTTGGAGGTGAAATCCAGACCTTCGCGCAGAAAGTCGAACGCCGGCGGGGCGTAGCGGCCAAGTTCTTCAATCGTGAGCTTCAATTTTTCGCTTTCCACAGCCAT
>JGI12316J15309_10015525_pt1 | contig 10475 bp, 9 predicted proteins | sample MarCyaLeptolynsp_FD_15309 | JGI IMG/M metagenome (IMG submission 15309) | reverse complement strand
TACCGCCAGCGACAAGAAACTTTGAAAAGATACCACAATTGCCGGTATCAGGTGCAGTATCCAAGCAAGAGTATCAGTTCAGGAGATTCCAATATAACCTGAGTCCTTTGGAACCATCCTTTAGAACAGCCAACTACCGGTCTAGCCAACCTGCAGCCAATTTTACATCTAATTATGTGAGAGCTGGTTATGGTAACTATGGTACACCATACTTTGAAGGCTATATTGGTTCACCCAAGAGTCAGGATTACATCGTAAATCTTTATGTAAGGCACTTGTCTTCTCGGAGAGGACCTGTTTTTGACGAGAATTCGGCAAGCGGTAGAACAGAAGCAGCTGTTGGTGGCAAGTTCTTCAATGGGGTCAATACAGTTTCAGGTAGCCTGAACTATACTGGGCAGAAGGTTCACTTCTTTGGTTATAATCCGGTATTAGACCTAACCAGTGATGCCATTGAGCAGAAGTTCACAAGGTTTTCTGCAAATGTTGGGGTTCAAAAAACTGAGCGAGACCAACAACTGAACTACAGTTTTGAGACGGATTGGGTATTCTTTCGAGATGCTTTAGAAGCGAAGGAAAACAAATTCGATTTTGACATGGCCGCTGATTATCAGTTGTCTGAGGAATTGAGCTTATCACTTGAGGCGATTGCAGTGCTATCAAAGCGATCTGAAGGAGCTGTGGAAGCAAATAGAAACTATTTGAGTCTCCAGCCAAGGGTAAACTATGCTGGCGACAAGTTTGCCCTTAAGGCGGGAATTAATTTCGCTGGAGATAATGATTCTGGTAATGGCATGTCTCTTTATCCGGTAGTTGAGGGTGCTGTGAATGTTGATGCTGGTTTGAGAGTTTATGCGGGTTATGAAGGTTTCTTGACCATGAATACCCTGGAATCATCTATCGATCAAAATCCTTTCTTAAGACCAGGTTTTGACCTGAGAAATACTGAAACTGAAAGTAATATTTATGGTGGAGTGGAGATAGACCTATCAAAAGGTTTAAGACTCAATGCAGGAGGCTCATTGGCCTCCTTGAACAACTTGCAACTCTACACCAATGCTGTGTCTGACTCATCTCGTTTCGATATTTTGTATGATCCTGGTACGGTAGATCGTCTGAATATTTTTTCAGAGGTAAATTTTGAAAAGGCAGGTGAGGTAAGATCATCCTTAAGGTTTGATTTCTACAATTACGACCTGAGTACAACAGCCGCTAACCTTGAAGAAGCCTGGCATTTGCCGTCATTTAAAGCAGCATTTAATAATACCTTCTTCCCAATTGAAAACTTAACTGTAACAGCAGATTTGTATTATATGGGGGGCTTAAATGCCTGGAATGGCGAGACAGCACAGAAATTTGAATTAGATGATATTGTAGATTTAAATTTGGGAGGGAAATACAATCTAAATCAACAATTTGGTGTATTTTTACAACTGAACAATCTATTCGGCAGCGAATACCAGAGATATCTTAACTATCCATCGCGAGGTATTCAATTTTTAGGCGGAATCTCAGTTTCATTCTAATTTACTGTTTGCAGTACACCTCGTGTAGTTTAGATATATTGTACATTATATATTCTAACAATTAACCTTAAGCCTATGGCAGCAAAACAGACAAATGACTCTTCAGAGGAGAATGAAAAGCCCAAAAAACCGGCTCGTAAAGCTCCTGCTAAGAAGACAGCTGCCAAAACTACTGGTAGTACCGCGAGAAAGAAACCTGCCTCAAAAAAGACAACCGCTAAGTCTACTACAGCTAAAAGGACTACTACAAGAAAGACAACGGCTAAGTCGATAGCAGCAAAGAAACCTGCCACCAGGAAGCCTGCACCAAAAAAGGCAAAGCCAATCGTGTCTGATGATGATTTGGGTTTAGAAGATATCAGTTTAGAAGCTAGTGATGATGTAGTTGTACCAGTAGCTGAAGAACAAAAGAAACCAGCTAAACCAAAACCAAAGGCTAAGCCGAAAGCAGCTCCTAAGCCAAAGCCTGTCGCGGAAACTACTCCTCCGGTTAAAGAGGAGCCGAAGCAAGAGGTTAAAAAAGAAGAGCCTGTGAAACAGGAGGAGCCGAAGAAAAAAAGTGCTACCGGTCCTGTTTTGATTGTTGTGATCATTTTAGCACTAGCAGCAGCCTATTATTTCTTGGTTTTTAAGGTGGAGGAAGAGCCGGTGGTCACATCACCTGTTCAGCAAGAAACAGAACAGCCGGTTGTTGAGGAAGAAACACCTGAAGCTGAGCCAGAAGTGGTAGAGCAAACACCTGATCCGGAACCGGAACCTACTGTTGCTTTGACCACAATTTCAGAGCGTGGTGGACGTTTTTACATTATTGTTGGAAGCTTCTATGACGAAGACCTAGCCATTGATAAGGGCAACGAAATAGTAGCCGCAGGAATTAATGCATACCTACTGAAGCCGACAGGAGAAGGAACGCTCCATAGAGTAGGAATAAATGTAGTTGATGAACTATCTGAAGCCGCAAGTGCGATGGAGGATTTAAAATCGACATACGGTGAAAATATCTGGGTATTGAAATATTAAAATGACGTTGATTCAAAATTTAAGTGCTGCTGATACCACAAATGTTGGGGCAGGCGAAGATCAAGTATTGTTCTTTTTTGAACTGATCCTGAAAGGAGGGTTTTGGTTGATCCCAATTGCAGGTTTATCGATTGTAGCCATCTACATCTTTTTCGAAAGGCTGAGAAACCTGAATAGGGCTTCGAAAACTCCGTTTGAGTTTATGGAGAAGATTAAAGATCTGGTGGCAAATGGTGATGTGAATGGTGCAAAGCTGCTGTGTTCCCAAACGGATTCTCCCATAGCCAAGATGATTGAGAAAGGTATCCACAGAATTGGAAGCCCACTCAAGTCGATTGAGGCCTCTATTGAGAATGTGGGGAAAATTGAAGTCTATAAACTAGAGAAGAATCTTTCCCTTCTGGCGACAACGGCAGGGGCGGCACCCATGATCGGTTTCTTAGGGACAGTATCGGGTATGATTCAGGCCTTTATCTCTATAGCACAAGAAGAGGGATCTGTTAGTCCTAAGTTACTGTCAACAGGTATTTATGAAGCTATGATTACAACAGCTGCTGGTTTGGTAGTCGGGATTATCGCCTACTTGGGCTATAATTACCTGGTGTCAAAGGTGCAGAAAGCGATCCATTATATGGAGTATACTTCGATTGATTTTATTGACTTACTACAAGAGCCTCAATAATGGATATCAAATCAAAACATAAGGTTGATTCTGCATTTAGCATGTCGTCAATGACAGATATCGTATTTCTGTTATTGATCTTCTTTATGCTTACTTCATCCTTTATCACACCTTCGGGTTTGCCAGTGGATTTACCTTCTGCAGCTGCTACAAGTATCTCTTTGCAGAAAAATAGCGTTACAGTAGGAGAAGGCAATATCTTTTACGTGAATGATAACCAAGTAACCCTTGCCAATCTCGAAAGCGAATTAGCCAAAGTAATTGGTGAACCAGGTGGAACTGTGAGTCTTCATTTGGACAAAACCATTACAGCCGAAATTTTTGTAAAAGTGACTGGAATTATTGCCAAACTGGAGCAAAAGACAAATTTGGTGGCCAAAGCAGAATAACATGTCAGAGCAGGAAAAGAAAGATAAGAAGTTCAGCATTATCATGACCAGCGTGGTACATGGGCTGATCATATTGCTCTTAGTTTTTCTTGTGGCATGGCGTGCTCCTGATCCGCCAATAGAAGAGTACGGTATTGAATTAAACTTTGGTTTTCAAGAACAGGGAGGCGGAGATGTTGAAAGAGACAATGAAGCACAACTGGAAGAAACCGAAGAAGATACACCTCCTGATGCCGAAGTAGAAACAGAACAAACTGAAACTGAGACCGAAGAGATCGATCCGGTTGAGGAAGTGGTAGAAGAGGTTGTGCAACCCGAACCTGAGGTAAAGGAGGAAGTAGTTCCTGCTAAGGTTGAGACAGAAGAAACTGTTGAAGAGCCACCAACTGAAGAGGTTATTGAGGATCCTATTACCACCAAGGAAGAATCTGAAGTGAAGGTGGAAGAAGTGACCCCCGTCAAGAAAGAAGAGGTGGAAGAGAAGCCTCCAGTAGAAGAGAAAAAAGAAGAAGTTAAGCCAAAACCCAAACCAAAGCCAGTAGTCGACCAGAGGGCATTGATGGGTGGCAAAAAGAAAGATTCTGATTCAAAAGAGGCAGCTTCTAATAACCAGGGGAAATACCCTGATAAAAAAGGAAATCAAGGAGACCCTCAGGGCAACAAGAAAACGGATGGTATTAATCCTAATGGCTCAGATATTGGTTCTGTTAGTTATAGCCTTGATGGTTGGAGATGGGAAAGACCTCCTGCTGAAAAAGATGACTCCCAAATTGATGGTGTAATCAAGTTTGGTATTGATGTAGACGATAGAGGTAAGGTTTTGACGGTTACGGTCCTTCCAGGTACTACAATCAGTGATAACACCATTGTTGAGTTCTATAAGAAGCAAGTGCTCAAGCTTAGTTTTATTCAAACGGATGGCTCTAAAGCACCTGCTCCAATTTCAAAAGGTGAAGTAACCTTTGTGATCAAGACTAATTAATTCGCCCTACGGACTACACCGGCTCCGCTTATATTGCTTGTGATTTCGGGACTTCCAATGTATCGGACTACTCCTGTGCCTGATATATGCACGTTAAGGGATTCTGATACGCGAGTTTGAACTTCACCCGAACCTGACACTGTAACATTAGTATTCATAGTTTGAAGATCGTATGCTTGAATTTTCCCAGCCCCTGTGATTTTGGTTCTCAGTATTTCTGCGCTGCCACATACCTCGATAAGCCCTGCGCCTGTGATTTCTAGTTCCAGTTCATCTACATCAAGGCAGTTCTCGACACGGATAGCTCCAGCTCCTGTAATACTTAACTTTTCATAGTCTAGTGCCGAAACGTAAACATCGAGTGTCTTTACATTTCTCAGGTTGTGATTAGTACTAATTCTTAAAGTTGTTCCGGTCACATCCGTATCAATGAAACTCAGTAGGTTTTCATGTGTTTTGATTCTAAATGACTCGCCTGGTCCCTCAGTGATATAAACATTAGCAGGAACGCTGAGTGAAATGGAATTGTATCCGTTGATTTCTCGTTCCTCATTGACAATAGCCCCGTTTGCATCGATGGCATTGTTATCACAGCTGACAATAAAAAGTGCGATGAGCAAGAAGCCTAAAAAAGTGGTTTTGGTTTTCATGATTTTATGTTTTTGACGTTGTTTATTATTAAGACGGAAGAGAGTAGTACCACACGTAAGCATCTCTAAATTTTGGCCTAGATACCTCAATAAATAAACACTAATTCTATCTTCGCAGCATGAATTACCAAGAGACGCTTGACTTTCTCTTTCAGGCACTCCCCATGTATCAAAGGATGGGTAAAGCTGCCTTCAAGAAGGATTTGTCGAACACAATAGCATTGTGCGAGCATCTCGGTAATCCGCAGGATAGGTTTAAAAGTATCCATATTGCCGGAACCAATGGAAAGGGTAGTTCTTCCCACATGTTGGCTGCTATTCTGCAACAGTCAGGATATAAGGTAGGCCTATACACCTCGCCACATCTCAAAAGCTTTACAGAACGCATTAGAATCAATGGTGAGGAGATATCCGAAATGTCGGTGGTCGATTTTGTAGAAAAGAACATGGTTGCCATCACATCGATTAAACCTTCATTCTTTGAAATGACCGTAGCGATGGCCTTTGATCATTTCGCTCAGCAGGAAGTAGATATAGCTGTTATTGAAGTTGGTTTAGGCGGAAGACTTGACTCTACCAACGTCATAACACCCGAGTTGTCATTGATTACCAATATTGGTTATGATCATATGGAGATGTTGGGGAATACACTGTCTGAAATTGCCCGTGAAAAAGCAGGTATCATCAAGGCGAAGGTTCCGGTGGTCATCAGTGAGTCAAACTCAGAGGTTAATCCTGTTTTTGAAGCTATTGCCAAAGAAAAAGAGGCAATGCTCTATTATGCTGATGCTATCAATGAAATCCCTTATACCGATCTAATGGGAAGCTATCAGTCCAAGAATATTCGAGGTGTCTTGAAGGCAATCGAAATCTTGCGGTATCAAGGTTGGTCAATTAGTGATGATGCTGTGATTAAAGGTCTATCCAATGTGACCGCATTCACAGGTTTAAAAGGTAGATGGCATACTATCAATAATGATCCTTTAACTATTTGTGATACAGGTCATAACAAAGAAGCATTTCAATTGATTATTGATCAATTAAATGAGTTGAATTATGCTAAACTTTATTTGATACTAGGTTTCGTTAATGATAAAAAAGTTGATGATCTGCTTAGGATGATCCCCAATGAATCAGTCATAACTTTTTGTCAATCATCAGTACCTCGTGCCATGTCACTGGATGTGATCAAGGAAAAGGCATCCCACTTGAATATCGAAGCTTTGTATATAAAAGATGTCAATGAGGCGATTAGCACTGTTAGAAAGATGGCCGGTGAGGATGATGTGATCTTTGTGGGAGGTAGTACATTTGTGGTGGCCGAAATAGAAAGCCTATAATATGCCTAGAGCCAAGCTAAAACGATTTGACGAGAATAGATCACTGCATAACCTGCTTCAAGATGGCAAGGAAGGGTTTAATGATCTCAAAGGGAATTGGAATAAAGTTCATTTCAAGAATGAATTGCCCATAACGGTAGAAATGGGCTGCGGAAAAGGCGAGTATACGATCGGCCTGGCAAGACAGTTCAAGGACTCGAATTTTATAGGTGTCGATATCAAAGGAGATCGACTATGGGTCGGAAGTAGGCAAGCGATTGATGAGAGCTTGGGCCAAGTTGCTTTTTTGAGGACCCTAATTCACAATATTGAGGGCTTTTTTGCTCCGCAAGAAGTAGATACCATTTGGATTACTTTTCCTGATCCCAGACCAAAGGATAGGGATATTAAAAGGCGATTGACATCACCGAGATTCCTTGATATCTATAAAAACCTGCTCAAAAAGGGTGGTCAAGTCTATTTCAAAACAGACAATACTGCACTGTTTGAGTATACCTTAGAGGTGCTGAATGACAGGAGTGACATTCAAAACCTAAGTTATACCTTCGATCTATATGGCTCTGACTATGTGGATGATCATTACGGTATTAAAACCAATTTTGAACAGAAGTATTTGGACTTGGGTGAGAAAATCAAATACTTGAAATTCACATTCGATACATGAACCATCGCGAACTTTTTGGAAAGCAGGTTAATTGGTTGACAGCCGCTTACTTTTTGTCCTTTGGCGTACTACTAGTCTTGACGGCCCATGGTGATATCGTACTATGGTTTAACGATCGGCATACACCGTTTTGGGATATTTTCTTTAAGTACTGGACCTACTTAGGGGATGGTGTCCTATTAGGCGTTTTAGGCCTCATACTTCTTTTTGTCAACTACTATGAATTCCTGACTTTCACTATTGCGATCGCTCTTCAAACTGTCTTTGTACACATCTTTAAGCAATGGCTTTCGGCTGGTGAACCGCGTCCAAAAACCTTCTTTGCAGATCAGATTGATGCTCTAAATTTTGTTGAGGGAGTCACGGTGAGGGGTTACGATAGCTTCCCATCGGGCCATACAGCCTCTGGCTTTGTATTGTTTTTCTTTTTGATACTCCTCATTCAAAACAAGACCCTAAAAATAGCTTGTTTTGTGACAGCTGTTTTGGTTGGAGTTTCAAGAATCTACCTTATCCAGCATTTTGCCAGAGATGTTTATGTCGGAAGCCTGTTCGGTATAACAGCCGTTGTTTTAGCGGTTTATCTTATGCGTAAGCAGGTGGGTAATGAAAGGCTGCAAAAAGGCCTATTAAGAAAGCACTAGGCTATTCTCTTGTTCTGTCCCACATCATTAGCAGTGTGGTGGGGTTTTCAAACAGATCTCTTGCTTCAGCAACATACTCAACACCAGGTATCTGCTCTAAGTCTTCTCGATAGTCTGTTCGGGAAATAATATAGCCTTTTTCATGTTGGAGCATGGTGGCCTGTATTTGAGCGAGACCTGTAAAACGGGTAACTTCTCGTTCTAACTCGAATACAAAGGCAGGATTGAGTCTCTGATAAGAGATGATCTTAGCTGTTGTATCCATTTGCGGCACCAACTTCCTGACTGGGTTTTCAGCATCGACTTTTGGGAAAATGAGATGAAAGAAAAGAATAATCACCACGATCCAAGCCGTAATATTGATCCGTAATACGGCTTCAATATTTCTTTTAACAAAGGCATAGAACAGCATGAGCGCACCCGAAATACTCAAGACGATAAAGTAGAAGCTCAGGTCGGTGAGACCGTAGATTGTTTTATCTCCCTGGATGCCAAAGTAGATCCCAACGGGAAAACCAATCATTAGTATAGCGTAAGCAATTAAACCGATTCTATTCCCAAGATTATCGAACCACTCCGCTTTGATTTGACTTACATAAACACCAACCAGTACCGCCAGCAACGGATAAGCAGGAACAGTATAATTTGGGAGCTTGGTGCTAGAAGTCGCAAAGAAGATTAGAATGATCGTTACGGCTAAACCACAGTATAGCAATACCTCATTCTTTCTTTGTTGAAAAGCATGTTTCAAAGACTGAAACACAAAGGGAAGGTAGGTGAGCATACCAAGGAAAAAGACAAAGGCGAAGGTCAATAGAAATAGTCCCTCGTGTCCTTCCATAGCCTCCGAATAACGAGAGAAGTTATGTTTAAAGAAGAAATCATCTGTCCAGACACCATCAGTGGCTTTATGAACCTGCCAATACCACGGGAAGGCCACTAAAAGTGAAATGAGAATTCCACCAAAAGGCTGAAGTCGCCAAATAGTTTTCCACTTGAGGTCCTTATTGAAAATTAGAAATGCCAAAGCTGTTAAACCAGGCAGGGCTAAAGCTATGGGTCCTTTCGTCAATAGTCCACAGCCAATGGCAAAATAGTAGGAGAGCAGATGCCACTTGCTATTCGTTTTGTAGGCTTCATAAAAAGAAAAGAATGCCCAAGTGGTAAAGAATACCAGGTATGGATCTGGTACGGACATATGAAACTGCAAATTAAAATGTATGGAAGCGATCAGTACCAAGGCACTGTTGATGGCTGCTTTTTCATTAAAATTCTTTCTTACAAAAAGGAAGGTAATCAGCACAGTCAGTATGCCCATCAGTGATGAAAAGAATCGGGCACCAAAGGCATTGACACCAAACAATTGATAGCCTGCCGCCATGAAATAATAGTGTAAGGAGGGCTTATCGGTTCTTAATTCTCCATTGTAATAAGGCACAACATAGTCGCCAGATTCAAACATGGCCCTTGCTGCTTCGGCATTTTTGGCTTCGTCCAAGGCATAGACATCTAGCCCTCCAATATTGGCAAACGACACTGCAAATGCGAGTGCTAGAATGATGGCAAGGGAGAGTTGCTTACTCATGGTCTGGCAAAGCTACACGAAATGCGCTTTATTAGGTATTTGAGGTAGAACTCTTTTACTTTGCAACTTCAAATTTTCCCTATGAAGCTATCCGTTGTTGTTACCGTTTACAACGAAGAAGATAATGTAATCCCGCTCTGTGAAAAAGAGTATGAAGCCCTTGAAGGAATAGATTACGAATTGATATTAGTTGACGATGGATCTACAGACAAGACTGTAGAGAATGCCAAGTCCATTGCCAATGAGCGTACTAAGCTATTGGTTTTCAACAAAAACCATGGACAAAGTACGGCCATGTCTGCAGGTATAGATGCTGCACAAGGCGAGTACATTGTAACCATGGATGGAGATCTGCAAAACGATCCGGCAGACATTCCTAAAATGATGCAAAAGCTAGAAGAGTCAGGAATGGATGTGGTTGCAGGGGTAAGGGCCAATAGAAAGGATGGCTTTGTGCTTAGAAAGTTTCCTAGTAAGATCGCTAACTGGATCATTAGGAATACTACAGACGTTCGTTTGAGCGACTATGGATGCTCTTTAAGAATCTATAAGCAAGACATCGCCAAGAACTTGGGGCTGTATGGAGAATTACACCGATTTATTCCTGTTTTAGCGAAGCTTCAAGGTGCTAAAATGACTGAGGTCGATGTGAATCATCACGCAAGAATTCACGGAGAGTCAAAGTACGGCATCAACAGAACCTTTAAGGTGATGGCCGATTTGATTTTGATGATCTTCTTCCAGAAGTATCTAAGAAGGCCAATGCATCTTTTTGGTGGCCTCGGGATCTTGACTTTTGCCATAGGCTTTATGATCGACCTCTACTTGGTTATCTACAAGTTCGTGACCGGTGCTGATATATGGGGCCGACCCTTGCTCTTATTGGGTAGCATTATGATTCTTGCGGGTATTCAGTTTGTCACTGTAGGAATCATTGTAGAGATTATGATGAGGACCTACTACGAGTCTCAGAATAAGACAGTCTACCGTTTG
>JGI12316J15309_10013725_pt1 | contig 10540 bp, 7 predicted proteins | sample MarCyaLeptolynsp_FD_15309 | JGI IMG/M metagenome (IMG submission 15309) | reverse complement strand
GCTTCGGCGACCATGCTTGCGGAGTTCTTCTTGAGTTTTTTCATATCGCTCTCTGTTTCGATATATAAAACGATTATTTCTTATGTTGACACACACCCCTGATGTTTGCAACTAATCCAGTATGGGCACGTTTGTGTAACAACGGTAGACAGGAGGCTGTTGCGGTGACCCGAACAATGCCGATTTCCCTTTGGGATGCTTCAGCCGAAGAACGCGACTTCGAAGGACGGTTGCCGGAAGGTGAAACGTTTGACGTTGCCATTGTCGGCGGTGGCTTCACCGGTCTGTCCACTGCGCTGCATTGCTCCGAAGCCGGACTTTCCACCTGTGTCATCGAGGCCAATCATGTCGGGTTCGGCGGGTCCGGTCGAAATGTCGGTTTGGTGAATGCGGGGATCTGGCTGCCACCGACACAGGTTCGCGAAAAACTGGGAACCACATATGGCCCGCGCTTCCTGCAGCGGTTCGGTCAGGGGCCCGAGATGGTTTTCGATCTCATCGAAAAGCACCAGATCAGATGCGAGGCAACCCGCCAGGGAACGATCCATGCCGCGCATGCTCCTTCCGGATTTCGCGACCTGGAGGCACGGTGGAAAGAATGGAACTCCATGGGCGAGCCGGTCGACCTGCTCGGGCGGGAGGAAATCGCAGACAAAATCGGCGCAGATACGTTCCACGGCGGCCTGATTGATCGCCGCGCCGGGACTGTCAATCCGATGGGATATTGCCGTGGTCTTGCGCGTGCGGCAACGGCTGCCGGTGCCAAGATCTGTACGGGCGTGAAAGTCACCAATCTCCTGAAGCAGAGCGATGGCTGGGCCGTTGAAACCGACAGAGGGCATCTGCAGTCGAAAGCTGTGGTTCTCGGCACAAACGCCTATACAGATGCACTGTGGCCCGGGCTCAACAAGACCTACACGATGATCCACTATTTCCAGCTGGCCACGGAGCCACTGGGGGAAAAAGCTGCTCACATCCTGCCGGAAAGACAGGGGCTCTGGGATACGGCACCGGTCATGTTCTCACTCCGCAAGGACAACAACGACCGGCTGATCATCGGGTCGATGGGCAAGGTCATAGGCACGAAATCCAGCGGACTTTCCCAACGTTGGGCGCAAAAGCGGATATCGAAGATGTTTCCCGATCTCGGCAAGGTCCGGTTTGAAGAAGCCTGGCACGGCCAGATTGCCATGACCCCCGACCATCTTCCTCGCATACACACGCTGGATGACGGGCTCTACACGCCCATCGGATACAACGGCCGCGGCATTACCACAGGGACGATTTTCGGGCAGGGCATGGCGGGTCTTCTGACAGGCATGGATCCCAAAGAACTTCCCTTGCCGATCACGGATGTAACTGCCGTTGCGTCCGCGCCGTTGATGTCCCGCTTCTACAATCTTGCCTTCACTGCCAACCAGTTCATCAAGGGTTTTTAAACAGAATGAATATGTCGGACATTCGTGTTGGCGTGGATATCGGCGGCACGTTTACGGATGTGGCACTGGATCACCCGGGTGGCATGGCCACGTGCAAGGTGTTGACGGACTACACCGAACCCGAACGTGCGATCCTGAAGGGGATTGAAACAGCCGCACAAAAGGCAGGCATTGCACTTCACACAATCGATCAGGTCATCCATGGCACAACACTGGTCACCAACGCGCTGATCGAACGGCGTGGTGCACGGACAGCCTTTGTCACCACCGAAGGTTTTCGGGATGTCATCGAGATGCGATCCGAGAACCGTTTCGAACAGTATGACTTGAACCTCGAATTGCCGAAGCCGCTTGTTCCGCGCAAGGACCGTTTCACGCTCAACGAACGCGTCGGACCGCAAGGCCAGGTGCTTCTCGATCTTGATGCCGGCGAAACACGGCGCCTGGCGGAACGGATCATTGACGCTGGATATCAGGCCGTCGCAATCGGGCTGATGCACGCCTATGCCAACGATGCGCATGAGCGCATGATGGCGGACGCGCTCCGAAAGCTGGCACCGGACCTTTCGATTTCGCTGTCTTCGGGGATCTCTCCGCAGATGCGCGAACTGCCACGCTTCAACACGGTGATCGCAAACGCATATGTGCAGCCACAGGTCTCCGCCTATCTCAATCGGCTTGTGGCGAAACTCCGAAACGCGGACATTGCCGCTCCGGTGTTCATGCTCCACTCCGGCGGTGGTCTCATCTCGGTGGAAACAGCGTCCGAGCAACCAGTCCGCCTTCTGGAATCCGGGCCTGCGGGAGGTGCAATCTTTGCCGCGGAATTTGCCAGATCCCACCAGATCGACAAGGTCATGTCGTTTGACATGGGCGGAACCACCGCGAAAATCTGTCTGATTGAGGACGGCGCTCCCAAAACAGCAAACACGTTCGAAGTTGCCAGAACCTACCGTTTCAAAAAAGGATCCGGTATGACCGTGTCCACGCCAGTTGTCGAGATGGTCGAGATCGGCGCGGGTGGCGGCTCCATCGCGTCAATAGACACCATGGGGCGGATCCAGGTCGGCCCGCGCTCGGCGGCGTCCGAACCGGGGCCTGCCTGTTATCAGCGCGGTGGTGCGGAACCAACTGTCACCGATAGCAATCTGGTGCTCGGGCGGCTCGATCCGGACCATTTCGCAGGCGGCGAAATCCCGTTGTCAGTTGATCTCGCGCAGCAGGCGCTTTCGGAACGGATTGCCGAGGCGCAATCGATCCCGGTCACCGAAGCTGCTTTTGGCGTCACCGAAATGGTCGATGAAAACATGGCCAATGCGGCGCGCGTTCACACGGTTGAAAACGGCCGGGATATCGAACACTTCACAATGATCGGCTTTGGCGGCGGCGCGCCGCTGCATGCCTGCAGGCTCTGCGAAAAGCTCGGCATCAAAGCGCTGCTGATCCCTCCGGGTGCCGGTGTCGGCTCGGCGATCGGCTTCTTGCGCGCGCCGTTCAGTTATGAAGCAACCAGAGGCCTTTTTCAGACTCTCCCGTCGTTTGACGCCGATGCCGTCAACGCGGCACTCGAAGCCATGGAAGCGGAAGCTCGCGCCTTTGTTCGCGCCGGTATCGGAGACGGCCGCACAACGACCCACCTCACGGCGTTCATGCGGTATGCCGGCCAGGGCTGGGAAATCCCCGTCCCGCTGCCGCACAAGACGCTCACCACCGGGGATACGGACGCCATTCTGGCAGCATTCGAAAGTGCATACAGGATGCTGTTTGGCAGGACGATCGACGGGCTCACACCGGAAATCACAAACTGGTCTCTCGTCGTGGCTTCGGAAAGACCGCAACCGGAAACAATGAAGCCGCAGGCAGGTTCGAAAGATGCCGCCATTCTAAGAACGCGCCCGATATTTGACGCCGCACTGCGCTGCATGGTCGACGCGCAGGAAGTCGAACGCTCAGCCATGACACCAGACAGCGTCATCGCGGGACCGGCTGTAGTCATCGAGGCGGAAACCACCACCATCGTCACATCCGCTTATCGCGCCGTTGGTCAGTCCGACGGCTGCCTTTTGCTGGTTCGGAAGGATGCTAAATGACGCCGACCGCCATCGATTACCAGATCATGTGGAACCGCCTCGTCGCGGTTGTAGAGGAGCAGGCAACGACCCTGATCCGGACAGCTTTTTCAACCTCGGTTCGCGAAGCGGGAGACCTTTCAGCAGGCCTCTTCGACCGCAGTGGCCGCATGATGGCACAGGCCGTGACCGGCACGCCGGGTCACGTCAATGCCATGGCTGAAAGCGTGACGCACTTCGCGCGTGAAATCGGCTTGCAGAATATTTACGACGGTGACGTCTTCATCACGAATGATCCGTGGCTCGGGACAGGGCACCTGCATGACATCACCGTTGTCACACCGGTGTTTCGCCGCGGCCTGCATATCGGATTTTTCGCCTGCACGGCGCATGTCGTCGACATCGGCGGGCGCGGCTTTGGACCTGATGCCGGTGAGGTCTTCGAAGAAGGCCTGTTGATCCCGATCTGCAAGTTTGCCGAACGCGGCGAGGTCAACGAGCTTCTGGTCTCCGTCATTCGCGCGAATGTGAGAACGCCGGATCAGACCGTCGGGGACATGTACTCACTCGCTGCCTGCAACGAAGCGGGCAATCGCCGTTTGCAGGCAATGCTCGACGAATTCCGGATCGACGATCTGGACGGCCTTTCCGACTTCATCATGGACGCCAGCCGAAAGGCGACCCGCGAAGCAATTGCAAAAGTACCCGACGGCACTTACCGGCATGACATGACGGTCGATGGCTATGATCGTCCGGTGGAGATCGTGGTGACGCTGAAGGTCGACGGTGACCGCTTGTCCGCGGATTTCAGCGGAACGAGCGGCATGAGCGCCTTCGGTGTGAATGTGCCGGAGGTCTATACAAGGGCCTATGCCTGCTACGGCCTGAAATGCGCAATCGCGGCAAGCGTGCCGAACAACACCGGGTCGCTGGATCCCTTTGAAATTTCCGCCCCCGAAGGCTGCATCCTTGCAGCGAAGCGGCCTGCTCCTGTCTCTGTGCGTCACGTTCTCGGGCATCTGGTGCCCGATGTCGTTCTCGGCGCGCTGCACAAGGCCATGCCGGGAACCGTTCCTTCCGAAGGCGCATCGGCACTCTGGAACATTCAGATTTCCGCCCGCCCGAGCGACCCGGGGACCGGCCTTGAAAACGCGGAAATTCTGATGTTCAACTCCGGCGGAACGGGCGCACGCCCTTCTGTCGATGGGCTTTCGGCGACTGCCTTTCCCTCAGGCGTTTCGACCATGAGCGTCGAAGCAACCGAGCATGTCGGGCCAATAACCGTCTGGCGCAAGGACCTGCGCGAGGGGTCCGGAGGCGCGGGCGCCCTGCGCGGTGGGCTTGGACAGGTCATCGAGATCGAAGCGCGTGAAGGCTACGATTTCTGGTTCAATGCAATGTTTGATCGCGTCGAAAATCCCGCGCGGGGGCGCGAAGGCGGCCATCCCGGGGCCGCAGGCCGCGTTGAACTGACTGACGGAACGCACCTCAAGTCCAAAGGCCGGCAACACGTGCGCAGCGGGCAGCGTCTGAAGCTGAGCCTGCCCGGCGGTGGCGGGTATGGCGATCCCAAACAACGGGACCGGGCGCGGCTGATTGCTGATATCGAAGCTGGAATGATTACAGCTGATCAGGCCGCAAAAGACTACGGATACTCTGGAGAAGATAAATGAGCGAGAAAATCGCACTCGTTACGGGCGCAGCCCAGGGCATCGGATATGCCTGCGCCGAAGCACTGGCCGAGGACGGTTTCAAAGTTGTCCTGTCCGACATTCAGGAAAGTGTTCATCAGGCTGCCGCGCGCCTTGGCGGCACGGGCCATGTTTGCGACATGGGCAATGTTGGGCAGATTACCGACATGTTCGACCGGGTCGAAGCCGATGCAGGACCGGTTGCAGCTCTCGTCAACAATGCCGGCATCGCGATGCCGGGCGACTTTCTCAAATATTCGCTCGACGATTTCAAAAGGGTGCTCGACGTCAATCTGATCGGTGTCTTCCACGCAACCCAGCGGGCTGCAAACACAATGGTCGATCGCGGCATCAAGGGTGCAATCGTGAACATGTCCTCGATCAACGCACAGGTCGCCATTCCCGCAATCCCTGCCTATTGCGCATCAAAGGGCGGTGTCATGCAGCTGACCAAGGCCGCGGCCCTGTCGCTGGCGCCTCACGGCATCCGGGTAAATGCTGTTGGCCCGGGCTCCATCGACACGGAAATGATGGCCGGTGTGAACGCAAATCCGGAAGCGCTTGCAAGAGTCATGTCGCGGACCCCGATGGGCCGGGTCGGAACCGCCCGCGAGATTGGTAACACGGTGGCATTCCTGGCATCGGAGAAGGCCAGCTACATCACCGGCGAGACGATCTATGTCGACGGCGGCCGTCTTGGTTTGAACTACACGGTGTGAACTTATGAGTGGCTATACGGAAACCTATCAAGCCTGGCTGGACAATCCTGAAGCGTTTTGGATGAACGCCGCGAAGGATATCGACTGGATAAAGGCGCCGGACATCGCGTTCGACCCGGATGCCGGAGCTTACGGGCGATGGTTTCCGGATGGGGTCTGCAACACGTGCTGGAACGCGGTTGACCGCCACGTCGCTGCCGGACATGGAGAGCGCCTCGCACTCGTGCACGACAGCCCGGTCACCGGATCCAGGCAAAGCTTCACCTACGCTGAACTGCAAACAGAGGTCGGCGCGCTCGCCCGGGTCCTTCTTGACAACGGTGTCGAGAAGGGTGACCGCGTCATCATCTATATGCCGATGGTTCCGGAAGCCATATTCGCAATGCTTGCGTGTGCCCGCCTTGGGGCTATCCACTCGGTCGTTTTTGGAGGCTTCGCCGCGGCGGAGCTCGCGACCCGGATAGAAGACGCCAAACCGAAGATCATCATTTCGGCATCTTGCGGCATCGAGCCCAATCGCGTCGTCGCCTACAAGCCGCTTCTCGACGAAGCCATCGAGATGGCAAAGGACAAGCCTGAAAAGTGCATCGTTCTTCAGCGGGACGCGCTGGCAGCGCACATGATTTCCGGCCGCGACCTGGACTACGCGGAGACCGTCGGCGCAGCGCGTGGAACCTGCCCGGACTGCGTTCCCGTCAAGGCCACCGATCCGGCCTATATTCTCTACACATCCGGAACGACCGGTCAGCCGAAGGGCGTCGTGCGCGACACTGGCGGTCACATGGTCGCGATGAAATGGTCGATGGAACACCATTACGGCGTGAAACCGGGCGACGTCTTCTGGGCGGCGTCCGACGTCGGCTGGGTCGTCGGTCATTCCTACATCTGTTATGCCCCTCTTCTGCACGGCTGTGCGACGATCGTTTATGAGGGCAAGCCGGTTGGCACACCGGATGCGGGCGCATTCTGGCGCGTCATCACCGAACACAAGGTTGCCGCGCTCTTTACCGCACCGACCGCCTTTCGCGCCATTCGCAAAGAGGATCCGTCGGGCAAGCTGATCGACGACTATGATCTGAGCCACTTCCGGACCCTGTTTCTGGCAGGCGAACGATCCGATCCGGCGACCATCGAGTGGGCGCAGCAGAAGCTGCAACGACCCGTGATTGACCACTGGTGGCAGACCGAGACCGGTTGGCCGATGTCCGGCAATCCCGTGGGGCTCGGGGTACTGCCCGTCAAACCAGGATCCCCCGGGGTCCCGATGCCGGGTTACAAGATCGACGTCCTGGATGACGCCGGCAATCCGGTTCCACCCGGAACACTAGGCAACATTGTCTGCAAACTGCCCCTGCCGCCGTCCGGAACGCCGACGCTCTGGAACGCCGAAGAGCGTTTTTTCAGCGCGTATCTGAAAGACTTCCCCGGCTATTACACGACGTCTGACGCCGGCATCATTGACGAAGACGGGTATGTCTTCATCATGGCGCGCACGGACGACATCATCAATGTTGCGGGGCATCGTCTCTCGACAGGCGCCATGGAAGAGGTAATCGCTGCGCACAAGGACATTGCCGAATGCGCGGTCATCGGAGCCGCAGACGCCCTGAAAGGACAGATGCCGATCGGTTTTTTCGTTCAAAACGATGGTGCAGACCGGAACGAAGTCGAGCTTGAGAAAGAACTTGTTGCCCTGGTGCGGGAAAAAATCGGCGCCGTCGCAGCCTTCAAGACGGCCATGGAGGTGAAGCGGCTTCCCAAGACCCGATCCGGCAAAGTCCTGCGTGGGACGATGCAAAAACTCGCCGACAACCAGGATTTCAAGATGCCGGCGGCAATCGACGACCCGGCGATCCTCGATGAGATTTCAGACGTGCTTGTCGACCACGGCTACAGAAAGGTACAGGGATGATCGAACGGATTCACACCGGTCAGCGCATGAGCAAGATCGTCAAGCACAACGGTGTCGCCTATCTCTGCGGCCAGGTTGGTGCAGGTGACAGTGTCGCCGAACAGACCCGAGACTGCCTCGCACGCGTCGACGCCCTTCTCACCGAAGCGGGGTCCGACCGGGAGCATATTCTGCAGGCAATCGTCTGGTTGGCGGACATGGCCGATTTTGCCGAAATGAACGCCGTCTGGGATGCTTGGGTCCCGGAGGGGCATGCCCCAGCACGCGCCTGCGGCGAAGCACGCCTCGCCCGGGACGTATTGAGAGTGGAAATCATCGTGACCGCTGCCGTCAAGGAGGACACCTGAGATGGACATGCCCGCTGTCGAACTCCGCAAGGTAAACAAGTATTACGGAAGCTTCCACGCGCTCAAGGATATCGACTTTGCCGTTACCAAGGGAGAAAAGATCGTCGTCTGCGGCCCTTCAGGATCAGGTAAGTCAACGATGATCCGAACCATAAACCAGCTCGAGGAACATCAGTCAGGCGAAATCCTGATCCATGGGGACGAGATCTACGCCGATGCGCCGAATATCGAAACGCTCCGGCGTGACGTCGGTATGGTGTTTCAGCATTTCAACCTCTTCCCGCACATGACCATTTTGGAAAACTGCACCCTTGCTCCGATGCTGGCGCGCAAGGAAAGCCAGAGCGAAGCGGAAGAACGCGCAATGGGATACCTGGAAAAGGTCCGGATCGCCGATCAGGCGCTGAAGTATCCCGGCCAGTTGTCGGGCGGACAGCAGCAGCGTGTTGCGATCGCACGCGCGCTTTGCATGAAGCCTGATATCCTTTTGTTTGATGAGCCGACCTCAGCGCTCGATCCGGAAATGATCGGCGAGGTTCTGGACGTCATGGAAACGCTTGCAAAGGAAGGCATGACGATGATCTGCGTCACGCACGAAATGGGTTTTGCAAAACGCGTTGCCGACCGGGTCATTTTCATGGATGCAGGCCAGATTGTTGAGGAAGCGGATCCGGAATCCTTCTTCGATAATCCGACCAACCCAAGGACCAAACTGTTTCTTGAGCAGGTGCTTACTCACTGAGCCGATAACCTCCGCGCTTCCAAAAGACACACGTTTGATTCCAAGTTTTTGTTGGCGCTGTTTTCTCGCGGGAGTGGAAGGAAGCCGCCTCAAACCATTACGGCCTCATTTATGAGTCCATCACCTAAGGTACAGGCTCAATACGGGACGAGGCTGTTATCGTTTCTGGTTTTGAGCGCAGGATTTGTGTGTTTTTTGCCCTTCTTCGTCGGGCTTAGCCCTTCTTGATGGGGCCGGGGGAGGTTCGGCTCTGTATCCACTTTCCAGATACGCCAAAGGCCGCCCTTTTGGGCGGCTTTTGGCGTATTTGGTTGCGGGAGCAGGATTTTATGTTCGCGTTGCTCCATTGCGCCTTCGGGCTTCGCCCTTGTCGTGAACCGCAAAACGGTCCTTATGGTCCCGCTTTGCAAGGATCGCGTCCTGTCTCCATTACCAACAAAAAAGCCGCCCAAGAGGGGCGGCTGTTTTTGTTGGTTGCGGGAGCAGGATTTGAACCTGCGACCTTCAGGTTATGAGCCTGACGAGCTACCGGGCTGCTCCATCCCGCGTTATTTGTTTGTGCTCGGGAACCGTAGTTTCCGGCAAGGGCATTGTTTAGCCCGGTCATTTTTGTTTTGCGCGTCCTCGATCCTTTCGGATCTGCGGGCGTCGCGGGGGCTGCTCCATCTTGAGCCTGCCCTGGCGTTTCTTTTGCCTTTTACGCTGCACGGATATGGGACAAGAGTTCCGAAGCGCAGCGAAGGCAAGCGCAAATGCGCGCCGGCCACTTTTGGCCGCCCCCGCGGAGGCCAGGGCGAAGCCTGGTACGGCCGTGAGCGCTATGTTGAAGAGTTTTAAACTGCGATTGGCAGGCCTGGCGGCGACCTACTCTCCCACACCTTAAGATGCAGTACCATTGGCGCTGGGGAGTTTCACGGCCGAGTTCGGGATGGGATCGGGTGGGGGCTCCCCGCTGAGGCCACCAGGCCGGCGAAGCGCAGTTTTGTCGTGAACTGGTCTATTTCAGATAAGCATTGATTAATGAGAGCGATCAAGCCGAACGAGCTATTAGTAAAGCTAAGCTTCATGTGTTGCCACACTTCCACACGCTTCCTATCGACGTGGTGGTCTTCCACGGCTCTTCAGGGAGAACTGGTTTTGAGGTGGGTTTCCCGCTTAGATGCTTTCAGCGGTTATCCCTTCCGTACATAGCTACCCTGCAATGCGGCTGGCGCCACAACAGGTCCACCAGAGGTACGTCCATCCCGGTCCTCTCGTACTAGGGACAGATCCTCTCAATTCTCCTACACCCACGGCAGATAGGGACCGAACTGTCTCGCGACGTTCTGAACCCAACTCACGTACCACTTTAATTGGCGAACAGCCAAACCCTTGGGACCTGCTCCAGCCCCAGGATGTGATGAGTCGACATCGAGGTGCCAAACAATGCCGTCGATATGGACTCTTGGGCATCATCAGCCTGTTATCCCCGGCGTACCTTTTATCCGTTGAGCGATGGCCCTTCCACGAGGGACCACCGGATCACTATGGCCGACTTTCGTCTCTGCTCGACTTGTCAGTCTCGCAGTCAGGCAGGCTTATGCCATTGCACTCAACGAGCGATTTCCGACCGCTCTGAGCC
>JGI12316J15309_10017288_pt1 | contig 10576 bp, 9 predicted proteins | sample MarCyaLeptolynsp_FD_15309 | JGI IMG/M metagenome (IMG submission 15309) | reverse complement strand
GGCGCAGAAGATGTACCTCTTCACCGGCGACGAGATCATGAACCGGCGAGGCCTCGCGTGGAGCGGCTATCCCCGCTCCATGGGCTCGTACTCCGCACAGTACGACCCCGCGACCGGCACCGGAGGCATCCCGCTCACCACGCGCGGCTATATCCAGATCATCGACTTCACCGATCCGGAGAATCCGGAGATGGTCGCCCGGTACGAAGTACCCGAGTTCGGCACGCACAACATGTGGATCGAAGACGACCGCCTCTATCAGGCCTACTACGAGGGTGGCGTGCGCGTGGTGGACGTGAGCGGCGAGCTCATGGGCAACCTCTACGACCAGGGCCGCGAGATCGCCGTCTTCAAATCGGCGCACCCTGCCGGGTACACGCCGAACGCCACGATGGTCTGGGGGGCGCAGCCGCATAAGGGGCACGTCTTCTTCAGCGACACCAACTCGGGGCTCTGGAGCATCCGGTTGATCCCCCGCACGCGGCCGGTGATGTGATCCGACCCAGCTGTCTCACCGCCGGCAGCCGTCCCATCCGCTCCCTCCTCCTCGCTCCGCTCTGGATCGCGGCGCTCGGAGGAGCCGGGGTGCACGCCCAGCAGGGCGTGTCCGACGGTGAGTGGCGTGTCTACGGAGGGGACGCCGGGCACACACGGTACTCGGCGCTCGATCAGATCGATGCGACGAACGTCGACGAGCTCGAGGTGGTGTGGACGTGGTCGGCGCGAAACTTCGGCCCGAACCCGCTGATCCGTTCACAGACGACTCCGCTGATGGTCGGTGGCGTGCTCTACGCGACCGCGGGGCAGCGACGCTCCGTCGTGGCGATCGACGCCGGAACCGGCGAGACGCTCTGGATGTGGCAGATGGACGAAGGCGAGCGGCTCACGGGCGCCCCGCGTGCGAACCCGGGCCGCGGAGTGGCGTGGTGGTCGGACGGCGCAGGCGACGACCGCGTCCTCGCCGTGACCCCCGGCTACCACCTGGTGGCCCTCGACGCTCATACGGGGCGCCCGGTAGAGTCGTTCGGCGACCGGGGCACGCTCGACCTCCACGAGCAGCATCGCGTCCGCGAAGGCATCCCGATCGAGGGCTCGATCGGCGCCAGCTCGCCGCCGACGGTGGTCGGAGATGTGGTGGTGATCGGGTCCGCGCACCACGTCGGTCTTCGCCCACCCTCGATGGTCAACACGCCTGGCGATGTACGTGGGTACGACGTTCGGACCGGCGAACTGCTCTGGACCTTCCGGACCATTCCCGAGGCTGGCGACCACGGGTACGAGACGTGGGAGGACGGCTCGGCCGAGTACACCGGGAACGCCGGAGTCTGGGCGCCGATCTCCTTCGACCCCGAGACCGGGTACGTCTACCTCCCGACCGAGGCCGCCACCGGCGACTACTACGGCGGACACCGCCCCGGCGAGAACCTCTTCTCGACGAGCCTCGTCGCGCTCGACTCCCGCACCGGGGAGCGGGTGTGGCACTTCCAGATCATCCACCACGACATCTGGGACTGGGACAACCCGACGGTACCGATCCTCGCGGACATCGAGGTGGACGGCGAGCCGCGGAAGATCGTCGCCCAACTGACCAAGCAGGGCTTCACATACGTCTTCGACCGCATCACTGGCGAACCGATCTGGCCGATCGAAGAACGCGCCGTCCCGCAGTCCGACGTTCCGGGCGAGTGGACGTCGCCGACGCAGCCCTTTCCGACGCTCCCTCTCCCCTTCGAGCGCCAGGGCTTCTCGGACGACGACCTCATCGACATCACACCCGAGATCCTCGCCCGCGCGCGTGAAGTCGCGGCGCAGTACCGGATGGGCCCCCTCTTCACTCCGCCCTCGCTGCGCGATGCGGCGGACGGCACCCAGGGCACCCTGGCGCTTCCGAGCACGCTGGGCGGGGCGAACTGGGAGGGCGGCGCTCTCGACCCCGAGACGGGTCTGCTCTACGTCGGTTCTCAGACGACGCCCTCGGTTCTCCAGATGATCCCCGGCGGCGACCGCTCCGACATGAACTACATCTTCGGCTTCGCGCGGGCGAACCTCGCTCCCGGCATCCCGATCGTGAAGCCGCCGTGGGGTCGGATCACCGCGATCGACCTCGAGGACGGCAGTCACGCGTGGATGGTCCCCAACGGAGACACGCCGGGGTACGTGGCCGAGCGACTGGAGATCGATCCGGAGCTCGTGCCGAGGACCGGGAAGGTCTCGCGGGCGGGGATCCTCGTCACTCGAACGCTCCTCTTCGCCGGGGAGGGCGCGTCCGGCGCGCCGATCCTGCGTGCGCTCGACAAGGCCACCGGCGCGACGCTCGCCGAGTTCGAGCTCCCGGCCGCCCAGACCGGGCTTCCGATGACGTACGAGCACGACGGGCGACAGTTCGTCGTCCTCTCGGTGGGAGGGAGCGGGCAGCCGGCTCGACTCGTCGCCTTCGCGCTCCCTCGACGGAACTGAGACCGAAGCGGCGACCTCGAAACTCTGGCGAAAGGACGACCTCTCCCCGCATAGTCGCTTGAAGTGCGAAGTATTCTGACACGGGAGGCAGGTAGGTGAAGGACCGGACGCTCCTGGTCGTCCTCGCGGCGGCACTCCTCCTCGGCTTCCCATCGGCGGCGGACGGACAGTACGATCCGAGATCCCGGCTGCAGGCCCGCGGTCTCGGCGTGAGTCCGACCTTCGAGGGGTGGTACCGGAACCCGGACGGGACGTACACGCTCTCCTTCGGCTACTTCAATCGAAATACCGACGAGGTCGTGACGATTCCGGTCGGAGCGAGCAACAGTGTCTCGCCGGGCGTAGTGGATCAGGGCCAGCCCACCTTCTTCGAGTCACGGAGAGGCTACGGAATCTTCACGGTGACCGTACCCGCGGACTTCGGGCCCGAAGACCGGGTGACGTGGACGCTCGAGCGGAACGGCGAGCGGTACTCCATCCCGGGCGGTCTCCTCGATTCCTACGAAACCGCCAACCTGCACGCTCCGGCGATCGACATGTTCCCGCCGGTGATGGTCATGCGCGGCGGCGGGCGGGAGACGCGCGGCCCCAACGGAGACCGGACCACCGCGACTGCGCGGGTGGGGCAGCCACTCGAACTGAGCGTCGACGCGTGGGACGAGCATGGACACGAGGTCTCGGTCTGGTTCTACAAGTACCGCGGTCCGGGTACGGTCGCCTTCGGGTCGTCCGAGGTCGATCTCGCGCTCGGAGAACGCACGGCGAGCACCACGGCCACCTTCGACTCGCCGGGCGAGTACGTGATCTACGTCCGCTCCGGACAGACGGAGCGTGGCGTACGCGAGGCGGGCCTCGAGCAGTGCTGCTGGACGAACGGATTCGTGACCGTGACGGTCACGCAGCAATAGCCGCGGACGCGGCGGGAGACTCAGATGAAGAGGTACCTTCCCACGGTGCTGGTCGGCGCGGCGATGATGCTCGCGACGCCAGGCGTGTCGGCGCAGGAAGGGGGCGAAGAGTTCACCTTCACGCGCGACATCCTCCCGATCTTCCAGCAGAACTGCCAGGCGTGCCACCAAGCTGGAGCCATCGCTCCGATGGAGTTGATGACCTACGAGCAGGTGCGGCGCTACGGACGCGTAATCCGAAACCGTGTGAGCGAGCGGCTCATGCCGCCGTGGCACCTGAACCCGCACCTCGGCGTCCAGGACTTCAAGAACGACCGGTCCCTCGACGAGGAGGAGATCGCCACGATCGTCTCGTGGGTCGATCTGGGGATGCCCGAGGGGGACCCGGCCGATGCCCCTCCGCCCGTCGAGTGGCCCACAGGCGAAGACTTCCAATCCACTCCGGTGCTCGGCGAACCGGATCTGATCATCTACACGAAACCGTTCGACGTCCCGACGCACGGGAACGACCTCTGGTGGCGGCCCCGGGTCCCGACGGGCCTCACGCAGGATCGGTACGTGCGCGCCACCGAGGTGCTCCCCTCCTTCCCGGAAGGTCGGGGTGTGACGCACCACATGCTCGTGACGGCGGTGCAGGACGCGAGTGTCGGCGGACTCCTCACCGAGTGGGCGCTCGGGAAGACGGGCGAGATCTACCAGGAGGGGACAGGGAAACTCCTCGAGGCCGGCTCCGAGATCGCCTTCGAGGTGCACTACTACCCGAACGGCACGCCGGTGCCGCAGGATCGGGTCGCCCTCGGAATCTGGCTCTACCCCGAGGACTACGTCCCCGAGTTCCCGACTCGCCTTCGCTTCTTCAACATCGCTCCCGAGGGCGTGCTCGGGATCCCGCCCCACTCCAAGCCGATCTACCAGCGACAGTTCGTCATGCGGACGCCGGTGCGGATTCAGAGCTTCCAGGCGCACTTCCACCTGCGGGGGAAGGGTGCCTCGATGGAGGCGATCTACCCGAACGGTCGGACCGAGGTGTTGAGCCAGATCGACGACTTCCAGTTCAACTGGCACAACAACTACATCTACGCGGACGACGCGGCCCCGCTGCTGCCCGCGGGCACGGTGCTCAAGTTCTCGATGTGGTACGACAACACCGAGGACAACCCGAACAATCCGCACCCCGGCGACTTCGTCACCTGGGGAGACCGCGCCGCCGACGAGATGGGTCACTTCTGGATCGGCGTGACCGATCTCACGCAGGAGCAGTACGAGCGGCTCGTGCGTGAGCGAGAGGCCGCGACCGACGCCGGATCCGGTGAGTCGGGCGGGCGGTGACCGGAACGGGCGGGCGGTGTAGCGCTTCGGCTCTCGCGCTCCTCGGAGGTCTCGTGCTCGCCTCGACGGGTACGGTCCCTCTGACCGCTCGGGAGTGGACCCTCGAGCACGTCGACCGTGTCGAGTCGCTCCTACTGGGCCAGCTCGCCCGAGCCGACGGTCACGGCTCGAGCGCGTGGGAAGTCAACCTCGCAGCTCAACTCAGGCGCGTCCGCGGCGACTCCCCGGGACCCGGTCTCGACGAACTCGGACCCAGGGTCGCCGAGATCATCGGACTAGGTCAGCGGTTCCGCCGCGACGTCGTCGCCGCGCTGGACTTCCCAGACCCTCGCGTCGCCGTCGATGCCGTCGTCGACGCGTACCTCGCTCACGAAGGACTCGCATTCCCGGCCGCGCCCAAGACGATGGACGTCTTGTACGATCACGATGCGGCGCTGTCGTTTCGGAGTCGCTATCCCGAATTGAAAGGGGTCCTCTGGGCGGGCCGTTGGGTCTCACTCGCCTTCACCGAGCCATTCACCGACCTGGCCGCGGGGCTCGAGCGTGACGTCGGACTCGATACGGTCACGGCCCGCTATCGCGCCAAGCTCGACGCCGACACGCCGCCGCACGGTCACCCCTCGGAGCTCCCCCTCGCTCCCGCGATCGCTCCGGGCCTGGTCTGGGTGTCCCCGGAAGCCGCCATGATCTGGGACAACCACTCCCTCTTCGTCGAGGTGGTCGCGGACATCCTCGCCGCGCCCGGAATCGAGGATCGCGCCACCGGACTCGCCGCGGCCGCCGACTTCTTCACCGACCCCGAGTTGGCGCTCACCCCGCAGCTGACGTGGGAGACGATGGCGCTCCGCCACGGGATCTTCTTCCAAGGCGGCTATCCACTCGCCTTGATGACCGAGAACGAGAGGAATGTGAACGGTCACGGTGCGCACATGCAGCGCGGTGCCACGTCCGTGATTCCGGGGATGGGGAGGACGGGCAGCCGCTGAGAACCGGCCGGCCGACCTCGGTTAGCCGAACTCGATCCCCTGCGCGAGCGGGAGGTCGGTGGACCAGTTCACGGTGTTCGTTTGACGCCGCATGTACGCCTTCCAGGCGTCGGAGCCCGACTCTCGACCTCCGCCGGTGTCCTTCTCGCCTCCGAACGCTCCGCCGATCTCCGCCCCCGAGGTTCCGATGTTGACGTTGGCGATGCCGCAGTCCGAGCCCCGGTGGGAGAGGAAGTATTCGATCTCACGGACGTGATCCGAAAAGATGGCCGAGGACAATCCCTGGGGGACGTCGTTGTGGATCCGCATCGCCTCCTCCATCTCGGAGATTGCAGCCTCGCCCGTAGCGTCCGCCGAGCCATACTCGAGGATGTAGAGGATCGGCGCGAAGGTCTCGTGCTGGACGATCTCGAACTCGTTCTCGGCCAGCGCGATCGCCGGAGTCACGTAGCGACCGCCCGGGTAGGCGTCGCCGTCCAAGCGCTCTCCCCCGTAGAGGATCTCTCCCCCCTCCTCGAGGACCCTGGCCTTGGCGGCCATCAGCGCGTCCACCGCGTCCTCGTTCAAGACGGGCCCCATGAGCGTCGCGTCGTCGAGCGGGTTGCCGATCTTCACGTCCCCGTACGCCCGCACCAGCCTCTGCACCAGTTCGTCACGCTGCGAGGCGTGCACGATGATCCGGCGCGTGCTCGTGCACCGCTGGCCCGCGGTTCCACAGGACCCGAAGAGGATGGCCGGAAGCGCCAGATCGAGGTTGGCACTCGGCGTCACGATGATCGCGTTGTTGCCGCCGAGCTCCAGGATCGTCCGTCCGAGCCGAGAGCCGACCACCTCGCCGACTCGCTTGCCCATGCGCGTCGAACCGGTCGCGGACACGAGCGGGATGCGCACATCGCTCGCGAGCGCCTCTCCGATCGTCGGCCCGTCTCCCACGACGAGCGAGAAGATCGCCGGGTCGACGTCGTGCTCCCGGCACACCGCTTCCGCGATCTTCGTGACGGCCACAGCGGTAAGAGGCGTTCGCTCGGAAGGCTTCCAGACGCAAGCGTCTCCGCAGACGGCGGCGAGAGCCGCGTTCCAACTCCAGACCGCCACCGGGAAGTTGAAGGCGGAAATGATCCCTACCACACCGAGCGGATGCCACTGCTCGCGCATGTGATGGTCGGCCCGCTCGGAGGCGAGGGTGAGCCCGTAGAGCTGACGTGAGAGACCGACCGCGAAGTCGCAGATGTCGATCATCTCCTGAACCTCGCCCTTCCCCTCGGCGAGGATCTTTCCCATCTCGAGCGTCACGAGCGCTCCGAGGGCTTCTTTCTTCTCACGAAGTCGGTTCCCGAGCTGACGCACCAACTCCCCTCGCTTGGGCGCCGGAACGGTACGCCACTCGAGGAACGCGGCGTGGGCCCGGTCGACGATTCGGTCGTACTCTTCCCGCGTGACCTGCCGGACGGAGCCGAGGCGAGTGCCGTCCACCGGGGTGTCGATCTCCAGCTCGCCGCCGGAAGCGAGCCACTCCCCGTCGAAGCCGCCCAGGTTGGAGTCGTCGAGTCCGAGTTCAGCGAAGATCTGTTCGCGGTTCATGAGCATGGGTGTTGGCGTGGAGCGCGAAGAAGCGTTCTAACCTCTCAGATCGGCCTCGGCGCCGGTACCCGTCCAGAACTCAGCTGTCGAGCCAGCTCCGCCACTCCGCTTCGTCGGCTCCGATCGTGAGTCGATTGCCGTTGCGGACCAGTGGGGTGACGAGGATTCCCGGCTCCTCGGTGAGGATCTCGAGCCATCGGTCCTCTCCGTAGTGTGCGGCGTGGAGGCCGAGGCCAAGGAAACGACGCGAGTCGCGATCGATGAGCGCCTCGACACCGAACCTCTGCACGAACCGTCGGAGCTCGCCCTTCGACGCGGCCTTCCGTTTGAGGTCGACGAAGTGGATCGATACGCGTCGCTCCTTGAAGAAGCGTTCCGCCTTGCGGGAGTCCTGGCACGACTTGGTGCCGAAGATCTGGACGTTCACTCCCGCGCCCCTCCGGTCGGGTCCCCGGTCACGCGTCAGCGGTAGTTGCCGAAGTTCAGCTCGAGACCGAAGTCCTGGGTCTTGAGGAAGGCGATCACGGCCTGGAGGTCGTCCAGCTTGGGCGCGGACACCCGCACCTCGTCACCCTGGATCGAAGCCTGGACCTTCTTGAGTTTCTGGTCCTTGATCGCCTTGACGATCTTCTTCGCCGTGTCGGTGTCGATGCTCTGCTTGAGCCCGACCCGCTGTCGCTTGCGGCCGAGTGACGCCTCCTCCGGTTCCCCCTCGTCGATGTTCTTCACCGGCACACCGCGCCGGACGAACTTCTCCCGGAGCATCTGAAGTAGCGCGCCGATCTTGTAGTCGTCATCCGCTTCGAGGAGGATCGACCCGGTCGCCCGATCGAACTCGACGGTGTTCTCGGTGCCCCGGAAATCATACCGGGTGGCGACCTCCTTCTTCACCTGGTTCACCGCGTTGTCGACCTCCTGAAGGTCGATCTTCGTGGAGATGTCGAAGGAATTGGTCTTGGCCATGGCCGTCCTCGTATCTGCGTGTATTCCTGGCTTCCGGGGTCCGTCGCGGCTCGAGCGATCACTTCTGCCGGAACGCTTGCTCCACGATTCGGGCATCCATCATACCGGCTTCCCCCGTGGAGGCGTAGCGGTAGAGCGCCGCGGTGTAGATCCCCTTGAGCGCTGAGAGGAAGAGCCCGAGCGCGACGTAGCCGAGAGCCGCGACGACGAAGAGCGGGAGCACCAGGAAGCCGAGTTCGAGGGTCGACGCAACGAAGAGCGCGACGAAGATCGTCGCGGTCCACGAGATCGCCATCAGGAATCCGGCCCAGCCCATGCCGAAGTTGCCGACGACCTGCTCTCCCCACGTCTTCCTGAAGAGGGAAGCGCTCTCCTTCACCACATCGATCGGACCGATCTCCTTCGTGACGAGCACGGGCACCGCCAAGAACGTTGCGAGGCTCCAGCCGATCCCCAGCGCCGAGACGACCATCCGGCCGATGAACCCGAGGCGCTCGGCGAGCGTGCGGAGTACCATGCCTACCGTGGCGGAGATGACGGCGTATCCGAGGATGGTCGGCAGCTTGTCCCACGCGATCCGCATACCGTCGGAGACCGTCGGATCACCACCCTCCATGCGGATCAGCGCGGCACCCACGAGAGCGGTGTTGAAGAAGAAGATGACGAAGTACTGAATGAGGTAGAACCCGAACATGATGACCGTGCCCAGGTATCCGCTCGACTCGCTGTCGAGGAGTTCCCACCCGCCGAGAAGTCCGATCGGCCCGAAGTAGCTGACGATCACCAGGATCGACGCCACGCCGGAGAGGAGCGGAAAGACGAGGAGTTCGCGATCGAGCGAGAGCACGCGAGCGCTCTCCTTCACGAGACTCCACGAATTGGAGAACGAGCCGGCCACGACACCACCTCCTGGCGGTTGGTGAGGGACGGTCCATCGGCGCCGTCCGCGATACACACTACCACCCCTACGTCGGTAGTGACCATTTCCCTTCTGCTCGCCCTGCGGCCAAGGCGCGAGGGCTTTCGCTCCACCGCCGTCGACGACAGGGTATCCGGATGTCGCCTAGCCAACCCGACCTCTTCGCCCGAGGGCCGGCCGCTCCGATCGATGTCGCGCCCGCTGCGGTGGCGCTGGAGCCGCTCGCAGCGTCTCTCCCTGCCGAACTCCGTATGGGCACGTCGTCCTGGACGTACCCCGGCTGGAAGGACCTGGTCTGGGACCGGACCCCGACGCCCCGCACCCTCGGCGCCCACGGGCTCGCGGCGTACGCGCGCCACCCGCTGCTCCGCGCCGCTGGCGTCAGTCGCACGTACTACGAACCGCTCGACGCCGCCACGTTTCGGCGGTACGGAGAGCAGGTGCCCGACGACTTCCGATTTCTGGTGAAAGCCGACCGCCGACTCCTCCTCCCCCACGGCCCCCACGCGGAACCCGACCTCTACCTGAACCCCTCGTGGGCGACGGAACGGGTCGTGGGTCCTGCGGTCGAAGGACTCGGCAACGCTCTCGGATCGATCCTCTTCCAGTTCTCGCCGATTTCTCCAGACTCGTTGGGTGGGCCGCGATCCTTCGCGGAGTCGGTCTATCGATTCTTGGCGGCGCTCCCGTCCGGGCCTCACTACTCCGTCGAGGTGCGCACTCCGGAGTTCCTTACCCGGGACTGGATGGCCGCCCTGCACCACGCCGGCGCCGGGCACGGCTGCATCGTGCATCCGACGATGCCGTCCGTGCGCGAGCAGCTCGACCGGAATCCGCCGGTGCGCGGACGCACCTGCGTGGTGCGATGGATGCTTCAGCCGGGCTACCGGTACGGCGACGCGAGGGATGCGTGGGCCCCCTTCGACCGAGTTCGAGCACCCGACGCGACGCGACGGGCCGAGATCGTCGACACGATCGCGCGCATCCTCGAGATCGGCGCGCACCCTCTGGTCGTCGTGGGGAACAAGGCGGAGGGAAGCGCACCGGCCTCGATCGAAGCGATCGCCCGGGAGCTTCGCGGACGACTCCAGGCCTCGGGCTGAACGCGCGGCGCGATCGTGCGCCGGCCCGCCCGCTGCGTGCGCCGTTACCTCCTCGTTTCTCGACCTCGGGCAACTGAATGAATCTTCACGACGTCTCTTCCGTAGTGCGGTGTGAAGGCCGGGAGGTCCGGCCAGAATGTGAGGAAGAGGACGATGATACGGTACGCGAAGCCTAGCAGGGTCCGGGACGTGATCGGGCTGCTGATGCTGGCTCTGACGGCCCTGCTGCTATGGGCTGAAACCGGTGACCGGGTGACTGGGGTCGGGGTGGACGAGCAGGTGGATGTGGTAGTCGCGGTCGGGGCTGGTGCCCCCGTGCCCCACATCCCG
>JGI12316J15309_10021711_pt1 | contig 10587 bp, 11 predicted proteins | sample MarCyaLeptolynsp_FD_15309 | JGI IMG/M metagenome (IMG submission 15309) | reverse complement strand
TTGAGAGCGCCTGGAATCGCGGCACAATCTGGTCATTTGCCGTAGGTGCGACGGCGGCTGGGGGGTTGAGTTATTGGCTGTCTCAGCGCATTGTCAAGCCGCTCAATCAAATGGAGGCGATCGCGCAGAAAGTTGCTTCGGGGGATTTGCACGAACGGGTGCAGACTAGCGAAATTCCGGAGTTAGATCAACTGGGAATGAGTTTTAATCGCATGGCCAGCAACCTCGAAAATGTGGAGCAAAAACGGCGAGAGTTGATTGGCGATATGACCCACGAGTTGCGATCGCCTCTCACGGTCGTGCGCGGTTATTTAGAGGAACTGGCGGAGGGAAACATCGAGCCGTCGTCAGAACTCTATGGACGACTGGTGCGAGAAACAAAGCGTTTAGAGCGACTAACTAACGATTTACAGGAACTATCTAAAGCAGAGTCTGGATCGCTACGAATTGAGCTACAGCGCTTGGATTTACGCCCTTTATTAAAGTCCTTGGTGGAGCGATTTGCCGACCAGTTGTTAGAGGAAGGGCCGGAGTTAAAGTTAGATTGTCCGGCGAATTTGCCCCTTGTGTGTGCCGATCGCGATCGCGCCGAACAAATTCTAGTGAATCTTCTCGGAAATGCCATTCGCTACACCGAGAAAGGGGAAATTATCGCCCGCGTCTGGCAGACCAAAGCATTAGTTTGGGTGGCGGTGGAAGACACGGGAATTGGCATTTCCGCAGCCGATCTTCCTTATGTATTCGAGCGGTTTTGGCGAGCCGAACGATCGCGGTCTAGCAACTCTGGTGGAACAGGAATAGGTTTGGCGATTACGCGCCATCTGGTCGAACTTCAAGGGGGACAAATTGAAGTTGAGAGCGAGCTGGGAAAAGGTTCAATTTTCCGGTTTTCTCTTCCCATCGAACATTGATAAGCTATTTGTTATTTAAACAGAGAGAGCGAGATTGAACCAAAGGTTGTGGGGTCTGGGGTGTCGGGTGTAGAACCTCCCCATTTAAATGTGCTTTAGCTTGAATACTAAGCGATCGCGAAATAGTTTTTCCATCCCTGATAACAGATGGCTGAAATGATTTGCCGATCGCCCTCACAATTACTTTTTCAAGACATCGGCTAACAGTTCGTCTACCATTTCCTCCTTGTAGCGATCGCCGATTGTTTCTAGACTGGAGTGGAAGTCGATAACCTGTCGAAAGGCTTCCCTTGCTGCGGCTAGCTCTCCCCGTGCAGCCAGTGCTTTTCCTAAGTTGTAGTACCCCCAAGAGAGTTTGGGATTGAGAGCGATCGCGTTTCGAGAGGCGGCGATGGATTCTTCAAGGCGATTTTGCTGGTAGAAAATTCGCGCGAGAGTATTGTAGGCGTAGGCAAACTGAGGACTGAGTTGAATCGCTTGTTCGCTGGCCGCGATCGCCTCTTCCCATCGCCGTTCTTTTTCTAAAATTTGACCCAACTCGAAATAAGCGCTTGCCTCGACTGGATCTTGCGAAACAGTGGGGCCTTGTTTGTGGTCGGCTGCATCGTTAAAGTTGATTTCACCTAGAGGGGATTGGTTGCGTTCGGGAAAGAGAGCCGATCCGTACAGCGGGTCTAACTCAATCCCTCGCTGCAAGACCAGCAATGCTTCTTCTAAGTTATTTTGCCGCACGAGAGCATTACCCAATTGGAAGGAAGCATACGAAGCATACACAGTTACCAGTTCGTACCGGAGTATAAGGCGATTGTAGGTGGCGATCGCTTCATCCAAGCGACCCAGACACAGCAACATATCAGCCGTGTTGAGGTCGGGGTCAACAACCAGGGTGCGATCTTCAGCTTCCTGGTGCGTGCAGTTTGTTCTTTTCTCCTCTTCGGCAGCGCGATCGGCAGTTGATGGTATTTGTGCGGCTACGGACTGGGTAAGGGCAATTACCGCGAGAGTTAAACAAGCACCGAGAGAACTTCCAAATGACGAGAGTTTCATGCTGTCATCACTCGTAACCTTCTCCCATTTTACTCAGGACTTACGCAGTGAAACCCACTCATTAAGGGCGTTCGGATTTCGGAAGTGGGGAGTCCTGTTACGGACGCATCAGCTCTGTTTCTGTACTTTAGCAACAACCTGAAGCACGGACAGATGGGAGAGAGGAAGAGCGCGGCCGCAATGGCGCTCTAGCGCTTCCTTCAAAGCGGTTAAGAGAGCATCTCGCCGTTCGGGTTCGAGCATGATGTAGGGGGACAGCGTTGTTAGCAGAGTTAGGTAATCTTCAACGCAATAGGTGACCTCGAAAACCATTTGTTGAGAGACTAAGTTGCGAAACCATCCCGAATTAAGCGCCACCTGTCCCAATCGTTGCAGATTTTTGATTTGGGTTTCTCTGGTTTCGTAGGGTTTCACGCTGGGAGCGTGGGTTCGATAAACGTCAGTCAGTACGGAGTACAACTCCTCGTTCGGTTGTGGCGGCGTATTCCACAGCAAAATTAAAGAACCGCCGTCTTTGAGGGCCGCAGCAGCTTTGGGATAGGCAATGTCCGGAGAAATCCAGTGAAAGGAAGTTGCCCCCAGTACGGCATCAAATGTTTCCGTTCCGAGTTCCCACGCTTCAAAGGTAGTGTTGGCGATCGCGACTTGGGAATATTCGGCGCAGTTTCGTCGCGCGCGATCGCAAGCTGCCGCACTCGGTTCGAGAGCAAGGATCGAAAAACCCAACCGAGCAAAGGCTAGGGTCGCAATTCCCGGGCCGCACCCCACCTCTAGAATTCGACCCATCTCAGGAAGTTGAGCTAACTCCACAGCGCGCCGAACGAGTTGGGAGGGGTAGCGAGGTCGAGTTTTGTCATAAGCCTCAGCCGCATTGCTGTACCAGTCTTTGCGCTGCTGGAGAGTATAGTCTCGCGCAATCTGTTCGTACCAGGTGAACTCTTGAGGAGAATCGTCGATCGGGTCATTTTTCACGGTTTTAAGCGCCCATCTCAAAAACTTAAGGATAATGGACAAGAGATAAATGCGATTGGGGGAAGGGCGATGGTCGGCGATCCAAATTTATTCGTGTTTGGCATTTTCTTGTGGTTGGGAGGGATGGCCTTTCTTTTCAGCTTCTTCTCTTCTCAACCCAAAGCAACTGAAAAGGCTGAACCCCAGTCAGAACTCGAACAGCTACAGGTTCAGTGTCGCCGCTTGCGAGAGGAGTTGCAGCAACAAGGAAGTCAATTGAGGGAAGATGTTCGCGATGAAACGTTCTCTCAACTGCAAAGCCTCCTGATTAGCTTTCCGACTGCACGGGTGATGGCTCAAGCCAAGCCGAATTTACCCGCGCAAAACTTAACGGCTATTTTTATGCCTCTCGAAACGTTGCTGCAAAGTTGGGGTTATGCACCCATTGGAACTGTTTGGGAAAGGGTTCCCTTCGATCCTCAATTGCACCAACCCGATAGCGATGAGATTGAAGTAGAGGAATTAGTTTATGTGCGATTTATTGGCTATCGACAAGGCGATCGCATTCTCTGTCCGGCGAAAGTGAGTCGCACTCTTCCGGCTTAACTGGAGTGGGGGAATTGGGGAGTCGGGAGACAAGGAGGACAATGGAGACAAGGAAAGTTGGGGAATTGGGAAAGGCAGCAATCTCGAACTCTGAATTCTGAATTCTGAACTCTGAACTCTGAACTCTGAACTCCGAACACTACCCTTGCAGCGATCGCTGTACTTTGTTCCACAGCAGGCCGACCGAACGAGTGAGTTGGCGCTGGCGTTCCCAACTGCGGAAGGCCTTGTCGTAGGCCTCGCCGCTCAGACCAAAGGTATTCCAAGCTTTGAGAGAAACCCACAACCCGCAACCCAAGAGCAGATAGCGCGACCAAGACAGCGTACCGCCGCTGAGGATGTCTACAGCGACAAAAAAGCCGCCGAGGATCAGAGATTTACCCAGTTTGTGATAAAACCTTTGCCGTCGATAGGCGTTGAAAGCCTGCTGCTGTTGCTGCGTTGACTGGCGATCGCGCCATTCCCGTTCGGCCGCTTGGAGACAGTCAGCGGAAATGGAGAGTTCCTCGGCAATTTCGAGCAACTGTTCGCGAGAAAGTTCCTCTCGATCGACCTGGCGCGCGATCGCGATCTGAAGGATTTGCTGCACATCTTCAAGCTGATAGGTTGAGGCGCGATCGGTTTCAAAAGTTTCCACTGTTTCACACGATTATTTGGATTGCAAATCGGGCATCCTTGAACAAGCTTCCCTCCTCTATTATGGGGGATACTTGAACAAACAATTTTGCTAGCGTTCGGGCTTATAACCGACCTTTAGCGTTCGGTTACTACGGCATTTCACCCGTTAGGTCGAACTTAACGTTTCGTTACACTAAAAAAACAGGAGCGCGCGGTCAACGCAAACCTCCGAAGCTCGCGATCATGAGGTGTGGTTTTATGAATGGCAATATTCGCGTCGGCAGTCTTTTTGGCATCCCCTTCTATGTCAATCCGTCCTGGTTTTTAGTCTTAGGATTGGTCACCTTCACCTTTGGGGAACAACTCGCCGCATTTTTCCCCGAATTGGGCGTTATTTTCCCTTGGATTTTGGGTTTAATAGCCGCTCTATTATTATTTGCATCCGTTCTCGCTCACGAACTCGGCCATAGTTTTGCTGCGATCGCTCAGGGGATCGAAGTGAAATCCATCACCCTGTTCATTTTTGGGGGACTCGCCATGTTAGGTAAAGAGTCGGAAACCCCCGAACAATCCTTCCTCGTCGCGATCGCGGGGCCGGTTGTCAGCTTGCTCCTCTTCGGCCTCTTCACTGCAGTTGGAATATCGGTAACGCTAGCCGGGCCGATCGCCGCGATCGTCGGACTCCTCGCCCAAATTAACTTGGTGCTGGCCCTATTTAACATGATTCCCGGTTTGCCCCTCGACGGCGGCAACGTCCTCAAAGCGATCGTGTGGAAAATTACTGGTAACCCCAACAAAGGCATTCTTTTCGCCAGCCGCGTCGGTCAATTTTTTGGCTGGCTCGCCGTGATTGTCGGTTTGCTCGCCGTCCTCGGGATTAACCGTCAATACGGCAGTTTCTGGACGCTCCTCATTGGTGCATTTTTGCTGCAAAACGCCGGTCGTTCCGCTCAGTCTGCCGTTGTTCAAGATAAGTTAGATGGACTCACCGCCGCAGATGCCGCAATCCCCAACAGTCCCATTGTCCGAGACGAGTTAACCCTGCGCGAGTTTGCCAACGACTACGTCATCGGTCAAACCCAATGGCGCAAATTTCTCGTTGTGGATGAAGCCGGGAAATTGTGCGGCGAAATCGCAGTGGATGAGTTGAAAACAGTGGCCACCTCTCTGTGGACAGAAACCCTCGTGCGTGACTTAGCCAAAGCGGTGGATAATCTCATTACCGTACCGTCTACCCTCTCGCTACTGGAAGTTGTCAAACTCCTCGACCGAGAACAAGTTCAACAAGTCCCCGTTCTGCAAGAAGATGGTGTTGTGGTTGGGTTGCTAGAGCGCGCGTCAATTGTCAAGTTGCTCGAAAAAGATAGAGCCGCCAAACAAGCAGCATGAACGCCGGCCCCAAAAGCTATAATTAAGGAACCTGAAGGAGAACAAAGGCGATCGCGACCCTTGAAGCAAGTTATGAACGACAACACCATTCAATCTCAGCGTTCGGCTGACAAAGTAGAAGTCTCCATTCAGCTCGATTCAGACCTTCTCGACCAGATCAACCATTTGACCAACAATCCGAGTCGAGTCATCGAAACAGCGATTAAACAGTGGTTGAGAGGAGAGCGAGATCGAGACGAAGAGTTAACTCGCACCTTTCGACGCAATCCTCCAGTTCCTCCACGAGGAGAATGGAACGATTAAAGAAAGAGAAAATTCGGCCGGAAGAAAGAATGGTTCTCAGGTGTCCGACGATCGCAGTGGTGCAGTATTCTAGCGAACCAAGAAGAGTGCGTAGAGTTGGTAAGCTTAACCAATTGAGTTGCTATTGTAGTGTAAGCGGACTATTCGCATAAACTCAGGTTAAAACTGAGAAGAGAGTCCTCAGTTACGCTCGCTAACATCTTTAATCTAAGTTCATGGCAATGAAATCTGCTTCTGCACCAGTGAATCCGATCGGTTGGCAGGATTTGGGCGCTGAATTAGCGTTTACCCAAGACAGTTCTGGAAAATACCTATCATTTTACTGGAGCGCAGCATCAGATTACGGGATAGAGACAGACCAAATCGTTGGCACAAACCTCACAGAGAAGTTTTTTCCGGTCGATTCCCAAGCTTATCTCACCGTCATTCAGCGCGTTTTGGAACGACGGATTCCCGAACGGTATCACTCCTTGTTTGAATATGCCGGACAAACCTTTCCCCTCGAATTAGCGATCGGCCCGGTCTTGCAAGCCAACGGAGATGCAATAGTGGTTTTGGTGATGGGACACCTTCTCAACGAAGCCATTATCTCGACCAATACCTCCGACACAAATTTGCCAGCCGGACGGGAAACCCACCAAGATTTAGTCACGCAAATTGCCCGCAAAATTCGCCGCGATCCCTACCGAAACTTACTGACTGAAATTGCGCGCAATATCCGTAGAACTCTCGACTTAGGGACGATCTGGCAGCAAACCGTAGACAGTTTGGGAGCGGCACTCAATGTCTCCCGCTGCTTGATCGTCTCCTACAACTCCGATCGCGAAGAATTGAAAGTAGAGGTTGAGTACTGCAAGCAGCCTCACAAACCCATGTTAGGGGAACGATTGAATTTAGCCTCAGACCCCTATCTGGAAAAGGCCCTAAACAGTGCCGATCCGGTGGCGGTGGAAGAAGTGGCGAATCCCAGTTTTCAGCAGCGTTCGGTCTTAGTGGTCTCCACCTTTTACCAAAACCAACGTAATGCACTCATTTGCTTGCATCAGTGCGATCGCCGTCGCTTCTGGACCGCCGCAGAAATTGAGTTAATGCGGGAACTCGCCGCTCAAGTGAGTACCGCGATCGCCCACGCCTCCCTCTATCAAGAACTAGAGCAAGCCAAGAAACTCGCCGAAGATGCCTCTCGCCTCAAAAGCGAATTCCTCGCCAGTACCTCCCACGAACTGCGGACTCCCCTCAACGGCATCATCGGGTTTCTCCGACTGATCCTCGATGGTATGGTAGACAGTCCCGAAGAACAGCGAGAATTTCTCGAAGAATCGCACCGTTCGGCCCTCCACCTCCTGAACCTCATTAACGATATCCTCGATATTGCCAAAATTGAAGCCGGCAAGATGGAGTTAGACTTCACCGACTTCCCCCTAGAGGAACTATTCGAGGATGCAGACAAAAAGACTCGCCCTCTGGCCCAGCAAAAAGGGTTGAGCTTTGAGTTTCAACTGCCCCCCTCCCGCGAACCCATCATTATCTATGGCAATTATCAGCGCCTGCTTCAGGTGATGTTAAACCTCATCGGTAACGCCATCAAATTCACCCACGAAGGCGGAGTCACCATTGGTGCGGAAGTGCTGAAGAAGAAAAGCGCCATCAACCAACAAGAATTTCCTGGAACCGTTCTCATCCGCGTCGCCGATACGGGAATTGGCGTACCGCTAGAGAAGTTAGACAAGCTCTTCCACAACTTTAGTCAAGTAGACGGTTCGCGCACCAAATCTTATGGCGGAACGGGTTTGGGTTTAGCCATTTCCCAGAAGCTGATCGAAACGATGGGAGGCACGATCAACTTCTTCAGCATGGGAGAAGAGTTGGGGTCTACAGTGACCTTTACCGTGCCGCTGTTCCAACTTCCGGTGATGAAAACGCCAACGGCGACGGAGGAGTCATAGTTCAGAATTCAGATCCCGAACTGAGGTTAGATTAAGCGATCGCTATAACAAGCACTCTCTTGTCAGGAGAAGACTTATTTGTCTGATTCTGATGGCGCTGCCAAGCGCTTGCTCAAAGATTCAAATCGCCGTTTTGCCGTACTATTCTTCGGTTCGTACTTCAGAGTTTCTTGATAGGTTTCGAGTGCTTGGGAAATTAAATTTTTACGTTCGTAGGCATAAGCAAGATTGTTGAGAGCCATCGCATATTGAGGGTTGCACTTCAAGGCTTCTTTGTATTGGCGAATGGCTAAGTCGTATTGCTCGTTAGCGAAGTAGGCATATCCTAAACCGTTATAAATCAGGGCTTTGTTTTCTGAGGCGGTTTCTTCTGCTTTTAGGGCTTTTTGGAAAAGTTTGGTGGATTGTACGTAGAGTTTTTTATCTAAATAAAGACTGCCTAGTTCGTAATATTCTAAGGCTGTGCCTTTCTCTTTTTTCAATTTCTTTTGTAGCTTGGAGAGCTTACTTTCTGTGCGTCGAACTTTAAAAATTTGTCCGAAAACAAATAAACTCGCCAAAACCAGTAAAACGAGTAAGATTGACAAATAAATAGTTGGCAGTGTTTCATTCATAGTGGGTTGATGCGAGATTGTATTGTTTCTGTTGCCAATCAGTTGGGCAATCCCCAGTAATCAATTCTTTCTTGCAGCCAGCCAGATTTTTGCCAGCGTGCGATCGCGTCGTTGACTCGTAAGTACAAAGAACTGTGTTGCAGTCCTTTGGGCATGGCAATGCTCAGCGCTTCGCCCGACAGCCGCGTGGATAAGAATTTATACTCTGTATATTCTTGCACCCAACCGACGAGAATGGAGCGATCTGCGGCAAAAGCGCGAGCGTTTCCTGCTTCTAGGAGAGAATAAGCTTGCTGGTAGGAGTCAACGCCGACTAAGGTTGCGTTTGGAAGTTCGTGGCGAATGCGAGCAATGGCACTCGAACCATTGAGAACGGCAATTTTGCTAGAGGCTAGATCGGCAAGTCGCCGAACTAAAACATCTTTGGTGACGAGTCCGGTTCCATCTAGGTAATAGTAGCGACTGAAGTTGACAATTCGGGCGCGCGATCGCGTGGCAGCAATGTTAGCGATCGCGAGATCGACTTCTCCCGACAGCAGGACTCTCAGCCGTTCTTGATTGGTAACGGGGCGAAGAACGACAGCGTTAGGGTCGCCTAGCAACTCTTCCGCGAGCTTGCGAGCGATGTCGATTTCCAGACCTTGTAGGTTGCCCCGTGCGTCGGTAAATCCCAGAGGACGGTGATTGTCCTTAACCGCAACAATGAGTTGCCCTCGACGCGCGATTTCCCTAAGTTCGGTCGCAACAGCGGGAAGTGTCGCTCCGAACGGGACTCCGAAGAGCGCGATCGCGAAACTCAAGATGGCGACTTTGGGCGCGATTTGAGGGAGGCGGGACGGCGATAGCATTCCCCTAACAGCAGTATGGCAACCAAGATTAATTTACGCTTTGCGGGCAACTTCGACCACTTTGCCAAACGCTTCGGGATCGGAAATCGCAAGTTGTGCGAGCATTTTGCGGTTCAGCGCAATATTCGCCTTTTTCAACTTACCCGTTAGTTGGCTGTAGTTGAGTCCGTGAGATCTCGCTGCGGCGTTGATGCGAGTAATCCACAGGCGGCGGAAATCCCGCTTGCGCTTGCGGCGATCGCGGTAGGCATTCCGCAGTGCCTTCATCACTTGCTGATTGGCGGTGCGGAAGAGCTTTGAGTGAGACCCTCGGAACCCTTTAGCTAGTTTGAGAATTTTTTTACGACGTTTGCGGGCAACGTTGCCGCGTTTGACTCTAGACATTGCTCTTGGTTACTAATTTTTCATAAAACTTGTTTGCCCTTCAGCGAGCCTTACAGGTAAGGCAGCATCAAGCGGACATTTTTCTCGTCGCTCTCGTCCACTAAGGATAAGTTAGATAGGCGACGGCGCTTGCGTTCCGGACTTTTCTTTTGGAGCATATGGTTTTTATAAGCTTTGCGGCGGCGGATTTTGCCACTCCCGGTGAGGCGAAATCGCTTGGCGGCTGCTCGGCGGGTTTTGAGTTTGGGCATGGACGAGCTTAATTAAATTCGACACAATTGCTCATTCTACTACAAAATTCTGCCCTCAAGCAAGATCCGATTAACTCATGCGATCGAGGGTGCGATACTGAATCGCTTCAGCTACATGATTGGCCGCGATCGCTTTCTCTCCGGCCAGGTCGGCGATTGTGCGGGAGACTTTGAGAATGCGATCCATCGCCCTGGCGGACAATCCCAACTTGCGAATCGCACCTTCCAACAAATTGCGACTCGACTCATCTAGGACGCAAAACTGGCGGAGATGGTGGCTTTTCATTTCTGCGTTACAGCGTGCTGTGGGGTCTGTTTTGAAGCGATCGCGGGCGCGATCTCGAGCGGCAATGACCCGCTCCCTCACAACCGGAGACTCCTCCCCCGTTCCCTGTCGCGTCATTTCCTCTGGTTTGAGACGATTGACCCCGACTTGCAGGTCAATGCGATCCATCAGCGGCCCGGAGAGTCGGGCCCAATACTGTTGCCGCAATCGGGGAGAGCAAGTACAGGCTTGGATCGGATCGCCATAGTAACCGCAAGGACAAGGATTTGTACTAGCAACCAACGTGAATTGAGCGGGAAAAACCACTGATTGGCGCGTGCGAGAAATCGCAACCGAGCCATCTTCGAGAGGTTGGCGCAGAAACTCTAAAACAGTCCGTTTGAACTCCGTCAATTCGTCGAGAAAAAGGATGCCCCTGTGGGCGAGGGAGATT
>JGI12316J15309_10021680_pt1 | contig 10654 bp, 6 predicted proteins | sample MarCyaLeptolynsp_FD_15309 | JGI IMG/M metagenome (IMG submission 15309) | reverse complement strand
CGGTTGCGTGGGCGGCATTGGCCGGGGCAGTGTTAAAGTGGGTGCTGAACGAAGGCGTCGCGCGTTGGCAGATGGCGACTGGCGACACGCTACTTGAGGGTTGGGTTGGTCGACTTGGCGGTTGGATCAACTGGTTATTCGCGGGTTACTTGCTCATTTGGACAGTGGTCACGGGGACGGCGTTGGTTTCGGCCTGCGGCGTGGCGGGTGCGGGCTTGTTCTCGCCCGGCGTCGATGCCGAAACGGCACGCTGGTACTGGGGCATCGCCCATGCGCTCGGCGGCCTGCTGTTGGTCTGGTTCGGTGGATACAAGGTTTTCGAAAAAACGATGTCGGTCTTTATCGCCGTGATGTTTATCGCGGTGATATCGACAGCCGTCTTAATAAAGCCCGACTGGGCGGCGCTGGGCGCGGGTTTGGTGACGCCCAGGATTCCCGACCACAAGGACGCGGTAACGTGGATACTCGGCGTGATCGGCGGCGTCGGCGGCACGGTGACAGTCTTGTGTTACGGCTACTGGATTCGCGAGAAGGGGCGTTGCGGTGCCGAAGGCGTGCGCGCCTGTCGGCTCGACTTGGCCGTCGGCTACGCCATGACGGCCCTTTTCGGCATCGCCATGATCGTGATCGGTGCGCGGGTGAATCTCGATGGCAAAGGCGCATCGATGGCGCCGATACTGGCCGATCAGCTCGGCAACGTCATGGGGCCGGTGGGGCGGTGGGCGTTTTTGATCGGTTTCTGGGGAGCCGTCTTTTCCAGTTTGCTCGGCGTCTGGCAGAGCGTGCCGTATTTGTTTACCGATTTTCTGTTGCTAGCGCGCGGACAGTCGCGCGACGACGTCGATTTCGATCGCACGCCCGCGTATCGCGGTTACCTGATTTTTATCGCCGTCGCGCCGTTGCCGTTTCTGACGTATAAGGTGTCGCAAATTCAGTTGGCCTACGCCGTTCTCGGCGCGGCGTTCATGCCGCTCATGGCGCTGACGCTGTTGATGATGAACACGCGCACCGCCTGGGTCGGTCGCGCCTTTCGTAGCCCGTGGTGGATCAATCTTCTGCTGGTCGCGACGCTGGCGTTTTTCGGTTGGACGGGCGTGCAGAAGATTCAGGAGAAGTTTGCGCCAATGGTTTGCACTTTTGATCCACCTACCGAGCCTATGGAAGCCACCGGCGAACCAGATCGAGGCGCAAATTCCGCGGTCGAATCGCCTTAGTAATCGCCGCAGGCTCTACGGCATCCCGATCATTTCCGGGCCTTGCCGAAGCGGGCTAACCGACGTATATTTCGGGGTTTCTGGTCCAGTGACCTACCCGGGCAGGTAGCTCAGTTGGTAGAGCAACGGATTGAAAATCCGTGTGTCGCCGGTTCAAATCCGGCTCTGCCCATTCTTCTTTTGGCGGCCGTGGCACGACATTCTGCCGCGAACCTCCCACATCAATTACCTTCAGCGCTCAGACGACGACCATGCGGATAGGGTGCGTTTTACTCTACCCATCGAAACAGCGGGTATCGCCGGTCGCCAACTGATGTTGAGTGCCTACTTGCGGTCTGCGAATCGGGCGCGGCAAAGGCGTCAATCCTGTAACAGCGTTTTGGGCTTGTCGCCAGTTATGGTCTATGCAGTGATGGTGTAGGAGCCGACGGGCTTTGAATATCGATCCTTGGATGGATGAATTCGATACGGTCTCGCTAGTTCTTTTGATAAGGCCGTTTGCTCTGGGCTCGCGGCACGGGCAGCAAGCTGACCCGTGGCACCCGGCGAGTCAAACCGTGGCACCCGGCATGCTGAGTCGTGGCACACGGAGAACTGATCAGTGGCATCTGGCGAATTGCCACCTGCCACCCGGCGAATTGACTCGTGCCACTCGGCAAGCTTACCAGTCGCATCCGACGCTTTGGCAATCACTTTCAAACCGGCTCTCACCCGGCTAGGGAGATGGGGTGGGTGACCATCACCAATTCATAGCGAACGAGGTGATATCGAGCTGCCTCGCGATCTCACTCTCAAATTTTGCCCGCGATTATGGCCAAAGGTGCGACAGGTGCTTCTTAATATAAATAACGGAGAGGGGGGGATTCGATCTGCCGCGATTCCTCAACCTCTGCCGAGAACTCGGTTTATCGCCCAAGTTCAGCGGTGACAATGACTTCGCTCGTCTTGATGATGTCCTATGCCTGCACGGTTTCTTACCGTCTCTTGATGAGGGTTGAGGGCATTGTGAGGGCAATTCGTATTGACCTACCCCAAAATCCGCGAAGTGCCGAAGTGGCGTTTGCAAGATCGTCACAACGTACGCAAAAACGTGGGAATTGCTGTGAATGGACTGTGCGCGCATTCCCGAAAGGCAACCACCGCCACCAATCCCTCGAGCGCAAGGCCGACATCGCCCACCTCCAGAATTGGCTTGGGCACGCCAGTATCAGCACAAGTCGGCATTACGATCGCCGGCGATCGCGGCCCGAGGAATCGCCGACTCTTATTGCGGATTACTTAGTCACACGCCTGACCCTGGCAAAGGAAAAGGATTCAGAAGATCTAGCAAATGCAACTTAAGTTGCTTCACAATCTGAATATGCACAAAGAAATCGTGAATATTGCACTCCTTGCTCGTTCGAATTACAAATCACGCTGCAAACAAGACAACCAAGATTTCGCCCAACATTCTGGCCTAGGCGGCGTCTGGGATCAATACAGATGACGGCTCGCATCTGGAGTTCATGGTCAACAACACAGGCTGGGGCAGGTCGCAGCCAGCGCTGATCGAAGCGCTCAAGAAGGGCAGGACACGTGGACGGTAACATTGGCGGCTCAAATTGTTGAGTCAGCTGATTTAGAATTACTAAGGTGTCAATGCGGCAGTACAGCTCTTCTTTCACCTTTGCACTAAGCTACGATTTCGCATGTATATCATCTCTACTGCTTTTGAGTGAGATTTCCTGCCGATAGCACCGCCTTTGAGAAGAGTTGAGATGGCATTACAGTAATTATATGTAGTTGCATGATCCAAAGCAGTTTGTTGTTGTAGGTCGGAAATATTAGTATTTGCACCTTTTCTTAAAAGTAATTTCATGACATCAAGCTGCATTCTATTTCTGGCGAATGCGGATAAACACATTAGTGCTGTACGTCCTTCTGAATCTCGTGAGTCGATATCTGCCCCAGCCGTCAGTAGTGCCAAAACCAATTCAGATTCACCCTGTAAAGCAAGAATATGAATTAACGGATTTCCTGCTATTCGAAAATCAGCACTATGGCCACCTGGAGCGACGGCGCCCGCATCGCCGTGAAAAAACCATACCGGACAACGCCGCCTAACTGACAGTTTGCAACACTGCGTCTCAGGGAGACTGCCAGATAAAGTTGTAGTCAGTACAAATCAAATCATGCATTATGCGACCGCGCCGCTGGTTGGGCGATTTTGGACGCTATGGACTTGATATATTTGTGGGCGTATGGCTCCTTTCCAATTCGAATTCGTTATCATTCACGATGAGGTTGTATCGCCGGTCGCATTCGTCACTAAGATCAATCTCGATCCTCGTCGTGAACACGAAGTAGATACTTTTCAGTCTTTCGATGGCCATATAGAAATTTCTCGCGGTCGGTTCCAGAGCATTTAAATGCTCTTCGAGCTTTTCGCGATGAATCGCTAATGATCTGTCAAGCGACGCTCTGTCGATGGGTACTTTTTCATCCTTCATCGCTACCAGAATAATCTCCATTTCCTTGTCTAACGCTGGAATCCTCAACTTGACTTTCTCAACTGCGTACCTCCAATCAATCTCTTTGATGGTTGCGGCCGTTCTTATTGTCTCGACCGTGTTGTCAAGTTTGCCGCTAACGGTATTTACGGTGTCTCTCCATGACTGAACAATTTCTTCCATCGTCTCACACCACTGCTTAAGATCGCTCTTTTTCCTATCTATTTCTCGTTCGCGCTTAGCTTCTTCCTGGCCATCGACGAGCCCATCAATCTGGTCAATTACTTCGGGCGGAGTCTCGATACTTATTTGGTTGAACGTCTGATCACCCCCTGCCTTCGGACTACCTATCTGGTTTTTGGCACTCGATCCTGTATTTATGACTCCGACGATTCCTGCGATGATTACGCCTACAGAGGTGATGATTGCCGCAACAACTGCCTTATGGCCATCCTTTTTCATGCCGGGATTGTTGTTCTGATCATTGTTTGGACTACGAGATTTCCGCTTATTTACTTTTGTCATCATTTTCTCCTTTTCGATGAACAGACAAACAGACAGCGCTCACGCCCGAGCGCGTGTTCTGGTTACGTGATCAGTTTTTTTGTTGAGGCCGGCCTGCAATCACCCGTTGCCAGTCTTTCGAACGCGGTGAATTGAGGATGACGGGATTCCGGTATTGAAGTATACAGGTCGTCAACGGCGCAGGACCACAAAAACTTACAAAAATCATCGCGACGAGGAGTTTTTGCGCCGTAAGTCGTATGCGGACAAACAAATATCAAAAACTATGAACGACATTGCCGCCGTTAATTTCGTTTTTTTAGGCTTCAACCGTATGAATTGAAGGTCGTGCAATTCCCTGTTTCTGCCGGGAAGTCATACTTTGCATTACACGCGCGTTCTCCTTGGCCACATCCATTGCCGTTTGAATCCTGAACTGGGCGTCGACGCGTGGGCTTCCATGATCATGTCATTGATGTCGCGGAGGCCATTCATCGGTACCTTGAGGCGCAGGGTTACTTCGAGGCGCATGTCGTCTTTCACTTCGATGCTGGCTACCACGCACTTGATAGGCGGCGAGCGGGTGACCTCGACAATACAATTGGATTTTGGATTGACTTTGAGGACGACAACTACATTGGCCGCTTTAGTTGGGTGAGTTACGGAATCTCACCGATAGAGCGAGGTCATTAACAATACGAGGCGTCATGAGAGTAATTTTGGTATATCTGAGCATTATCGTTAATGAGTGCCGAGCACATCACTAATCCGACCGACAATCATGAAACGCGCTCCGGCCGCAAGCTTATCTCTCGCCCGGATTCTCTAGAATAGACGAACACTCCCAGCTTCGGATTCTCGCGAAACTCGCCTCCGAGTATCAATAAGATACACTCTGGACATTGCATTGACGCGTCGGTAGCAATCTCACGTTGCTCAGCCCAATCAAGTCGACTTGGCCGAACGGACGATAATGGGTGGCTGTGCCATTCTCCTACGTAGTATCTGCTTCCGTGCGTTCTTGTGAATAGCTCCTTGAAAAAATCGGTGAGCCCCCTGACACCCCTTAGAAACCATGACGCCGAATACTCTGAATCAGCAGGCATCGTCGACATTCCTACGACTACAGCGGTCTTTCCGTCGTTGGAGTAGAAGCCGTAGATCGAGCTTCCCGTTTCGTCTGGTAGGTGCTTAGTTGCCGTCTCAATCAACTCGTCTACACAACGCTGTCTGATGACCACACGATATGCGGCACAAGCCGATTCCCATCGAAGCGGGACCTTGCGACTCATCGATACTCCTTCGACCACGCGATGTCGACTAAAGGGCCCAACATATCATCTTCAGATTTGGAGTTATGTCGTCGAATCAAGACACCGACTCCTCGCGAACCATAGGGAGTTGAGAATACTCGATTCAGCAGACCGACAGCAGCAGATGCCAAGATCCACACGTCGGCGCCAGACGCAGGGTACGTGGCGTGCCAACAGCCAGCACCAGGCACAATCAAGCTATTGTCGGCAGGCTTGGTGTCCCAATCTTCTTGTGCAACCGGAGTTTTTCCGCTCCTAATATCCTCATAAAGCTTCTGTGCAACTAACGTGCAAGGTGCGTGCTTTCCCGATAGGCAAGCCGTCAAGACAGTTGCGCCCCAATTGAAGAACAAAGATGCAAATCGGGTGCCGCGCCTTCGTGAAAAATCGCTTAGCCAGATGAACGCCCCCTCATCAGTTGTACAATCAATGATAACGTCGGCATCGAGTAAGCTCGTATGGGCATCTCCAAGTTCACCGTTAACGCTTGATGGCAAGGGAATATTTAGTGGATAACCAAAGATCTCAGCAAGCGGGTTAATGGTCGAAAGGCGATTTGCAATAGCCTGAGCTTTCCGCTCACCCACGCTGCGTCCATCGAGAGTATGCCTGCAGAGGTTTCCCTGTTCGAGTCGATCGACGTCAAATAACGTCAGGCTTGAATTACTGCTACGAACCAGAAGCTCTGCAATAGTAGCACCCAACGCGCCGCATCCACACAAAACAGTCTTAGCACTTCGCCAAGTCTCACGTTCTCCCGCGCGAGAATAGAGACGCTCGGTTGAGATATTGGAACATCTGCCCCAAGGCAACTGCCTAGATTCGCCAAACTTTGTGGCCCGAATGACGCGATCGAAGATCTGACGTACAGACTCCCTATTTTTCTTGACCCTTAGCTTTTTGCTCATTGCATAAGATTCAATGACGAGCGGCTGCCAGTGGACCTCCGAGGCAGCCTCGCCAACTTTCTTGGGGCAAGGGAAACCAATCAGGATGACGCCGTAGTCAAATCCCGTGCATCGATGTTTCCATGCGAGGAATATCTCTTTCTGAATATTCAATCCTTGCGCCGTGCATAGCGTATTGAGTTCGCCAATGGTCTGTGCCGGCCTGTGTCGCATCACCGTGACGCTGGGGAGCAATAGCCATCGACCATGCAAACTCACGTTGCCAAGGAGACGCTCGGAAAAAAGTGATTTACGCACGAGTTCCCCATCATGCGAATTAAACTGAACTGGAACAATTCCGGGAGGTGCTTTGAGTCGTTTTATTATTACGACACCACTCTGTCCGACTCGATCATTCCAGCAAGCATAACTAGAGTTCGATTCTTCGTAGAACAAAGTCTCGTGACTTGGTATCTTGATACTTCGCCGACTGAAATCGGGAAGCTCGTACGGGTCACCGTGACAAAGTAATTGGTCGTTCGCTGCATCTCGAAGCCACTCTTCGGCCCAGGCCAGATAACACGCCAGCCGGTGTTCATCCCAAGGGGCATCGCCCGCAGGGCGAAGACACAGTTTTCGAGTCTCCGCATCCTGATGCGCAAAACCGCTTACTTCTTCCTCAATTGGATAGAAGTTGATCACGCAATACGGAAAGGTCCCAGGTATTTCGACGCGCAAACGAACCTTGGCAGGGATGCCAGACTTGTTGGGATACGGCAATCTGACACAACACGAAAACTCAGCCGCTCCACTATGGTCGTCGATTCGTTGCGGCGATAGCCCCTTGACAACCTCAATGGTCTCTATGGATTTCGCGATCTCAAACGCCTTCCGAATCTGGGGCGAAATGTCATCGATCTCTGCCAATTACCCGTACCGCTTCGGAGAGGCTGGCGCAGCGTGACTCTTCGGCCTAGCAAACGGGCCCTTGGACTTTCGGGAAGCCCTCTCACCATCTCCATCATCATCTTCCTCTTCAAGGCCATACTCCACTGCAAGTTCACCATCATCATCCGCGATTCCACTATGCCCACCGTCCTTGAGAACATCAATGATGTAGCAGTTTCTCTCATCCCCTGTATGCAGGACGTTGTCTTTACCAACCTTTTCGGTATATAGCTTGACAGCATCATCATGTGGATGATCGTGTGGGCTTTCCTCTTGCGTCGGAGCAGACACGATGACGAATTCGGGGTCGATCGCGTCAAGCGCATCCTTGTACGGCTCATCCCCTTCCTTCTCCATGAAGAATGTCCGGGAACCGTGATGAGATGCGGCCAACATCACCGCCGTAAGTCTATCTTTGTGATATTCGGTTACGTGCTTCTCGAACGCCGCTCGGTCAGCATCACCGGGAATCATTAACCAATCGTCACCTGCACCGAATTTCAACACGGCACATTGTTCATGTATTCGTGCCCGCCGTGCGTCGGCGTCATCCTCATTAACGTCATCCGTTACATATTCTGCTGGCGCAAGTACATAGTACTCTGCATTTCCAAGTTTCCTTGGGCTTTTTGATCCCTCCAAGACTACTTCGGCATCGACCCCATGTTCCTTCTTTGCTTTGTCAATCACCTTTTTGAGCTTTTCATAGCTACTGCCGTGTTTCGTGCTAGGCCTGTGGCCCGAGTGCCAGACTGCTAGTATGTCCACCTCTTCAGAAAGGTCATCGACTCCCTTCAAGTGGTCGTCGTGAGGATGAGTATTGACAAATGCCTCAAGCGCCTGATCACCTAGGAGGTCTGCCATGAGGCGAGGAACATCAATACCTCCGGAAGCCCAATCCATATTTATATCAACCAGCAATATCTTGTATCCGTGTTCATGAGCCGCAAAAATAACCGAGCTTGCACCCTGCCCCACATATAGCACGACAAGCCTGACTAGCACATTTGTATCGGTGGGCCACATTACCCGCCTGGCAACATTCTCCTTGGCCATCTTTGCAGTTCCTTTCGCTAGGTTAGCATTAGAAATCGGTCAATGATCGTTTGATCTAGCAAGACCAAGTCGTGACAGCGTTGATCATTTATACTATTTGTCTTCAATCGAGTATTCAAAGAACAACTCGTTTATTGTGACCCGAGACATGAAGTCTTCCCATGTCGTCGTGGAGACGTCTTCAGGTTTTTGCGGCTCCGTGTCCGTCTGAAAGACGCGGCCTTGACATTTCTTGTCGAGCGCATCGCGTATGGATTTCAATGGATGCCGCCACGGTGGATCGTTCTTGGTCATCGCCCATTCGTTGACGGCATTGATCATCGAAGTGAATTCACCAGATGCCTGTCCGAGTCCCATCCACGACAGGTTGGCGTAGTCATCATCGGTGGTACCAGCGAGGGTCGCGTTGTGACTTCCGTGGTGACCGCACTTGTACAACACCGTTCTGGCAAGTAGGTCCTTCGCGGTGACCGTCTTTCCGTCATCCAACCACTCATTGTCGGCCCAAGAAATCCAGTTTCCGCGTTGCGCGTCCCCAACAAATAAGAGCACTTTTTTAGATTTTGGCAACTCAAATGCCAAAACAAGGCTTGTGTTATTTATTCCTCGATTCAGTTTCAAGGCAAGTGTGCCTGCGGAAAACAGCCATTCTCCGTCGATACGCCGCCATTCAACATTGCCGAAAACTTCGCTACTAAGATCGGCGTCTACCGAGTCAGGGTACTGCCCATAGTGCTGATTGAAGAAGTCGATGTCGATATCATCTCGACCGCGAGCCATATACCCCATAGCGCGATCGGCCGGTATGCAGTACGAAGAACGGAACGGCGAAACACTTTCTGCTTCATTGTCGGCGTGAGCCTTCGCCGCAGCCGCGAATGTCAATCCGTGACCGTTCGATCGCTCTTGAGGAAAGCTCTCGTCGCCTACGGGGTCTTCGTCCGTCAACAAGTCCTCATTGCGAGGCGGTCCAAGGACATAGGCGCGGATGCCACCCGTTCCATGCACATCGACAGGTCTGCTTCCTGGAGACAAATATTTGACGCCTCGTTTCGTCGCTGCCTTTTGCTTGACCAGTTTGATGGCCTGTTTGTTCGTCGACTTCGTCGGGTTTTTCGCCGCTGCGAACAGCTCTTCTTCGGTGCCGTTCTTGGTGTCGCCAATCTCGAGGCTGAGCAGGTCATCCAGACGATGAACCACTGAGTTGTCGGGGCCAACGGCTATCGCCAACTGCTTGCGGGCTTCGAGCAGTGATAACAGTTGGTCGCTGTGTTTTTTTCGCAAATCGTTGGCTAGGGCATCGTTCGGATCTTCGGTCCACGCGAACCACGCTTCCTGAATCGTGAAGGCTTCAAAGTACGGGTTTTTCTTCTTCCAGATTCCGTTCACGTGATCCTGGTGCTCGTGCGTCACGATCATCAGATCGATGCGGTGATCTGTTGCCTCACCAATGTGTTTTACGATTTCACCGATTGATTTCTCATGAGACAGGAATTTCTGCGAACCCGGCTTGTAGCCGCAGTCGATCAAGACATAAACTGGATCTCCGCCATCGTCACGCGGAAATGCCAGCAGAAAACAGTCACCGTGTCCATGTCGATACATGCGGACGGCAACGCCGTTTTCAGGAGCGTTCATCGCTGTCATGCGTTAGTTTCCTCATGCTCATGCAAGAACGCGAATGGCTCGTTGCGGGCTGTTAGAGTATTTGCGGCCAAACTAGCTTCCAGTCCTGCGTCGAACGCATTTCCTGTAACTCCGCTTTCACCTGTGCGAAACTTTCTTACACGTTCGAGTTCAGCGTCGTCTGCGACGGTTCCGGGAGTGCGGATAATACGACGAACTTCTTGTGTATCTGGCGCGATCAAAATTGTGCATCCCGCGCGATACTTAAAGTCACCGTCTAAATCGCAATCAATTGGTGACTGGCCAGGTGCATCCATCTCCATCTGCTGTAGTGGATCGAAGTATCCGCGCCGTCGCTGTGTGATTTCGACGACGAGATCGGTGCGAGTACCTCCATGCCTTGTTCGGCGAACGGCGGGTCTCACCGAGTGAACTTCGACCGTCGGTTCTCCTATGTCGTTGCGATAAACTGTTCGGGGGGCGTCATAACTATCGGTGATTAGCCCAAACAATTCCGCATACGCGTGACCGTAGCTGTCACGGTTGTGAAGCCACATCCACAATTGCTCCTTCCAGCCGCCCAGCGAATTCCACACTGAGAATCTATCGCTCTCCAG
>JGI12316J15309_10003059_pt1 | contig 10734 bp, 8 predicted proteins | sample MarCyaLeptolynsp_FD_15309 | JGI IMG/M metagenome (IMG submission 15309) | reverse complement strand
GAGCCGGCGCCGTCATCGGAGGGGGTCGGCGATTCGCAGGCTGCCCAGGGGAGGAGCAGCACCGCGATCCATGGGATGCGGGGGTAAGTAGGGAGGCGAGGCATGGGGTTTCGATACGCCGGGCGATCGCCCGATTCCACAATTGCGGTCGGGAGTCGTCCGTGAGCCCGAAACACGCCCTTTGGCCCCAGTCGTTGCGACCCCCTCGTGGCCAGCCGGGAACCTGGATGGCTGGAAAAACAACACGCCCCCCTCCGCGGTGGTCGACAGGGTCCGCATCCCCCGCACCCGCCCCGGCGCGCGCTAGCGGGCATCAATCACGCGATCGGGGACACGTACGCAACATCTCGCGAAGCGTCCGTCGAGAGCAGCATGTCCGGTCGCTCGCGCGCGAGAGTGCTCTCCATCGCTGCCCTGATGGGGCTCGGGGCCTGCAAGGAATCCATCCCAGAGGGCTTCGAGGAGCTCGTCCCGACCAAGAACCGAGGTGACGTCAACCTCGCCACGGCGACGCACGGCGGAGACTACGGCGCCGAGAAGATGTTGATCATCACCTACGGGACCGAGCTGTCGGACGCCGAGCTCAACGAAGAGTACGCAGAGACGATCCGCGGGCAGGGCTACACCAAGGTCTCGGAGTGCAAGGTCGACGGTGCCATCACCTCGACCGATTATCTCAAGCCTTCGCGCGAGCACGTGCAGGTGTTCTTCCGGCTGCCGAGCCGGGGGGAGACCGGCCCGATGCTGCACGTCTTCAAGTCGAGCAAGATCGTTCATCTTCGGGCGGGCAAGTCGTGTGTCTTCACCGAAGCCGCCTCGGAGATGTGCGCCTCGGTCGAGGGCGATACGTGCCGTCTCGAAGAGGACTGAGGTTCCCGTCTGCGCGGTGCGAGCGGTGGGGAGTTGCGGCCGAATGTGGTGAAGCCGTGACGACGTTCGCATCGCGTGCCCTTCGGCGAGGCGGAGGCGCACTGGGGCGCACCTTCGCCTCGTCGAGGGGACATTTCGTGCTGTAGCATCCGCGACGTGCCACGCTTCGATCTGTTTTCCGACGCCATGGGGCTCGTCGCTCTGACGGCGCCGCTGGCCCTCGTGATCTACCTGCTGCTCGTCATCGATGCGCGGCGCAAGGACAGCCCGGCGGCGGACGACGATCAGCTCGGGATCAAGACCGTGGCGGCGGCGTTGCTCGTCGTGGGTGCAGCGCTTTCGTCCTCCGGGTTGCACAAGCTGCTGCACCTGCTGCTGACGTTCACCAGCTTCGGCGTGCGCATCAAAGCGGCGATCCCCGATCTCGCGGTCGGCATTCTCACCGTGATCGCGGCGCTTTGGGTGCTCTTTCCCAAGACGAACGTGGCGGAGTACCCGAAGGCGAAGCGGCTCGCGGCGGGAGCGATCGCGGTTCCGGCGGCGTTGGCTTCGGTCGCCGCGCTCGCTGGATTTCTGTCGGCGGTCTTGGAGTGGTCGACCTGGTCGGACGTCGCGAACGCGTTGACGGCGGTCGTCGTTGCGGTGCTCTACTTCGGCGCGAGCACGATGGCGCTGGCGAAGATGAGCGGGATGTCCGTTCCCGACCTTCAGGCCTCGGCGGAGGTCTCCCAGCAGCCTTCAGTGCAACCTGGCCAGGCGGCCATGCCCGATCCCTATGCGGGCCAGGGCGGCTTCCAACAGCCCGATCCTCAGCAGGCGCAACAGCAAGCTTGGCAGCAGCAGCAGCAACAGCAACAGCAACAGCCGCAGCAACAAGTGCAACAGCAGGGCCAGCCACAGGGATACCCGCAACAGGGCCAGTGGCCCGGTCAAGGCCAATAGACGCCTTGTTGGTCGTCTCGTTGTTAGCGACTCGGCGTGGCCGGCGTTCGGGACACATGAAGACGAAAAAGACGGCCAAACTGGCCTCTGTGGTCGCGCTGGGACTGGGCTTGGGCTTGGGTGCCTGCGCTCCCAAGAAGGACACCGCCAAACCGGACGAAGGGGCGGCGTGCACCGAAGAAGCCAAGGTCTGCCCTGACGGCTCATCGGTCAGCCGCGAGGGCCCAGACTGCGAGTTCGCAGCGTGCCCCGGTGAAGGCGAGGAAGCGCTCGACGACGTGCTCGAGGACGAACCCGCGGACGCCGACGCGGACGAAGCGGATGAGGCCGAAGCAGACGCCGAAGAGCCCGCCGAGGCCGACGCCGAGTAAGGGCTCATCTCAGACCTCGCCGTCGGATTGCGGATCGACGGCGGCGAGGTCGTCTTCGGGCATCGCGAGCGACGGTCCGATCAGCGGAAAGTCGTGCTGCTCGAGGTCGAGATTGGCGACCGGGTCGATGTGCGCGGCAATGGCCACCGTCGCCCGGAGGTTCATCAAGATGATCCGGACCAGCTGGTCGCGGGGCACGTCGCGCTTGGCCAGCCACTCGAACGCGGTGGCCTCGACGGAGCCAACGAAGCCGCGAAGCGCGGTGCGGAACACCGGGCGCGGTTCGGTGAGTCCGATCTCGAGCAGCAGTCGACCGACGAAGGCCATGCGCGCCTCCTCGATGATCGCCGCGACCTCCGGGTCGGCGCCGAGGCCACCGGTCACCAGCGCGGCGTACTGCGGCGCGTTGTTTTCGACGAAGTCGATGTAGCTGCGCACCCCCAGCAGCCCGCGCACCACGGGAGGATGCTCCGGGTCGGGTTCAGTGGCGTCGAGCAGGGATTGTGCGGCATCGCGGACGACCTCGAGGTAAAAGGCTCGCTTGCTGCCGAAGTAGTGGTACAGCAGGCCCTTGCTCACGTTGGCGCGGGCGGCGATGTCGTCGATCGAGACCTCGTCGTAGGACCGCGTCCCAAACAGCTCCAGGCCGTGTTCGATGAGCTGAGCGCGCCGCTCGTCCATCTGCAATCGACTGCGGAGGGGAGCGCCCATCCCGCGAAGTCTTGCACGCGCCACGACGTCCGTTCAATTCTCTCCGTCACCACGCCATGACCTCTCGTTCCGCGCTCCGATCTCGGCTCTTCGTCGTCGCACTCACGACGGCACTCGGCGGGTGCAAGCCCAGCCAGACCACCGACACGCCTCCCACCGACGGCGAGGCGGCCTCGTCGACCACCTCCACGGGAATCACCGACCTGCTCCCCGAGCGACCCCTCGCCTACGAGGAGACCAAGCTCGACAACGGGATGCGGGTCATCACCCTCGAGGACCACAGCACACCCGTGGCCGCGGTGCAGGTCTGGTACCACGTCGGCAGCAAGGACGAGAAGCCGAACCGTCGCGGCTTCGCCCACATGTTCGAGCACATGATGTTCCGGGGAACCGAGAACATCGGGCCCAAGGCGCACTTCGAGTACATCCGGCGCGTCGGGGGCGACACCAACGCGTACACCTCGTTCGACAACACCACCTACATCCAGGAGGTGCCGAGCAGCCAGGTGGAGATGGTGATGTGGCTGGAGGCCGAGCGCATGGCCTTCCTCAAGATCAACGACGGGTACTTCGACACCGAGCGCAACGTGGTGGCGGAGGAGTATCGCCTCGGGCGTGAGCAGCCCTACGGGACTGCGCCGGACAAGATCCTCGCGCAGATCTTCAAGAAGCACCCGTATCGCTGGACGCCAATCGGTGACATGAACGAGCTCGGGGAAGCCTCGGCCGCCGAGCTGCAGGAGTTCTGGGAGACGTACTACGTCCCGAACAACGCCGCGCTCGTGGTCGTGGGCGACGTCAAGCACGAGGAGATCGTCGGGCTGGCCAAGCAGTACTTCGGCTGGATCCCGAGCTACCCCGAGCCGCCGCGCGTGACGGTGAAGGAGCCGGTGCAGACCGAGCCGCTCGAAATCACGATCAAGGAGCGCAACGGCCCGGTGCCGATCGTCGCGCTGGGTTACCGCACCGTGCCGACCGGGCACGAGGACGAGATCGAGCTCGACATGCTCGGCCGCATTCTCGGCGGCGGTGAGTCCAGCCGGCTCTACAAGGACCTCGTCACCGAGCAGGACGAAGCCATCGTCGCGCTCGCGGGTGCCTTCTCTCTCGAGGACGACGGTGTCTTCGGAGCGGGGGCCGTGCTTTCGCCCTTCGGTGGCAACGCCGACAAGATTCTGGCGGGCGTGCGCGGCCACGTCGAGAAGCTCAAGACCGAGGGCGTCACGGAGCGTGAGCTGCTCAAGGCCAAGAACGGCATGCTGCGCGACCTCGTGACCGCGCAGCTCACGGTCGCCAGCAAGGCTCAGGCGTTGGGCGACGCGGCGGTGATCAAAAAGGACCTGCCTTCGGTCAACCGCCGCTTCGCGGAGATCGATGCCGTCACGGTCGCAGACCTCAAGAAGGCGGCGGCGACCCATCTCGTCCCCGAGCGCGAGATCATCGTGAAGATCGAGCCGAACTTGCTCGGCTTCATCGTCGACCAGATCCGCGGCAAGGACGAAAAGAAGGACGACAACAAGGACGGCAGCGACGAGATCTCGGGCGCGGGCTCGGGCAAGCCGGGTCTCGAGCGGCCCGAAGGCATGGCCAAGGCGCCCAAGGTCGCGCCCCCGGTTGCACCCAAGGTGGAGATCGACCACGCCGACAAGGTCCTGCCCAATGGGCTCAAGGTCGTCGCGATCGAGAACCACGAGGTGCCCTTCGTGTCGATGACTCTGGGCATCGTGCACGGGGCGTTCTCGGATCCCGCCGCCATGCCCGGCGCCGCCTCGATGGCGGCGTCGATGTTGACCCGAGGCACGAAAAACTACGACTACGGAACGCTCACCGACGAGCTCGATACCTACGCGATCTCGCTTGGAGGCAGCGTCGGTATCGATGCGGGTCGGGTCAGCGCCAGCTGCGTGACCCCGCAAGCGGCCCGCGCCATGGAGCTGCTGGCCGAGGTCGTGCAGTACCCGACGTTCCCGGACGACGAGCTGCCCAAGCTGGTCAAGCAGACCCGCACCGGCCTCGCGATTACCGAGCGCTCCCCGGACTATCTCGCCGACCGTGAGCTCCGGCGTCGAATGTTCCCGGGGCATCCCTACGCGCGGCTGCCCGACCCGCAGGCGAGCGAGCTGGATGCGATCACCACGGCGGGACTGCGCACGTGGTGGGGCGGTCACGTTCGGCCCGACACGACGGTGCTCTACGTTGCTGGCGACGTCACGCCCGACAAGGCGTTTGCGCTGGCCGAGGAGCACTTCGGCGCGTGGAAGGCCGAGGGCGATGCGCCCAAGGTCGAGGTGCCGACCGTACCCGCGCGGGCCAAGACCAAAATCTACATCGTCGATCGCGGGGGCAACCAGGCGCAGATCCGAGTCGGACACTCGGGGATCGATCGCGGCCACGAGGATTGGTTCAAGGCACGCGTGCTCTCGGACGTGTTCGGCGGCGGCTTCAACAGCCGGCTCAACGACACGATTCGCGTCAAGAAGGGCCTGACTTACGGCGCCCGCGGTGGCTTTTCGGCGAGTCGCTTCGCAGGGCGGTTCGTCGTCAGCACGTTCTCCAAGAACGCCACGGTCGGCGAGACGGTCAGGACGATCCTCGAAGAGATCGAGCGCCTCAAGAAGGAAAAGCCGTCCGATAAGGAGGAAGCCTTCTCCAAGAGCTACCTGCTCGGTCGCTTTCCGGGGCAGCGGGAGACGCCGCAGGACGTCGTCGGCGACCTGTGGTCACTCGAGTACCAAGGGCTGCCCGAGGACTACTACCAGCGCTACCTCGATGCGGTGGCGAAGGTGGACGCGGACGGCATGGTGGCGGTGGCCAACAAACACGTCGACGCCGACTCGCTCGTCATTGTCGTCGTCGGTCCGGCGAAGGCGCTGCGCAAGCAGCTCAAGGGCATTGCGCCGATCGAGGTCATCGACCCGCAGGCCGAAGCGATCGAAGCGGCGAAGGCCAAAGCGAAGAAGTAGCTCGGCTAGCTCAGCCGTCGACGTAGGCGCAGCGATCGACTTGGCACGTCATGCCCTCGTAAGGAGGGCAGTCGGCGTCCGAGCTGCAGACGATGCGGCAGCCGGAGATCTCGACGCACGTGACCTCCGCCCCCTCTGCGGCCGTGCAGGTCGGGGCAGCCTCGACACACGGGGTCGCGCACACGAAGCTGCCGTCGCCGAGGTCGTCGCAGACGGCAGGTGGCACACAGAGATCGAGGCCCGGCGCACACGGACCGTAGTCCGTCGCCACGCAGCTGTTTGTCTCGATGTTGCAGACCTCCCCGGGTCCGCAGCCGACCGCGCACCCGCCTGCGGAGTCGGCGGGTCCGGAGTCGACCTCGGCGACCGTATCGCCGCTGTCGGCGACGTCGGTGGTTTGACCGGCAGTCGAACTCGCGTCGCCGCCGGAGCTGGACGCGTCGGGGCCGCCCGTCGTCGTCCCGCCGACGCCGGTGGTGCCCGATCCCTGCTGGCAGATGTTGCTCGTGCAGACGAGTCCTGCGTCGCACGACCCGTTGCCGTAGCAGGGGCACGCGAGCGACCCGTCGACGCAGTTGGGGTCGATGCAGTTGCCGTCGGCGTTGCACACGAGGTCGGCGTTGCAGCTGCCATCGTCGCGACAGCCGCAGCCGCTGGAGCCGGCCGGGCATTCCACCGCGTCACCGCTCTCGAAGCAGGCCGCGGCCAGGCCCAAACTGGCCGCGAACAGGAGCTGCGGAAGGCCTCGCACCACGATCACGAGCCGATTATGCACCCCGGCGCACCGCGCGGTTGCGTGACACGCGCCGCCTTGGAGCAAGGAGTTGACCTCGATTCAACTCGTGCTAGAACTGAACTTGAACTCGATTCAAGTCCTCTCCGAAGGAGACCCCCATGGCCACCGCCACCCTCGATGCGGGCCGTTCGCGTGCCACGACCCGCACTTCCAATCCAATTCGCGTCCGCAAGATGGGCTTCGACTTCTCCGAGGTCCCGCGCCACTGGCTGTACGACAGCGCCTGGGCCACGCACATGGCCAACGGCCTCAACCTCGTGTTCCCGTCGGGTGAGCGCTTCTTCATTCGGAGCGTCAAGCACTACCTCGACCGCATCGCCGACGACCCCGAGCTCGTCGCGCGTTGCCGCGCCTTCTTCGGGCAGGAGGGCAGCCACGGTCACGAGCACGAGCGGGCCTTCCGCGTGCTCGAGGAGCAGGGCTTCGAGGTCGAATCGTGGCTGCGTTGGTACGAGCAGAGCGCGTTCGAAAAGGTGGAGAAGCGGGCTCCACCTCACTTGAGGCTGGCGACGACCGCTGCGCTCGAACACCTCACCGCCACCCTCGCCGAGCAGGGCCTCACCAACGAGGAGCTCGACCACGCGCACCCGGTCATGCGCGACATGCTGCGCTGGCACGCGTGCGAGGAGATCGAGCACAAGTCGGTCGCGTTCGACGTGCTGCAGCGCGTCGACAAGCGCTACTGGGTTCGCATCGCCGGAATGGTCATCGGCCTCACCTGCCTGATGTACTACTGGCGCTCCGCAGCGAAGATGCTGATGGAGCAGGAGGGCATCACCAAGGAGGAAGCCCGGCGAGCCAAGAAAGAGGCGCGTGCGCGCGGCCAGAACCGCGGCTTTCTGTGGCGCGGCCTGTTGCAGTACCTACGGCCCGGGTTTCACCCCGACGATCACGACAACTACGACCTGGCACGCGCGCACCTCGAGAAGATCGGCCGTCTCGAAGGCTGACCGCTCGCGATCAGGGCTGATCGGCGCCGGGGAACACTCGGGTGCCCAGCGACAGTGGCACGGCGTCGCCGTCGATGTCCTCGAACGGGTCGCCCTCGCGCCATAGGCCAACGTCGGCAAACGGGCCGCCGGGGCCGGCGAGGTGGTAGTTGAGAATGTCCACGTTGGCAAACCAAGCTTCGTCGTATTCCGGAAGCTCGATGCTGTCGGTTGCCGTGGCGTCATCGGAGATCCGGCTGAGGGCCGAGTCGCTCACGACGAGTCCGGGGCAGCTCAACGAGCCCTTCTCGATCGCGCTCGCGATGATGCTGGATCGGACCATGCCGCCGTTGCAGTTGAGTGCGTCCGCGCCGTTGCCCGCGATTGTCGTGAAGCCCATGTCGAGGTCGGCGTTGGGCGCGTCCACGCCGTCTCCCGAGTTGCCCACGATCATGGTCGTATAGAGGTTGAGCTGGCCGCCGTCGGCAACGATGCCCGCGTTGTCGCTGCTGGCCACGGTGCTGCGCTGAACCCAGACGTCGCAGTCGGTGGCCATGATGCCGGTCTCGTTGCCGACGATCGCAACGTCATCGAGCGCCACCGTGCTGGCTTGGCAGGTCACGCCGGTCATCGCCTCGCGGATCCGCAGGTTCGAGAGCACGACCGTCGAGTTGGTGGAGACCGAGATCGCTGCACCGGTCGGGGCGATGCTGGGGTTGTCCACGCCGACGATCGCGATCGTACGACCGCCCGTGATCACCAGCTCGGTGGCGTAGTCCTCGCCGCCACCGACGAGCATGATGACGCCCGAGCTCGCCATGGCGATGTCGGCGATGGCGGCACCCGGCGTGCAGAACGGATCGACCTGGGTCCCGCTGCCGTCGGCGGGGCAGTTCGATGCGCCCGAGTCGACCCAGCGGACGTCGCCTCCGACGCACGCTTGCGCGGACGGGTTGCACCCTCCCGGGTCGCAGTCCGACGACAGTCGACAGCCGACGCACGAGAAGCTTTGCCCGCAGACCTCGTCGCTGGCGCAGCTTCCTGCGACGCCGCTGATACACGGCTCGCAGGTTGCGCGGGCTTCGTTGCAGACCGGGGCGGCCGCGTCCAGGGCGTCGCAGAAGTCGTCACCGCCGGCCGCGTCGCACGCGGCACACGCTCCCTCCGAGCAGTAGGGCGTCTCGCTTGGGCAGGTCTCGTCCTGCATGCCCTCGGCGTTGCAATCGACGGAGGGTCCGTCGGAGCTCGCGTCGTCGCTTCCCGCGGTCCCGGTGGGGTCCGGATTCGCAGTCCCGCCCGTCGCGGCCGTGGTGCTCGACTCGGACACGGGCGGGGTGTCGGGGGTGCAGTCGGCCGTCGGCTTTTCGTCGACGCACCCGTTGTCGCGGGTGCACAACGTGCAGTAGCGGCCCTCGCCGCGCTCGATGCACGTCGCGTCGCCTTCCAGGTTGGCGCAGTGATCGGGATTGGGAATGAGGCAACCAGAGGCGGCCCATCCGAGCAGTAGCCCCGTGGCGCACGGCCACCATCCCAGCCGTCCTAGCTGCAGGCCCATCGCACGGCAGAATGGCGGCCCGATTCGCAAGCGTCAAGTATTGCCGGTGCCCTCCCGTGCGGAGGGGCGCCGCGAAATCCTGCGATTTCGATGTTGTCGCGGTGTTGCATCGCGGACCCCCAATAGCTGTGCAACATTGCGGGCATGACGTCCCCCATTCGTCGTCTTGGTGGTCTCGCCGCGCTCGCGGTGATCTTGGCAGGCTGTCCTTCCGATCCGTCCGAGGAGCCCACCGAGGACACCGAAGGCGGTGGGACCGGGACGACGGCGAGTCCGACCGGCGCAGACGGGATGATGACGAACGGACCGGCGGACTCGTCGACTGGCGACGACGACGATGACGACGACGATGACGACGACGACGACGACGACGACGACGACACCGTCGGCGACGACGATGACGATGACGACACCGGTCCGATGGGATGTGTCGACGACGATGACTGCAGCGGCGCCACCCCGTTCTGCAGCGGGGACCAGTGCGTTCCGTGCGAGGACCTGCTCTCGCCCGACGAGGCCTGTGCGGCCTCGAACCCCGACACGCCGCTCTGCTCGGCGTCGGGCTGTGTTCAGTGCCTTCCCGACGGCGACGCAGTCTGCTCCGACCAAACGCCGATCTGCGACGAGGAGACGCTGAGCTGCCAGGGCTGCTCCTACCACGCGCAGTGCGACGTCGCCTGTGACCTCGAGACCGGCGCCTGCATGGTGGAGGCGCCCTCGTGGGTCAATGCTGATGCTGCGAACTGCGGCCCCAATGCCAACGGCACCTTCGGGTTCCCGTTCTGCACCCCGCAGCAGGCGGTGGACGCCATCATGGACAGTGGGGGCGTCGGCGTCATCCAGCTCGCCGAGGCTCCGGACGCGCTGGACGGGATGGACATCCCATCGGGAGCGACGATCGCGGTACGGACGCAAGACGACGCCCGCGTCACCATCTCGGGATCCCCGATCTACGTGGCCGACGATGCGCGGCTCTACCTCGAGGGCGTGACGATCACCGGGTTGCCGTTCGACGTCGTCGACGTGACCGGCGGCACGGTGTGGCTCGATCGCGTCGACATGTTCTTCAGCCTCGGCTACCCGATCGATGCGACGAATGGCGCAGCCATCCACCTGCGGAACACGATGGTCGGTTCGAACGGTCGCAACAGCAACATCCGCGCGCCGATCTACTTGGAGGGCTCGACCCTCGATCTGCAGTACGCCTCGATCGTGGGCAACTACGCCGAGGAGACGCTGGACTCGATCGAGTGTGACGCCGACAGCACGGTCACGATTCGAAATAGCATCGTCATCGCGAGCGACTCTTCGTCGATCACGTGCGCAGCGGTGACCGTCGACACCAGCTACATCGACACGGCGGGACTCGGCGGCAGCGGTAACACCGTCAACAACGCGATCGCGGACTCGATCCCGGACTGGTTCGACAACCCCGGTGGGGTGGCCGGGTCCATGATCACCTACGGCGACGACTTTCACCTCACCGCGATGGGCGAGGCGGAGTTCGCCGACATCGGAGTGACCGAGGCGGGCGATCTGCCGTTCGACTTCGACCTCGATCCTCGGCCCGCCACCAGTGGCGTCGCGGTGATGATCG